>ERZ1292625.1750-Hain-H41-01um-R1-1750-length-23429-cov-10_pt2 | contig 20875 bp, 15 predicted proteins | sample MGYA00564400_ERZ1292625 | MGnify/ENA primary metagenome ERZ1292625 (study PRJEB36523, sample SAMEA6512639) | groundwater metagenome | collected 2019-01-08 | study: AquaDiva: Metagenomics assemblies of 32 groundwater samples
CGCGACCAAAGGTCGCGGACCGGTGCTCAATCTTTCAGAAGTCCACAAGCCGCCGTGAGGCAGCCTGCTTGAATTTCAACGGCGCTGTCGCTATTCGCCTCAGAAGAAGCTCCAGCGACGGCCGTTGCGCCCTCAACCACATTGAGAATTGTCGAACCGTTGCCGCAACGTCCGTCGCGACATGGATTGGTTGTAGCCTGAATACCGGCTGCAACTGCACCATTCATGGCGGCAGCAGGAACTTGGGCAAAACCTTGATTCCAGACTGCTGCCGAGTTTTGATTTTCAACGATGTGCTGAACGCTGGTGGGATAAGATCCCGTGCCAGCATCCACCTGAAAAACAATATCGGCAGTAACCATAAGTGTTCTCACTGCAGTCGTATTCTTGTTGAGACCTTTCGGCCTTGAAACTTCCTGAAACCTCACCTCGTTGGAGAGGGGGTTAAACAGCATACACGTATGCTGTCGTGGACTACCGATGCAAATTTCATTGCCATCCTTAAGAGCGTTCTTGATAGCTTCCACATCTTGACCAGACATCCACACTCGTTCGGCTTCGTCGCCTTTGTCGGCGAATGCTGGTTGAACGAGGAGGCAAAAAAGAAGCCCTGTAGTCAATGCGATCTGTTTCATTTTCACTTCTCCTTTGTCTGCTACTCGCAGACTCTCACGTAGGTTGTTGATTGACTCGACTCTCCACTTTGAAGAAGCAAGCCGGGGATGAATGTGTTTGACGTACAACTCGGACAACAATTCGATAGAATGAAGCCGGGTAAATACGTTAATTTCTCATTCGACGAGTTCAAGCGAATCGGGACCATTCGGCACACCCGATGTTTAACCTGAGCTTCAGACGATTTTAGAAATTGAACTCCGATGTTATTGCAGGACTGGTTGGGCACGCCCGTAAACCAATCGAGCAACACTGTTTCGCTTAGCTTGCACCGTATCGCCCGGTCGTCGCGACCAGTTTTTTTTACTTTATTGTGCGACAACGACTGTTGATCGTGGCGGTTAAGGCCGGTCACAAGGTCGTATCCGGTATCGTCAGGTACCTGCTTGACTTCGCAACGATTGGTTTCAAGCATTTCTCGATACGTCACACACACCGAAAGAGTGAGTGGGTCGTTGTCGGAATCACGCGCACTGCGCTCGCACTGCTCGACTGCCGCGTCGATCGTAACTGAAAAACTGCTTGGACGCATCCGCTTCCAATCTGTCCAGGGTATCTCAGTCTCCTCGGCAAGTGCCGGAGAGCCGAGAAAGAGCGCTAATCCTAAGCTTATTGCAAGCTGGGAAAAGCGTATCCGTCTGTTTTTCATGCATTTTTTCCCTTCAGTTGTCAATGAATCAGTCTGGGGCACTTATATCATAGATTATAGAAAAAATCAAGTATTGCCTTAATATAGAAACAGCTCCTCCATAGACTTACGGAGGAGCTGGTATTTGAGCCGTATTCAGTCCGGCGAAGACGATTGTGGCGTCACCGACAAGCTGAAGCCCGATGTGACGATCCCTTGGTTGAAGACCGACGTTTCCTTGCCAGAAACGTTGCTCCAAGCCGCGCCGTTGACCTTGACCGCCTCCTTGGCGACACCTTCAACATTGTAGCGAAAGTCGCCACAGTTGAGTTCAGCGCAGCCGCCGGAGCCTTTAAACTTCAGATCGATGACGCCGTTGCCGACCTTTTCGATGTTGATATAGCCTTCTTTGCCGGTGAATTTACCGGTTCCGAGGCCGCCGAAAAGCACTGAAGCGTCGACATTGAAATTGGACGTGGGCCGTCCGTCATATCCGGGACACCCATTGCCCACACACGCCGACGCTGACGACGCCAGGAAGAGTACGGCGATGGCCGGACCCAAAGCTGAAAAGAACAATCTCATAATCACTCCTTGCCCGCGTTCTGCAGGCGATATGATTTTCGATAAGCACCATTGCCTACCGAGATACGCAACAATGCCCCGCGAAGCGGGACGTCAAAAGTTTTGGTGTGGCCGCATGGCCTTTCTTCACCTAGACAGTGTAATCATCCCCCTTCTCAAAGCTACCCGAAAGCTATCATAGTATTTATAAAAGTCAAGCTTTTGGAGAGGTCGGGGTGAGTGTCTCGAAACATTCACCACAAGAGTACTTCCATTCTTATGGTCGCAAGCTCCCTAAGAATTAGGTCGCCAGCGACAATGCCCGGAGCGAGGACGTTGAGAGACATTCACCCCGACCTCTCCCCTCACACGAAAATACCAACTATCTATTTGTAACAGGCCAGTTCAAAAATAGACATCAATATCGTACAATGCGCAGTGTATGTTTAAACGAGAAACGATTGTGATGTCGGTCGGTGGTTCACTCATCGTACCGGATCAGATTGATACAAAATTTTTGCAAAAACTCAAACGGCTAGTCGATACCTATACGGCCGCCGGTCGGCGTTTTGTGATTATCGCCGGCGGCGGCCGCACCGCTCGCCATTACCAGGAAGCGGCCGCCGCCGTGTCCGACCTCGGCCCCGAGGATCTCGACTGGATGGGCATCCACGCCACCCGTCTCAACGGCCAGCTCTTGCGCACTATTTTCCGTGACAGCGCCTACAAAATTATGATCACGAACCCAGACGACATTCTGACTGTGCCGGAGAACGAGAAAGTCATCATCGCCGCTGGCTATCGGCCCGGAGCTTCGACCGACTTGCGAGCGGTGCAAATCGCCGACCATCTTGGCGCACACAAACTCATCAATCTTTCTGATATTGACTACGTGTACACCGACGACCCAAAGAAAAACAGCCAAGCAGAGAAGATTGAAAATATTTCCTGGCCGGATTTTACACGCCTCATTCCCGAGGAGTGGGACCCGGGGCTCTCGTCCCCCTTTGACCCGGTCGCCGCACGCGAAGCCGCGCGTGTGGGACTTGAAGTAGTTATCTTGAGCGGCACGCACGAAACTGCGCTTGCTGATTATTTAGCAAACAAACCATTTGTCGGCACCAGAATCTCTTAATGATGCGTTGCTAAAAATTCGTCAATTTCTTGATGTAGCTCCTCAACTGAATCGTTGTTGTGGAAAGTGTAGTCTGCCGCCTCCATGACCTTGGCTTTCTGCATGCCGTGCGGATTGGGATCATTCATTTCAAGCTGTTCGTGGGTAGTAAATTCCTCAAACGTCACACAATCAGAGGCCGACTTGCGAGCCACAATGCGCTCGTACCTGACCCGCGGGTCAGCATCGATGAGGAGGAGTACACCGCCGTTTTTCTTCAGCGTCGCCACTTCAGCCAGCGTTCTGATTGATTCAATGACAGCGTTTTTTGAACCGTCGGCTTGTATTTTTTTAAGATAGTGTGCGACGAGATAATCGTCACCGTGCAGGGCCCGCAATTCATTCGCAACGAGACGCATGTTGGCCCGGTTACTCTCCACTCCCCTCTTTTTGAGTTCTTCTTCCCACAGCGCCCGCGCCGGAAAGTGCAGAAAACCTTTGTGGGTCACTAAATACTCGACTATAGTGCCTTTACCTGCTCCGTCAGTCCCTGTGATGCCGAGTAACATATAGGTTATTTGCCGGACGTCTTTTTTTTCTTAGCGAGGTGTTGTTCAATCGCCACCAACAGCGGGCTCGCGATAAAGATGGATGAATAGGCACCAGCCAGTACACCCACCATGAGTACCAGCACAAACGTGCGGGTGACCTCACTACCAAATATGTAAAGAGAAGCAAGCGCCAAGAATACCGTCAATGACGTATTAATGGACCTCGCCATGGTTTCGTCGACCGCTTGCCCGACAATGTCGGCAAATGACTTCGTGAGGGTGTGGGTGATTTCTGTCCGCACCACTCCGCCCGGCTCGTTAATCTTGCGCACGTGTTCGGTGCGATTTTGTACTAACTTTTCTCGTACGCGGTCAAAAATCACAATCGTATCATTGACCGAATAGCCAAGAATGGTAAGGAGCGCCGTCACGAACAAAATATCTACCTCAGAGCCAAGGGTGAAACCAAGGATACTCATGGCGGCAACCGGCACGAGAATGTCGTGTCCAAGAATAAGGGTGACCAAAAAACCGTAGATCCAAGAGCTGACCGGTTTGCCAATGCCAGCAAAGGCAAACGCCACATAACACAAAATAATAAGCAAGACCGCACCGATAGCCCACACCGCCTTATCTGCCAGCTCGGCGCCAATGACCGGGCCGATGGAAGTGAAACGAGCGACTGTTCCCTCAGTACCGAGCGAAAGTAGCGCGTCCTCGAGCTGTTGACGTTCGTTGTCAGTGAGATCTCTAGTGTTAATCAAATACCCAGCTCCTTCGTCACCGGCTGATTGACGTACATCGGCACCACCGAGAGACAGAGCGGCCACCGCTGATTCAACCTCAGCTTTTTCCGGCAAAGTCGCGTAGGTGACTTCCATGAGCGAGCCGCCGGTGAAATCAATGCCCGGCTTAAGACCAAAATACGCTACGATCAGGGCTGAGACGATGACAATGCCAGCGCCGATAATAAGGAAGATTTTTTTGTGCTTAATAATATCCATAGAACGTTACTTTTTTACCAATCCAGTGCCAAACATATACGACCAAAAATGTGAATCGTTTCGCTTCACATCAGGCAGTGCGACGAGGAGCGTCCTCGTGAGCGTAATGGCTGAAACCATGGCAATGATCGTGCCAATACCGAGCACGAGCGCAAACCCTTTGATCAGCGACGTACCAAACCAGAACAAAATAATAGCTGAAAGCAGACCGGTGACATTGCTGTCACGGATGGCTGACCAGGCTCGATTAAAGCCCGTCTCGGCCGCTTCGCGACTGCCTTTTCCGGCGCGGTATTCTTCTTTCATGCGTTCAAATACCAAGATGTTGGCATCAACCGCCATACCGAGAGAGAGCACAAAGCCAGCCAAACCAGCCGCGGTCAGTGTGACCGGAATGAACATAAAGATAGCCAAAGTAATGATCACGTACATAGTGAGCGCAACCGCCGCGACCAGACCAGGAAGGCGGTACCACAATGCCATAAACAGGGAAATAATGATGATGCCAAACACTCCAGCCGTCACGCTGTCGCGCAACACATTCACACCAAGCGTGGCGTCGATGGTTTGCGTGCTTTGCAGTTCAATGGGGACGGGCAGTGCGCCGAAACTTAGGTTTTGTGCCAGCTCTCTCGCCTCGTCTGGGGTGAAGCCGCCGGAAATGATGGCGGTGCCGCCGGTAATCGGCTCGTTGATAACCGGTGCCGACAACAATTCCCCATCGAGAAAAATTCCCAGCTGTTCGCCGACGTTGTTTCTGGTAATTTCCGCAAACAGCGCGCTCCCTTCGGGAGTAAAACTGACCGACACCAAGGGCTCGTTGGCGAGCTGTCCAGACTGGCCGCCGGCAAATTCCAAACGGGCAGTCTCCAAATAACGGCCGGTCAGTCCGGTATCCGTAAATGGATCCTGTTCAGTGACCGCTTCGCCATTTATTGTCACATTGCTCACCGCCGCGCCGGTCGTGGCGATTGACTTTAGCGAGTCAAGTGCCTGTTGCTGTGCGAGAAGCGACGGGTCAAGCAGTTTGAACTCAAGAAGTGGCGTGCGGCCAATCTCAGCGACCGCGTCGCTTACGTTCGTCACCCCGGGGAGCTCGATCACTAGTCGCTCGATTGGCACCTCGGTCACAAAACTGCTCCGCTCAACTCGAACAATTGGTTCGGAGACACCAAAAATATTGATGCGTCGCTCGATGACGTCCCGCAAGACGTTCATCAGCTCGGGCACTTCAGCCTCTTCTATCCCCGACACGTCGGCCTCGTAAATGAGGTGAGAGCCACCAGCCAAGTCGAGGCCAAGTTTGAATGGGTGCGTAGCTTTGGGGTCGGTGGCATTTTGGTACACAAACCACGACAGTAACCCGATGACGACAAAAATGACAACCGCCCTAAAGAGGCGGAGGAATGTTTGTGTCTCTCTACTCGTGGTAGACATAAAGTAGCCTGTTATATCACATTATACAGGCAAAAACTATTGACGGGCGAGGGCGACTACGTTGCGCAAAAGGCAGGCGATGGTAATCGGGCCGATGCCACCCGGCACGGGAGTGAAGAGCGCGGCGCGGCGGGCGACGTCCTTATGGACGTCGTCCGCCAAGACGCCGCCGTCCTCCGATGTCCCGGCGTCAAACACCACCACCCCATCTCGTACCATATCGGGAGTCACCAGATTCGGCTTGCCGACTCCGCTGATGATAATATCCGCCGCCTTAAGCGCCGCTTCGATATCTTTCGAGGTTTCAGTGATCACGGTGACATCGGCGCCAGCGTTCTTTGCGAAGTGCGCCGCCGGTTGACCGACGAGCCGTCCGTGACCGACCACCACAACTTTTTTGCCTGTCCATTTCACCTTGTATCTATCAGCAATAGCGGCAATCGCCGCGACAACTGGCGGCACACAAGCCGCCGCGTGTGTCCCATACAAAAAACCATCAGGATCTTTCTCTAGTGGCACCGCCGCCAAAACCACCTCCTTGTCTATGTGGGCTGGCAGAGGCAACTGCACGACGATGCCGTTTGTCTGTGGCGCCAACTTCTCGATACATAGAACCACGTCAGGTGTGGCACTATCACTCGGCAACTCAACAATGTTGAGACGAACGCCGACCTGCTCGGCTTTTTTCTTTTTGAGAGAGAGATATTTTTGCGTTTCAAAGTTTGGCGCGGACGTGAGCGCGGTTAAACGCGGTGGCGTCGGCAACGACGCCACCGTACTCGCCAGTGACGCGTATATTTCACTTGCAATCGCGTGTCCATCGACCAACATAATGGCGGCAGTATAGCAGAAAAACTAAGCGGGAGGCATCACACTACGTCCCGGTGCGCATGATAATGGTGGCGATGGTTTTCACCGCTATCTGTAAATCAAGGACAAGCGAGCGCCGTTCCAAATAAAAAAGATCGTAAGAAAGCTTGATCGTTGTTCGAGGCACATCGACGCCACCGCGCGGGACGTCGAAGTTATTAATCTGTGCCCACCCCGAGAGGCCGGGTTTGAGGAAATGTCTGGTGTTGTAATACGGCACTTCTTTTGCATAGACTTCAGCTAGCGCGGGCATCTCCGGCCGCGGGCCGATAAAAGACAGGTCGCCGCGCAGTACGTTGATGAGCTGTGGCAATTCGTCGAGGCGCGACTTGCGCAAAAACAAACCGACTTTAGTATCAACGAGCGTACTGCTAAGAGCCGCCGTTCCGCTATCGCTGCCATTTTTAGTACGCAACTTATAAATCGTGATAGGGCGATTGAATTGACCGACTCGAGTTGTTTTATAAAAAAGCGGCCCCCGATCTTCAAGCTTAATGGCCGCCGCCAGGAACGGAAAAATACCGAGCGAAGGAATGAGCAATATGAACGCGCCAATAATATCAATGCCTCTTTTGACCACGTCATAAATAGCGCTCTTCGATTGAGAAATATTTGAAATAAACCACTCGTATCGAAGTGAGCTCATAGGCACGCGATCAAAGGTATCTTCGTAGAGCCGGTTAAAGTCGAGAAACGTGAACGAGAAGCGCAAGAATGATAAGTCAAAGAGAACTGGCAAGAAAGTTTTGATGGCTTCGCCGCGTGGGTCGGCCACGATGACTTCGATTTTTTCCCGCTCCATGAGTTCCAAAATTTTAGCTTCAAAGTCAACCGTCTTCCCGAGCGTCTCCTCGTCGACAATCCGCACGAAATAGTAGTTGTAGCGGTCGTTGTTGTTTATTTCATCAGCCAGTTCGACGGCTTCTTGGCCATCGGCAATCAAGATGGCTTTATGACGGCGCTTCTGCGAAAAGTACGGCATAAGGCGAAGGCGCCAGACCGACAAGAGGATGGTGGAAACAACCAAGTACAGAATGAGGTTGGTCTTCGGAGTGATGCCAAAGTCGAGGGTAAAAAACAACACGCCGGCCACCACCACGTTGACCACCTGCGCGTAGATAATGCGAGTGACGAGGAATTTTTTCAGTAGATTGGTGTGTTTGTCGTAGAGCCCGAGAATGAAGAAAATAAAAATCCACACGCCCGAAAAGATCAAAAATGGTGGCACGTGCGTTTCGAGCCGCGCTAAAGTCGGTATCTCAAAATACCGCACTAAAAGCATGAGCCAGAGCGCTAGATTGAAGACAATGATGTCCCCAACGATTAAAATAAAGAGTTCACGCGATCGTTCGCCCATATAGAGATGAAAGTATTATAAATCCTACCTAAAATTAGCGTTTTAGCAAGGAAACTGGACATATAACCCCCGCCACGTATGTGTAGTCAAACTCTCATGACAAACGTTCGCAACGTATACAAAAAAGAACCTTTGATCGTTATACCGAAGTACTAAGATCAAAGGTTCCAAGTGCAAAGGATTTTTTTAGGTCCTAGGATTCAGGGCTAGTTGCCACAGACCAGGCTGCCCTTGCGCCACTCGCCAAACTGGCCGAAGCGGTAGCAGAAGAGGCCGAACCGCACGCCGTCGCAACGGACACACACCGGGCAGAGCGACCCCACACGACCTTCGATATAGAGGAGATAGAAACCTCCTTTCACGAAGAGACGAGACCTGCCCGCAAGCGCCAGCTGGCATTCGCGCATGAGCTGCGGGAGCGCGGGGCGCTTCCGCAGCAGTTCCGGCAGGCCACCGGAGTGCGTCGCAATCGCGCTGTCGCTCATTGGGCGCGGGAGCGTAAACAGAGCTTTCAGGTCGCGCGTATCGTCCGCACAGGGCGACAGGTCGATGTTGCGCGCCAAGTTGGAGTCAACGTAGAACTGGTCGCTCGAGACAAAGAATTCGGCCGGTTTGACCAGCGGCAACTTCTCCGCCTTCGTTTTGGCGCGTGTGGCTTTTGGTACCGATTGCATGTAGTCGACTTTTGGGCACCCGGCCTGCAAAAATTCGACGAGATTGGCACGCGCCGACTTATTGTCGATAGCGTATTGGAGATGTTCGGACGTAATGCCCGAACTTGCCAGCAGTCGCACCAGCTTGGAAACTTGACCCATTCCGGTTGCGACGTTTTCGAGGGAAGCGATTTTCATCGGAAGCCTCTACTTTCTTTGTGTGTGCTGTACAACTAATCCCTATGGGTTTCGCCACAGCCAGCTTAAAAGAGTGCTTTCCGGTAAACTGGCTGTGGCGAATATAGAAAGAACTATCATTCCATAATAGCATATTTATGGTGAAAGTCAATGACTGCATGGCTGGGGGGCTCACGTAGATGATAGGGTTTGGAGCCTCACTGCAGACATATCATTTGCGGAGGGCGGTGTTGGGGTGGTGGGCGAAGCAAATGATGTGTCTGCGGTGAGAGTGTGGCACTCGTAGTGGTGACGGAGGCAGGGAGCGTGTGAAAGTATGTAATGGATGGTGAGCATGTCTGGACATATAACCCCCGCCACGTATGCTTAGTTGTACTCATGGACGTGCCAGAAAAAAAGCTAAAAATCCTGTATTTGATAACCAAGAGTAATTTCGGTGGGGCGCAAAAATATGTCTACGAGCTCGCGGTCGCCGCGAAAGGAGCCGGGTATGAGGTGGCGGTCGCGACGGTGGGGGGCGGGACGGGGGGCACCGGCATGGCGGGTGCCGCCCGTGGCCTTCTCGCAGAAAAACTCTCCGACGCAGCCATTCCGGTCTACCCCATTCGCAACTTCTTGCGTGACATGTCGCTGTGGCGGGACGTGCGCGCTCTGATTGAAGTGTGGCGACTCATTTTGAAAGTAAGGCCCGACATACTCCATGTCACCAGCTCCAAAGCCGGCGGTATCGGCGCTTTGGCGGGGCGATTGGCTGGTTGTAAGCGGATTATTTTTACCTCGCATGGACTCACTATGGACGAAACGTGGCGGCCACGTTGGCAGCGTCTTCTTATTTATATCGGCACCTGGCTGACGTTGCAACTCGCGCATCACAGCATCATGATTTCAACCGAAACTTTAAAGCGGAGTCAACGGTTGCCCAGCATGCAAAACCGAGTCTCCCTCATATACAACGGCATTGGCGAGCTTCAATTCAATGAACGCACGAACGCGCGGACGACTCTTGATAGAGAGGCCAGAAAAAACCAGTTTTGGATCGGCGGTATTGGCGAACTACATCCCAACAAAAACTGGTCGGCGGCCGTCGAGGCACTCCTTCGCCTTCCCCAAAACGCCCACCTCTACATCATTGGCGAAGGTGAGGAACGAACACATCTCGAAATGCTAGCCGAACAATTCCACGTTCGTGACCGTCTTCACCTCTTGGGGTACGTGGATGCAGCCGCCTCATACTTGCACGCCTTTGATGTGTTTGTACTGCCGTCACAAAAAGAAGGTCTTCCGTACGTGCTCTTAGAGGCGGGTGCGGCCGAGGTGGCGGTTGTGGCGAGTGATTTGCCCGGCAATCGTGACATTATTAAAACCGGCGAACACGGCTTGCTTGTGTCTCCAGAGCCCGACGTCATTGCCACATCAGTTGAAATGCTGATGCGCGACGAGGGCATGCGCCGCCGCTACGCGGCGGCGCTCCGCACCCGCGTCCAAAATACTTTCTCCCTCTCTCGCATGACGAGCGCCACTTTCGCTCTCTACGACTCGAGCACATCCCGCGTGTCATAACGAGCGCCAGCGTAGCGCCGCATCCCCATTATCATTCCGACCGCGATAAATTCAGTGATGAGATGTGATCCGCCGTAACTTAAAAATGGAATGGTGGTTCCCGTCACCGGCAAGAGGCCAATGTTCATGCCGATATGAACAAAAAAGTGAGCCACAAACAGCATGCTGACTCCGACCGCGCACAGTCTCTCAAAATTTGTCGCGGCAGTGGTGGCATGATGAAGTAAGCGAAATATCACTACCGAAAATAGTACAAATAGTAACAAGACTCCAATGAGTCCCCACTCTTCGGCAAAAGCGGCAAAAATAAAGTCGGTTTCGTACTCGGGCAAAAAAAGCAGTTTCGACTGCGTCCCGTAGCCAATCCCCTTTCCAAACAGTTCACCGGAACCAATCGCGACGGTTGACTGATAGGCGTTGTAGCCAGCGCCTTGAATATCTGCCAAAGGATTGAGGAAAGTCAAAATGCGCTCTTTTTGGTAGTCGAGAAACACAAATTGCCACATCCCGCCGAGCACTATCGCGCCGAGTAAAAGCACTGTGAGCAAGTGACGCACCTTGATACCAGACACCAACACCATCCCCAACCAGACAAAAAACAAAATCACCGCTGAACCAAAGTCCGGCTGCACAAAGACCAATCCAAAGATCAAGAGTGCGTACACACCGGAAACCAAAATATGCCGGAAGTCGCTGATTTCTTCGTGCCGCTTAGCAAAATATTTGGCGAGTACCAAAATCAAAATCAATTTTGCCGGGTCGGCCGGCTGGAGCGAGAAGAAACCAAAATTAAAACGGCTCTGCGCACCAAGCGTTACTTCTCCGACAAACAACACTAAGACCAAGAGCACTAATGTTATGAGGTAGAGATAGAATGTGGTATTGCCGGAGCGCAAGAGCCGGTAGTCAGGCACCACTGCCAACAAAAGCGCCACGACGGCCGTTCCGATCCATATAATTTGTCGCAGAAAGAACGCGTTGTCGCCGACGTGCGAGTACATGGTCACGAGTCCCATGAGTGAGAGCGCCAAGACCGAGAAAAACAATATCGCGTCAAAGCCAGCAAAAAGTGTACGGAGCTGTCCCATAAGTGAGAGCTGTATTGTAATGGATTTTTTGCCACCTTGCTCTTGGTCGTGCAACTTGAAGCGTGGCACCACCAAAAAACCGCTCTGTAGAGCGGTTTTTTGGCTATGTAGGATGGTTTAGATTTCTTCCACCAGTCCTTCAATTTCAATTGAGACCGTGTCGGAGAAGGTTTTTGATGTGATTGGTTCGGTACACTCCAAGACAAAGTTTGATTTCGTAGACAGTGCGCCAGTTGGCAAGGTGCCGGTCGGGCCGTCTACACTCGGATCAAACGTGTAGGTGCTGATAGTAGGACCAAAGACCGAACAGTTCATCGGATATGAGGCCTTCGTGTCCCAACTAAGCATAGCGGAATCCCCAGAGCGAACGACGATCTTATCAGCGGTGATGTCGATGTTGGGATTGGGCAGACCGGTATCATAATTGAACGAGCTATAGTTGTCGCTCTCATCTCCCTCGGTGACGGAATCTGCCCAGTCCACCCACACTTCGACGGTGATCAGTCCAAACAGCACGTTGCTTTCGGTCAGTGTAATGACGGGGTGGCTCGCGCCGGCGGCGAGCGCGTTGATGGTACCGGTACGCGGTCCGCGGGCGCCGTTACGGTCGGTCAGTATGAGCCGGTAGTTAGTGGCCGCGCTGTTGCTACCGCCGTTGTTGCCGGTAGTGAAGCTTACAGACACCGAGCCATAGGCGCCGGTCACCGGATCAAAGGAGGCGAGGTTTGGTACTACCGAGATACTTGGCGTAGTGAGGTTAGGCAAGTCCCTTATAGTGACCGAGACCGTGTCGCTACCGTTACCGCCCGCTCCTGAACAGCGGAGGGTGAGTGGTAACGTAGTGCCCGGCGCGAGGAGTCCATTGTTTACCAAGACTCCGACGTTGTTATTGGTCGCTCCGGCGGTATTGAAGTTGGTACCGGTACAGGTGGTTGCGCTCGTTGAACGCCAGCGCACGCGGACCGTGTCGCCTGGGTTAATGGTCGGGTCGCCCGTTGACCAGGCGCCGCCGTTGACACTAACTTCGAGCGTGGCGGTGGCCGGTGGCGGTGGAGCCACAATCACCGTCTTTGAGACCCAAGCCGAGATGGCACCAAGCGTATCAATCGCTCGGACTTGGAAGGTGTAGGTGCCGGCGGCCGGCCACGGATGATTGATGGTTTGGGATACTCCGCTGGCTGTCGGGCCGCTGGCCGGCTGATCGGCTATGCCGTCATTGTCCCAGTCAACTTCATACGAGACATCGTTGCCGTCGGGATCAATGGCGACAATCGTGTAGGTTTCGGCGATGGTTGCAATGGCGTTGTTGTTACCGAGAATTGGCTGCATGACCGGCGGCTGGTTTTGCACAACGACATCAACAGTGTCAGTTTTATTGCCAACTGCGCTAGCACAAGAAACTAAATAAGTTGTGCTTATGCTGGCCTGGATGCTGTCTACTCCGGTCGTGGTTGGCAGAGACTTATTCCAGCCAGGTCCAAACGCCGTACATGATGAAACGTTGGTACCGGTCCACGCCATATTCAAGGTGCTGGCAGAGGAAACGGTGAGCGGCCCAGCCGAACCATTTATAGTAAAGTTGACGCTGGGGCTACCCGGGGGCGGATTTGAAATGGTAATAGAGTGTGACACCCAACCAGAACTTAAATTCTTACTGTCCCGCGCGAGGGCTTTAAATGTTTTGCTGCCGGTGGTAAACCACGACTGGGCTGAAGATACGAGTGTGTTTGAGAGCACGAGCGGCGTTGTCCACGTATCAACCATGCCATTGTTGTCCCAGTCGATACCGTATTGAAGCGTGTCGCCGTCTGGGTCCCTCGCTTGGAAGAGGAATGAGTAGGACGTACCAGTCAGACCAGTCGGCGGTCCTTGAATTGGCGACATCACTGGCGGTCGGTTAGCGGCGGCCGCTACTGCTACGAAATTATGTGTGATTCGCTGGGTCGGAACTTGAACCAGGTAGTCAGCGCCGTTGCCAAGACAATCGTGCGGGTCAGAGTTAACGGGGCTAAAGGCGGGACAGCCGGCGGGGACGGTTTTAAATGGGGTGCCAGACCGACATCCTTGACCAGTCCAATCTTGGTAGCTCGGTTGAAATTGACCGGTCTTATCATAACTGAAGTAAAACTTGCCAGAGGTTGCTGGCCAAGAAACGGTGGCGATAATAGTGCCGGGGCTTGTGACCGTACAGGTGAAACCGCCGGCGCCGCAGGTGAGGCCAGCTGTGCCAGACTGGGTGATTGTCGGTGAGGTTGGCGTGACGTGAAGGGCAATGTAGTCTTGCACCGTCACGCTGGTAAAGTTGTCAGTCGATACGAAGTTGGTTGGGTCGCACGCCGTTGGGCTTCCTGCACTCCACACTCCAAAAGGAGAATCGCCAAAGCCTCCCGTACCAAACCATGATATGTCAGTGCCGGAATTGGCCGCTGGTTGAAAACGAACGGTGTCGCCGACATTCAGCACGGTACCGTTGCTGATCACGTTATTGGCCGCATCGCGCGCCACTGACGAGTGTTGGACCGAAACGAGAGCTCCGTTTTGCAGATAACCGACTGGCACCCACTTGTAACGGATCGTTGCCCATCGATCGATGTCTATGTTGCCACAGTTGGCATAGCAAAAATTGCCTGATGTCTCGTAACTTAACAAAGGCGGCAGTGCCGGCGAGGACCAGCTGGCGCTGTTGGCTTCCACTAACTGTGCGCCGATGCCAAACGTGAGACTGCTAAGAAGGAGCGCGAACACCAGTGAAGCCAAGGGCGTGCCGGCATCAATATACTCGTTGCGCTTCCTAATCAGGAGGAAAAATACCAGGGCTATTACCGCCACCGCCAACAACACTCCGAGCAAAAGATATTTATCGATCATACTGTTTTTGTCAGTTCCGCCGCTCTTATTAATAAGACAACTTTCTGGATTGATATCCTTGCAATCATACTCAATCGCGACTTTTTCTACCGTGACTCCATTTCGTTCCAAAGATGCTTCAAGTACCACTTCATTATAATCTTCCGTGGGAGTAAAGTTCTCGCCAAAACCAGCCATATCAGACACAATATCGCCGTCGTAGCGGTAGGAGTGTATGACACTGCCGGTGTTGTCCTTCAATACGAGCGAGAGTGTGTTGCCGGGAACAATCGGCACGTTGGTCGAGTGTGCGCAGGCGAAAAGGAGCTGTTCTTCGCCTTTGACGAGCGGAAACTTTGTCAACGAGGGGAAGTTGATGCGCGTCTCCTCTACCCCATCGCGCACGTAGCGGATGTTTAGGAAACTCTTGCTCTCACCGTCTTGCGTGGTCGCCGTTACAAAGACAATCGCTTCTCGTTGCGGCTTCACTTCATAACTCACTTTTTTGGTTTCAAAGGGAGCCAGGGTGATGAGCGATACGTCGGTGTTGCGCACGTGTCCGTCGTACTGCCCGTCCCAGGCATACTGCGTCCACTGGAGCGGCATCGTTTTTGTTTCCTCACTTGGATTTTTGATAGTTGTCTCTATGGTCACTGTTTCGTCGCTTTTGAAGTGTAGGGGAAAGGTTGCAAACCGATGATCCTGGCCATTAAGGGTAGTGTCAGTTTTTTGCAGGGTGGCAATTGGCGCGTTGTCAGAGATGACGGTGAAGTTTGCCCGATTGCCAACTACGTCGTCGGTGAATGATAGACCGAGGAGGTTGTACCGTTCATCGGTGATAAAGAAGTAGGCTGCGTAGTAACTGCCCGCTTCGGCGTTCGTGGGTACGTGCCAACTGTACGACATCGGCACCGAGCCATTCGCGTCAATCGCCACCTGGTTGGAGACAATGAATTGATCGACGACTGGATTGCCGTCGCCCGCCGCGAAGGTGTCTTCACTGTCTTTAAAGATTTTTACGTACACTCGTCCATTCACGACCGGGTAGTCATTCTGGTTGACCACTAGGCCCGAAAACGTCAAAAGTGAGCCGGGTACCGCTTCGGCCACATTCGATTGCAGATCGGCCGAAACCGAGCCGAACTTATAATAGTCAAAACACTGGAGCGGGCCGCCAAAGGAGCTTTCTAGCTCGGTGGCCAGACTCGGATCCACGAAGCCGGTACTTTGCGCTTGTGCCGGCAGGCTACCGCCGAGGAGGAGAGGCGGTATTACAAGTGCTAACAAATAACGAAACATAAAATAGACGGAGTGTTGACAATGATGCTAATAATAAGCGTATCTATTTAATTGTACCGCTCTTCTCCCGCTTTCTTGGCGCCGCTGTGGGTAACTTGACATTCATCACCTCAGTACAAAATTTTTCACACGCTCCGACGTTTGGTCACCACTTACAGGCATTTTACCCCCGCGGACGCTCAAAATTATGTACCGAGGTGATACACTCCGGTAACCTAGCGAAGCGGCGCAAAGTTGGTCTTGGTTTTCGCAATCACTTCGATTTTGGCTGGCCCTGACTCGCAGAGAGCGGCGGTAATCTCCTCATAAATAGCACTAAGGTCGGAACGTGACGGAGCAAAAAAAGCGTTGGTGTCATCGCCAGCGATGGTGCGGATGAATGTGTGGTCGGCTCCAGCACCGAGACCAATCGCGTACATTTCAACATTGTCGGCGGTGAGCGTTTCTGCCGCGTCAATCGTAGGTTGCAGGGCGTCAGCATTCTTTGGCGCCGTCGGCAAACCGTCGGTCAAGAGCACGACCACCCGACGGGCGTCACTATTGTGGTGTTCGGAGTTAAGTTCAACATGAGCCGCAATGAGCGCGGCGGCGGTATTAGTGAAGCCGGTTTCCTCAGCTGGAGCAATTTGTAAGTTTTTTATGATGTCGGCGACAGAGAGCGATGTTGATGAGAGCTCGGCCGCCACCGCCGCCTCCGAAGCAAACGTCACCAGGGTCACTTGGTCCCGCTCTTTAAGGTTGCGCACAAATTCACTGGCGGCCGAGAGCGCATCGGTGAGCGGCTGTGGCGGATTTTGTGCGTCATTATTCATGCTCCCCGAAAGATCAATAACCATGGCCACATCGGTTGGTACCGCGCAACTGCGCACTGTCTTGGCGATCGATTCCGGCCAGGTGAAAACGATCTCGCTCGTGGTGCGCGGCTCTATCGACTCGATAAAGGTTTGCGAAGCGGTGACTGGCAGGCCGTCTTGGCTAAAAATTGTCGCAACCACCTCAACGTCGCGCGCTCTTGTGAGTTCGGTGTTTTCGATTTCTACATTGAGCCGTGGATGTGAGTCGGCATCAACAAGATTACTACCGAGCGCTCGAAATTGGTCACGGCCAACCGTCGCTGGGAGCCACAGATCGGCCCCTTCCAAAATAATCTCGGTGTCGGTCACCGCTTCGTCAGTTCCGATCAGTATCCGACCCTCAAAGATAGGGTATACGCTGTTTGGCGGTAAGACGGTCGTGCCCGACCGCTCTGCTACTACAGTGTCTTTATTCTTAAGTATAAATGTGTAGTTGAGTTCTGGGGTGGCGGCGGTTTGGTTTCGGTTTTCGACGTAAGCCACCGCGTTGTATTGACTGTCGGTAATTTTAAAACTTTTGGCCCAGAGCACTTGCGGCGGCGCAACGTCAACCGCGCAAATGCGCACACACCCCCCGCCACAGTCGATCCCGCTTTCGTTCCCGTTTTGTACGTTATCAAAACAATTGGCCGGTTCGTACAGGTACAAAAAATACCAGCTGGTGGCAATGGTCGCGGAAAAAACCAAAAATCCACTGCCATATATAATCCGTCTCCCCAGCGCCCACACTCTCATGTCTTGTATTGTAGCAGGAATCACTTGTATGTAAGGGTGACTTTGCTCACAAATTAAAATCGGAAACGAAAAAACCGCCGTCCCTTTAGGGACGGCGGTTTTTTAGTAGAAATTGAAGACTCTAAGTTTAAATGAAGAAACGAGCGTAGCGACTATTCTGAATTTACTTCCCAATGTGCGCTTTTCCTAACGCACATTGCTGGAAGACAGACGTAGTCGCCAATATCTTGTGTGTGTTTTACAAAATAAAAAACCCGAGACATGCTCGAGATTTTTACATTGAAGACTCTAAGTTGGCGACTACCTACTCTTCCTTCCCGAAGGAAAGTACCATCGGCGCACGAAGGCTTAACTGCCGTGTTCGGAATGGGAACGGGTGTACCCCCTCTGCTTAATCACCAACTTAGAATTTTCAATTAACAACTTGACTTCTTCAACCTCGTGCAGTGGTCCCGACCAAGAACAAGGAATGGGTCGGGAGTGGAGCAGAGGATTGGATTCGAACCAACGACCCGTGCTTTCAAGAAACACGTGCTCTACCGCTGAGCTACCTCTACCAACCACTGCACGCGGTTGAAATATGCATATTCTTAACTCAAACAGGTAACTTCACTCAAACTAAAACGTACGATGTACATTCATTCTGTAGAAACATGCTGCAGACCTCGTATAAACATACGATGTACAGCGTTCCTTACAGGAAACTACGTCCAATTAGTACACCTCGGCTCAACACATCACTGTGCGTACACCTGGTGCCTATCAACCCGATCATCTCTCGGGGGACTTAATGATTTCTAATCTTGGAGTTGGCTTCCCGCTTAGATGCTTTCAGCGGTTATCCGTTCCGAACATAGCTACTCGGCAATGCCACTGGCGTGACAGCCGACAGACCAGAGGTTCGTTCATCCCGGTCCTCTCGTACTAGGGACAACTCTCCTCAAAAATCGACGCCTGCAGTAGATAGGAGACCAACCTGTCTCACGCTCATTCGTTTTTGAATGTTGGACTATATCTTCTTCCGTTTAAATGGAAGGTTGACGTGTAGTCTCTACGGGTATTTATAACTTGCTGGAAAATGGATGGGAGGAAAATACTGGCCGGTATTTTCCTCCCCTGGCTCAACACTCTCGGAACCCGCGCGAGGATTCCAAAGCTTGCCGCGTATCGGTACAACATTCTCCCCTTCAACGCCTTACGGCTCCCAGGATTGGGTTGTAGTCTTCCGACCGTTTGGTTTGCCCCGTTGTGCTTTACCATTTTTCAACAAATTATAAACTTCCCTCGGTATTGCCCTTGCGGGTTTCACCGATATAGTCAACTTCTCACAACATATTTCTATGCTGCGCCGCCGTGATGATGTCTTTACGTGGTCTCACGTACCTCGGGTTTAGATTGGTTCAGCTTCCGATGTGTAATCAGAAACTGAACGGTCTAAACCCAGCTCGCGTATCTTTTTAAATGGCGAACAGCCATACCCTTGGGACCTGCTCCAGCCCCAGGATAAGATGAGCCGACATCGAGGTGCCGAACCGTGCCGTCGCTATGGACGCTTGGGCACGACTAGCCTGTTATCCCCAGGGTAACTTTTATCGGGTAATCTCCGGCGGCGTCTAACGCCAACCATCGGTTCACTATGCTCCACTTTCGTGTCTGTTCGAAATCTACTTCTTACAGTCAAGCTGGTTTATGCCATTACACTATCGGCACGGTTTCCATTCGCGCCTAACCAACCTTGAGACCCCTCCGTTACAATTTGGGCATTTGTGTTTTTCAATTTATAGAGCATTGAAGGAATAAACTTGATAGTTGGATAGACAATCGAAGCAAAGAGCGGACTGCTCTTACTTGTGATGTATATCCTCCATGCGACATCCTTCTGACGATGGAGAACTGCAACGATGCCAAAAGATTTTTTGAGCATCGCACACACTCGATCTAAATCAGATTTAGTGTAGCCAAGCGTATGGATGTTGAATGTCTTATGTCGCGCTGACTTAAGCGAACCATCATCCATGTACCAAATTGCGAGCACGAGTGGAGTCATCCATTTTGCCAACAACTTTGGTATTACTTTTTTCCCGTCAACATAAAACTGTCCGTAGTAGAAACGAAACGCAGTGTGACTAACTGTCACCATTTCGTAACTCACGCGCCCATCAGCTCGAACTTTTTGCTTTGGCACTGAAGGTACCCACTCTTTGAACTCGTTATAAATCCAAAAAAGGTACTCTTTTTGTGCTTCAGAATGTTCGACTCGTAGACGATAGGTGTTTCCACCTGGTCGCTTTTCTAAGTGACCGTCGCCGAGCAAGAGGCCAATTATTAGCTCTCTTTGTCGTTCTGTCAGACTAAGATTAGTTTCTTGTTGTGATCTCATAATTGAACGTGTACCTAATGGTACACCTTACTGTCGCCAGCAAGATCGGACTATATATTCTTCCAACACTAGGTCGAAAGCTCAGCGTATAGTCTCTGAGGATCCTGAATACTCAGTTTCCTGCTTGTTGTCCGCACTGTGAAGATTTTCACCGTTCACCTTTTTAAAAAGGTGAACGGTACTTACAGATACACCGGATATTCAAGCATACAGCTGAATTGTCATTCTTTTTAAAAAAAAGAATGCCCCCCGTTTTATTTGTTTTGAGCTCATGAGGTCTCTCTCATGTTCCGATTTCGCTCTGGAGGCGCCACGGTTTGGCATTACCATGATTACTCATGACAACGCCAAGGGTAGCGCCCCACTAAAACTGCCTGCCACGCACTGTCTCTCATAGGTTTTTCCTATGAGGTTAGAGACTACCAAAGATAAGATGGGTATTTCACTGACGACTCCACGGTACCCGAAAGCCCGCTTCAAAGTCTCCCCACTATGCTACACATATATTCAATAGCCCCAATACGAAGCTACAGTAAAGCTCCTGGGGTCTTTTCGTCTAACTGCAGGTACCCGGCATCTTCACCGGGATTGTATTTTCACCGAGCAGGTCCTCGAGACAGTTTCCCACTCGTTACGCCATTCGTGCACGTCGGAACTTACCCGACAAGGAAATACGCTCTATAATTCCTTCTCCTACAAAATTGCTTTTGTAGACATTTCACTACAGGACTCTATCTTGACCACCACCACATATTGCTATGCGTGCTGAGGTCTGCAACATTTGGTCTCTTTTTGGTTGCATCTGGATTATGACAATCATTTCTGACTATCAAGGTAACTATGGCTAGGCTGTTTAACCTATAATCGTTCCAATCCGTCGAGTGCACGATTTATTAGATCATCCACTCGACCTTAGAACGATTATAGTTATCGCTGACATTTACCGGGGCTTATACAGTCCAGCCCAACATATAAATACATTGGACCCCCCGTACTTGACCTTCCGGCATTGGTCAGGCGTCACCCTCTATACATGGACTTACGTCTTCGCAGAGAGCTGT
>ERZ1292625.1973-Hain-H41-01um-R1-1973-length-20870-cov-7_pt1 | contig 20870 bp, 37 predicted proteins | sample MGYA00564400_ERZ1292625 | MGnify/ENA primary metagenome ERZ1292625 (study PRJEB36523, sample SAMEA6512639) | groundwater metagenome | collected 2019-01-08 | study: AquaDiva: Metagenomics assemblies of 32 groundwater samples
TAACGGAGATTTAAGTTTTTCAATCATTTCTTTCTCTTCGTTTGTTAATGCTAAATCATTTCTATCAGGAATTACGGCGTACTTAGTTTCTAATCTTTCACCTGTTTTGATGATATTACAATCCCAATTTGGTACTACTGTGAATTTGTATTGAGGATCTAATGAATATTGTTTTAACTGTTTAAGAATTACAACACCAAATTGTGCCAACTTAATTGTCCCATCTTTTCTGTCGATTACATGACAAAGAAATTTCACCGATGGTTTATTTTCTTGATTGCAAAATACGCAATCTTCGTCTTGTGTGCAAGGTCCAAGATACTTATTGTTGGCAAAGTGAGAATACTTTGCAGCAAATTCTGATACAATACGTAGCTTATTGTCTCCTTGTACTAAGTTGAAAAAATTTCCTTTTTCTCCTCCGCCATACTTTGTATCATCGAAGTCCGATAAACGCATATATTTATTGATTAAGATTTAAAAATGGTACTGTTGCATTTGGAATCATTTGTACTGGTAATTGTCCGTTCCATTTTTCAACTGCTTTTAAATTAACATATTCTGCACCACCTTGAGCAGCAATACTTTGTGCTTGAATACGAATTGCTTCGGCTTCTGCTTTAGCACTTGTAATACGAGCTTCTGCAGAACCTTTTGCTTCTGCAACTGCCTGTTCTGCTTCATACTTAACTTGTTCGAGTTTATTTTTTTGAGTCAAAGCATCTTGTTCTGCTTTCACTTTGTTTTCAATAGATTGATTAAATGATGCAGAAAAATCAAAATCAACTATAGATACCTCATCAACTGCAATAAATTCTTTACTTAATCTTTCTGTTAACGAAAGTTTCATTACATCTTTCACTTCAGCTCTTTTAGTAATTAATTCTTCAGCAGTATATTTAGCGGTTGTTGCTTTTACTGATTCTTGAATTGCAGGATCAATTATTCTAGTTTTATATTCAGTTCCGACTGATTTGAATAAATTACCAACTTGTTCCGGTATTAAATGATAATTTAGTGCTACTTTGGCGGAAACTGTTTGCATATCTTTAGATGCTGATCCAGCACCAACCTCTTCTTTCTGTGTTCTTATATCAACTACTTTAACCGATTCAATCAACGGAATCTTAAAATGCATTCCGTCTCCCATTACACGATTAACAGATCCTACGCGTAACACAATACCTCGTTCGCCGGCACTAATAATTTTAAGTGGCCATAAGATAACTACTGCCAAAAAAATAATGAAACCTATCACCACTTTTTTAATTAGTTGTTTATTTTCCATAGTTCATGATTAATTATTTATTTTTTACTACACAATTGTCTGTACGAGCACCAGTAACAAGAATCTCCAACATTGACATCAAATTTATTTTCTATTATCATATCGTATACGCTTTTTACTTCTTGAAAGCAACTATCTACGTCTGCTTGACTTCTACAAGTAATAAGAATCTGAGGAATATAATCGTCTTTTTTCATAACCTCTTTCTTATTCGCAATCCAATATGTAATATCTTGTGGATATTCATTCGTAATCTTGTAAAAGAAATAACTATAAATCGTCGCTTGTAAGGAAGTATCGACCTTTTCTTGTGTATAATCTTCTCCGGTTGTCTTGTATTCAACAATTCCTCGTTTAGTCATTCTATCAATGAATCCGAGAAACGGAAGTGGAATTTTTTCGCCTGTACTATTCTCTAACACGAACTCACATTTAACTTCATTCTGTACGGTTTCTCCTTCAATTGGATTTCTTTCATAAGCTTTTACAATTCTACGAACTAATCGAAATGTTTCAACATTTTCATCATTCATTTTTACAAGCACTTTTTTTTTCAGTATGGTCTCCCAATCTTTTTTACTGTTGAATAATTCAATTCCTTCGTGGACATATTTACCAATATCAAGTGCTTTACTCGGTAATCCCATTGCTTTTTTAATGTATTGAAATTCAAACATCCGAGGACACGTCTGATATGTTGTGATACAACTAACTGATAAATGATTAATCATGTTATTTCAATTCGTTTGTAATTTCTTCTACGATTTTATCTTCTGATGGATGAAATCCATAATTAACTCCATACTCTACGAAATATTTTTTCAATACTTTAGATGTTTTATCTGTTACATTTACATCGAATACGACATTTGATTGATTTTGTATTTCAGCATTAACTGATTGTGCGGATTGTACTAAATCGATATCACCGTTTAACATTACGTTGATTCTTTTTTCATACACTTCCACACTTTCTTTTTCTCCAATAGGATTTTTTTCTTTCACTTCCTTCTGTTTGTCGCTTATTAACTGATTGTGTGCTTGAACAAGCGGTTGAACTTTTGAATTTACTTCTTTTTCTGTTGATTTTATTTCTTCAAGAAAAAATCTACGTTGACTTGATTCATCAACATTTAATCTGCGAGTCACAAGAACATCATTGCCTTGCGCGTTAACTTCTTTTTCTCCTGTAAACAGAATAATGTTTTTAAGAACCTGTATTGCATTATAACTTAGTTTCATACGTTTTGAGTTTCGCGTTATAAGAATTAACTAATAATGTTTTATCTTTTACCTCCAATCCGCTTTTTTCAATCACGGATTTCATTTTTTCCAACTTTTCTTTCGTTTTACAATTCAATATCTTAGTTTTGATTTTTTTTACTTCATCTACATCTTTAGCTTTGTTTTCTACTTTTAACTGCTCAGCAACATCTTGATCTATTGATTGCTCATAAGTTTCTTTACCTACACCTAACATTGCCAATGTTTTTTTCAAACCATTTGTAATCGCCGATTTATGAGCATCTGCTAAAGATTTTGATACACCTCCACCATAATTCCATTTCTTTGTTTCAATTTGAAACATACTTTCTCCTGTTGCGTTTGAAACACGTTTACCAATCATTACTGTAATTTTTTTAGTTACTTCATACATTCCGTTTTTGTCTACAACAGTACTTTCTTCATCTATTTCCCAGCCATCTACACCTAAAATTTCGTTCATTCGGTTAATCGCATACTGATAGTTATGACTTGTAATATCATAATCTAAACCAGTATCTTCTTTCTTGAATGTGTTAAACGCTTCTTTTGGTAGCGCCGAACTTAATTTGATATATGTTTCGTTGTTCATAATTTTACAATAAAATACTTATCATCTTTATCATATTCTACTTTGTAATCGTAGAATTTTTCTTCGACCTTTGTGTTGAAAGCTGATAAAAACGATCTAATGTTAATTTGTTTTGTTTTGCTTAATTTATAAGCATTATCATTATTAATAGTATGAAACTGTAATCCAATTGCTTTTTGTTCTCTATCGTAGAACAATGACGCAAAAGTATAATTTGTTAATTCGTTCTTAAATAAAAATACTTTTGAAAATTTTATGCCATTCTTATAAAAACGAATCATATCTCTACCTCTTCCGCTGCCTTTTGATTTTTCAAATTTAATGAAATTATATTTCATAATGATTTTATTGTCAAGAAGTTATTTTCGCTTTTCTCCATTCCTGGTAAAACCTCATCATTAATTTCAAAGAATCTATCAGAAAGAAATTTTACCGATGTGGCAGTTACTTTTCTCGGCATCACAACATCAATTAATTCATCTTTTGTTTTTATAGTATCAATAACCAATTTTTTGAGTTCTGTTGCATTTTCTAGTACGTAATCAGTTAATTTTTTCTCATTCGTAATTTTGATTGTTATTCGTTTACTATGAATAATGTTTGCTTCGTCTGTTTTAATTGAACCGATGTTTTCTTGTTTCATTAACTGAATTAAATTTGTTTCTAATTCATCCTTTTTAGTATTTAATTCAAGTAATGTATTTTTTTCTTTAGAAATTGATTGTTCAAATTCTTCTTTTTTCTTTTTAAAGAATTCTTCACCAATAGTTATGGCTTCTCTGACTGCGAGAATTTGTTCGCAAAGTTTTTCTTTTGTCATAATTTATACAATGTTAGTAATTTATCATCTTTGAATACCCAAATGTATCCAAGAAATTTTCGTAATTCTCGACCTTGAATTGAATTTTCTCTAATTTTAATTTGTGGTACTTCTTCGCCACTTTTGTACGCTTTTGCAATCAATTTTTTTATTTTCTTTTTTGACCACATGAACCTTTCATTTATGCGTTCGTATGCGTGATCTGTGATAATAAAATCTTTCATAGTTACCTCCCCGATTTTATGTATAAATATATTTTAGCACATTTATCTGCTTTTTGATATTCTTCATTTTTAATTGCTTTCCAAAATTGTTGTTCCAGTAGTTCTAAACTTCTTGATGTTATCTTTTTTTTGATTCCGGCTTTTTCTGCCATAGTCAATTCAGGCCAGGAAGATTTCATATTAGTATTATAATATACTATTTTAATTTTGTCAACCGCAAAACTGGGGATAACTTTTTTAACAGTTGATTTTACTTGTTAAATATTCTACGAATGATATAGTTTCTTTCGATACTTATGATAGTAAAAATAATTGTTAAAATTATATTTTCATACAACGTTACAGGAATATTCATTAACCAATAAATCAAAACAGCGAAGACAAAACTTACAATTGTTCCAACAAAAGTATTAATAATACTTTCTACAATACTTTGTTTCTTAGATTGACTAACCCCGATTGGTATATTCATATTTTTAATAATTCTCTTACTGCTGTCTTGAAATCACATGAATTAATTTTCATATATAAATCAATTACACTTCCATGTTGTCCACAACCAAAACAATGAAAATGTCCATCTTTGAAAAGAAACATTGAACCTGTTTTTTCGTTATGAAAAATACAATTTACAATATAATTATTCCCACTTCTTTTTTTCTTACTAAACAAAAATGATAAATCTTTTTTTGATGCTTCTTCGATTTCAGATTCAGTAACTCTATCATCTTTTTTTCTATATCTTGTTTCTTCAAGCAGTGATAATTCTATTTTGTAAGAATTTATTTTTTTATTTAGTATTTTTTTTTCTGAAAACATTTTTTCACGAAACCAACTGTAAACATACATTGCGATATTTTTTGGTACTTCAGAAAAGAATTTCTTACTTTCTTTTTTAACTGAAAATAAATCAACATTTCCTAATTCATACAATCTTGTTCTGGCTTTTTCGAGTTGATCTTGAAGATATCTACTACGCGAGCTAATCTTAAAAGACGGATCAATACTTTCTACGAATGCTCGTTCATCTTTTTTCATTTGGATAAACCAATCATTGTGTAATGTCTCTAGATAATCATCTAGTTCAAACTCCTCTATTACTCGCGTTGCTCTTTCGTCACAATATTCGAGAGTCATTGCAGAAAAATTTGTACATGCAGATCTAGCTTTGCTTAATGGATTTCGTGTAGTGATGTATGGTTTATCATCTTTCATAAAAAAACTTGGCACAACTTAGCACAATCAGGCACAATTAGAATTCTATGTCTTCTACGTTGATTGTTTTCTCTTGAATTGATTGTGTTGCTTTAGATTTAGGTAAGTCAATCAAATTATGAAATCTGCCATTCATATGAAGCAATTCTATTTTTCCAACATTTCCAGTACGACGATTTAATTCAACAGAAATCTTTGCTCTGTTTGTGGCTATTTTTTCTTTTGCAACTTTTTCGTAGACACGACTCATTACAATTGTAAAATCTGATTCTTGAGTAATGAACGAGCTATCTCGAATATTTTTCCACGATATTTCTTCTTCATCTCTTGAAATGCCAGGATGCGCAATAAGTATAATTGGAATTCCCAAACTAACAGCAATTCTTTTGATATCACGAACAATACCGCCAACGAGAAAAGAAATACTTGTGTGAAAATCTCTTAACGGAAGAAGAAAGTGTAAGTGGTCTATTACAATAAGTTTGATATTTTTTTCTTTGATTGCTTTTTGTGTTAATTCTTCTATCCAAGTAACACATAATTTTGAGTTATCAATTGGATAGAAAATCGGAAGTTCGATGCTTGAATTTGCCATTTTTAGAAACTTTCGAGTTAATTCCTGCCAACTCATCTCGAGAGTAAACCAAAGTACAGATTGTTGGTGTTCTGCTAAGTTAAGCGTAATTGATTGCGCAAAAGTTGTCTTCCCTTGTTTGGTGTTCGCAGATAAAACAATCAATTCTCCAGGATAAAAACCACCAGTTATTTGGTCTAACTGGTCGTAGTAAGTAAAAATTGGATCTTTGAGTTCGAAATCTTTTTGTTTGAGTTTTGAAGATAATTCAGATAACGAAAAAATTTCATTCTCTTCCTCGTTTACTTGAATACGAGAAAATTCATCAACAAGCATGTAATTGTATTTATTGTTTTGTGATACAATCCTCTAAAGTTTTTTCTATGTAAGCTCTGCAACCACTTTCACGCTGTAAAAACTCGTGTAAATTCCACTTGTATTTCATTAAAGTTCTTGAATCGTGAAGTATTTCTTCATAGTTATCAATTGATTTTTTAATATCTTCAACAGTAATTTTTTCTTTGAAAAGTTTGCGTGTATATTTTTCTACCAAAAGACTTAACTTGTTATGAACTATAATTTCTTTTGAGTTCCAGTAATCTTGAATTTCTTGAAAAGTAGATTTCTCTTCTGTTTCTTCAACAGCTACTTCTCTATTATAAGCAGAGTGATTGGTTTTTTCTTCGAGATCCGAAGTGAGAGAGTTGATTGAAGGTGTTTTTTGAGAATCGAAAACACCGTAATCATTATCTTTAGATAATGATATTGTTATATTATTATTATTTGTCCCCCCTATTTTGGGGAGGGGTGGGGCCAATGGTTGGGGAGGGGTATCCCCAATTACTGGGCTTGTATGTTTTTTGTCTACATATTCTTCGTAGTTTACTATATGATAAAGATTAGAAATGTTTTCTCCTTCTTTTGTTCTTTCTGTTTTAATGATGAGATGAAGTTCACATAATTTTTTAATACTACGACAAACAGTATTTTCTGATTTTTGAGAAATTTCTATTATTTTTCTCGTTGTAGGGAAGCATTCGTTTGTTTTTTGATTTGCCATACTACACAATGTTGTATACACAGCAAGATCTGAACTATTGAATTTCTTTTCAAGATATAGATTCCAAACAAATCTTTCAATGTAAAAGAAATTATCTATTCGAGTTATTTGAGACATATTATTTTTGATTTAATGGTACAAATTCTTCGTTGAAAGTTATTGTGTCAGAATTTGGTTCAATTGTAATAAAACCATAGATAACAAAACGCTTAAGAGTTTTTATTGTTTCTCTTCTTGTTTTTGCTTTTTTCTTTCCAGATTTGGTTGTTTTTAGAGCAACACCTAAGATTTCAGTTATATTGGTTTTTTTGTTTTTGATGATATGGTCTATAATTGCTGGTAGAGAATTTTTACTCGGCCAATCTTGTTTGAATTGTTCTATGTTGAATTTAGACATAAAAAATAGTTAATAAAAAATAGCAAATCCTATTCCCCGCTCAAACGTTATACAATTAAATGTTTTACGTTCAAATGTTTTACCATTTGAGGGATAAGATTTGCTATTCTTGATATAAATAATTGTATATTTTTGAGCATAATTAAATTGTTATATTCTAAGTATAATACATAACTAAAAAATTGTCAACCTCTAAACTGGAGATAAACTGGAGATAACTATTTTACCAAAAAAAACAGTCCGCCTATCATCAATAAAAACCAACAAAATACTGCATAACCTCCGTCATTATCTTCTCTTGGTGTAACAAGAAAAATTATTATAGCAGATACGGTTGATATTATCAATAAGTATAAAAAATTCATCATAGTAAAGTAGGTTGATTATTTCTCAACGTTATAGACCATATTGGATTGTAGAAACAGTTGATTTTATTTTTGAATTCTTTTAATCCTTTGATACCTGCATCAGGTCCAACGTTGATTATTTTTATGCCAAATTGCTTGTATAAATCATAAAAACAACCGATGAGAATACATTCATTTAAGTCGTTAATAAATCTCAACTGTTTATCAAAAAACTTAGACACAAATGATATTTCAAACGCCACATCACCATCTAAACTAAAATTGATAACTGCATACGGTTGTTTTTCAACATAAATAATTCTTTCGTAAATGTTTAGATCTTTTACCTCATTCAATCTGTAACTTCGTAAATATCTTTCCGGATTAAACGCAATACGAAATACTTTTGTATACTTATAATCTTTCCAAGCCGTATAAACATTTAATCTATCACCAACTGTTAATTCTGTTTCTGAAAGCAAGACACCGTCTCGATTAAAAAAAACCGTTCCTCTGCGTGTCTGTTTGTCAGGATTACTGAATAACTCTTCAAGATTATAGCAAGTTTCGTTAATTATCTTCGCATCTGCAATAGCACTTTCGCAATACACTAAGACATTATTACGCTGGCTTATCTTTGTATAATCATAATCAGGATTCAAAAGAAATACAGTATCTCGTTTTATCTGGTGAACAAGTAGATAATCTTTTGTTTGTTCTGTTTTATATTTGAAGAGATTGTTATAACAATATACAACACCTCTATCAAAAGCGTGAGATTTCATAAGTACTTAGCAAATTTTTTATAATACTTCTCCTGTAAATCGTTTAATTTCTTCAAACATTTTTCTGCTCTTTCAATTGTAGGTTTGTCTTCTTCATCATCACAATATTCAAATTCCTCTGGCATAAATACTTCAAACGAAGGATAAGGTCCAAAATCGTGGCTATTACTAATCTTATGTACAAAACAAGAACAATTTAATTCGTCAGATATTTTTTCAAGTTCATCATCCAGCCAATCGTATGCTTTTTGAATTATTCCATCACCACCTGTTGGACAATCTAAAGTTGAAAAGTTGCCGTATTTCATATTTTTGTAACAATTAAAGATGAACCACAACAGTTGTAGATTTCAAATCCAGCAAATTCATCTGTTTGATAGTTATAGAAACTATCATCTGAGTGTCTTACTAACCACAATCCTTTGATTCCAAACGTATGCAACTGATTAAAATCAATTGATTCAATTTTTCTGAAATTATCGTTAACAGATTGTACACAATCAGTCATTCCATCAAAATCTGATTTTTGTTTAACATACAGATTGCCTTCGTTGAAATGTATTTTGATAAACCTCTTCAATGTTGCAAGAGTAATTTTTTTGTCTTGTCTTTCTATAATTTTCATACAATTATATTCTTAGTTTCTACCTCATAAATTTGAACCCAATCTTGTTGAAGCCAAGTTTTTGAATCGTGTGACCAATCTTTATTCTTGAAACAGTAAATCCAACCTGTATGTTTGTGTTCTTCCGTTTTTGTATCTATATACATCTTGATTTTTTTACAATCTTTGTATGTTTCTTGAAGATAGTTTTTAACTTCATCTAAAGTATCAAACTTTGATTCTACAGAATCAAACGATTGATAATTTCCTTTGCTACCGATTGATTTGGATGTGCAATCAGTTCTAATTACGTAGTGCATATATTTGAAAGATAATAATGAATATAAGACATCATATTTTTCCTGTTAAGACATACTCGCAATGTGGACAACGAATATCTTCTAAATCAGAACAATCAGCAAAAATCGGCGTATCGTCAATCAAGTTTCCATCAAAATCCTGCTTCCATCCAACTGACATAGTCCGCCATTCAATTACACAATTGATTGGCTTTTTACAGTTGGGACAAATTGTTTTTTTCATAGTATTGTGTTAATTTTTTTCTTAGAAAGCGTCTTTGTTGCAACATTTACAACGACCGAACAAATCTGGTACTTTACCACACGAATAACATTTTTCAGATTTTTCTGTTTCATCTTTAGATTTTGAACCACATTTTCCACAATCACCACTTTCTTCGTAAGTTGGATAATTACAACATTTTGATAATTTTTCGTTATTCATATATTTTTGATACGTTAATAGTTAATTCTTTGACATCACGCCGACCTTTGAGAATCGTTTGTCGCGATTCACGTAATGTTCTGCCTACTGCGACGAACATATCCCATTCAGTACGTTCGTCTTCGTATAATTCTTCTTCATCATTCTTATTATTGAATGAGAGTTGAATCAGGAATTTTGTTTTTGTCATATTCTTCGTCTTCGTTTATATAAGAATAAAATAGCTTTGATATCTGCAATGAACCAACGAATTTTTTGAATGATGTTTTTTATCATATATTTATTCTATTATAGAGTTAGTTATTAGAAATTATAAAATTATCTAATTGATTTATCATTCTTTCTAAAAACACATAACATTCTTTTTGCTTTGAACTAAATGATAATTTATCTTTTTCGTCTTTTAATTTAAGAAAAGATGTTTTCAAAACTCTTCGTAAATATTCAGCATCTTTTTTATCTATTACTATTTTGAATTCGTATGTTTCCATATTATTTATTCTATTATGGGTTAGTAAAGAATAAATTTCTGTAATTGATATTTTATCAATTACAGTGTATTTTTACTCTACTTCAACTATTTTTGATACTTCTAAATCTCCTGATGCGGTTCTATCTATTGTTTCTCCAAGGTTAGATTTCAATTTTTTAATTGCTTCTTCCTCAGAATTAGCTTCTACTTTTTGAGTTTCGGTAAACTCACCAACGATTTTTCCTATGTAGAATGACATAGATTTTAATGAACGTGAGAAGTTAATTCTTCTCTTAGTGGACTGGATAGGATTTGCACCTATATTTACTTAGATTATACTTTACAAGTTGTAAAGTTTTATCCTGCGAGTTTTTCTTAAACTACCAGCCCGTAGATTTCAATCTATTCAAGCGATGATTGAGAGAACGCTTTCCACCATTTCCGAACGAAAAGTAATTTTTTGGCACTACGATGTGTAGGCAATTACTATTATATGTTGGCAAACGGTAGATTTTTATTTACCTGTACTTATTATATAATACTATCTGAAAAAAGTCAACCGTTAAAACGCAAAAGCTGGGGATAACTTCTGAATGCCCAAGATAAATCGTATAAAAAAGTCAAGTGTTCGTTACAAAATATCATTGAAAAAAGTTATCCCCAGATACAGGTTGACAGATTTTTATTTTTATATTATAATACAATCATAAGTTAAATAAGTTGTTAAAAAGCTATGAATCAACAGATACAAAAAATCTCGCGAACATAAATCTTTTAACAACTTTTTTTGTATTTTGAAGGTGATAAGATAGTCGGCAACGCAATCGTTTTACAGGCCTCGGCTCGTTTATACGAAAGCAATAAGTCGGCGCAAGGTGGCTTGTTTGTCACTACCGCTTTCCGGCAGGTTAGCAGGTAACAAGATATTATCTTGTCGGTCACCTTTACAATAGAAAATAAATATAACAACGAATATTGGAAGTTAAATAGCTATGACTTTCAATATCAGTTAAAGTTACGAAAGTCATATCAAAGTGGCTATTTTTGCATATTTCACCTATAGTGGTTTTATGAAATCAAACAAAACAGATAAACTGCCGAAACAAACACATCTGAAACTACCCTACAAACAGGAACTTTTTTGTAGATATTTCATAGAAACTGGCGGGAATAAAACTAAAAGTGCCCTCCTTGCTTTTGATATAAAGGATAGAGAACTTGCATTAAAGTTGATGGATAATCTAAATCTTGAAGTTAATGAAAAACCTCGTGCCCAATATGTTTACACTCTTGGTTCAGCAATGGGTTCTGAATACTATAGAAAACTAAAGATTAAACAACGGATAGACGAGCTTATTTCAACCGAGTATTTCACCGATGCAACCGTTCAACGAGAACATACAAAAATTATTCTTCAAGATAATGATTTGTCAACAAAAAAAGGTGGAATTGAGATGTTTTACAAACTTCGTGGAAAATTTGCGCCTGAGAAAGTAGAAACAAAACACATAATAGATTTGCCTGATTACAAGAATATGTCCCTTGAGGAGTTAAAAAAATTGGAAGCAGAAGTTATGAAACAGATAAAATGATATGTCACTTAGAGTTCCTGCAATTTTCTTTAACCACGCTGAAGTTTCCAAAATCGGAACTGAGACAGTGTTTTGCACAAGTTTGGTGATTAACGGACGAGAAATTGAAAGGTGTTATATGTATTTTAGTAAAAGTGCTCAAGATGCACTAAGAAATTACTTACGAATAGAGTGTCCAGTTACACAAGTAGAAAAAACTGAAGTTGATTCAAAAATTCTCGCGGAAGTTACGGAGTAATATATATAAGAAAACATTATTACGTACATAACAAAACATTTTTGGAGACAGATAGCACGGATAGCTATTTGAAAGGATTTGAAAACTAAAAGTATTTGAAGAATTTGGAGTAATTTCTATTCATGGATAAGAAAATTATTGTAGTGATTTCTATTCGTTGAGGAGTTGGGGGGAGGTGGTTCTCTCGGCTCTCCGCGACCTTTCAAAAGTTTACACATAATTATGAACACGTGTAAATTATGTCACAAACAATTTGAACCAAACATAATTCTAGATAAAGAAAAAATTCCGATTGATGGAACTGTGAAATACTGCAGTTGGGATTGTAGGGTGTTTGGTGAGATACTTAAAAATATACAGAGACCCGTAGATAGGCAGTATCAAAAATGGCAGATACATAAAAAGATACCTTTATTCAAACATCCTGCGTTAATAAGATGTATATATAGGATAGAGGACGAAGATTATTATAATGTTGTTAATCACTTCGGAAGAAAGTGTAAGTTGTGTCTAGAAGATAGAATCATAAACGCCTGCCATTTGATTCCTGCACGTTTTGGAGGCAAATTAACAAACGATAATATCATTATTTTATGCCCCAATCACCATTTTCTTCTTGACCATAATAAGTTAAATGAAGAAGAAAAACATAAAATCGTAGATATAATAGAAAGAGATTACAAAGATGCCAGATATATATTACATTTTCTTGATTTGAAACATTACGAACTACCATTATCAGAAGTTAAACTTGAAGAAATGTTATTTACAATCCAAAATAAAAGAGACACCACAAAGGATGTCTTATTTGAAGTAAAAGATTTATAAGAGTATAATACGAAACGTAGTAGAAAGAATAGCCAATTTCTTCGCGACGAACTATTGGCAAAACGTCAAACTTGAAAAACTGTCAAACTCATAGATTTAGCCAGTTGTAACCAGCCAGTCAATAAGTTTGTTTGCTCAAATGCATAGCAATGAGCTGTAAGAGCAATGATGCCCTTTACAATTTATCTACGAAGAATTTAGTTAGTTAAGTGTTGTTTTCTACCATTAGTTCTCTATCTCTATCTGTCAATCCAGACATTGCAAGGTCAACGAGATGTTCTTTATCATCACAGTCCATAAGAATTTCACGAACTGTTTCATTGATTTTTCTGCCAACACATACTATATCTCCTGTAGAATATGCATACTGGTAGAATATCCAATCAATAATGTATTTACGTTCTTCAACGAAGTTGTCACATTCTTGAAGAGAATTGAAACCAGTATACATTTTGAAATCCTTGTCTTTTTCGCGACAAGATATGATATAGGTTAAGTCCATATATTTATTATTCTTTCCCCTCGTAGATAAATTGTAAGGAGCGTAATTGATAATGGTATTATATAATAGCTTAAACAATTTGTCAACCGTTTGGTGGGGATAACTACGAATCTACGCAGAAACTAAATAAGATTTGAAGGCATATGGCATAGAGTGTAATCGAGAAAGATGAGAATTGAAACCGAACCCGAACTTAAGTATGCCCCTTCAACCTACACACCCACCTATGTCCCCACCCCCCTCTCCTCTATAACTTTTTCTAAAAATTTTTTCAAAATATTTTTTCAACAATTTTCAAAACACTTTAACAGACAGGCACATTGACACAATGAACAGAATGCGAAACGAAGTATTTGACCAAAACGATTATCTAAAAATTTTTCACAACAATTTTTGAAACAATTATGAGTGAGTATCTTGATAAAGTAAATTTAATAAATCAGAGCAAAGAATTACAACTCATTGAATACGAAAAATGTAGAAGAGATCCTTGGTACTGGTTACAGAATTGGGTTTTTACCTTGGATAGTCACGATATGGATAATCCTATCAAGAAATTTCCAGATAGCGACTATATAAGGGTGTTAACATATATTTGGGCAGGTCCGAAGGTTTATCCTGGTTACAATAAAGATCTTGAGCATCTGCTCGATGATAATGAAAGGAAGGATCTATTCGAGAACTGGAGTAGTTTGATGGCGGTTCCAAAAAGCAGACAAATGAAAGTGAGTTGGTTATTTACAGCACTTTATCTGTGGAATGCGCAATTTTGTCCGGGAGCAACAATATTTTTTCAAAGTAAGAAAGAAGAGGATGCTGATAATTTGATTAAGAGAAGTAAGTTCATGTATGACCACCAGCCGTTTTTTCTAAAGAGATATCAAGTGAATCCTGGCAATAGAGGTGAGCATACATATTGTAAGATGGAGTTTCCGGAAATTAACAGCGTTATCAAAGGTATTCCAGAAGGCGGAGATCAGATACGTATGCATACTGCTACAGGGATATTTGCGGATGAGATGGCTTTTCAACCAAGTGCGGAAGATGCGTTTACTGCGGCAAAGCCGACGATTGATGGTGGTGGGAGATTTACTGCAGTAAGTACGGCGAATCCTGGATTTTTTCACCTTTTGGTAGACGATAAAAATAAATAATGTCTTGATCAGTCATTATTTATCAAGGAGGAATTAATTTTTAACCCCAAACAGATCTAACTTAACAAAAAATAGTATGGATATTATCTCATCGATGGGATATTGTCATGGGGGTTTAAAAACAAAATCTCGTAGAAGAAAAATTAGGAACAAAGATAAAAGATGGTCGATGCCTAAATCAACGGCAATTTATCTTGATATTACAAAGCGGGGTAGAGCAGTGGCAGCTCGCGAAGCTCATAACTTCGAGGTGGCAGGTTCGAATCCTGCTCCCGCAACAAGATTAACATTATGAGTTCAGAAGCATTTCTTAAAGCATATTTCCAGGTACTAGAAAATCATGGTTTGGATCAGGTATCAATTGTGTTGATTCAGCAAAAGATTGAAGATGCGTTTCATAAGTACGAGGTTGAAAAGGATCTAGATGCTGAAGGTAAGAAATTATATTATGATTTAATAAAGAAAGTATGATCGGTCTTCAAGTAAGGAAGAATCAAGATAATGGGTTTTCCGTTGCACGACTACATTATACAGCTGATCCTGATAAGGCGACAAAAGAATGGTTTGATAGAACCAGAAAAGGTTATAGCGAAGCGGCTTGGAGAAAAGAATACGAAATCGATTTCGAGGTATTATCAGGTACACTTGTATATCCCGAATACGATCCTTTCATTCATTTGATTCCAAAAGATAGAATCAATTACAATAAGCTAAACACTGAAGGTGGAAGATTTCGTGTTTTGGATCACGGACAAACAAATCCTACTGCGTGTCTGTGGGTATGGGTTGATAGAGAAGACAACTGGATAGTTTACAGAGAATACTATGTAGCTGGACAAACAGTGCCTTTTCATTCGAAGAATATCAGATTAATTAGTGGCTCAGAATCGTACAATGATAACATCGCGGATCCTTCGATCTTTTACAAAACACAACAAGACGCAGAAGGAAATATGTTTTCAATCGCAAAGCGCTACGAAGAATTCGGAATTCCGTTTTCGTCAGGTAATAATGATTTCAAATCTGGCAGTGACGTAATTCGAGAACGACTTAAGATATCAGATACAAGAATCAATCCGTTCACAGGTGAAAAAGGAGCTCCTGGAATCTATTTTGTGAGAGAAGAATGCAAATGGACAGATTGGGAAATCAGAAAATGGCGCTATCAAGAATTTACATCGTTGAAGGTGGCAATTGATAAGAATCCGAAAGAAAGTCCAGTTGACAAGGATAATCATATTATGGATTGTCTCACGTACTTTGCAAATGCCAGAAAAGACAACTTAGAACCTGATGAAGCCAAGATGACATTCATTCAACGAGATATTCACAAGCAAATACACAAAAAAGAGGAAGAATCCAAACACTTGGAAACTTTATTTGACACAGAATAAATATGTTGTGGAATCATAAAAAATGGAGTGAAATATACCAAGAACATCTAAAAAAGTTTTTAGATGAAGTAATTCAACTGTCAATCAAGCATAACATCTTTTTCAAGGCAATTATTGAAAAAGATGGACCTAAAATAGAATATTACGCACTTTCACAAGAAGATTTAGATAAATTAACTGAAAAAACTTATGATAAAACCAGTAAATAATTGTTTGATGGTAGAACTTTCAAGTCACCAAAAAAGTTCTAGTGGTTTAGAAATTCCAGTAAAAGAAGAAGATAAAGGATTACGAGCCGGAAAAGTCGTCCAAATTCCAGGTGAAGATATTAGTTTCAATGGAATTATAATAGGTGATACTGTAATTTTCGGTGAATATGCGTATGATAAGTTACTTTTTGAGGGTCAGTATTTTATTTTCATTGATTTTCAAGATGTAATTGGGATTATTAAGTAAAATTAAATAATTATGAGCTCGAAAACCATTCATTTTGGTCAGGATGCAATACAAAAGATTTTAGAAGGTATAAATATCACCGCAGATGCAGTAAAATCAACGTTAGGTCCGAAAGGTCAGAATGTATTTATTGAAGAAGATGAAGGAAGAATGATAGTTACAAAAGATGGCGTAACTGTTGCTCGAAATATTTCTTTGGAAGACAAGTTAATGGATATTGGAGCACAAATTGTTAAAGATGCTTCTGATAGAACTAACAAGGAAGCAGGTGATGGCACCACAACAGCGGCACTTTTAACACAATTTTTAGCAAATGAAGGTGTTCGTTACAAATTAAGTGGTTTTTCTGGTATAGAAATGATGGCTGGAATGGAATGTGCCTTGGAACAAATCGAAGTGGAACTTAAAAAGTTAGCAAAATTAATTTCGACTTTCGAAGAAAAAAAAGCAATTGCACTGATTTCATGTAATGGAGACGAGCAGATTGCTTCTACTGTTGCAGAAGTACTCAATGAAACAGGTGAAGATGGGGTTGTTTCGATTGAAAAAGGTGATAAGCCAGGTATTAATAAGGAGGTAGTGAAAGGAATCCAGATAGAAAATGGATATATGCATCCGCTTTTTATCAATGACTTTGAAAAGAATCGTGTAGTTTTAGAAGATCCAGCGATTTTACTTATTGCAGACGACATTCAAACACCTTCTGAAATTAGTTCAGTCATTGAAAAGGTACTTAAAAGTGGAAAAAAGCAGATTGTGATTATTTCTCCTGAGGTTTCTATAGATGTTTTAGGATTTTTAATAGCAAATCGTAATAAAGGTGTTTTACAAGCAGTGGTTGTACAAGCTCCATCATTTGGAGATTATATGAAACGGGAGATGGAAGATCTGGCAGTTGTTCTAGAATGTGAACTTATTAGTAGAGAACACGGAACTTCATTATTGGATCTTTCGCAGTTGGATTCATCTCATGATATTAATCGTTTTGTTGGAAAATGTAAAAGATTGGTTTCAACAATGAATAATACTATTATTACTGGTGCAGCTGGTAATGTAGAATCACAAGTTGAGCTTATCAAAAAACAAATAGATGGAATGGATGATTTATTTGCCAAAGAGAAAATGAAAGGAAGAATTGGAAAGCTTACCGGTGGGATTGCAGTTATCAAAGTTGGTGGTGATACTGTTAAAGAACAAAAAGAAAAACAGTATCGCGTAGAAGACGCTATAATGGCAACAAAAGCAGCAATTGAAGAAGGTATTGTGGCTGGCGGTGGAAGTTCTTTGCTTGATGTTTATGATAGGATCAACCATGAATCAGTAAATAAGGATTGGGATGCTGGATTTGAACTTGTGAAGAAGTCATTATTTGAACCAATTAAACAGTTATGTAAACTTTCTGGTTTATCAAGTGAAACAATGATTGAGAAATTAAGTGAGAATGAATATGGATTTGGTTATAATTTTAGAACAAACAAATACGAAAATCTTTTTGAGACACAAGTGATAGATCCATTGAAAGTTGCCAGGTTATCTCTACGATATGCTGTATCTGCAACGAAATTGTTTCTTAGTAATAATGTGGTGATAGTTAATAATAAAGAAAAAGTATGATATCACAGATTCTTTTATTTGTAGCTGCAATATGTTCATTGATGTTATTATTTTTTCAAATGAATTATTGTCGTAAACAAATACAATATCAAGAAGAACATTGGATAGAATATTGTAATAAATTACACACACAACATGAAAGAGAAAAAAACAATCTTATTACTGCGTTAAAAAGTTATACAGCTCAAGATTTTAATGCTAATATAATCTTACCAGACAAGGAAGAGAATATTGAATTGAAAGAAGAAGATGAATTTCAAGAACTAGACGAACTAGCAATACAAGATCCTGAGAAATTTGATAAAATAATTGGTGTATGAAATTACAAGAATATTTAGATAAGAAACTTAGTGAAGACGAAAAACAACAAGTAATTACTACTGTGGATGAATATTTTGTTGCTTCACAAGAAAAAATGCGTAAACATCACAGAGAATGGTATCTTATAGATCGTTTTCTTGATGGTGATCATTGGGTTGTTTTTAATAAATTAACCAATTCAATACAATCTCTTCCAGTTAGTTCAGGTGAAATTAGACGCACAATTAATTTGGCTGATACCCAGATTCGTTCTGTAAAGAATTTTATTACAAAAAATGCTGTAAGAATGGAAGTTCATCCTCGAGGTGATGTTTCTAAGGAAAAAGCAGAAGTTGGTCATGATATTGCTCAATATTACTATGAAACTTGTCGATTAAAGATGGCACAAGATGATATTGTTGATGAAGCATTAAAACATTTTATTGGATATTTTGTAATTGGACTTGGGGATACAAATCGGGATAATATTCCTGATATTACCGTAGCAGTTAGATCGTCGTATGATATCTATCCAAGTCCAGAAAGCACAGATATAACAATAGAGAAATGTCGCTACGTATTTGATACGCGCTCTGAGTATATCGACGATATCAAAGATAATAAGGAATATGATTTAATAAATAAGGATACTAAGTTTGAGAGTGAAACAGATACAAATGTTTCTGAATACAAAGCCAAACTTGATAGAGATAGAGAAACGAAACAACCACAAAAATCAAAGGATCTTGATAAAATAACAGTAAAAGATTTATATTTTCGTTATCGAGATGATACAAAATGGAAAGTTGGTCAGATCACAGCAGCAGGCAAGCAGATTCTTAAAATAAAAAAGTTAAATACAAAGGATTATCCAATTGTTCCTTACAGAACAGAACGTAAGATAGATCAATTAATTAGTAAACCGTGGGTAAAAAATATTATTTCTCCAAATAAAGCTGCAGATAAGATGTGTTCTCATATTGAGACATATATACTAAGAATGTTGAATGGAAAAATTCTCATGAAGGAGAATACCACAATGTCGAGGTTTACAGATAAACAAGGCGAAATTATTAAGTGGAAAGGTGGAACTGCTCCAGAAAATTGGCGGCTTGAACCACTACCGTCAACTCCATTCGAATATCTTAAATATCTATTGCGTTTTATTGAGGATATGGGTGGGGTACATCCTGCTTCACTTGGAGCGTTACCTGGAGCTAATCAATCAGGAAGATCAATTGAAGCACTTCAAGCTGCAGATGCAAGCAATGTTGCAGATCCGGTTAAAAATCTTGCTTATACAATGACAGAATTACTTTATCGAATATTTGATGTTTTATCAGCTAACACATTATTAGAAGCAACAATTAAAGTAATTGATGGTGATAAGAAAGAGAAAGAGGTTAAATTTATTGGTGGGCAACCACTCAAAGAATCTCCAGAAGTTAAACAAATTTATGAGCAAGGTAAAACAATGATTATTGAAGATATGGATGTAAAAGTAGAAATTGTACCAGAATTAGCATATACTGAAGCTGGTAGATATGATAAATTAATTGAACTTGCAGATAAAAAAATAATTCCTCCAGAAGTAATACTTGAAGAATTAAGATTTTCTAATGTTGGACACATTATTAAAAAATTAAATCAGCAAAAACGACTGGAAGGTTTTGCGAAAGGAAACGAACGACCAATGGTCGATCCTATTGAACTTGCGAATCAGGAAAATAACACGATGGGAAATAACCAAGAAGTTCAACCAACACCAATAGAGCTTGTTGTACCTGAGCATCACAATTTGCATATTATATTTTTGAAGCAACTTGATCCAAAAAGTCAAGGTGCACAACTATTGACTGCACATATAAATCAAGAGGCATCAGGATTGTAGTATGAGATTTCAAAAAGGTCGAATTCCTTGGAACAAGAATAAACTTCATTCGGAATCTACTAGAATTAAAATTGGCTTGAAGAAAAAAAACAAAACCTATGAGCAAATGTATGGTAAAGAAAAAGCTGAAGAAATAAAAAAAAGAATAGGACAATCTGGTACTGGTAAAAAACGATCTGAAATAACTAGGCAAAAAATGAGTCTAGCTAAGAAAGGAAAAATATTTACGGAAGAACATAAAAAAAATATTAAAAAAAATCATCACGATTGTTCTTTGGAGAAATCTTTAAATTGGCAAGGTGGAATTTCCTTTGAGTTATATTCAATAGATTGGACAGACGATCTCAAAGAAAGTATACGAAAACGAGATAGTTACGTTTGTCAAATGTCAGGATGTGGAATACATCAAGATGAATTAGAAGGATTTTATAGAAGATTAGATGTTCATCATATTGATTATGATAAAAAGAATTTAGATCCAAGCAATTTAATTACTCTTTGTAGAAACTGTCATAT
>ERZ1292625.1975-Hain-H41-01um-R1-1975-length-20838-cov-4_pt1 | contig 20838 bp, 17 predicted proteins | sample MGYA00564400_ERZ1292625 | MGnify/ENA primary metagenome ERZ1292625 (study PRJEB36523, sample SAMEA6512639) | groundwater metagenome | collected 2019-01-08 | study: AquaDiva: Metagenomics assemblies of 32 groundwater samples
CGCTCGGAATATATATGCCAGGTTCTACAGTGAAGACTGTGCCAAGCTCCAATGGTCGCTCGTAATCACCTACATCATGAACATTTAATCCAAGAAAGTGCGAGGTGGCATGAGGATAAAAGGCTCTGGTATTCTCGTGAGATATGGTCTTGAGAAGCCCCAATTCACGTAATTTCTCTCCCATATAATGTTCGATTTGCTGCTCATATTCTTTTAGTAAAACGCCGCTTCTTAGCAAGCTAAACGCGTAAGCCTGAACATCAAGCACAGCACTGTGGACAGCCTGCTGACGGCGCGTGGGAGTACCCAGCGCAATTGTGCGAGTAATGTCGGCTGAGTAATGCTCGACTTCAGCACCGACATCCAGCAACATTAGTTCGTCGGCTTGCAAAGTCCCAGAGTTGGCTACATTATGCAGGGTACAAGCGCGAGCACCACTAGCGACAATTGGTTCGAAGCCATGTCCGGACGCCCCGCGCCGGCGAAAACCGCGACTAAGTTCGGCTTCAATCTGATATTCATGTCCATATGACCGTAGTTTGGCAGGCCGCGTAGCTTCTTTGACACTAGCAGCTGTGATATTTATGGCAGCCTGTATGGCCTCTAGCTCGACAGGCTGCTTGATCATCCTTAACCTGTTAAGGTGTGGTGACAGATCCAGTAACTCAAGTTCGTTTTTTTCGGCTTTTAGACGAGTCACCAGATTCGCCCTTGCCGGATTGGTGTACAGGCCATAATGTTCAATGTAAGCCGGTGGGGTTGCTAAGGTTGCGGCGTGCTTGACCTTCTTAAGACGATTCGCCAACTGTTCCCAGCCAGACTTATCACTATAGATTATCTGAATACCCGAAACGTGACGCATTTTGTCTTCATCAAGTACACCGTCAAAGGCTTGCCGACTGGTTGAACGCTCTGGCACTATCAGGTACTCCTTGTCCCGATCCATAACTAAGACTAGATCTGGCTCGTCTATACCTGTCAGATACCAAAAGTTGGCATCCTGCGTAAATCCATAACTACTGTCGCCACCGCGCTGCAACAATCCATTGGCCGCTACAACAATTGGCGCCGTACCAGTGAATAATTCGCGCAGTCGTTGCCGATTACCGGCAAAAAACTCGCTTGTAAATCTCGACTTCATAATCAGTCCTCTAGTATAGCAAAACTGTTACAATGTCGGCATGATAGCTTGTACTTTTGAGGACGGCAACCCAGCCTCACTGCGCCATGTAGTGGTTGATACCTTGGTCTTCAAAGACGATCAAATACTGATGGTCAAGCGCGTTGTCAAGCTCCTAGAGGGTGGCAAATGGGGAATTATTGGTGGCTTTGCAGAACATGACGAAACATTGATACAAGCAGTTCAGCGAGAAGTCATGGAAGAAACCGGTTGGCAGATTCGAGATATCAAATTGTTAGCCATCAATGACCACCCCAACAGGCCAGGGGAAGATCGCCAGAACATTTCATTCGTGTACGTCTGCCAAGCCACCAAGAAAACCGGCGAACCAGACTGGGAATCCGACGAACAACGCTGGTTTGACCTCGATAATCTGCCGCCAAGGGATGTGATAGCCTTTGATCATGCCGATTACATTGATCTATACCGACGCTACATGGCAGACAAACCAGCCCTGCCCATGCCTTTCTAAGCCCAACTATGGTGCCAAATATTGCCGAATCAACTTGGCCTTTTGAATACCGACCACTTTAGCCAGGTCGGTTTCGCTAGCCTGAGTTATCCCACGCACCGAACCAAAGGCCTTGATAAGCTTCTTGCGAGTAGCTGGACCGACGGTTGGTATGTCATCCAACGATGAAGCTGACGCGCGCTTGGTTTTGAGAGTGCTGTGATAGCTGACAGCAAAGCGGTGGCTCTCGTCGCGGATACGCTGCAATAACTTAACCAGATTAGTACTGTGCGGCAGATTAACTAGAATGAAGTCATCGCTCTCGGTAGCAAAACCACCTAGTTGATGCAAAGTTTTTTCGTCAAGCGTCACATTTGATTTTGTCTTATGTATGACAATTTGCTCTTCGCGCTTGGCTAGGCCAATGAAGGGAATGCGTGAACAATTCTGGGCATCGCGAGCATCGATTGCAGCGTCTAGCTGACCTTTGCCGCCATCAATCAGCACCAGGCTAGGCAAGCCCCAGGCCTTGCGATTCTTGTCGCTTAGGCGCCGGTGAATAGTCTCGTTCATATTGTAGAAATCATTGTTATGATCTAGCTTGGTCTTGAATTTGCGATACTCGGACTTGTTGCTAACGCCGTTGGTGAAGACAACCATGCTGGCTACCACGTCTGTACCTTGCATGTGACTAATGTCATAACCTTCGATTCTGAGTGGAAATTTGTCCATACTTAACAAGTTAACTAATTCATTTAAAGCGTGATCCTTACTGATGTCTAGGAATTCTTTGTCGCTGAATATTACTTGCTTATCCAAGCTCTTTAGAGCGAACAGTTGGTTGCGCAACTCGGTTGCCTGCTCGAAGTCGTGAGACTTGGCTGCCCTTTTCATGTCACGTTCGATTTCTTTGACTATTGTCTTACGACGACCTTCGATAATAGCAATTAGCTTGCGCAGATTTGTTCGATAATCTTGCAAGCTGGTCTTGCCTTCTTCTAGTCCGGGATCAAGACCAAGATGATAATGAAGCGTGGCGCGCTTCTGACCAACTATGCGCTTAGTAGCATATGGGAAGACCCGCCTGAGCAGCTTCAAGGCTTGCCGCACGGCTTGCGTGCTGAAGTAAGGTCCGAAGTAACGCGCACCATCATCTAGCGGCCGACGCGTAGTACTAACAGTCGGGTAATCACTATCATAGTCGATCCGTATATAGCTCAGCGCCTTATCATCACGCAACAAGATGTTGTAGCGTGGCATGTAGCGACGAATTAGCTCGGCCTCTAAGAAGAGCGCCTCGAGTTCACTATCGACAACCATCCAGTCAATGTCAGCGATCTCTGCAACTAGAGCCAGGGTCTTAGGATCACGACTCCGCGACTGCTGAAAGTATTGTCTTACCCGATTACGTAGCACGGCCGCCTTGCCAACATAAATAATGTCGCCGGCTTTGTCCTTATGGAAGTAAACACCTGGCTGAGCCGGCAACTCCGCTAACTTACTGCTTAAAACTTCGTTCATCTTCTTATCTACTTTAACCTAGACTTGCTTTTTATTAATATCAGTGATATAATATAGTTATGTCAGGATCAGAAAATATTTTTGAATCTATAATGCGAGCTCAGTTCTCGGACAGGCCATATGGATGGGACGAGCTCCATCTCGATTTGGTGTTTCCGCACATCGAACCAAACAGTTCGGTTGGACAGTTTGCTGCCAAGTTAACAGCCGAAGCTGAGTTTGCTGAAACAGACTATAACATGGTCATTAATGAATCGGACTTACCCAATGTTCCCGCATATGAGCATAGCTATGAGCTAGCTACAGCTCGTGAGGGTACATTTCTATCCTTGCTCGACACGATCAAAAGTAAACTTCAGGAATACGAAGGCAGTGTTGATGTGGACACATATAAAGCTTTTGTGGTTGACGCTTGCAGAAATGAACAACGCTTTATGAGAGAGACTAATCATTACTCTAGAGGTGATGCGGCTAATTTGAGCCGACTTCTTATTAAAACAAGCCATCTGTTGCGTGCTGAACCAAGCAAACATTTTCAGTTGTTGCGCCAGCCCACGGTAATTTAGCTAAGCTTATCGGGTAGAGTGGGCATGGTCAGGTTGTGAAGTTTGCAGTGCTTAATCATGCCCGCGCAACTCTCACAGATTAAGATGAGGTCGTTGCAGGCCTTGTCAGCACAGTTCTCGTAATTGCTGGTTTTGCCCTGGCAATGCGTACAAATACCAATATCGACGGCTTTGTCAGAGAACTTAGTGCCCATGCGGCCATCGAAGACATAGAGTGAACCTTCCCATAGTCCATCATCACCGTATTTTTCACCGTATTTGTGAATACCGCCATCAATCTGATAAACCTCGTTGAAGCCCTGCTTTTTCATAAGCATGCTTAAGACTTCGCAACGAATGCCGCCCGTGCAATATGTAACTACAGGTTTATCTTTGATGGCATCGTACTTGGGATCACTTAATTCTTCAGCGTAGTCACGGGTATGTCGGACATCAGGTACAACAGCATCTTTGAATTTACCAACAGCGGCTTCGTAGGCATTGAGACCATCGAAGAAGATAACGTCTTCACCACGCTCGGCGATTAATTCATGCAGCTTTTCGGGCTTGAGGTGTTTGCCGCCGCCGACAATACCCTGCTCATTGACTTCTATGTCGCTCGCGGCACCAAACGTGACAATCTCCGGACGTACCTTAACAATAAGCTTGGGGAAATCGTCACGGCTGCCTTCTCCCCACTTGAAATCAGTGCCTCTAAAGGCAGCGTAGGCTTTGGTCGCCTTGATGTAAGTCTTAAGATCCTTGATATCGCCGCCGAGTGTGCCATTGATGCCGTGCTCGGCTATCAAGATTCGGCCTTTTAGGTTGAGCTGCTCGCAAAGTGCTCGTTGCCATAACCTAACAGACTCCGGGTCTTTGACTGGTGCAAACTTGTAATAAAGGATAATTTTTTGCATCTTATTAAATTATACCCTCTAGGCTCTCGTCATATATAGAACCAGTATGACCAAAACCAGAATGCCTGTAATAGCTACGAAGCTTAGATTAATAATTTGGCGTTGTTTTTTGAGTTGGTGGAGATGACTGGCTTCGTACTTGGCGCGAGCCCTGAAGAAAGCAACTTCTTCGCCGCTGTCACCAACGTCTACATTGGCTGCCTTAAGCAGCTGATCGAGGGCGGCGGCAGAGCCGCCGCCAGAGGCACCAGCCGCCGGTGCAGTCGGCACAATATCACGCAGTGCCGGATCGCGCTCAAAGTCGATCTCGCGCTCAACAATTTCGCGTCTCAGAGCCTTGTTGAGATCACCGCCACGTAAATGCTCAGCGACCAAGCGCCTTAATCCGCGCTCACCGACCAGATGAGTCTCGTAGATTTGGCGCAAGCTGCTGCCTTCAATAATGATTTTTTCACTGAGGCTGAGAAGTTCGGCTCTTGATAGGGTTTCGACACTTTTGTCTGGGAGCCTAGTTTCTGCTGATTTGGCCTGTAGCTTAATGTGCGCTTCTTCGATGTTTAGCTTGGACTCTGGTCGCTTCTCTGTACGGCGATCTTTGCTTGATTCAGAAGCCGATATCATCATGTGGCCGAGATGTTCGGGTTGCTTGGATGATTCGCTATGGGCAGCATTTAGCCTTTCGATAATGACCGGCCCGGTGGTTCTGACTTTTTCGGCGGCCACGCGTCTGATGGTGCTTTCTTTTTTCTTGAGCTCCCACTCTAGGTTATAAACTTGTTTTTCTAGCCTCTTTTGGATTGGCAACAACTTCTTTTCGGTTTTGATACGTCCGCGGCGACGGCCTATAAGGTAACCAATAATGCCGCCGATTAATGCCGAATCTGCTGGGTTGCCGCGGTAAACAGATTCGACCTGCGGTTCAGCTTCTGTTGGTGGAGCCGGCGTAGGGGCAGCCGTGTTGGGATTGAAACCGCCAACGCCAAAACCGCCGGGTCCACCTCCCCAGCCACTGCCAAAGCCCGGCGGCGGCACAGTTCCGGCCGGAGGAATCGGGGGCTGTCCAGAACCACCGTTAGTTGCCGTTGACGTAGCATCGGTTTCGTCATTTTCTTCGACAGCAGCTTCTGATGATGCTGCTTCGATTGAGCCTGCTTCGTCTTGATGATCAATTGATACTTCTTCGGTAAGCTCATCACTGTCGCTTTCTTCAACCTCAGTCTGACCGTCAATCTCATACGCCTCAGCACCAAGTTTGGCCAAAGTATTTTTGAGCGCCGTATCAGAGTCTTCACCCTCGACAATTAAGTCTCGGAAGTGTTCGACTGCCTCATCACCAGCGATTTGTTCAGGATCAGTGGCTTGCTCACTTGATTGTTCGACACTGGCTTGCTGGGCTACAATAGTCAACTGACGTTCAATAATTGGCTTTTCGGCTTCGCCGATTTGCTCTAGCGGAGCCGCTGTCTCGGACACAGGACTAGTCTCAACCATTTCGAGACTTGGAGTCTCGGGCTTGATCTTGACAGGCTCGGGCTTCTCCAGACTGAATAAGCTTTTTCGAGGCGATTCTGGGGTCGGTTCTATAGCTACTAAGCCAATTGATTCGGGTTTGCGATCTTTTGACTTGCGTGACTCCTTCTTGTCTGGCTTGAAGTCAGAATCGTCGTCTTCTACTAATGGGGCGGCTTCCATGGGCTTATGTGACTATCCGTAGCGTTTGGTTTGCATTCATTAACACTTTAGTATAAGATGACAGGCATCATATTAGCAATATCGTCCTGCTAAGTTACGGGATGATTTAACCGGAGGCGGAATAATGTACATTACACCAAAACTACAGCCAATCTTGACCGCAATGCCGGCGCGCTAAGACTCCTTGGCTGTTCAAAACAAGCATAAACTCTTAAACTAAAGTTAAGTAAACCGACACTGCAGGAGGCGGTGATCTATGAAATCTCACAAATCCACTTCTACGAATGTTAAGACAATTAAACTGTTCTGGCATTTTACGAGTGCCCACCCTTGGCTTTTTTGGTATGCAACCATAACGGCTGTTATTGCTACGCTGGCCAATAATATTATTCCACCTTTGGTGATTGCCAAGGCCTTTAATCGTCTGCAGCATCTATACGCCACAAATCAAGCTATAACCTTTGATGTGATGAAGCCATATTTAATTGGCTATAGTGCGTCTATAATAGCGGCGTTTTTCTTGTGGAGAACACAGGCCTACTCAGCTTGGCGTTACTTCATATTGACCGAACAGACAATAATGGAAAAAGTCTTCGACCATATCCAATATATGGACGATAAGTTTCACTCTGATCGCTTTGGGGGTGCTCTGGTATCGCAAACCAATAAGTTAGTCACCGCCTATGATCGTGTTGCCAACATCTTTAACTGGAGCATTATGACGGGCATAACTGCCTTTGTGTCATCGCTAATCGTTTTGGCATTCGTTAATACTTTTTACGCCGCAGTCTTCTTTGTTACGTCCGTGCTTTATTGCGTGGTGATCTATAAGCAGATGATGCGTCAGGTTCCATACAATCGCACTCTTTCTAGCAGCGAAAGTGACACTACGGCCAAGCTAGCAGATACGATTACCAATGTTGCTACAGTCCGAGCTTTTGCCGGTGAGCCGATTGAATCCAAGCTATTCAATCGCCAAACCACGCACACTAGGAAGTCATTCATCAAGCTTGTTAACGTACAGACTGTTAACGAAGCAATTGGTCATGGGGGCACCGCCCTTATAGAGATTCTGGCCTTCGGGATTGGTCTATGGAGCATTACGATGTTTGCTACCCCAATCGGGGCGCTATACTTGGCCATAACTTACACAATGGCTCTGTCGGAGCGACTCTGGCAATTTATGTTCGTACTTCGTGATGTTAGCCGAGCGCTTGGTGACGCTGGTGACATGACTGAAATTCTCGAGCTTGAACCAGCCGTTAAGGACAAACCTACCCTAGAGCCATCGCGAATCAGTGCAGGTGCAATTAATCTAGTCGATGTTAGTTTTCATTACGATGAAAAACAAAATGCCCTGTTCGAGAATCTTAATCTGAATATTCAAGCTGGCGAACAGGTCGGGCTAGTTGGTCACTCCGGCGGCGGCAAGAGCAGCCTAGTAAGATTGCTATCGAGATTTATGGATGTCGCCTCGGGTCAAATACTGATTGACGGTCAGAATATTGCTAACATCAGTCAGCAAGCCTTGCGTAAGCACATCGGTTATGTGCCGCAAGATCCATTGCTGTTCCACCGCAGCTTGATGGAGAATATTCGCTACGGCCGACCGGAAGCAACCGATGAGGAAGTAGTAAAAGTAGCTAGCCTGGCTCATGCTGACGAATTCATTCGGACACTGCCTCAGGGTTACGAAACTCTGGTTGGCGAACGAGGCGTTAAGCTGAGCGGCGGCCAGCGTCAACGCGTGGCCATTGCTCGAGCCATGCTCAAGAATGCACCTATCCTGATACTGGATGAAGCGACTTCAGCGCTGGACAGCGAGAGTGAAGTCTTAATCCAGGACGCGCTCTGGAAGTTAATGGAAGGTCGCACCGCCATTGTCATTGCCCACCGCCTGAGTACCATCCAAAAAATGGATCGCATTATTGTAATGGAAGATGGCGCGATTGTTGAGCAAGGCTCGCACAAGCAGCTGCTCCAACAAGAAGGTACTTACTCCAAGCTTTGGACGCACCAATCAGGCGGCTTCTTAGAGGACTAAGGTACAATTAAAGCATGAGTCCTTGGTCACCGGTTAGTTCGCCAAGCTGGGCGGCGCTGGCGCTGTATCTTAAGTATTGGCGTCAGTTCCCTTGGTTAACATTTGGCAGCGTGATGTTCAGCTTGTGCCGCGGACTGCGCGCCACCATAACACCTTTGCTGATCGCCCTGACTCTGGGACAACTGATTCATGAACACTCGATTAATGTTGGTCTACTGGTGCTGACTGGTTGTTTTGAGCTGGGTATAGTTTTTTTGAGCTTCTTGCTAGACACCTACTGTGTGGCCGTGCTGCATAATCGAGTCGCCGAAGCTATATATGACGATTGTTTTGTTTATCTTAGCCATCAAGACTATGCTTTCTTCACCGATAATTTTAGCGGCTCCTTAGTCACGCAGGCCAGCCGTTTCGCCAAGGTCTACACGACTTTTAACGATGTTGTCTTGTTCGAACTGCTGCCGCAACTTACGGTTGTACTGGTGTCGGTCGGGGTTATGGCGTATTACAGTCCAATTATTGGCTTGGTCACACTACTGATGTGGATATTTGTGGAGGCCTTGGTCGTCAAGTTTGCCCTGCTCCGCTTGCCCATCCGTCGTGGTGCCATCGCCAAAGAGACTGAGCAAATCGGTGAGCTGGCCGATACAATCACAAATGCTCTGACTGTTAAGACTTTTGCAGCCGAAGATCGCGAGATCGAGCGCTACCAGCGGATTAATGTAGCTCGCGGCAAATTGTTTATCTTCGCCTGGCGTCGTGCGGTTCGCAACGGTTGGATTATTGACAGCTTCTGCGCCGTGCTGCAGATGGTTGTTTTTGCCGGTGGCATTGTGGCGGTTTATCACGGCAGTATCGGTATCGCCACGTTCTTATTGTTCCAAGTCTATATACTCCGAATTATCGACAATATGCATCGCAGCACCTTTATGGTCAGACAGTTCGAAGCGGTGGCCGGTGACGGACAAGAAATGGCCGAACTGCTAAACCAAGCTCCGCTGGTGCAAGATAAAGCTTCGCCGGAGAAATCGCAAATCTCGCGCGGTGCGATTGACTTCAAGTCCATGACTTTTAATTATCATGATGCGAATAATGACGATGTGTTATTCTCTGATTTTGGCCTGCAGATTAAGAGCGGCGAGAAGATTGGCCTGGTTGGTCCTAGCGGTGGCGGCAAAACCACTATCACTCGTCTGCTACTGCGGTTCATGGACGTCCAAGGCGGTGCGATTGTGATCGACGGACAGGACATTAGGGATATTAAGCAGCAGGACTTACGTCGCGCCATTGCCTACGTACCACAGGAGCCTTTGCTATTTCACCGTTCGATCAAAGAGAATATAAGCTATGGCAAACCCGGCGCTAAGGATTCTGAGGTTATTGCCGTGGCTAAGAAATCTTTTGCACACGAATTCATCTCACACCTGCCCCAAGGCTACGACACTCTTGTTGGCGAACGCGGCGTTAAGCTAAGCGGCGGTCAACGACAACGTGTGGCAATAGCTCGTGCCATGCTAACTAACGCACCGATTCTGATACTTGATGAAGCGACTTCGGCGCTAGACAGCGAAAGCGAAAGGCTGATTCAGAAAGCTCTCTGGCAACTAATGAAAGATAAGACAGCTGTAGTAATCGCCCACCGCCTGAGCACTATTCAGCGCATGGATCGAATTGTGGTTGTTGATGAAGGTAAGATAATTGAGCAAGGCTCGCACGATAGCCTGCTCAAAAAGAACGGCCTCTACGCTAAGCTATGGTCCCACCAATCGGGTGGATTTATAGAAGATTAGCCGAGGCTACTCGCCTTCTGGTTGGGCCTTGTCTTCGGTCTTGTTTTCGGATTTGGCGGCTTCCTTAGGAGCTTCGCCCTCAGTAGAGGACTCGGCTTCACCTTCAGCAGCTTCTTCGCCTTCGGCTTCTGGAGCTTCTTCTTCGGCATCACCACCAGCAGCATCATTAGCGGCCGCTAGAGCACTTGGCTCATAAACAGTGGCAATGGAGTGCTCCAGCTCAGTCTCGAGTTCTACACCCTCTGGGATGGTTAGGTCGGCAACCGTCACGTGATCGCCAACTTCTACAAGTTTCTCGGCATCGTAAGTCAGGAAGTCGGGCAGCTTGGTAGCGATGGCCTTGACCTGAACGGATTCTAGCTGGGCCAAGACGATGAAGCCGGCGCGTTCGGCTGGGCTGGATTCATTGCCTTCGTCGTAGCGTGGCTTAACTGGTATTTCGGCTTCGACCTTTTGGTTCTTGTCGACAGCATTGAAAACAACGTGAGTCAATAGGTGCTTCTTGGGGTCAAACTGAGCCGTCTTAATAAGTGCTACGAACTTCTTGTCGCCAGCGGTTAGTTCGATTGGGTGGTGCTTGCCAGCCTGCTTCCAGACCTTGAGCATGGCCACTGAATTGCCCTGAACATGAACCGAATCCTTGCCATGATCGTGAATCACAGCCGGTACCACACCATCGCGCCGAAGGTGCTTAACGGCTTTGCCAGTTACGGTGCGCGGATCTAGCTTCAAACTAATAGAATCATTGGACATGGACTTACCTCTTAATTGCTTGGTTTGTATTATAACAGATGTGGCCGGACTCTGCAGCCTTAACTCGACTTAAGCGTGCCAGGGGTGAGTTTTGCGTAAGCCGAATTTACCAGTAAGCTTAGGGGAATGTTTGACGTCGCACAAATAATCCAAGCTGGTGGATTGCTGCTTATTGCGGCGATTATATTTGCCGAATCCGGCATGTTCATTGGCTTCTTCTTCCCTGGTGATACCTTGCTTCTGACAGCCGGCGTCTTCGCAGCTCAGGACAAATTGCCGCTTGTGACCACTATCTTGGTCATAGCGATTGCCGCCATTATAGGCGACAATCTTGGTTATCATATCGGCAAACGTTATGGTCGCCGCCTATTTAGTAAGCCCGACGGTGTGGTATTCCGGCAAGAATATGTTCATAGAGCCGAAGCTTTTTACGAACGGTTTGGCAGCAAGACTATGTTAGTCGCTCACTTCGTGCCAATTGTTCGAACCTTCGCACCACCCGTAGCCGGAGTAGCCAATATGAACTACAAGCAATTTTTCGTTTTTGATGCTATTGGCGACGTGTCATGGGCTATCAGTGTAACAATGGTCGGCTATTGGTTTGGGACTAAGATTCCCAATATTGATCACTATATCCTGTTAGCTGTCGGCTTTGTCATGATATTCACGCTTGGCCCGACCTTCTATCACTTGGCCAAGGCCCTGATTGAAACCTATCGCCGGAAGGATAGAACTTAGGGTTAGCCCTCGTCCGCTTGACTGTCCGATAATATTCGGGTTTGCATCTCAACGAAGGCTGTTATGGTCGCCTCATTAACGTCTTGGGAACGTAATGCATCGATTGCCCTGTCAGTATCATGTATCAGCCAGCCGAATACCGTAGGATCATCTTGTCGTTCTTGCAAACCTACCGCTTCAGCCGCGACTAAGTGCGCTGCTTTTGATATAGCCAACATTGTCCTGTAGGTAGGTCTATTCATTTGAAGCCTTGGGTCTACCAATAGATGACCATCAATGTGTTGCGATGTGTGATAAAGCGTAAAGTCCGGCTTAACTCGTTGCTGCCCTTTTTGCATAATCTGCTTGAGCCAGGTTGCGTGCTCTTCGCCTCGTTGTTCAAGTCCGTCAAGTATAATCAAGGATACTCCGGCTATCTTTGCCTCTAGTAAATCTGGAGATTCAAATGTCCAAGATGGATCCGCTCCAGGTTCAAGTACATCATCAATACAGAACTCATCGAGTGGAACCGTTTCTTTTGGGGCTGGATTGCCCCCCGCGCCGCCTTGAATGGTCATACTAGCCTCTCTTTCACTGTACTGCCAAGTGTGTCTTGACCTAGTCTTGCTTCACCCAAAGCAACTTGGCAGGCAAAGTCTAACCGAGACTCGAGACTTGCTATTTGCTCGGGCGTAATCGCAGCCTGTTCACCTACATATTCAATCTGTGACATCTATGTATTATAGCATATTTGTCAAGTATTGGCCAGTGTAGCTGGTTTTTACTTTGGCGACTTGCTCAGGGGTGCCTTCGGCCACCACTTGACCACCGGCATTACCGCCTTCCGGACCCATGTCTATTAGCCAGTCGGCATTCTTGATGACGTCAAGATTGTGCTCGATTACGACCATACTGTTACCGGCATCGACTAAGGCATGCAGCATGTTGAGCAGTTTGTCGACGTCAGCCATATGCAGTCCAGTGGTTGGCTCATCGAGAATGTACAGCGTCTTGCCAGTTGGACGGCGTGATAGTTCGGTGCTGAGCTTGATGCGTTGGGCTTCGCCGCCGCTGAGCGTGGTGGCCGACTGGCCAAGAGCAATGTAACCCAATCCAACATCAACCAAGGTCTGAAGCTTGCGGGCAATACTTGGGATATTGACGAAGAACTCGAGAGCCTGTTCACAAGTCAGATCAAGAATGTCGCTGATGGTCTTGCCCTTGTAGTGAATCTCCAGAGCTTCACGATTATAGCGCTTGCCGTGGCAAACTTCGCACGGCACATAAACGTCCGGCAGGAAGTGCATTTCGATCTTGATAATGCCATCGCCAGCACAGTTTTCGCAGCGCCCGCCTTTGACGTTGAAGCTGAAGCGACCGGCACTATAACCCCTCAGTTTGGCTTCTGGCAAGCTAGCGAACAGCTCTCTTATGGGGGTGAAAAGTCCGGTATAGGTAGCCGGATTGGAACGCGGTGTGCGGCCAATCGGTGACTGGTCGATGATGATAGCTTTGTCCAGATGCTTGATGCCTTCGATGTTATCGTGACGACCAGGAACCGAGTTGGCGCGGTGCAATCTTGCCAGCAGCTCCTTGGCTAGAATATCGTTGATCAGGCTGGACTTACCGGAACCGCTGACGCCGCTTACTACCACCAACTTGCCAAGTGGGATTTCGACATCGATACCACGAAGGTTGTTTTCGCGGGCACCTTTGATGATGATTGCTTTGTCGTTGCCTGGGCGGCGCCTTTTGGGCACGGAAATTTCTTTTTTGCCAGAAAGGTACTGAGCTGTAATGCTGGCCTTGGCCTTCATAACTTGATCTGGCGAACCAGCAGCTACAACCTTACCGCCGTGAATGCCGGCACCTGGACCAATGTCGAGTAGATAATCAGCAGTGCGGATGGTTTCTTCGTCGTGCTCGACGACGATAACGGTATTGCCCAGATCCCGCAGGTGCTTGAGGGTTCTAATTAGTCTGGCGTTATCGCGCTGATGCAGGCCAATGCTTGGTTCGTCCAGAACATATAGGACACCCATCAGACCGGAGCCAATTTGGGTAGCCAAACGGATACGTTGAGCTTCGCCGCCGCTAAGCGTTGTGGCGCCCCTTAACAAGTTAAGGTAATTAAGACCGACGTCTTGTAGGAACTGCAACCTGGCACCGATTTCTTTGAGAATTAGATGGGCGATTTTGGCTTCTTTGTCATTAAGCTTCAGCTCTTTGAACCAGTTAAGAGCGTCGTCAATTGATAATGAACAAACATCCATAATCGATTCTTTGCCGACAGTAATAGCCAGGACTTCGGGCTTAAGCCTTAGACCGTGACAGGCGTGACATGGGCGCTCTTGCATGAAACGCTCGATGTCGCGTCTTATAAAATCGCTATCAGTTTCTTTGTAGCGTCTTTCGAGATTAGGTATAACGCCCTCGTAGGTTGTGTCAAAAGACCGCCCACTGCCAAGCGCAACGTTGAACTTTTGATCGCCAGTGCCATAAAGCACTGCCTCCAATTGTTTGGGCGTCAACTGGCCGGTCGGCACATGCAGCGAGAAGCCGTTTTTGTCAGCTACAGCTTGGAGCTTCTTGATGTACCAGGTATCAACGTTAATGCGATTATAAGGCCTGATGGCACCTTCGGCGATTGTCAGATTGCCGTTGGGGATCACTAGTTCCGGGTCAACTTCCATGCGGTTGCCTAGACCAGTACATACCGGGCAGGCACCATGAGGACTGTTGAAGCTAAAAGTGCGTGGTTCTAGTTCTGGGATTGTAACTTCAGGATGATCCGTGCAGGCATACATTAGACTATAAACCCATTCTTTTTTGTCGTCGGCATCAGCAATCAGCACCTTGCCGTCAGCTATATCCAATGCCTGTTCAACCGATTGAACCAAACGATTTCGACTGTCCTTATCATTGACCAGTCTATCGACAACTACCTCAATCTTGTGACGATAGCTTTTGTCCAAGGTTGGAAATTCGTCCAGCGCATACACCACGCCATCGACACGCACGCGAGCAAAGCCAGCTCGCTGGTATTGTTCAGGTATATGTTCAAAGGCACCCTTCTTGTCTATAACTACCGGTGCCAACACCATCAGGCGCTTGCCGCTGGTGGTGGCTACAATCTGATCAATAATGCCATTGGTGGTCTGTCTAACAACCGGTTTGTTATCAATCGGGCAATGCGGCACCCCAATTCTCGCAAACAATAGTCTCAGGTAATCATAAATCTCAGTGACTGTTGCAACTGTCGAGCGCGGATTGCGCGAGGTTGATTTCTGATCAATCGAAATCGCAGGGCTTAGGCCATCAATCTGATCAACGTCTGGTTTCTCCATTAGTCCTAGAAATTGTCGGGCATAGGAGCTAAGCGACTCGACGTAGCGACGTTGGCCTTCGGCATAAATAGTATCAAAAGCCAGGCTAGACTTACCCGAACCGCTAAGTCCGGTGATGACTACCAGCTTGTTGCGCGGTATATTGACATCTATGTTTTTGAGGTTGTGTTCGCGGGCGCCTTTGACAACTATTTCTTCAGCCACTAAATCTCCCTATTTTGCGCTCTTTTGCTCGCTGACTAAGGCGCTCAATTATACACAAAAATCGCTTGTTTTTCCAGTCCCTAGGCAGCAGCCAGAACTTTTAAGGCCTGTTCCTGTTTAGCAGCCTCTACAGCTAAGAAGGCGCCGCTAAGAACCATACCAAAAACTTTCGCTCGCTCTGGGGTTAATTTGGGAGAAGAACCGTTCAATTTGATACTTACCTGGTCAGTGGTCTCTTCTTCAGTACGCCGATCTAATATCCTTATCCAATAGTCTATGCTGGAAGCGCTGGTGACTAGTGTTTCATCGATTCCATTATCATGTGTCTGCGATTTTGCTTCTATACTTACTGCCATGTCAACTTCATTAGGAGAAGTCACCAAGGGCTTGAACCATTCTCGTTCTAGCTGCAGGGAGGCATTAGGGCCAAAGTAATTCCTGCCATGTGTGTAGTAGCTGCGCTCACCCGAAGGCACCAAGCCAAGACCGTCACTATATAAATCGACAGTCCGTACATACTTAAGCTGGCGTAATAGATGGGGGCTAATTCCTGAAAAAACCTTAAGAGCATCGTCTGGCGAAGCCGAGTCTGGCTTAGCAATAGAAGTAAAAGCTTCTTTCTCACAAGGAAGCTTATTGGGATCATCGGCTACGCCTTCCTTCAACGTATCATCGCGCGGCGTAAAACGCCCTTCGTTGGGATACAAAGCCTGTTCTTTTCTTTCCAGAGCACCTAAATTGAATGCTCGGCCATTAATAGCTAGACTAGCGGCCTGCAAAATCAGGGTATGAATTTGAACTGGCGATGCCATAGAGATACCTTCAAGTAAGTTCCGCCCTTCAACATAGGGCTCTACCATACTTTCGATACTTTCGACTAATGACCCTATCTTGGCTGGCTGTGCCATGATCGTTTCCTCGTTTACTGATAATGAACAATATAGTAGCTTAATCTACAAATGTAAAGTATTACTACTTACACAATTGACAGATCGTCTATTGCGAAGCATAAGCTTATATACACTATTCTTGACCTATTGACGAATAGGTGTATAATTCAGCTCAAGTCGTAAGGTTATAGGGGCACGTGATGTACAGTTTCTTTGTTCTAGGATTGATTCCAGGCACCAATATCTCAATCTCGTTTCAGGTCTGGTTGATGCTTATGGCTGCTTTGTTGGTTGGTGCAATTATTGCCAAGCCATACCTCGCGCGCTACATCAGGGACAACTTCGTCAACCCTCGCCCAGCACCACTTCACGCTAGCCAGTTGCATCTGCGGGCATTATAGATTCACCGTAGAGTTTTAACTCCTCAATTAGGTATTGCTGTTCGCCAGTGAGCTTGCCACTGGGTTTGCCGGCGGCAAGTTCGTCGAGGCGAGCAAAGTAGTTGGCCAACCGGCTGCTTGCATCACCTTCGACCAAACGCGTGTGACAGTAATTGTCCCATTCCTTTCGCTCGTCTGACGATAGGCTTGATGGATAGTTGCGAGCTTTGTACAGAGGCAAGAGGCTTTTGAGACGATCGTCTTTGAAGTTGGCGGCTAAGTCATGTAGTTCTTCTGGTTGGGCGACCCTGGTTATGTTCATTTGTCGCTTGTCGGCGTCACTGATGAAGCCTTCGTAGAGCCGTTCGTCAACGGTTTGCTGGTCATCGACTAGAGTAGCTTGAGCTTGTTCACGTTCGGAATCGAGCTGGACTAAAGCCTTAAGAACTTGGGCGGCGAACTCCGCCCTATGTTCTTGTAATAGCTTGTGATTGGCCCTGGCAACATCTAGGCTTAAGTCAATTCGCTCTTCGGTTGTCTTGTCCTTGACAACTCCTAGTGGAGCGATGGCCGGGCAGCGATTATGCTTGAGGGTTTTGATGGGCAAGCGCAGTGCGTCCGGGTCTCTGGTGAACCTCCACGCCTCGACCAACTGATCAACACTCATATCCAAGAAGACTGAGGGGTCTTGTCTTAGATCGTAGACCAAAGTCGAACCAGCTTGTGGGTGCTCCGCTAACTTCACGGCTACAGTGGTATGCAAATATTCGCTTGAGTAACGACCAGAAGTATAGACAAAAGGCTCCCCCTTGTTAACAAGCTCAGCTACTGTCTTTTTGTCGCGCATTTTCAACAGATATTCGAATAGGTCTGCTTGGTGCTCACGCACCAGTCTGGCAACATCGATGGTGGCCATCACGTCACTGAGCGCATCATGTGCCTTGATGTGACTTAACTTGTTAACCTTTGTTAGTAGCTCTAGCCGATTGGTTGGCTTGCCATCTGATGCAAAGGGCCATTCAATGCCATCTGGCCTAAGCGCTCGTGTCATTCTCACAATGTCCAATATGTCCCAGCGCGAGCAGCCGGCCTGCCAATGCCACTCATAAGCATCATAGAAGTTGCGGTAGTTAAGAAAACGCATGAATTCATCATCGAAGCGCACATTATTAAAGCCCGTGAAGATGGTGCCTGGCTGAGCAACTTCGGCATAAAAAAGCTTCAGAAACTCAGCTTCAGTCACGCCTTCAGCCAGGGTTTGTTGTGGTGTTATGCCAGTTACCAACACGGCGTCTGGCTCGGGCAAGACATCTGGTGTCAGCTTGATCAGTGTGTTGACAGGTTCGCCTATGGGCTTCAGGTTCATGTCGGTACGTTGGCCGGCAAACTGCATGGCTCTAGCCAACCTCGGGTTAAAACCAGAGGTCTCCAGATCATAGAAGAAGAAACTACCCTTCATTTGCTAACAGTTTATCACGTGCGCCTGGGTGAATCGTCCGCGAGCCTTAGTACTTAAACTCGCCAGCATCGCCGATTCTGATGATTTGTTCTGGCTCAATGCCTTGGCGGCGAAGTTCGTGCAATATACCGGCTCGACGCATGATGTCACGCAAACGCTGTATGCCCTGATCATTATCAAAGTCAGTTCTACCAGCAAACTTCTCGATGCGCTCCCCGGTAACAACGAAGACATCGCCTTGCCTGATAACTTCGTAGGCATCCGAGGTATTGGTTAGTTTGATGATAGGTAGGCCGGTTCTTTCGGGAGCGACGATTGGCTGCTTGGCTCGAGCCACCTTAACACTGTCCTTAAGAGCAAAGAGTAGCGCCTTGAGGCCATGCCCAGATTGTGAAGAGATGGCGAAGATAGTCGTCCCTTTTGGCACGACCTTTTTGAGCTGTCTCGTCAGATCAGCAATGATCTCATCGTCTAGACCCTCGACTTTGGTGAGAGCCACTATTTCTGGTCGTTTAGCCAGTTCGGGTTTGTAAGCCTTTAGTTCATTTTTAATAGTTTTATAAACTTTGACTACATCTTCGTTGTAGGCATCGATCAGGTGTAGTATGACGGCTGTGCGTTCAACATGACGCAGGAAGTCGTGACCTAGACCCTTGCCCCCCGAAGCACCCTCAATCAGCCCTGGTATATCGGCCATTAGCACGCTAGTGTTTTTGTCTATATCAACTACGCCGAGATTAGGCGTTAAGGTTGTGAAAGGATAGTCAGCGATCTCTGGACGAGCATTACTTAACTTGCTAAGTAATGTTGACTTGCCGGCGTTGGGCAGGCCAATCAGGCCAACGTCAGCAATCATTTTGAGCTCTAGATGTAGCTCCAGGCGATCGCCCTTTTCGCCTTTCTCGGCGAAGTTAGGTGCCTGACGACGAGATGATACAAAATGGGCATTACCGAAGCCGCCGCGACCGCCTTTGGCAACAATAACTTTTTGGCCATCTTGTACGAGATCAGCCATAACCTCACCATTAAGATTAGTTGCTAGGGTGCCGACAGGCAGAGCAACTATGTGGTCTTTGGCACTGCGGCCATGCTTGCGGGTCTTGTCACCGGGTTTGCCATTGTCTGCCCTCACCTCTTTTTGATAACGAAAGGTTGCCAGGGTGTTCTGGTTGCGGCTCGCCATCAAGATGATGTCGCCGCCGTCGCCGCCGTCGCCGCCGTCAGGGCCGCCTTTGTCGATAAATTTTTCGTGACGAAAGCTAAGCTTGCCGTCGCCGCCGTCGCCCGCCATCACCACTACGTTTACTTTGTCTACAAAACTCATTATCTATCAGTATAAGCTAAGCAACCCACGGAGTTTAGCGATAAATATAATTGTTGAAGTGACCGGCTGGCACCCAGTTGGCTGTCGTACCTACTCTACCCCAACCAGCTAGACCATTCATGTCCGAGTATTTGACCATGGCACCGTCTTCGGATACGGCCTCTATGACCGCCACGTGACCGTAGCCTGGACCAGTAGTCTGAGCCACAGCCCCTGCTACCGGTCGCTTACTAACCGTCCAGCCACTAGATGGAGCGTAGTAAGACCAAGTGTTAGCATTACCCCAGTTAGATGGCACGGGTAGACGGTTGGCAACATACCAGGTGCAATAGCCGTAGTCATAACCGTTGGAACCATAGACGGCTGCAGTTCCCCAAGCAAATGCGCCTAGCGTAGCTGTCCGATAGTTCGGTGTCGCTGTCTGAGCACCGTCAGGAATGATAATGCGTTGGCCGACGGTTAGGCCGCGAATTTCGGCATCATTGTAGGCAATGATTTTGTCTTTGCTAGCATGAAACCTAGCTGCCAAACTATCGGGTGTGTCGCCATTGTTAACGGTGTAGACGATTCCGCTGACAGGTGGAATAGCCAGTTTGACGCCAACGGCAACAGAATCTCCAGATATATTGTTGGACCAACGTATGCTATCCGAGGTAACACCAAACTTTGAGGCAATAATAGATATGGTATCTCCAGCTACGGCCGTGTACTCTCGTATATCGGCGCTAGACTTAAGGGCGGTAGCAACAACTTGTGGCTTGCTGATTACATTGTTGCTAGAGGCAGCCACTGCTACATCGGCCGCCTGCGATTGAGCTTGATTATTAATCGCCGTGGTTTCGGGCAAACTGCCTAGACGAGCTATGGTTAAGGCGATATCGGCCGAAGAGACTTGATCTAGCGGGTTGGCTATAGCACTAGTCTCGTTAGCGCTAAGCACTGGCACAGACAGACTGTCAGTACGTGGATTGTGCACTACAAATGTCAAGATGACACCCAGCACGACGACATTTGATAAGAGCAGCCCAGCGCGCACGACACGTCGTCGTACGGCTTTGCGGCGTAACTTCAATTGCAAACGCTTATAAAAACCAGCCGACTTAATACTTGTCGGTACGCTTAAACGATCGCTAATTGATGAGGACGAGGTTGTACTAATATAGTCTCCTTGAAAGGTAACGACGACTGGAGCATGCGAGTGTTCACCCCTGTAAGACGTTACCGGACTATTATAGCAAAAATCAGCCTACAAGCAAGGTTTTTGTGCTTATCTACCCCTGTCAATTAACTGCTACTGATTACAGAGTTTGTGGCAATATTTGGCTGTTAGAGCTTCGTGATCCTGCAGCGTACTGGAAAAGTGGGTAGTACCGTCATCCCCAGTAACGAAGTACAGCCAGTTAGTGCTGGCTGGATGCGCTGCCGCGGCCAAAGTATTGGCCGTAACCGTACTGATAGGGGTAGGTGGCAAACCGAGATGAGTGTGAGTATTGTAGATTGAGTCATAGGCCAAACTTGGTGCATATCCAGCAGCTATGGCACCATAGCGGGTTGTGACATCTGAGCCAAGCATCATGCCATTCTTGAGGCGGGTCAGGAAGACCTGGGCTGCCTGTGTCTGATCCTC
>ERZ1292625.1976-Hain-H41-01um-R1-1976-length-20834-cov-6_pt1 | contig 20834 bp, 40 predicted proteins | sample MGYA00564400_ERZ1292625 | MGnify/ENA primary metagenome ERZ1292625 (study PRJEB36523, sample SAMEA6512639) | groundwater metagenome | collected 2019-01-08 | study: AquaDiva: Metagenomics assemblies of 32 groundwater samples
GGACGGGGTCTTCGATGCCGTCCAGGAGAATCAGGCACCGCATCAGGTCAGGGTCGCCAACGGCCGGGTCGAAGTCCACGGCGCGGTAGTAGATTTCCGTCCCTTCCACGCCCACGAACCGCTGCTGACTGCGGTCGGGGGCCAGGGATTGGTCGCTCGTTGGCGTCTCGTGATTTCTGGTCGCGAGGTCGCTTTCCTTGATGCCAAACTGCGCGGCGGCCGTGTGCGCCGGCATGCGGAACCGCCAGCCCTGCCAGGCGCATTTTGCCCAATCTGAGCCCCGGAAGCCCACGTCGAAGATCCAGTCGAGCGGGGAGACGCGCGACAGGTAGTACTGCTCCCTGATGACGTTCGGCACGTCTTCCTGCACAGGGACCATGATGGGTTCCCCGGTGCCGGGGTGAATCACGGGGACGCCGGTCGCCGGGTCCGTGTAGGGCGCTTCGCCCACAACGACGGTCCGGGTCGGCTGCTGTGGGTCGACGAACGACTCGTAGCCGATTTTCACGATCCCCACACCCGAGGCCACAAGGATGTCGCTCAGCACTTCGTTGACCACGGGCAAGGCGTTCAGGTGGTCAGGACCGAGGGTTTCGTTGACCACGGCTTCAAAGAGGCGCGCGGTCGCTGGAGTGACGTCCTGTCGAGCTGGCGTGAGCACGACATCGGGGAGCTGGTAGAACAGGAGCGGCTTCTTCTGCTCGGCGTAGGCGTAGTCTTTGGGCAGAATCGTCACGCCGGACGGGGCGTAGCGGTCGTCTTGGCCCTTGCCGACGTAGCGTTCGACGTTCGTCACCCAGTGAAACTTATCCCGGTGCCACTTCCGGAGGTCGGTCGCTTCTTGAATGCGGGAGGCCCAGGCTTTCGCCGAGCCGGGGCCATCCGTGGGGAGACGCATCGGATCGGGTGATTCGTCCATAGACCCCCCTACTATACGCCGTTCTAGGGCGAACGGCGCCGTTCGACGAAGTCGGTCAGCGACAGCCGAATCCCTGCCGAGCCGACGGCGCGAATCCAGTCGTGGTACGCCCGCACTTCGGCCGGCGTCGGCGGGGCGGCGGGAAGCGGGTCATCGAGCCACCGAGCCCCGAGCAACCACTTATCTGGGTCCGGGAGATACCGAGCCGACCGTTCGGCGGTTTGTCGCCGGATCGCCGCGAGCATCCGCGTGAGAAGCCGGCCGTCCTTGTCGTGGTGGTCCATCGCCCAGCGGAACGCATCGCGAGCGGCCAGCCGTTTGACTTTCTTCGGCCACGCACACCAGAACGCGGCGAAGGCCACCGCATCATCCTGCGGGCACTGGCACGCGAGGAATCCACAGCGCGCACACTCCGGGTCGAGGTAGCCGTCCATGTCGCTCATCGGTCGTACCCCGATGTCGCCAAACCAATCGCCGCAAGCTCAGCAATCGCTCGCGCCAGCGGGAGGTGGTTCTTCTCGGCGTAGGCGCGCACCTTCTTGCGGAGCACTTAGGGTAGATACATCAGGACGCCGTCCGCGAGCGTGTCAGTCATGGCTGGTACGGCTCCAGCACAATCCCGAGCAGCGCCCAGAGAAACACGAGCCCGAAGAACACCATCGCCCCCACCGCCACGACCGCATCCACCCGTTTGTGTCGCATGACTGCCTCCGTCACTATGATAATCATAGTCACACGGCGCGTGTCAAGCCCGCCGCCACACCCGGCGCGGATTCGCATGGCACCGGACCTGCGCGGACTGCCGGTACCCGTCGGTGGCGCGGATCAGCCCGGCGGACGCGGCCTGTCGCATGGCGAGGCCCATCGCCCGCTTGTCGCGCGGCGCGGGGGCATCGTCGGGCATGTGGCGCCACACGTCGTCCACGATGAAATCCGGCTGCGCGCGGGCCGTCGCTCGGATCGCGTCGGTGGCGACCGCGAGGAAGGCCAGGGCATCAGACTGACGGGCCAGGCTCCGGTCGAGCGCGGCACGGGACGCGTCGGCGTCGAGGAGGAGGAAAGGGAGTTGCGTCATAGATTTGGCACTTTCCGACGAGAAGACAGAGTTTGAGCCTTCTGACCCCCACAGGAGAGTGTCAGATCCGGCCTCGGGTGAGGATAAATGGCCCCCTCACTCTCCCACGTTCACGCGGATCAGCCCCCCCAGGGGGATTCGTCATCCCTTCATAGGCCGATCAGGGCGGGGCGTTGGCTCGGGTCAGTAAGCCCCGTCTGTCCCATCCACTCGCGCACGCGGAAACTACCGCAATTACGAGCGCTCCGGCTGCTCGTCGCCAGTTGTGGGAGGGTCGTGATACAGTAGTCCCCGATTCGGCACTCTCTCCCACAAGCGGTGCCGCCTCAGTGCAGCCGGGGTTTTCATCGGTCCCGGCTGCGCCTCTTACTCTACGCCATTCGCGCCGTACGGTGTCAAGCAATCTCTGTCACCCTCAAGGAAGCGCATCCCCGTTCCGGTGATGGCGTAGCGGTACTGACGATGATGCCTCGGACTCCCTATCATCCCCGACCGAGTCACAAGACCCCCTTCGAGCATTTTCGGAAGGAACAGTCCCGTGGTTAGGTTCAGTTTCACGTTCATGTCGTTGGCACATTCCGGTCCCTCTTTGAGAAGACAAAGGATCGCCAGCCATATGTTGACGTGGTACGACGGACACTGCCTCGCCCTCTGGCGGCGCGCCCTCTTTCCCCGGAGTGTTCGCCAGATTCGACGGAAGATGTTCACCCGCTCACTCACCCCCTTTTTCATACACGGTGAAGATTTCCCACCCGTCGGCCGTGTTGCGCTCAACGACCAGCCTCCGACTCGTCCCTGAGAGCCGGAGCACGCCGAAGACGTGTTGCTGGGCATGACACCCCCGACAGAGCGTGATGATGTTCTCGGCGTCTTCTGAGCCCTCGTAGCGCCGGCTCACAAGATGATGCCGTTCTTTCGACGCTGCGTCGGCGGGGTGGACGTGCGAGAACACGCGGCGCCCACACACGCGGCATTGGTCACGGTCGCGCGCGTCGACGGCGGCGTAGGCCGCGCGGCGTTGGCGTAGAATCTCGCCTTTGCGTGCGGCGGTCTCATCGGCGCGCGAGCCTTTCACGAGCGGGGCGCGGATTGGGTCCATCGGTATTCATCCGGAGGAATCAAGATGTAGTCGTCCATCTCGGCCGCGATGTCGAGCGACCGCGTAATCAGCGTCGAATACTGGGCCTTCGTGAGCTTCGTCGTGCTGGGCTCCGCGAGCACCGTCACGCTGATTGTTCCCACCTGAAACGCATAGGTGCCGAACACTTCCGCGAGCAGCATCTGTTTCAAGTAGTCGATCTTGTGTCCCTTGTCGCGTGCCCAGGGCGCAAGCATGGCATGTAGAGCTTTTTCCTGCCGGCGCGTTTTCTCGGCATCGGCTCGCGTGAAGGACACGAGCAGGTCTGCCGGCGACTCACCGACGAGCGTTCGGACCCACGCGCGGACCTGCGCGGGGAACTGGAGTGTCCAGGTGCCATCGGGGTGGCCCGTCGCGAGAAATTCCGGCTGGTCGCTGCGGCCCATTTACGCGAAGGGATCGTCGTCGTCGACTGGTGGTCGTGGCGCCTGCCGCTGTTCCTTCGGAATCGACCGCAGCACACGCCACGACGGGATCTTCGTCCCCACATCGCCGCCCGTGATCGAGAAGCAGACGACATCGCCGATACCGTCAATCGTGCCGCTGAGGTACACGCCGTTCTTCCCGGTTTTCGCCCAGAGCGATCCGAGCTCGTGTGGATTCTTCTGTCTCGGTTCCATGTTCGGTTACCCCTTCATCTTGAGCAATTCGTCCCGTTCTGCATCGACTGTCGCGAGAAATTGTCGGACCTGCGCTTCGTAGAACCCGAGGTCCACCGGCCCCAACCGCACGATCCACAACGACGGAATCGGCGCCGGCAGCGCAGGACAGTAGCTCACGAAGTCTATCCACTGGCGCCCGGTGATCCAGAGCCCATGCCGACACTGTGTCAGGTACTCGTCGGGGAGCGTCCCGGCGCGCATCCACCGGAGATGGTTCGCCGGCCGCGGGCACTTGATCTCGATCAAGCCCTCGTCGTCGACGAAGCCGTCAGGAGACGCCCCAGCCATCAGCTCGTCGTGCTGCACGTAGCCGACCTGGTCGACCAGCGTCAACGTGTGCGCTTCGTAGGCCGCACGGGCGGCGGGTTCGAGGTCGATGCCGCGTTGCATGTCGGCGTTGACGTAGTGGTCCGTCTCCTCGGGCTGGCCGGTGAGCTGTTCGATGGCGAGCCGGAGCCGGAGATCGCGGGTGGCGGCAGGTTCGCCGGCAGACTTCTTCGAGGCGAAGGCGTCTTTGGCGTCACTGGACCCGAGGCGCCCGGCGCGAGCCTGGAACCATTCCGGGGATCGTTGCGGACAGGTAAGGATTTTCACCGCGACACCCGCCGCTGGCGTCGTGCCGTCTTGGCTTTCACGGCCTCCGAGGTCGCTTTGAGGCGCGCGGCCCACTGGGCTGAGGTTTCGCGGCCATGCGCCACGGGAAATTGCCGGTGAATCGCGCACGTCGCGTACCCCTTGGTCGCGAGCACGCCACACCAGAAGACCAGACAGGGCGCCTCGGTCACGACGACGCCTCAGCCGCGAGCGCCTTCAATTCCTCCACGACGGTGGAGGGAATCAGCTTCGCCCAGCCCGACTCGCCGGTCTTGTACTCGGCGCGTAGGGACGGCGTCCCCTTCACGGCGGCGACGCGGAGCCGGTCGAGCCAGGCTTGCGCCTCGGGCGGCAGGGCCGGAGGCTCCACAGGGGCCACCTCGTGCGTCGTCGCGTCGGCATCATCGCCCACGACGGGGATACAGAACGCGAGCAGGGCCATGTACTTGTAGGCGGCGGACATCGCCTTGTTGGTCGCTTTGTCGGCCGTGTCCATCGCTTCGCCGATGGTTCGCACAGACGCCGAGGAGCCGTCGGCCGTCGCCACGAGGAGGAAATCGACTGTCAGTACGACCGAGAACAACGGCTGTCCGCTCCGTGTCGTGCGCTCCGTCATCTCGCGCGCCCCGACGTAGGGAATCACGACCAGGCCCGCCTCGGACAGCGCGGGCGAGAGCGTGTTCAGCACATCATCGATGCCGCGAAAGAAGTAGCCCTGTTGCTCATTCTTGCGCGCCTTGCCGATGCCCGACTTCGCGACCAGCGCCTGCACTTGTCGAATCGCCTCGTACACGCGCGGAGTTGCCGTTACTGTGTCAGCCATACCACCCCCCAGACCGCGAGGCCCCCCATGAGCCCCGCGCCTACCGCTAAGAGCCACGCCGTGCCGCGTCCCACAACGGGCGGCGGCGGACGACGCGCCATCGCGATCCGCTGTGCGCGGGACCGGCCGCGCCAGAGTCGCGCAAGTTCTTCGTCCGTCATTGGGTACGTCTCCACACGGGGCGCGTCGGTCGCCGAACGGTTACGTCTCCACAAGGGGCGCGTAGGTGGCCGGCGTGAGGCCGAACGTGCTTGCCACCGCCGCGTGGGCGGTCCCATGCTCAGGAGGCACCACGAGCGCGTAGCGCTTCATGGACCCATCCGGCTCCGGTGTGCTATTAGTGACCACCACCACGCCAATCGTCGCGCCGTTCACCTCAGTGCGGTAGAGATCGCCGTAGCGGTCACACTGGACCGGGGTCGCCCCACTCTCGATCAGGTAGCGGTCCCATCCCATGCGCTCGATCATCGCGCGGCGGATTTCCGCGTTGGGCTCTGTCTGGATGTCCGCGACCGTGTAGTGCCCGAGGATGACACGCGCCGGCACATAGACGCCGTGCCACGCCCAGAGCGCGGTGCCGTCTGACCACGCACAGAAGGGGCCATCAGCACAGTGCGGCCGCCGCTCGGCATCCACCATGAGTCGCACAGGGCGATCACTCACGATACAGAATTCCGCGTGCGAATAGCGCGGCCCCCCAAGGATCGCCGCCGCCTCGTAGTGCTGCCAGTGCTGATAGTCGAGGGGTAACTGCACGACATGCCGAAAGAACGACAAGTGTGCCACCCACCCACTCCACTGATTCCCGCCGTTACGCATTTTCCAGGCGTGCGACGCGCACGCCAGCCAGAACGGTGCCCCCCCCATCTGTCGCACGAGTGCCCGCATATCCCCGAGGCCGGTGCTCCACGACGACTCATCGCCCACAGACGTGGCCGATTCGGTGGCCGCGCGGGTGGCCGAGTAGGTGGCCGCGTCGGTGGCCGCGTCGGTGGCCGAGTAGGTGGCCGCGTTGATGGCCGCGAAGGTGGCCGCGTCGGTGGCCGCGCGGGTGGCCGCGAAGGTGGCCGCGTTGATGGCCGCGTTGGTGGCCACGTAGGTGGCCGCGTCGGTGGCCACGTAGGTGGCCGCGAAGGTGGCCGCGCGGGTGGCCGCGAAGGTGGCCGCGTCGGTGGCCGCGTCGGTGGCCACGTAGGTGGCCGCGAAGGTGGCCGCGCGGGTGGCCGCGAAGGTGGCCGCGTCGGTGGCCGCGTCGGTGGCCACGTAGGTGGCCGCGAAGGTGGCCGCGCGGGTGGCCGCGAAGGTGGCCGCGTCGGTGGCCGCGTCGGTGGCCGCGCGGGTGGAGGGATGCGCGCGTTCCCACCAGATCGCCGACGCGAACCCCGCCGCAAAGGCGGCGACGAAAGGCGACGGCACCAGCACGACGCGCGGGGGCGGGAGGTGAGCCGCCGCGTACAGCCCATGAATGGCCGTGGTCAGCGCCTCACGGTCTGGCGCGATTCGCGCCGTACTCATCGCATTCGCGATCCACCGATCCGCCCACGGGGCGAGCTGCGCGCGGTGCTCGTCCGTGAGTCGGTACTTAGTCTTGGACGGCACGCCACACCTTCGGCCCCGCCCATTCCTGTTGCTGGATCACGCGCCAGGTGCCAGGGCCCGTGGGGTGGAGGAGCACATCGCCCTGGCGCACTTGGACGCCGGGAATCGTGGGGTCCAGCACGATTCGCCCATGTTCCTCATGCACGAGCACGCACGGCGTGAGCGCGATCAGCTCGCGCGTGCCGTCCGGCCCAGTGAAAAACTGCGCCTGATCCATCGTGGGCACCGTCAGCGTCTCCGTGAGCACTTCGTGACAGTGCCCCGTCACTTCGCCCCACGCCAGCACAATCCGTCCGTCTGATCGAGCATTCTGCGTCGTCATGATCCCCTCCGAATGAATGGTTACAGCTTCCCCGCCGCCCACGCCTTCAGGAGCGTGAGAATCACGTCCCGAATTGAGCGGCCTTCTTGCGCCGCCCGCACGCGCACTTTCCGCCACAACACGGCGTCGATGGCCCTCAGGTGGTAGGCGCGCACGACATCAAGTGTACTCATGCCCCTATGATAATCACACGAGCCGAGACGCGTCAAGCGCAAAGTGTGGCGGGGGACGCCGATGCGTCCAGGAGACGGTGACCGTGTGGGGACACGCCGCACAGGCGCCGTCGAATTCCCAGGGGCTTCCCTGAACGAACGTGACGAGGCCCCCGCACACGTCGCAGCGGCCGACGGCGTCTTGGTTAGCGGAGGGTTTGGCCGGCCCCGAGGCCGCGTGTCGCACGTCGGAAATCCTCGGCAAATTCTCCCTCACGGCGTGGGGTCGGGTCACGCCAGCCGCGCGGCGCGGGCCGACTCATCACCGCATAGCGACACGCCTCGCCGAAGTGGTCATCGAGTTGGCGCACATCATCCGGGGTCGCCGGGTCGCCTTGCGCGGACCGCAGAAACTTGATGAGGTTCCGGCAGCGCGAGTGCATCGTGAGCCACGGGCGCCCATCCGGCCCCGCGCGGAGCAACTGTTGCAGCCGCATCCAGCCGTTGATGCGTTCGGTTTTCGCGGGACGCACCGGCCAGCCACTGCGGCGGGCCGTTTCCTGCAAGTGTTCGCCGACATGGCCTCGACGCGCCCACATATCAGGGCTCGCCCAGGTCACGAGGTTCATGGACGGTCTCAGCCCGAGTTCGCGGTCGATGGCGAAAATCTGCGGGGCGACTTCGGCCGGCGTCTGCAACCGGCCCTTGAGTTCGGCGGCGATGTGGAGATGCCCATCGTCGAGCACGACGCACCAGAGGATGGCCATCGGGTCGTGGTAGCCCCAATCACACGACCGGAACCACGTCAACCGCTCGGGGTAGGGGCCGAGGTCGAGATCGACGACATGGGTCGCTTGGGAGAACTGGTCGAAGAAAATCCCCGGCGCGGCGTACCAATCGCCATACCGGAGCTGCTGGTAGCGCCAGGCTTGTTTCAGGACCGCCAACCCGCGTTCGTAGCCGGGGTCCATGTAGGGGTTGTCTTCGACCAGCCCACGAACGCTGATCCATTCTTCGGGGCGGTATTCGCGGGCCATCTCGGGCCACTCGTCTTCGTCCACCGTGCGGTCAATGAACAACTGCCGAAGGACATCGGTGCTCGGGCCGCCGGGGTTGGTGGGAATCCAGATCCGGGCGCCGCCTTTGGCGCGCATCGCGGGGTTGGTCGTGCGGGCGCGCGTGGTCAGTTCGAGCAAGGCTTCGGGCGCGTAGAGCGACCCTTCTTCCGCGATGATGATGTCGTATTCGGACGACAGGTAGCGCTTGACCGAGGCGGCGTCTTCCATGTGGCCGCCTTCGATGAAACTCCCATTCGGCCAGCGGGCCAGGGGCACGGGGTTCGTGACGAAGGAACCTCCCAGGGCTGGCACATCGACATCCATGAGGCCGAGGATGTGCGAGCGTTTCAGTTCATCGGAGACTTCACGGAGCAGGAGAATGCGACACTGCGGGATCGTGAGCGCCCACCAGTACGCGCCCCAGCGCACCGCGTGGCTTTTTGAGGCCCCGGCGCTGCCTCCAATTAAGACGTAGGTGCGCTGGTCATCAGCGGCCGTGCGAGGCGCCACAGCTTCCATCGCTTCGGCTTGAATCGGCAGCGGGAGGTAGGCGAACGTGTCGCCGCGTTTGATGGCGAAGGCTTCACAGCGGGCGCGGCAGGTCTCGGTGGGGCAGATCCAGGGCCAGCCGGGCGGACGGACGAAGGCCGAGCCACACCAGCGGCAGACACGAGGGGACGTGAGCCACTCGGTCAGGACGCGTCCTCGTCGCGCAGGCGTCGAATTGCGGCGTCTGGAATGCGGTAGCCCAGGGCGCGGAGCGAGACGAGACGATCCGCACAGGCCTGCGGCGTGGGATCACAGAAGGCCTGGCCGGCGTGTGGGCGACGGATTGGGACCAGGGGCGTCCAGGACTGCCAGAGGGTCTGGAGGCGTTCCCACACGAGGAAGATCCGGCGCAGGAGTCGGAACCCCCAGGTGGCCACACGACGGCGTGGTCCGAGCGTGTCCCACCGCACGCCCGCCCAGCGCGTGAACGCCATGTAGGCCCAGAAGGCCGACGGGAGGAGCGGCCACGCGTACTGCCGCCCCGCGACGTGCGTCACCCATCCCGTCTCCGATCCGTAGACGTAGACATCGCAGCGGAAATTGTCGGAGCTGAGTCGGCAGTAGCTCATGCGGGGCTCCAGGCGGCGCAGAGACTGGTCTGTTGCATGAGGCGGCCTTCATAGAACCCGCCCGGTTTCGCGCAGCGCACCGTGCGAAGCGTGGGCGTGGGGTCGTCGGCGTGCTGACACGATCCGCACGATTCGCGCAGGGACGCGACGACGTGCGTCTTCGCGCACCAACGACAGGTCACGGTGCGAGTCATCGCGTCCCCTTCGGATGCTGTGTGTCCTCTCGGAGCGCGTCCATGAGGATCGCGAGGATTCTCCGGTACTGCTGATAGTCCTCGGAGGACCAGTCAGCCACCGCGTGCTTCTTGGACTCGCCACGCACAATCGCGGCGGCGAGATTTTCCGGCGTGGGGGTCATCGCCACACCGCCGACCCAATCGTGCCGGCGAGGAGACTGGTCAGGGCGCCGTTCACCACTTGGCGTGGAGTCACCTGTAAAACAGTGAAACCCGCGAGCTGCAAGAGATTGAGTTTTTCCATATCGTCGATCTGCGCCTGCCCGCCCGTGTGTCCGCCGCGTCGTCCCCACACGCCGCCCTGCACTTCAACCACCAGTCTGGCCGCACGCCACACGAGGTCACACCGAAAGCGTCGACCGGGAATGAGACACACTTCCGCTTCGGGCTCTGGCCAGCCCTGCGCGCGACAGATCGCCGTCACGAGCGGGAGGTAGCGATTAGGACGGCCCGTACGGCCCGACGAGTTCTCGGCCATCGAGACTGACGTGCGTCACGAGTTCCCGCCCCGGCCCCAACCGCTCGACACTCGGCTGACACCAGCACCCCGTGCCTCGCACCACATGCTCCCGGAGGTCGCGCACGGGCACGACATGGATCGTCTTGAAGTCGTCCTGCGTTACGTCGTCCCAGTCCCCCGTCATGAGATCAGATCCCCCACCGCAGGAACGCCCACACCAGCGCGTTCGCCGCCCACGCCATCCCTAACGACCGATACACCCGAGACAGCCCGTCCAACCCACGCCACCACAGCACCGCGATCGCGTCCACGGCTGCCGCCACCGCGACGAGCTGCACCACAAGGAGCCACACCGGTATGGTCATGACGCCTACTTTTCCTGCAAAAAGGCCGCGACACTGTCGGCGAGCCACCGCTGGGCGTCGGTCAGATACGCGCCCTTGGACTCCAGATTCAGCGCGACGCTCTCCGCCCACGGGCGCGGATCGTCGTAGGCCTTCCAAGCGCCCCACCAATCACAGACCATCTCGGTCACGTCGAGGAAGGTCATCTGCGCGGCCGTGTGCGCCCCCCAAGAGGTGGCGTCGTCGGGGAGGCCGCGCGCAGTCTCTGCGGCCTCCCCGAGCACCCTGGGCCGCTCCGGGTGATGGCGATTCCGAGAAAAGTGCAGGTTGATGGTGCCGCGTTCGCGGGCCATCCCTTCGTCGTATTCGGGGGAGCCGAACTTCTCGACACGCGCCGCCGCATTGATCCGGGTAAAGCCGTGGAACTCATCATCCAGGAGCTTTGAGGCGTCGTGGACCGTGGCCCGCCGGTGGAGGGCCTCGGCCACCAGCGCGACCCCTTCGGCCACAAACATCCGGTGACGGAGGTAACTCCGCAGAAGCCCGAGTGCGTCTCGTGTGTCATCGGTCATGACGACGCCTGCCGCCCTTCCTTCACCACGCCATCGATCACCAACTGTTCGATGACCTGGACCATCGGCTGCTTCCGCTCATACCCCCAGCGCCGAATCACGTCCCACGCCGCTTCCGACACCCGGACCGTCTTCCCGGGCCCCGTCTCCGTCCCATTGGTTCGCTTCATACAGCCCACAATACCACGGCTGTCAAGGCGTAGTTGCACGCTCTCGCGCCCTTTCTTCACGCACCCGGCTCCTCCTCAGCGGTGGGCCCCTCCGCGTCCGCTCGCCGTCGGGCGTCATGGAACGCCTCCACCGCCGCTCTCGGACCCGCCAGCTCCGCAATCCACCCCTCCACCACCGCCTTCCGCGTCACCACGCGCGCCGCCGCCACCTTCCCCAACACCACATACCCCTCCGCCGACACCCGCACCGTCCGATCCCCCTTCGCCATCCCCATCACCCCCAGATCACCGGTACACCAGATCACCAGCCAGTATACCGGTACACCGACCACTGTCTACCCCCAAATTACCCCCTACACACGAGCTGGAACCCCTCTTTTCACGAAAATCCAGTCTCCACACCGTGGCAACCCCCCATTTTTATTAACAATTTCGCGAATCTCAGAAACCTGCCCCACACCGAAATCGCAGAATTTCAGCGCGGAATATTCCCCAGACTGCCCCGAAAGAGAAAATCTAGGAGGAAGGGTGCACCGGACCCGGAGCCCCCGGCCCCCACTACCTGACCGCGCGCCCGCGAAGGCCTGCCGCCTCATCCGTAAAGGGGCGAAAGTCCCACGGTTGAGCCGGAATAACCATCAACATTCAGGCTCACAACCGCGTAACTCCAGCAACATCAACGACTTAGCGTCGATGGTCTAGGTTTACATAATCGATATTATCAGACCTTGGGAGGGTGCCGGACGGATGCGCGGGACTGCCTGGGGGCCTACGCGTGGGTCAGGACGCGCATGATTTGGGCATTTTTTTGGGAAGGTTCTGGGTATTTCTGGGATTGGTTTGGGTATGCGTGCGGTGGGACGCGGCGGGGACCGCGTCTCTTGGGGTTAGGAGGACTGTGGGGGAGGGAGAGCGGCTATGAGGATGTCTGGTGTGCGGTGAGGGAGTGGTGTGAGTGTGGCGGGTTCTGAGGCAGCTCCTGAGCCGATGACGATGACGAGGCGGTCGGTGGCGTCGGCGCGGATGGTACCGGTCGCGGTGAGGAGATCCTTTGCGGGTGCGTGTCGGCCGTCACGGGCGCCGCGGCGCATGGCGAGACCCCAGCTTTCGACCGCGTCGGAGCGGAGAGAAGCGAGAGCGATGTGAAGGTCTTCTTGGGGCTGCTTGGCTCGCCGGAGCCATTGGCCCACGGTTTCAGCGGAGAGGGTGCGTTCGGGTGTCGTGAGGAGCCTGGCGATCTCGGCGATCTTGCGCCCAGAGCGATGGAGGCGAGAGATAAGGAGCATCTCGTCACCGGTCATCTTCGGACGCGGTCCGGTGCGCGGTCCGGAGCGGACTGCGAGCGCGCTCGAGTCTGGTTTCGCCATTGACCCAGAACCATTATACCTCGTTTCGGCCCATTTCTCAGGATGTTGCACACTTCGACACGGAATCGATGAGCCCATGAAAATACTTGTTGACAGACCTACGCATGTCCCGTATGATCGCTCTCACGGTCGGCATAGGGTTGACCGGAGAGTGAGGGACGCGATGACACAGTACGACTACCGAAATCAGGCGTGGATCGTCGATGGCCGCTACGTGGCCTGCGAGCACCCGGAGCGCGTGCGATGCCGATGCTACGGCACGGCCCACGCTGGGCAGGTCGCGGAGCAGCATGAGGATGTGCAGCCTCAGCGGGCGACGGTGACGCGATGACATGGACCGAGGCACAGCAGGCCTACAGACGCCACGAAATCGGTGACGATGAATTCCTGGCCGCGAAGCGGCGAGAGCAAGCGGCGCAAGACGCGTTCTGCCTGTCGCGCGGGGAAGGCAGCGCGCGACAGGAAATCCGCGCGGTCTTCGGCCGCGAAGCGGAGGCACTCACGGCAACGCAAATGACGGCGGTCGCGGACGACGTGGCGGGGATCGCCGAAGACGAAGGTGTCTCGCTCGGGTACGCCGCGAATCTCTTGTATCACCGAGTGCACTGCGGGAATCTCGCATCCTACGCGCGGACGCTGGCGGTGACGCGATGACCGCAGATATGACAGACGTGACGCCGGCCGGCGCCAGAGCGCTCGACTTCATCGGCCGCGCACTGGCCGATGGCCGGACTATCCATGTCGCCACGATGACGCGGATCACAGCGGTGACGCCGAAGACGGCGCGGCGATGGGCCGAGAGCGGCCACGACCTGTTCCGCCTGTCTACCGGCGGGGATCTCCTGATGGCGTCAGGCCGCTCGTACGTCCGGTTGACGGCCGGGGCGATCGTACTTGTGGGGATCACGGCCGTCTGAGCCTTGCGGACGGCTACCCGCGAGGGCGGGCCGTCCGGAGCACTCAGGCTCCCAGAGACCAGGAGAAAACACTATGACGATCACACTCCGACAGATCCCGCTCAGCGCCGCCAACGTGGACATCGGCGACGCTGGGACACCTGGGTCAGACGCGACAGAGACGACCTGCGAGATCATCGCCCGCCAAGATGGCCGATGGGATGCCGAGGGAGCGCACGCCGTGGGCGGGAATCAAGGGTATTTCCGTGAGAATTACGCGTACGGCCCGTGGCGCGGTCGTGGCGACACGGCAGCGTCGGCCGTGGCGGACATGGTGCGTAGGACTGACGAAGAGTACCAGGGCCTCATGCGGCGCGCTGGACATGACGCGCTGCTGGAGTGCGACGGCGAGACCTACCGCACGCTCGCGGAGGCTGAGATCGCCCGACACGCATCGCTCATGGATCGCCGCACGAAGTATGTCACGGTGGGCCGCGACAGCTATCGCGATGTGACGGATCTCGCGGCGCAGCAGGCACTCCGTCGTCGCGCCATCGTGCGACTGAGACGACTAGCCGAGATTGACGATCCGGTGGCGGTGGATTCCACGGCGGTGGATCTCACGGATGCTGCGCTCATGGCCGAGGTAGCACGGCGCGGACTCTGAGTCTTGCGGACGGCTGCCGCGAGGTGGGCCGTCCGGAGTGCTTAGACTCCACATTTCCGGGAGTTTGGACCGATGAACCACGAACAACGGATCAGTGATCTCGCCGCAGAACTTGCCGCCATCGCGCGTCACAGTGACGGCGCGACGTGTCCGACCTGCGGGCGAGCACCGGCCCGCGCGTCTACCCGCGTAACGGCGCCGGTTCGGTTGTCGCCGGGGGAAATCGCCAGCCTATCAGACGAAGCATTGCGCGCGTACTGCGCGAAGATCGCCCCGCTCGGTGACTGCGAATTCTTCCTCACCTACGGCGTTATGTCGGAGGCGATTCGGGCCGATGTGCAGGCTCTGGCGGACACACTCAGGACACGCAAGGCGACGACGGCGGACGCGACACGCCTGTATCGTCTCAAGCAAACGGCCCGCGCGGACGCCTGGAAGCCGTGGGGCGAGGCAAGCTGGATCGTGTCGGAGGTCAGTGACGATGTCGCAGCCTAGGGACTGGACACCGGCCGCGATCCGTGCCTTGCGGCGTGGACTCGGCGAGCCGGTTACGACCTTTGGGAGACGGTTCGGCCGGTCAGGCCGGACCGTCGAAGATTGGGAACAGGACGGTCGGAGCCAGCCGGATGTCTTCGTCCAACGCGCCATGACGCGCGTCGCGCGAGCCCTCTTACGGCGTCGTCTACCCGCGCCTACCCGCGAGCCTACTAATTAAAATGTCCGGAAAGAACCGTCGGCGAATAAATCGACAACATCGGCGGCGCGCACGAGCGAGGCTCCGTGACGGCCCGAAGGCTGTACGAGCCCATAATCGGCCGCGTCCGAATGGTCGAAAGATTCGAGTGCGGTGGCGTTAACCCATCTACCCCCGCTCGGTGGACTAGCTGACGAAGTCGAGATTCACGACAGGAATCAGGACGCGCCAGGTATGCTCCTTGGCGCCGCCTGACCATTTGGCCGTGAAATAGGCGAAGTGGATCTCATCCCGCCCGGTCACAATCGCCATATCATCCGGCTGGACGGCCCATGTGACCAGTCCCGACGTGGCGTGCATCGTCACGTTATTGGCGTTCAGCACGTTTTGGGCTTTCCGCGAGTTCAGGATCGTGCGCGTAGACGATTCGAACAGGGTCAGCGTCAATGACGTCATAGCGGCCAGCGTCACGGCCGCGCCGGCTTCGTCGGTGAGTGTCGCGGTGACGGACCCCGAGGACCGTTCCGCTTGGGCATCGAGCTGTACGCTATCCAGCATGATCTAGCATCCTTCCACATCGAGCACCCGAGGCCATGTGGAGGCCATCGCGACAGACGGCGCCGCCAGGCGGATCGTGATGGCCTCCGGCCATGTCGAGGCCAGACTTCCCGCGTCCGGGACCGCGATCCGAATTGTAATCGCCCTTGGCCAGAAATCATCCTGCGCGACATGGATACAGATCGGGCCAAAGGCGTCCACGAGTGCGATGTACGCGCCACGGTCGTGTCGGACGGTCTTACGCCAGGGGACGCGGTCGGGGAACACCGGCGCCCAGGACCGCGCCGGCACCGGCGTGGTGACGTCCGGGACGAACACCGGAGCGACCGGGAGCGGGAACACCGCAACCCGCCGACGCCCAGGCACGCGATCCGGGTAGCGTGGTGCCCACGCCAGCGCCGGCACCGGCGGTGTGACATCCGGCACGAACACCGGCGGGACATCTACCGGGCGACGGCGCTTAGGAATTCGGTCTGGATACCTTGGAGCCCACGCCAGCGTCGGAACGGGCTCGGTGACATCCGGGACGAAGACCGGGCTCGCCAATGTCTGGAAGTTGGCGACCCGACGGCGACCTAGGGTGTGATCCGGGTACCGTGGCGCCCACTCAATGAGCCCGAGGTCCGGCGCAGCAACGGTTGCCACGAAGACCGTCGGCGCGAACGTGACACGACTCCGGGAAAGTCGGTCCGGGTAAGTGGGCGCCCACGACCCCAGAGGAACCGGTTGCGTAACGTCCGGCACGAACACCGGCGCGACGCCCCCCGAGGGTTGTTGCACCGCGCGGCGCGCGATCTGGTCAGGATATCGAGGCGCCCACTTGTCGAGCGTGATCGTCTCGGGGGCCACCGCCAACACCGGCACAAACGCCAGCGAGAGCGCGTAGACGGCGACCGAGCGTGGTCTATGCGAGGGGACTTGTGGAGCCGAGGCGTACGTGGCCGCGCTCGCTGACGACCCCGCAGCGAGGGGGAGCGGTTGAAAGGGCCACGACATCGGACTACGTCACCTGTCGAATCGACCAGAGGCACGTGATTGTGCCGGCGAGGGCGTCAAGTGTGACATCCCACCCATGTAGGAGGACGAGCGACGGCGACACCCAGATCGGCTGAGCTTGCGCGCCAGTCAGGATCGACTCGTACACCACGCGCTGCGTGTCTCCGGACCGTACTTTCTCGTACACGCGGATCTGAAGTTGATCGCCTGCGATCATGTCAGAGAGATCCAGGAAGACCTGGAAAATGCCGTCAGTCGTGTCCACATCCGGGCCGGCCGTGTCCGTCGTGAGCGACCATTCGGTCGTGCTGATCGCTTCCGTGCCTGAGTAGAGTTCAGTGATTGCCACTACTAGCCCCCAATCCCAATCACGGTCGCGTGGTAGCCCGTGTCTGGCGCGTTGTTGCAGCGCCCACGCACGTAGATGTTCGACCCGGCTGGCACAGGCTGATAGGACGCACACGCTAGCATGTTTTGGTAGAGGGTGCAGCCCAGTTCCTCATTCGCTCCACCAGAATGTTGCGTGCGGAAAATAAGATGCTTATTCGTCGCATCTCCCCACGCGACATCGATGTAGACGTATTCGGCCGCGAAGGCGGTGTTATCCAGCCCGTGCCCCATCTGCCACCACCAGAGATTTTTCGTGGTCGTGCCAAAATCCGCCCAGGTGCCGTCGGCAGCATTCCCCGGCGTGAATGACTGGCCCTTCGATCCACTCAGGGTGCCGAGAGTCTCGCTGAACATGCCGACGGGGACATTCTCAGGGCGTGAGGGCTGCCCCCAGAACGCCATCACCACCCGTGTGGTGTTTGGTGTAGCATCATCGGTTTGTGCTCGTGCGGCGACTGAGCTGCCTGCCTTCACAAAGAAAGGAAAGAGAAAATTCCGTTGGGCGCCCGAGGTGCCCGTCATACCGAAGGATGACCCGATTTGCATGTCGCTGATAATCGCCGTGTAGCTCGTGCCGCCGGCTGGGTCCACCCCAATGTCATAGAGCGTGTTTTTCACCACACCTGTATCGGTCGTCGGCGCCCACTCCCCTAAATAAAACCAGTAGCAATCCTGCGTGAGTGAGGCACTGGAGGCGACTTCGGCCCACGAGCCTTTCGACCCTGTCACGGGCGTGATCGTCGCGCCGCTTAGGGGATTCGAGCCGAAGTTGTTGTACGCGAAGCCGTAGGACGAGAGCCCATTCGAATGCAGCACGATTTAGCCCCCGATCCCGATCACGGTCGCGTGATAGCCCGTGTCGGGGGCACTATCACAGCGCCCCCGCACATAGATATGGGAACCAGCCGGCACGGGTTGATAGGCCGCACAGACCGCCAGATAGGTCGGCACGTAGAACCCCACATGTTCCGTGGTATGGAGTTGCATCGTCGTGCGGAATAAGACGTGTTTATTCGTGGCATCACCCCAGGCGACGTCGACGAAGGTTTTCTCTTGCGCCATCGTCGCGTTATCGACCCCGACCCCGACCTGCCACCACCAGAGATTCTGTGTGGTGGTCCCAAAATCCGCGTAGGTGCCGTCGGCCGCATTCCCAGGGGTAAAGCTCTGCCCCTTCGATCCACTCAAGGTGCCGAGGGTTTCTGAGAACATACCCACAGGCACATTCTCAGGCCGTGAGGGCTGGCCCCACAGGGCAATAATAGCCCTGGTCGGCTCCGCCACGGCATTACTCCCTTGCATCCGCACCGCCACAGACGACCCGCTGGGGATAAAAAATGGAAATACGTGCTCCCTTTTGCCCCCATCCGTCGTGTTCGGCGCTGAGCCCACCTGGAAATTACTAATAATCGCGCTGTAGGCCGTGCCCCCAGCGGGGTCCACCCCGACATCCACGAGTTGATTTTCGATCTGTCCCGCCACTCGCCCGCCACTGAATGCTAGGTGCATCCAGTAGCAGTGTTTGGTGACGCTGGCCGCCGCGAGCACCTCCGTCCAGGCCCCTTCCGCGTCCGACGTCCCAGGCGTCACATCCGTTCCCTGTGTGGTGCCAGGGTTGGCTGTCCAGTTGTTCACCGTGAAGCTGTAGGCAGAGAGACCGCAGGGGAGCAGCAAACCCCTACCAACTCCAATCCACTATGAAGTGTACGCGAGGCGCCACGCCGTACACGTTACTCACGGCGTGTTCTTGCAGCGTGTTCACGGCGTAGGCCGTTCCTGGTCGAAGGTGAAACGCCTGCCCCAGTACGAAAAATTGTGACGCGGGATCCGAGACAATCGGGACGTGGACGCGCCCCCACCAGTCTGGCGGTTGCGGATCGACGTGTGGGGGAATCTCATGGCCCGGCATCACCACCGAAAGCAAACGACGCGCGGAGCGGAGCCCGGCTGGCACCAACCCATGAAGCGCCGTCACAACGGGGTCCGTCGCCGCGCCGAACCCGTGCCACGCGAGATCGTTCACCATCGCCGGGCGGAGACGCCCATCGGCGAGCGGGCGTTGCTGCGGCCAGTCCGTGTACGGAATCGCCGCCACCCACGACTGAAGCGGCCCCACGTCCACCGCGCCGAGTGGCTCTACGGTGCCCTGGAAGGTGGTCATCGTGCTTCGGCCTGTTCAAGTCGTCGCTCAAAAGGGATACACACTCCACGGCCGTGACACGCGAGGCACACAGGACGCATACAGAGGCGGCATGCCGCCCCAGGCGCCTCGCGATCCGGTCCCACGAGTTGCGGGAACAGATACACCGTGCTCGCCGTGCCGGGTTTCACGATGATCACCCGCTGGCAATGCCCACACTGCACCGTGTCGCGCTCGATCATCGGCGCGTCCGGTGAGACGACGGTGAGGTACCCCTGTGGGCGCCTCACGCGGTCCTACTGTTCTTCGACGTGCGTGGTTGCGGTGATTAACGGCGTGCCCGTAGAAATCACATCGGTCTCGATCCCGAACCCGTTCGACGCCGTCGCCGGTGTGATTAGCTCGCCACCAGGCGCCGCCACCCAGCGAAACGTGGCGCGCTGGTTGAGCGGGAGGTTCAGTAAGATTGCGCCGGCCGTGTAGGTCGGCTCAATCGTGTGGTTCTCGCCCGCGTCAGACTCGGTCGCCGCATCGGCAGGGTCGAGCGCCAGGGGCGTCACGCCGGTACTAGTACCGGCTGCGGTACACCGCCGGAACGTCCAGAGGATCGCGGCGTCAGCCGGAGTCGCTTCGGACCCGATCATCACGTCGTACACCTTAAGTCGACGTGGGCGTGTCGCGTCTGCCACCCACGACCCAAGGGTCGCGGTTGTGGAGGCGGTGCGCTGGAAATCTGCTACGTATCTCGCCATTATGAAGCCCCTTTGTGGGTTAATCGTAACAAGGAAACGCCTGCCCTGGAGAAAGATGTGGGGCCGGAGCGCCTGCCCCGGACGAGGAATCCGAGTTCCCAGCCGACGCCCCGGCCCACATAAACACATGGCCGCAACAGTCGCATGCGTAGCGGCCGGGCCGGTTCTCAATAGGTTGCGGCGGCGTCCCGTCGCACCGTTTCGGGCAGCGCACCTCCATCTAGTCGCCTGCGGTCGCCCGTCGCCGCGCCTCAGCCTCGCGTGACACAAGGTCTGCGTAGTGCTCGTCGAGCTGCGCGATCTGCTCCGGCGTCACGCCGAGCGACGGCAAGAGTGACCGGAGCTGCGGCAGAATCAAGAGCTTCACCAATGGCGTTTGGAAGATGGCGTCGGCCTGCTTCAGCCACCCGGTGACCTGGAGCATATCGATCACTTCGCGCCGCCTTTCCTCAGCCCTGCCACAAGGGACCAGGTGCTCTCGATGCGCGCCTGCACCGCCTTCGACATCGTCGGCGGGAAGAAGGCCAGCGCCGAGTCCCGCATTGAGAGGAGCGCCGCGAGCATCGCCGGCACTTCGGCGGCCGAGTCCTCACGGATGGCGCGGTTGAACGCCTTAGCGCTGACGATGACGGGAATGAGTTGCACGTTGAACAGCCGACACGACTCCGCGTCTTTGATTTTTGCGTCACACAACGCGTTCGCCGTGTCCTGCGTGACCGCGATGCTCCGGTGAATCGCGCCTTCCGCCGCGACGAGGGCTGTCGCACAGCCGCTCGACGCGAGCGCGAGGAGAAGCGCCGACGCTAGTAGGGCACGCACGCTCGCTCCACCCAGGATTCTGTCCACCAGCCGTCGGCGTTGTGCCACGAGAACGTTCGCATGGCATCGACCGTCACGCCGAGAAACGCCATCGCCGGATGGAAGTCAAACGCGACTTGGTAGCAGCGGTTACCCGCGTCGTCGCGTGTGAACAGCGCCGCCGCCTTGAGGCCGGGCGAGTACGCGATCTTGTCGTGTCGCCCATCCTGTCGTGGCACCGTGGCGTACACCGTGATTCCCGCGCCGGGGGCGAAGTCGTACCCCGGCACGGTGAGCGGCCACGAGGCGCCAGGGTCACCTGGATCGCCTTGTG
>ERZ1292625.1977-Hain-H41-01um-R1-1977-length-20832-cov-5_pt1 | contig 20832 bp, 19 predicted proteins | sample MGYA00564400_ERZ1292625 | MGnify/ENA primary metagenome ERZ1292625 (study PRJEB36523, sample SAMEA6512639) | groundwater metagenome | collected 2019-01-08 | study: AquaDiva: Metagenomics assemblies of 32 groundwater samples
CTAAACAAAGATCAGTAGTAATCAAATATATTTTTAATTGTTTTAGAAAGCATATTATCGCTATCCATTAAAACTATTATTTCTGGAGTTAAATTAAATACTTTTTTTGTAATAAAATTAAATCCATCATAATATTTTTTACCACACGCAATTAGTATACAATCTTCTAAACTTTTATTAATATATTTTTCTACTACTGATCTTTGTTTAGTATGTATAAACATTAAATCATACACACCCTCTGCCATTATTATAGGTTTATTAGATATAATATTAACTGGTAATTTCTTCAGTCTTTCATTATTATATCTATATGCCCAAAATAAATGGCTATCAACTATCTTGTATCTATAATATCTATATCTACTATCTATATTCTGGTTAAATGTTCTGAACTCTATTCCACAATTACCATATGCTATATGTCCAACATATGTTTTACATAACTCCGGATATAGACCTTGATTTTTTAATTCCCCAACAATTTGAATATTATCATTGACAAATTTTTCAACATCTATAACTAATTTTAAATCCATCAATTGTGTATGTATATCTTTTTTAGGATTTAAAACTTTTCTATGAATCAAATATTCAATCTTATCTGATTGCAATCTATTCATATCATATTCAAATTTTAATTCTATTTCTTCTTCTGGTAAAATTGAATCAAGATGTTTCTTTAATTGACCATTTTTAAATTCTATAACTTTATCAGGAAGTTTTCCATCATATTTATAAACACTCAATAGTGTTACTATATGACCAGAAGTTTTACACCGCTGACAATGATATACTGGTTCATTTAATGATATATACAAATGCCCATGACTAGGCACTTTACCAGGACCTTTCCTTGTCGCATCATTACAAAATGGACAAAAAACTATTATTTCAGTTGATGACTGGTAAAATGCTTTCGATTTATCTTTTAATAATTTTATGATTGGTTCGTCATAAATCATTTTTTATCTGCAGTTATCACGTTTGGGTCAGTTACTGTTGTTTTTGCTATAGCCCCTACTGGTTTAACTTTTGCAACCACAGGTTTAGTAACTACTGGTTTTACAACTTTTGCAACAATAGGTTTAACTGGTTTAGTAACTATTGGTTTAACTTTTGCAACTACTGGTTTAACAGGTTTAGTAACTGCTGGTTTTACAACTTTTGTAACAACAGGTTTAGTAACCTTAGGTGTTACAGGTTTAGTAACTACTGGTTTGGTAACTTTAGGTTTTGTAACCACTGCTGGTACAACTTTAGTTGTTACAGTTGAAGCAATTACATTTCCTGTAGATGGTGTACTAACAACCACTGATGGGAAAGATTCTACTACGACAGCAGTTTTTACCAAATCAGGTAATGAAATTTTTGGTGGTTTAACTTCACCAGTTGTATCATTCAAATACGGTTGCAATAATGCTATTTGATCTAGAATATATTTTTTATCATAGTCTACCCCAATTCTAAAAAGACCACCAACCCATATTTTGGCCAATCCCCAATCTAAAAGAATTTTATTTAGTGAAATACTTTCATCACCAAAATATACCTCTCCTATCATTCTACCAAAACTATCTTTCTTAGCTGTTGATCTAAACCAGACAACATCATTATATTGTTTACATAATTTTGGAACTAATTTTTTAACCACTGCGGATACAGCTAACCCCAATTCTTTATCTTTACCTTTTGTTTCTGGTGTGTCTGATCCCAATAATCTAATTTTTTGGTTTTCTAAAACTGATTGGTGCCCTAAATCTACATCAGCTCGAAGTGTATCTCCGTCTGATACACTCGTGATTCTTAATTTATGAGTCCAGGTGTACGGTTTTAAAGCCATTTGTTTCTCCTTGTTATTAATTGTTTTTACTTGTTGTTAAAATACATCACTTTAACTTATTATGTTCTGTTCACTAATCTGTTAAACTCCATATTCGACATTCTCGCTTCATATATCATTGCAATAAAATGCATTTCTAAACTCATAGATTCCCTAAGTGTTCCAGCATATTTATTTATAATTGTTTTCGCAGGCAATGACAAAGCGGATGAAGAAAATAATTTATTAAATACAGATTTAATATCAACATCATCTGAATTTAAATAATTATAAATTCCTTTCATATCTAGTTGATTGTCAGGAACATTTGCCATAATAACATCCCTTGTTTCATAAGCTAACTTGTCAGAATTATCCATTGCATCAGATAAATTTGCTAATGATATTTCTCCATTATTATTTAACTTTTGCATCATTGTAATACCTTTTCTAACATCCGGATATACAATGGAAATTATCTTTTTAATATACTGTTCTTCTGATTTGATATTTTCTTCTTTCAATATTTTCATGTACAATTTTAATATCATTTCTGGATCTAGTTTATTAAACTTATATGTATCCATTCTAGATAAAATTGCTTCATCGAATTGATTGATATAGTTAGCTGTAAACAAAAATCTACCAATATCATAATACTTTTCAATTATATTTCTTAAAGCTTTTTGAGCAGCATTAGATAATTGATCAGCTTCTTCTATATACACTGTTTTATATTTACTCGCAGTTGGATCAGTCATTAAAAATGGTTCAATTGTATTTCTAACAATACCAATACCATTCTCAGATGAACCATTTAATAAAAGCATATCGTCACTATCTTTTACAATTGAATCTGTTATTATCCTTGCAATTGTTGTCTTGCCACTTCCTGGTGCACCAACTAATAACAATGATGGTATTTCCTGATTATGGATATAACTTTTAAATTTTTCTCTTCTTTCATTATCCATAACCAATGTATCATCATCTATACTTTTTGGTCTATACTTTTCAACCCATAAAATAGAATCTGCAAAATTACTCATTTTTGGTTTCCATTGTTAATGTTTCCCCAGGTATTACTACTGGTTCTTGTTGTTTGTGTTGTTCTATTTTGTCATTATAAATTTTCAACGATTCAGTATTATATACTCTATTAATTATAGATATCAATACTTCTGTGGTAATTATTTCTCTTCTTTTAATCTTATTCAATTCTTCTATTCTCTTCTCTTTACTTTTGATCTTTTGAATATTGTGTAATTCATACGCAACAAAATATTTACCAATTGCATTACCAAATATTGATTGGAATGCTAAATCTGCAATGTATAATAAATCTGGTTTAAAATTGTCAGATGAAATATAAGCATTTCTCAAGTCATTCGCAGCTGTTAAATGAGGAAATAAAACCTCAACTTCTGGTAGACATTTTAATTCAGAAGCTAAATATCTTAATCTTTCAATTAAAGCAAATGGTAACTCGGATTTTGCAAGACCTATTTCCATTATAATTTTTATAGTAAATTTCTCATATATTTCATATAATGTTTTTGAGGTATTGGTTTTTAATGAATTTAGCTTTCTTGATTCTTCTTGCTTTTCCATAATTGACTTAGATCTTAATAACTTCTTTTTCTTATCTCTTTTTTGTTGTTTACTTATTGTAGATGACATCATGTTCCCTTCTGTATTATTTATGTTTCAAATAAATCATCTTCTTCAAGTTGAATTATTTGTGGTGGAGGTGGAGTACTACCTTGTTTATTCGGAGTATACTTATTATTGTTATTATTATTTTTCTTACTTGCCCAATTGCTTGATGATGATTGTTGGACTTGGCCATTAGGATTTCTTGGTTGAACCCATTGATATGTTCCCCAATTTGTATCAACATAAAAATCACCAATCCCACCATTTCTATTTTTAACAACACTAATATTAAATGTATTAGTATCATCAATTCTTTTTGTTAATAACACAACATCTGCATGATTAATCTTTTTAAACCCATCAGCTATCATATTAGTGCTTAGTCTTTCAGCATCTACCCCACCACGACCCAACTGAGATGCGCTATGTATAACTGTATTAAATTCAGAACATAGAATTTTTAATTCTCTACAAAGGTCACCTATCGCCATCCACCACTGATCACCTTTAGCACCTTCATGAGTCATTAAATCTAAATAATCCAAACATACACATTTAATTTCATGAGTCCTTTGCACATTAGTTAATATCAATCTTAGTTCATGAACAGTTAATTTGGCCTTATAAGTTATCATCAAATCGGCATTTGGTGTGCTTACTATTTGTCTTAACTTGTCTGATAAATATGCTTGACCTTTAGCCATGATTTCATCTAAAGGTTCACCAGTAAGATTACTTATAACTCTTTCATTTGTTTCTAAAATTTTATTTTCCATTGTGACATGTATAATTGCCGCCTTTTTATCACCTATTTGTTTATTGCTATTTTGAGATACCCATCTAAATGAATTAGATGTAACATTTGATAAAGCCAAAGATTTACCACCACCAGGAGTTGCTGCCCATAAATATAATCTTGTAGCTTCAGAACCACCATATTTTAAAATTTTATCCAAGTTACCTATACCAGTAGGGATTACAGAATTTAAAGATGTCTCTGCCATTTCCATTAACGATCGTGCTATATCATTTGCATTCTCGGAAGTAAAAGTTACTTCTGCAATTTCTGTAGCATTCATGTACTCTCTTTGTCTAATGGATAAATCCATATAGTTGTCTGCAAGTAATTGATCAAATTCAGAAATAGATGCAACGCTTGGTGTCGCTTCAGACATTTCAATAATCTTATCTAGTCTAATTTTCATTTCTAATGATGTAATATATGTAAAAAATATAGAACATTTATCTATAATATCTCTCCCCATTACATCCAAATCTCCAACAGATTTAACATTCAAATTAAATATGTTGTCGTCATTTATTATATTTGGTATATTGAGTTGATTATACATAAATTCAAATCTATTTCTTTCGTCTAGATTAATATCACAATCTCTAATTGATTCAATCCATATATTAAATAGTTTGGTCTTATTCATATTAGGGTGATATTTATCTTTACTATTTACAATATTTCGAATCAGGTGTGCATTAAAAATTTCTGGGTGAGTAAGTAACATTATTTTTTTATCTTTTGTACTCCTACATGCGTCTGTAGTATATCTTAAAATTGCAGATGTCAACTCAGTAGTTGACATATACACACTTTCTTTTATTCTTACTTGTTCAACTAATAATATACAAAACATCTCAGATGTTAATTGATGTATATTAAATGATGTTGAAAGAAAATTTAATATCTTGTCGTAATTGTTTGTCATTATCATCCACGTTCGAAGCTCCGATGTTAGGTGTTTACAATTTCTATATTCGCTGGAATAGATGCACTGATTATAGCTGCATTATATTCTGGGTCACATTCTCTTATCACTTTTTCAACATTTCTATATGATAAAACTTGTTTCCTACCCTTAGCTGTAATTGTTTTGTTTGATTTAAAACTCATTATTTTATTCATTTGATCAATATAGTCTTCGTCATCAATACAATTTTCTAGTATCTCCACCTTAGAATCTATTGTAGTATATAATGTTTGCATATAATGTAATACATACAACATATTTGCCAATGATACTTCATGCATAATACTTCCAGCTCTTGGATGTCCTTCTTGATAATAAAAATCTGTAACTGTATTAAATTTATTACCATAGATATTTAGTGCTGGGACTATGACTTGATTATATTTATCTATAGAACTGACTCCATCTCTGTCAGTAACATTCATTTCTTTGCTACTTAATTCAATTCTATCTATCTGACCATTAGGCATTATGATATCGTTGAATCGGCCAAGACAAATTTGTTGTGCTACTTTTGAACTATCCATAGTTATAATCAAAGTAACATCATGATATTTCTTGGCATATCTTTTCATTAATGAAACAAGAACTAAATCGAATTCAGAAGATGTACCCAATATATGTACATATACCTCTTTATTTCCTTTATTTAATTCATATCTAATAATGTCTGCAACTGCACAAGAATATAATGGAGGTCTATCTACTTGAACAATTTGTGAATTAGCAGCCATACCACCAATTGACCACACAGAAAACTTTTTATATAATTCAGTGTCTATTAAAACTTTTCTCCATATCTCTAAACATTTTGGTGTTCTAAAATGGTAAATAGATAATATTTTCTTTCTGAATTCATCTGGTAATCTAGCGTGCTGGTTATAAGATTTTAAATTTAAATCTAATACTTCTTGATATTTTGAAGAAAACTTAGTGGACGGAGAAACTTCTAATGAGAATGCGTAATGAATTTTATTTTTTGCCAATCGCAAAAATATATCAAATGAATCCATAAAATCTGGTATGTCTTCATTATTTAAATAATTCATTTGTATTTGAAATCCGCCACTGTCTACATACATAAACCTATTAGGTGATTGCATGTATGGTTTAGATATATATTCGTCTAATGCTTTTAATTGGTGCTTTACATATTTTGGCCATTCTTTTTTCTTATCCTTATCTTTACCTAATCTATCTCCAAACGAAAACATAAAAGAATCACAAGTATTATCAAATGTGTTATTTATAGATTCAGTTGAAACAATATTGAGTTCTAAACATACATCAATTAATTGAAATAAACTTGATGCACCTGCGACGACAAATAATTTATCAGTTACATGTAAAGCCATGTTGGTGTTACTCCCTGTTGAGTGTTATTTTAATCCTAGTTCAATATGTAATCTGGGTGAAAAACTGCATCCATATAACATTTGATATTCAAGAGCTTTTGCTGTTGTCTTTTTTAATTTTTCTGTAGTGTCTCCCATCGCCATAATATACAATGTATTTTTTGGGAATGAACTTAACCACTTAGAACATAAATTTTCAAATTCTTCTATTTTATTTTCATCTAATACAATTTTACAAATTAATTGTGAATTAGAAACCTTTCGATAATTATTTTTAATTGTTTGTAAATAAACTAATGTATTTTCATAAGTCGGATTATCATAATATTTTGGTGACCATGAATAATCTTTTTTAATATTTGGATATTTAGATTGTAATGTATCAAACCAAGCCATTAAATGCGCACCATTTGTTTCTGTTGTAATTCTATTTAACGTTACTACTTCTGATAAAACTATATCTATCATTTCTATCATTTGCAATCTATATTTAGGTAATGTCGGTTCTCCACCAGTAAACACAATATTTCCGGTATGTTCAACTGATTGAATTAACTCTTCTGATGTTAGTTTATATTTACCATTATCCATTACTTCTTGTGTATCGCAATTATGTACAAGTATACCATTAGCAAAATAATTATTGTTATCTTCAACTTCTATATTGTATACATTTATTGGGTCAGATGCAGATTTTCTATAACCATTTAGTTTATTGACATTATCAATACATGCAAGTTGTTTATTGTTTAGATATTTAACGCTTATTACATGATCACCATTCATTGCGCATTCAAAAAGTTTTTCGGATATATCAGAATTTTCTAAATCTTTTTGAGTCAAGAAAACAACTTCAAAACCAAATTGTGCATAGTATTCAATAAGTGGTTTTTCATAATTCTCTTCTGTTCTTCGACCATGATTATCACCAATTGTATAAAACGGAAATGTAGTATCATAAACTTCGACAACTTTATTATGATCAACAACTTTAAAATCTGGTCGTCTATAACCAGTTTTATCATCTCCAATATAAAAATCTTTATTATTACCAACATATTCAATTGGCATATTTTGTGATTCAAATAAATCTATATATTTCTGTTCCAAACTACTAATTTTATAATCATGAGAAATCATATTTTTCAATACAGTAATATTATTTTTCATTGGGTTATTATCAATCATTCTATTTGATTGATTCAATTTTTGATTATCACTCCATTCGTACCCCATATATGTTTTATCAGCATAACCAGATTTGAAGATTTTTGAAACTTTTTCTCTTGTTTCTTCATTTTTCATTGGGTTGTTTCTAGTTAGATGAATCTTCTGCCATTCATTTGCTGGTATATGCATAAGAGTATCACCAAATTTTAAATCTTTAGCAGGTACATATTTTTTAGCTTCTTTTGAATAAAATGGATGTTCTTCTGTTGAAAATAATACTTTATCACCAGCATCTACTTTCACTAATTTATCTGGTGTAATTGTATTTTTATATAATTTAAGTATTTTCTTTAGTTCTACTGTATTTGTAGAATGATTAAATGAATATACCAAGTCCCCAACTTTCAATGAATCTATTCTCTTATTACCATTAATTGTTTTAACTGCTGTTGTTCCAATGAAACAAAACGGGCAGTGCAAATTACAGGCATTAAATCTTATAAATGTACTATATTCACCAGTATGCGCCCCTTCACCCTGCAGGGAATTAAATGTTTCTGCTATAGTAAAAGATGTACTTGTTTCAATTTGTTTTTCTGGGGATTGTAAAGTTGTGATCATCAAAAGTTCTCCGTTAAATGTTATAAAAAGTATGAATTCTGGATTAAACTTTTGTTAATATAATGGGTGATAATTTAGGTCTAAAATTATCACCTATTATTGTTATTTGATCGACTCATTGTATTCGCATAATAAACCAGTTTTCCTGGAGATCCGATTGTTTTAAGACAGTTTCTTGATTCAAAAATACACCATTTACTAACGCTAGATATCTACCTTCTTTTTCTACACCTGATTGTTCGAGTTTAATCAATTCAATTGGGTTTATTTCTTTCCATTCGGTACACAACGTTACCAATGAACAATCAATTCCATCTGCGAAAGATCTAATTTGCCGTTTATTTGCAATTTTATGTATATTTGTATTTACATAAAACAAAATACCATTTTGATAATAGTAAGCTGTTTCATTAAATATTGCGACACTTTTATTAACAAGCATATCTATAACGATATTTTTTGTTTTTATTGGTTTATTAGCTTTTGAGCTTTTTCGTTTCATAACTGTTCTTTCTGTTAGTGTTAAAATAATTTTTATCAGTTTCTTTCATAAATCCATTTATCGGTCATGTTTATTAAATACATCATAAGTAATACAAACCCAATTATTGTGATTACACCAGAACACACAACAATGGTAATGATCATTGCTAATGGTGTCATCATAACAACAATTAGCCATTTAAATATAAATTTTAGTGTTCTGTTCATTTCTCCCATTCCTTTCTAGGTCTCTTATCTTTATAGTTCTTAGTAAAATTCATCTTCGACATTTTCTTTTCTTTATCTTTTTTATCTTTATCATAAACATCAGGATCATATCCTCCTCGAACTATATCATCAGATGCTCCATATCTATATTGGGAAATAACATTTATGGTATATGTTGTTCCCGAGATTACTGTACGCTGACTTATTGTTAATGGATAATCAAAGTTATCTATTTTACCTAATATCATAATATTTCCCAATCAATTTAAAATTCCATTGCTAGGTTCTCTTCTACATTACCAGAATTTATTATTATGTCCATAGGTTGCAACAAATTTGTTAAACGTTTAGTATACACATTATCCAACATCTTTTCAATATCGGGATTTAGATATTCTGGTAATGTTTTCCCAAATGGTATTACCACTGCAGTCTTGGTTGATGTATAATTTGCATATCTTTTATAAACATCTTTTGGGGCAAGATCTTCATTTATCCCAGTTATATAAAATAAATAACCTTTTGATCCGCTTCTAAATTCCTCTTTGCCAACTAAAGCATTATAAAATAACATAGCTTTAATATGACCAGGCATACCTTTATAATCTTCTAATGTTTTACTAAAAGATTTTGGAGTAGCTACATCTGGAGAACCTTTTCTAATTAATTCTATTGCTTCTTCTTTTTTAGCAACTACAAATTGTACAATCTCACTTAATGTTTTCTTTTCAAGTATATAATCATATATTATATCACCTACTAATTTCTTTGAAAATATACTATAATCAGACCTTCTTGTTTCTAATCCTTTTAAATCATATTTTTTAACTTTCACTCCTTCAACAGATACAACTTTTAATGCATACTTCTTTTTTACATTTAAGAAATATGTTACTGATGCAGTTATTTCTGATTTAAAAGTCATTCTATTATGATTCTTTTTAATACCAAATACAGATGAAAAATCAACTAGATAAGTATTATTAATTTTATCTGTTACAAATTTTATTATCTCGTTAATTATTTCAATAATTCTATCTTCAGTAAGTTTGCTAAAATCTTCATTAAACTTTTCTTTACAATACTTAATTGCATATTGTTCAACATGTAGAAAAATAGAATCTGTATCACCATAAATAATATTGTCAAGATTACCTTCTGCTAGTTCGTCATAATTTTTATCAATCATACACACATCACAGTGTTGGGAACAACAGTATATTGTATTTTCATTCCTAAAATTTCAGTTACAGTACTATCAGCAACATCAACTTTAAACATATTTTTAATTCTTAATAAATTAGTTTCATGCTCTTTCGATAGAACAATAAAATTTGGTTCTCCTTTATATTTTGCTCTAAATACATCAAGAGACTGAAATATATCATCAAGTAATATTGCTTCTTTTGTAGTTAATATTCTTGGTGGTGCTTCTACTATTTTTTCAACAACTGGGACAACAGCAAGTAGTTGTTTTGTTTCTTTAATATTTACCGTATTATTTGGTAATAGAGGTGTTGCTTCATCAGCAGATTTTAATGGTACTGCTGGTGAATTTAACAAACTCTTTAATTTTGGTGACATTTCCATTGGTCTCCTTTCATCTAAAAATAAACTTCTATTCAATTATATAATATATAGTTGATTTTATTTATTTTTTGATTTTTAAATCGTTTTCATCTTTTGTTAATTTATTGAATTTCAACAATCTTTCCAACACATTTTCTGAGGTATGTCCATCCCATACTAAACCTACATCCAGTTCTCTAGCAGATGATAGGCTCCACAATCTTAACGGTAGATGATATGATATAGGTTTTAAATTTATTGTACAACCTAAAACAAACCAACCATCGTATGAGGTTCCATCATTATGTAATTTACTTTTCCATGCGGATTCAATCAGGCTATTTGTTAATGCAAGATATAACATATGTCTATGTTCATACAATTCATTAAATGTATGATACCCATCACTAATTTTTCCATAGTCTTTCACTTCTTTTGTTTTAATCATTTCAAAAATATCTTTATCTGTAGCACTAATTAATTGCATCTCTATATTGTCTAATTCTATTATCATTTTAATTTCTCCAAATTATTTTTTTAATAACTCATCTGTTTTTACTGCAACAAACTTAATCAAATGTCTACCAGCACAAGTAACAGATGCTCCAATATCCTGAGTTGCGCATCTAAAGTGTTCAGATGATATTAATCCATAAATAGAATTCATAGCAACTTTATATACTATCTGTCTAATGTTATTAAGATCTTCACCTTCAGCATCTTTATTTTTAATACATTCAAACATTAAATTTTTATAGTGCTTTCTTGACGCAGCTAACCAATCAAGAATATCAGAGTACCATGATTTCTCAACATCATGTCCCTTGAATACTGTACCATATGGATTTACTACTGCTTGATTTTTCTCAATAGTTTCTTTAAATTTACCAATTGGAACTCGTTGTTCTTTATGTAATGTATGAGGTTTCACAATTACATCTACAAATTCTTTTTGATAAAATATATCCTTTTCAAATATAAACAACATACAATCTTCAATATGTTTAAATTTAAATAAATAGGTATTAACACCCATATTAAAAGATTGGATAATACTCGGATACAGAGATGCCGCATCAAAATCCACCACCCAAGTAAATACACCACCACCATTTTTAGGATCTCTAACGTATGCACCTTCCATATCTCCTTCTTTTCTATAATCCCTATTTGCTGTTTGTGCAACTAGCCCAATACTATGCAACTTTTGTATAATTAACCCATCAATAAAACCTAAGGTGGTCATACAATTATTCCAAGAGTTCCTAGCTATTTTTCTAATTTCATTGGTTAATTCTATATGTCTTAATTTCTTATTTAGGCCTTTTAAAAGTAATGTATCTCTAATATTATAATCTATAAATGCATCTATATCATTATTATACACATCATGTATTTCTTGATCCAATTGCAATTTACCCATTTTTAATTCAGCGGTTGCAATAAAATTTAAACTATAAGATTCCATTACATTAAATGTATACATCTTATATAGATCCATTAAGTCCATATGTATAAAACCAACATGTTTATATTTTTTATGTTTATCTTGAATGTCGGAATATTTGAATATCAATGATTTCAATTGTGGATATTTTTTCATTACTCTATTGTAAACATACGGCCAGTCAAAACCATCACTATTCCAACCAGATAATACAAATGGATCTTCATTATATATATCAGTTAAAAATCTACTTAATAAATCTTTTTCAGTAAGACACCATATAACTTCGGTTTCAAATTTCTTTTTAGATTGACATTTATCATTTACTAAAACATAAGTTTTTATCTTATCATCAATAATCCATGTTATTGCAGATACTGGATAATCCGCCAATTCTGGGTCTGGAAATATATCAGATTGAACTTCAATATCATAAAACATTATTGAAAGTTTATATAATGTTTCCGATTCTTTGTGTGTATCATAATATTCTCTAGTATGCAATGATTCAATAGAAACATCTTTTTCAAATGTCTTATAATAATCTGTATGATTTTTAGCTTCCCAATAATTACTAAAATCATGTCTTTTACATTTACTCATTTCTATAGACATTTCATTTGTTTCTGCAGTGTAATACCAATAAGTAGGATCTTTTAAAATAATTTGCTTCTTATTAGTTTTGGTATTTAACATAATCAAATACATTTGTTTACCATCAGATTGAGTATCTATTAAAATAAGTTCATCTGTTATTTTTCCATCTTTAATAACATTATCTATATTGTCAAGATTAACTGTATTATTAAATGTAGTCTCATCTATTTTAGTAACCTTTTTATCTTCTGCTGCAGTCAATCCATATGATTCAATTACATCAATATAATTATCTGGGTTATTCATTATTATATCATGCATCAATTTAACTTCACCGACTTTAAGATATGGTTCATGTTTTTTTATTTTTGCAATATTCGGTGCATATTGTTTCCACATGTTAAACAGATCCCATTTAGTAAATCTGTTTGCAATAACAATCTGTTTGCACATTTTACATATTTCTATCTTTTCCATTGATGTAAAATAGTAGTTGTTAAAATGTTTATTCATAAATATACAAAGTGTAGGTACTTTTGCAAACATATGTAACCAATACTTAGGCTGAAATGTTGTTGATTTTAAACACTCATTATCTAGCTCAGAATTAATATCTCCATCAAATAACCATTTATGTACTTCCTCGTATATCTCTTTCCAAGTTTTCTTTGCTTCTTTAGGTGGCTTCTTCTTTGTTGCATTCATAACTGCAGTTGATACTGTTAATTTTGTCATGATATATTTTCCTGTTGTAAAACGACTTATTTAAATATTGTTACCAAATTTCTGGGTGAAATAGGGCCAAACTATCATTCTATAATAGTTTGGCCTTTTAATACTTTAAACTATCTGTACTAAATCTTCATCTGCCTTAAGACTTTTGTATATATCTTTTATATTATCCAACATTATACTAAGTCCAACTAATTCTCTTCTACCAGATATTTCTATCTTGTCTCTAACTAATTTACTTGCATCACCAAAAATTTCTAAATATAGTGGAATTTTTAACTTAGCATTAGAAATAGTTGTTTCTATAAGTTTGTCAAATTTATTCATATCAAATTCTTTTGCTGATTGCATCTTAACTATCGAATCAAACATATCAGTCATGTATACTATTCTGGAGTTAAATGTTGTCAAAATAGCAGATCCATAAATTGCCCAATTTGTGGAATTTGTTTTAGACACAAATTGTGGTTTAAGAACACTGAATGAGTATTTCATTCCTTTTACTATGGCAGAAATTATATCTTCAAATTGTTGCATTTCATATCTTCCACCTGTATTTGCAAGTGCAGTTAATTTTGGAAGTCTTGATACCATTATATTAGTTGGAGAAACACCCATTGCAGTAAATGGTAATAATATTGAAGATAATAATAAACTTATCGTATTAATCCTAAAAGATTTTAATCTTGCTGGATCAGTACTATTAATAATTCTAGATATAGAAAATCTAAAAATATCTATTAACCCTCTAACAATTGAAAATACACCAGACACAACCCACGACATATCTGATTGTCCTAAACCTTTAGAATCATCTACAATAAATGAAAAGAGTTTAATATCAAGGTCGTGAGCTAATTTAAGTATTAATTCTTTTGCTTGTTTTAATAGCTCACGAACAAGACCTTCAGATTCAGTGGTAGACATATTTGCTTCGATAAAAGCTTCTTTCAATATGCTATCTTTGTATTTATATTTATTAATTATTTCTGATGCTTTTGGATTAGTTTCCGAAATCATCTCTAATAAATATTTAGTTAGTTCAGTCATAATTTGTCCCTATTAAAAAACATCTACAGAATTTAAATATCTAAATCTTCCCAATTGGGAATCTGGATATGTAATAACTATAGAGTGGTTAATGTTTTTGTCTGGATTATTTAAAGGATTAAATGGTGCCATTTTAGATTTTCTTTTGTCTTTTGTTACAACATTATCAATATACATTTTGATTTCTCTTTTCTTTTTATTGTATACGATTATGTTTGTATGTTCCATTTCTGTATATCTTTCTAGAATGCTACTAGTAATTTCCAAACCTTGAAAATCTTCTGAATCTAACATTATTGTTGGGAATTGAATTCCTGATAATCTAAATGCTTCTGCAATTTTTTGTTTTGCATCTTGTTTATTAAATTTAGCAATTCCTGCTTCTGCAGAAATCAACGAAGCAATATGTAAATATACATCTTCTATTATACTTGCTTGAGTATCTACAGCTTTAATAACATCCCTAAAATAACGACCAACATATTTATTAAAAACTGCTCTTATTACATTTTCTATTTTATTATATCTTTCATTATATTCTTTATTTACACTTTTATCTAATTTTGATAAAAACGAATAAGCCAAAGCCTTACCATTAATGCCAAAACCAATAGCTTGAGTTGCTAAAAGAATTTGCATCTTATCTATTCTGCCTATAGTTTGACCTAGTTCTACATGTGCACCACCTATATCTTTATTAGTAGTGTTGCCATCTTTATCTTTTCTAGTTACATAATTAGTAGGAGTTGATTTTTCGATATCACTAACATTGGTGATTGGTATTTCTACTTTAGTCCAAGATGGTTTTAAAGAAAATACATTTTTAATTGATTTATCAACATGATTATCAACTGTCAAAGCTTCAGTTAAATCATCTATTACTAAAGACTCAATCAATTTAACAGTATCTGCATCTGTTTCTAAACCAACAGATTTCATTTCATTAATCATTACACCTAATATTGATTGTACAACCATTTGCAATTTATATACTTGTAAATCTCTACCTAGTTTTTCTGCAATGTCCAGATCAAGAGTATTCGATACGCCAACAATTAATGTTAGTGTAGATTTATCAGATGTAATAATTGAATCTTTGGGTATAATATTCGATCCGGTAGCAATACCATGAGTAGTTATACCAGGTCTAAATGCTTTATGTGCAAGCATAGATCCTGCGGCTCCAGCTGCACCTAACGCAGCAGTTTTAAGAAGTGTTGAGGCTATAGATGCCATTATTATTTACCTCCAACTAAATCAATAATCGTATGTTTCAATTTATTGTAGTTTGCCATTAAATATTTAACGTTCTCATTTAGTGAACAATCTACTTCTATAGAATTGAATATAATTTTATCTATAACATTATTAAGAAACTCTGTTTGTTTAACTTCAGGTTTCTGATTTTCTAATAACATAGATAGATCTTCTTTAAAACTTTTAGATTCTGCTATTACATCCATCTTTGTCAAATTAAGAATATTTGCTGATATCTCTAACAATTTAGATTTAGCTTCCAAGAACACTTTTCTGTTAGAAGAATTGATGTGTTGCTTAAATACCAAATCTATTTTTTGCCAACAGTCAAGAGTATGGAGTTTAATTTGTTTCTTTTCCATTACAATTTTCCTTTTAAATAATACGATCTTCTGATGAATCACCATATTGTTGTAGGTTTTATCTTACCTTTAAACGCTTCATCCCCGTCTCGTGACAAGTCTGCGTTCGTATAGCATTGTCAACACTCAATGCTTCTTTCAAAATATTTTTACTTGCATTTAGATCTCGATCTAAACTATTGAGGCAAACCCTACAAGTAAAAACTCTATCTTCTAAATTTAATTCTTTATTCTTCCACCCACATTGATTACAAATTTTACTAGATGCAAACCATTGATCAACTTTGATTAGTTGTTTACCATACCATAAACACTTATATTCAAGCTGTCTTGAGAACTCAGACCAAGAAGCATCTAATATAGACTTTGAATGTTTTTGGTCTTTGACCATACCAGAAACATTCAAAGTCTCAATTGATATGAAATCGTAATCATTAACTAATTTAGTAGTAATCTTATGCAAGAAGTCTTTCCTTTGATTAACCACTTTTAAATAATTTCTTGATACTTTAAGTTTTGACTTCTTCCTTCTGACAGAATCAACTTTGTTATCACCTACTAAGACTTTCTTTTTTCTTGAAAATCTTCTTTGAATCTTAGCTAATTTCGCTTGGTTATTACGAAAATATCTAGGATTCTCTATCTTTAAATCATCACTTCCAGTTACGAAAGTTGTTAACCCGACATCTATTCCGATTTGTTTACCTGTTTTTGGTTTATATGTAATTTCTTGTTCTACCAATACAGAAGCAAAGAACTGATTAGATTTATTTTTAGAAACAGTTACAGACATCAGTCTATAATCTTTAGGTATTTCTCTATCAATTGTTATTTTAACTTTACCTATTTTATCTAAATGAATTAGGTTTCCTTTGATATAAAACGGTCCATTAGGTAATCTAAATGATTGGGTATCATCTTTGCACTTAAATTTAGGTCTTCCTATTTTATTTTTTCTTGTCTTAGAGAAGTAAGAAGATTTAAATTGAGTAAAATCTCGTTCTTTTTGTTGTAAAGCTGCAGAACTAACATTTTTCATATAAACAAATTCTCTTCTTAACTGGGTAGAATTCATTGGTTTTTCATGTTTATCCAACGTATTTTTATTAAATATTTCAACATTATAATTCCAAAGTTTTCTAACACAGCCAAATGTTTGCAGTAATAAAGATTCTTGTTTCTTATTGGGTTCTATTCTATACTTGTAGGCTTTAAGCATTTTTCTTGCTCCTATAAGTAAGTATATGTTATAAACAATTGTTCTGCTATTAAAACTCGAGTACTTTTATTATTTTCAATTAATCAAATATCAATTTATGGAATGTATGGTCCATCCAATGCCAGAACTTGAGTATAAGTATAAGGAACTCCATTTATTGGACCAACAATATCATTCGGAGCTGGGAAAACTACAGCATTTTTTAAAGATGTAATAGACACGATACTATTTGTACTATCATCTACATCACTACCAGATGATTCAGAAAGTACAATCTGTTTATTTATAACATCGATATTATATTTGATTGAATTAATTTTTCTTTTGTAAGCTGCATCTGTTGGTGGTACTGTTGGTGTACCAGATATTGCGATTGAATTTTTCAATGCAATATTTGCTGCTACTCTTGCAGTTCTTGTTATATTATCTGTTTCGTAATAAATTTTTAAAGCTTCTTCTGGGCTTCCAGGAATAGGAATTAATGGAAGATCTGCTATCTTTAAAAGGTTACTAGCAATAACTGCATTATCAAGTGCAATAAAATAATCAAGAACATTTCGTTTATCTATATTATTCATTATTGCAAAATTATCAGAAAATTGCAATTGTGCTGCGGCTATCATAGCATCTCTAGCCGCAAGTGCTGTCTGATTAGTTTCATATATTTTAAGATTAGAATCATTAGATCTGATAAAATTAGATTTCTGTTCACCATTAATTAATACATCTATTGCAGCTTTAGTTTTATCATATGTAACTACAGTTTGAGATAAATCTAAAATTTTATTTCCTGCTGATGTTTCTTTAATTGTTGAAGCTATAGCATCTACCTCATCAATCGTTTTAAGATCTCTAAGTGCAACTAGTTGATCTTCATACTCTGCAGCTTCTTCTTTACCTAACCAACCATCAATAGTAGTTACATTTTCTTTAGACTCTGCTGCTGTTACGGCAGCGGCATTAGCTGTAACCAATGCAGCTGATATGTTTCCAGGAGGTTCTTTATCTATTATTTTTTCAGTATGAATAGCACGAGCATCCACTTCTGCAGCAGCATCTATTAATGCTTGGTCTTTCATTTTTTCTGCAGTACTACCAATAGGAGACGACCTTACAGTATTAGCTTCAGATAATAAACCAATAGATATAAGAAGTGCATCAGCAGAAGCATCAATATCATTTTTATAAGTTGTTAAATCCACATCTTCTCCAGGATATGATTCACCTGGTGTTGCTATTGTTTCTTCTGTATCGGCAATTACTTGTTGAGCATTATTAAATGTAGTGTTACCAAAAGAAAAAGAACTATTAAATATATTTTCATTATTAGCATTTCGTTCATCTATAGCATCTTGTTCTGCTTTCTTTATATTTCCTGTTTCTGGTATTTCTGATTGATCGGCTATAAACTTTTCTTCAATTGCATCTTTCGCATCAGAAATTTCACCTTTATTTAAACCATCTCCTGTATCTGGTTCTGGTTTAGCTTCCTCTCCGGCACTATGATCTTGCTTTTCTTCTTCCTGAGTTTTAGCTACATCGACACCATTAAACAATTTTATAGCATCACCAAAAGGTCCGAGATATCTAGCGATTGTATTTTGATCTGTATCGGCTACAGTACCAAAAGATCCACCAATTAATGTATGATATAAATTGGCTATATTAAATGTAACTTTAACTGCTTTAGGTCTTTGATTTTCAGAAAGACCATATTCAGTTGTCTTTGTTATATCTAATCCAGTTATAGCACCAATTTTTATATTAAATACACCACTCATTTGAGCTGAAACAATATATGGCCATTTATAAATAGATGTTAGATCTTTTGCAGCATCACCCTCTTTATCTTTATTTGCATCATCAGATCTAGGAGATACAAGATTCAATAAAATAGCTAAAGGTTTAACAATATCATTTACATATTGATCTATATTACCTGGGTTATCACATTTTAAAATAGTTAAAAATGGATACGATTGTTGGAATGATGTATTATTCCATACATGCGCCATATCCTTTCTACCACCAGTAAATAGAGCAGCCCCGGTCTTAGATATATTTTTAGCAAGATCTCCCAAACCCCCCCCACTCCCACCAGCACCAAGTTTATCAAGTATCCATGCAGCAGAATCCCCACCAATTTCACCAAGTTTTGCAGTCAAATCACCACCAGAAATTCCTTTTATTGATAAATTTCCTAGAGTTCTCATTTTATCATTAGAGAACTTATTTATCTGTTCACTAATAAAACTTTCGGAGTAATCATTTGTTATAGTATCAGTTATCTCAAAATCAGGAGTTACTTTAAATCGTATAGGAAACGAATTACCTTTAATATACCCATAATCTTTATTTCTCTCATTATTAGATTTATATGAACTCAACTTAGCTATACTACTCTCATACCCCGCACTTTTTAAATATTCATCAATCTCTGCAAAAAACTCAGATGAAGTTACTAATTCTGGATTAGTTTTAATACCAACAGTATTATCAAATGTGGTTTTTGGTTTATATGGTATTAATTCTAGTACAGGAATTAAAAACGGAGATTGTGTATCCGAACTATTTTTATCATTTTCCGATGATTGTTTTGCATCATTGTCTGCCATATTTTTACATCCTTTTAAATTAACTCATTAATGGGAATAATGATGATGGTGCATTTATTGTAGTATTATTAACATATGAATCTCCACCTTTAAAACTAGATGCCTTGGTGTTATTAATAGAAGCAAAAGTTTTCCCCACTTCCTTAGTAATATCTATCATACCTAGCTCTTTTGTTTTTTCAGCTTCTTTGGCTTTTATCTCTTTCTCTTGAGCTTTATCTGCCTCAGACTTAATTACAGAACCACTAATATTTGATTGTTGTTTTCTTTCCATTGTTCCGGGAACTAAATTCTTTCTTAGAAACCTTAATCTTGCCGCACTATCTGCTTTACTTCTACGATCTGTACCTGGATTTTTTTCTAAAAACGCAATCTCTTCTTCTGGAGATAATGAATTTTTAGATCCAATGAATTTGGTTATAGTAGATTTTGTATTTGCATCTTTTTTGCCTGCGGCTACAGTTTTATCTCTTTTCATCCATGCGTCACTTAAACCAGAGATCATCGATTCAATAACAGGTAAATCTTTTGTTATTATTTTATATGTAGGAGTATTCTCTTTACCATGTTCTTTAAGATATGCAATATCAAGATCATAATTTGTTTTAAGAGTATTTAGTCTTCCGTTAATCTTATTAAATTCTTCTTGAGTTTCAATACCATCAAACATAGTTTTTATATATTGTTTTTTCTTAGTTTCATCAGAACCCAGATTATTAGTAGTCGCCGTAATTATTTGTTTAAAATCATTGAATTCATTTGAATCTTCTTTGAAAAATTTCTTCTTAGCTCCTTGTAATGCATTTATTCCATCATCTTTAACCATTTTCTTATTATCTCTTATAGTCTCACCTGTCTCAAGAGCGGTAATACTAGTTGCAGCAAT
>ERZ1292625.1979-Hain-H41-01um-R1-1979-length-20819-cov-9_pt1 | contig 20819 bp, 17 predicted proteins | sample MGYA00564400_ERZ1292625 | MGnify/ENA primary metagenome ERZ1292625 (study PRJEB36523, sample SAMEA6512639) | groundwater metagenome | collected 2019-01-08 | study: AquaDiva: Metagenomics assemblies of 32 groundwater samples
ATGTGTATGAGGTGGCGGCGGACAACCTGGCGCTCGGCATTGATCCGGAAAAAACGACGCTCTATATCCAAAGTCAAATCCCCCAGATCGCGGAATTAACGGGTTTATATTCAAACCTAGTCACCGTAAATACGCTCCGCCGCAACCCGACCGTAAAAGCCGAGATTGCACAAAAGAAGGAGTTATTTGGCGCGGACGGCGAAAGCGTCACTTATGGCTTTTTGGGTTACCCCATAAGCCAGGCCGCGGACATCACCCATGTGCGGGCAGATATCGTACCCGTCGGTGAAGACCAACTGCCGATGATTGAGCAAACCAGGGAAATAATAGAAAAGTTCCACCGCATTTATAACACCGAAATCTTCCCCTTCCCCCAGGCAAAACTTTCCCAGGCACCGAGAATTCTTGGACTGGATGGCAACGCTAAAATGTCCAAGAGCCTCAACAACGCAATTTACTTAAAAGATTCTGCCGAAGAAACTGAAGCAAAAATAAAAGTCGCCACTACGGATTCCGAAACCACTGTCGGCTACAATCCAGAAAAACGGCCGGAGGTTTCAAATCTTGTTTTAATCTACGCCCTTGCAAAAGGTATGACTCCCGAACAAGCCATTGGTGAGCTCGGGCAAATCAATTACAGCACATTTAAACCGCTCCTTGCCAAAGCCCTCAACGAACATCTTGCACCACTGCGCGAACGGAGAATTGAGATCGTTTCCAAACCAGGCTACACTGCAGAAATCCTCTCCGCCGGCCGCGAGCGCGCCTTAATAAAAGCCCAAGAAACAATGAATCTCGTCCGTAAGGCAATGAAGATTGACTACTAAGCTTAGAGGAAAACAGCACCCCTTGGTGCTGTTTTCTTTTTGCCTCATTCGGCTTATACTTGGACCGTATGTTGTCTAAGAATATAAAGAAAATCTATCTCATCGGCATTAAGGGAACCGGGATGTCGTCCTTGGCGGTTTTGCTTAAAAAACTTGGCTACCAGGTAAGCGGGTCAGACACGGCAGAAAAATTCTTTACCGAAACCCAGCTTAAAAATTCTAAAATCCCCTACACGGAGGGTTTTTCTGCAGGACACATAAAAAAGGCCAAGCCGGATCTCATCATCGCTTCAACCGCTTACAACGAGCGCAATCCTGAGATAGCCGAAGCCAAGCTTCTGCGAACGGCAATGATGAGTTATCCGGAAGCGGTCGGAGCAATTTCCCGCCAGCTTATTTCAATCGCCATCTGCGGGAGCCACGGCAAAACAACCACCACCTCAATGCTGGGCTGGATAATGCAATCCAATGGCGCGACCTCTGTTTTAACCGGCACCGTCGCAGACGACATCACTAAGAACAATCACGGCAAACCGTCATTCTTTGTCTTTGAAGCCGACGAGTACCAGAACAAGCTTCAGCACTATTCGCCAGCCGCGGTTATTTTGACCAACATAGACTACGACCACCCCGACTATTTTAAAAATAAATCCGCCTACCTGGCGGTATTTAAAGAGTTTACCGACAAGATTTTAAAGCAGGGCGGATTTGTTCTGTACTGCGCCGAGGACAAGCTGGCGTCTAAGCTCCTGCGCGGCAAGCCCAATACTCACAGCTATGGATTTAGCAAGAGTGCGGATTATAAAATAGATCTCGGCAAACAAAAAGATTTCTCTATAAAACAGAACGGCGACCACCTAGCTGATATTAAACTCTCTGTATTCGGCAACCACAATATTTTAAACGCAACCGCGGCGGCGGTTATGGCGATGCGTTTTGGCATCCCCCCGGACGCAACAGCCGGACGCTTAGCGACCTTTAAGGGCGTCAAGAGGCGCATGGAGCTGATCCCAAGCAAAAAGTACGTAATAATAGACGATTACGGCCACCATCCGACAGAAATCATGGCAACCCTGTCCGCAATCAGAGAGCAAAATCCGAAAACGCACATAACAGCCGTGTTTCACCCCCACACCTTTACACGCACCAAGGCGCTGATTAAAGACTTTGGAAAAGCTTTTAAGGATGCTAATCTGACTCTCGTGCTTGATATCTACCCGTCCGCGCGCGAGACCGCCGGCGGAGTGCATTCCGAAGATGTCATGCGAGAACTGGCAAAAAACAAATCCAAGGCAGTATACACACCCACGATTCCCGACGCCGCCAAATACATTAAACGACACATCCCTAAGGGATCGGTTATCGTCACCATCGGCGCGGGTAACGTGTGGCAATTGTGCGAATTGATTAAATAAATCTATAGCATTATCTATCCGTTCATGCATGAACGTAACTCGGCATTCTGATTATAAATTTATCCCTTCTCGTTTACAAATAATTTTCTAACTGTAGCTAATTAGTTATTATTTTAGGAAACACCTTATCGCCATCTCGTAACCCATAGTACACCTTTGCTTTATCGGTATATATGAGACGCTTATCGTCAAGCTTCCATTTTTCTAAGCTATCAACAATATCAATAACCTGGCTACTGAAGACTGGTGATACCTGAGCAACTGTTACCTTTCTACGAACTTCTTCGGACATTATTGATTCTTTTAAGTCGGCGAATGGCATTCCATGAAATACCAAAAAAACATGTTGTATATTTTTTAACTTTGCAATTAACTTATTAGATATCATCTTTATGTCTTCAGCTCCAGTAAACTCTAAGAAGCAAACTATAATATAGTCCCCAGGGTAAAATTTGTCTTTTTTTAGGACAGTACCAATAATATCATTATCCTGTGATAGACAGCGTGTTATCTCAACCTCTCGTGAGTGAAAAAATATCCTATTATTCTCGTCCGACACTATTGTCATAAATGCCATGTCCGGAGGATCTTCGTTCGGCTTCCCTATCCAAAAATCTATGCCCTCACTTTCTTGCAAAGCGATACCCAACAGACTCCCAATATAAAGCTCCATGTGAGCCTTATCTAATAAGGTGGGATCAAAAACACCCCTTTCTTTCATTTTTTTAATCACCTCGACTAATCCACCACATGGTCTGTGCCAATATCGAATAGCCTTCAGATGACTCAGCGCACTTCTACTGTTTTCGGATTTTTTATCACCAAAATACATGTTTAATGTTCGATAATTTGATTAATAATTTCTGGCTTCCAAACAATACCAAGGTTTGAATTTTGTCCTGGTTCTTCTGGAATACGACCAGAATAAATACCCATAAAACGAGTAACAGTAGCTCCTCCTATAAAATTTCCGTTCACCCGTCTATAGAAGCCGCTGGCTCTTTTGGCCACAACTGGGGAACCCGACATTCCTTCTCGAGTAGTCGCATCAATCAAAAATGCAGGCTTGTTGTCATAAGGAAGTTCAATATCAGAAGCAACATGGCCAGTTTTCCAAATTGGGAAATTTGCTCTAACTCCCCTACCATAAATAAAACCAATAATACTAACGGATTCCGATGGAGTCACGAGTAGATCAGCATTAGCAAGTCCGAGATCAAGATTATTTGGCGCAAAGCCCTCAACTAGGCGTTCAATTGGCAATGCAACCACATCTATATCTTCAATTCTTGGATGCTCTAACCATCGTTTGTTTTGTGCATTGTCCTTGATTAATTCTTCTTGATTAACCCAACTATAGGTAGTGAGGCCCCCACTTTCTTCGGTGGCCCTGAGGCGCCATAAACGTATTCTGTCGGGATCAGCATCTTCTCCCCCTAGTGATCCTAATGGAGCCTTGGTAATATAGTTTCTTCCTGTTACAACATGCCAATTAGTTATCAAGAAATGTTTTTCAGCCAAATCAATAATAAAGCCCGTTGCCTTAGCAATTTCTCTTTCACCCTTAAGCACATCGAGTTTTATTGGTATTAATGTAAAGGGGTCTATCATAAATTAATTTACGTCAACTCATAAAATAACAAAAACTGACTATCTTTACTAGCTTGAGAAAATGACTAAAAATGCTAGAGTGTTTCAATGTCATTCAGTAAACTTTCTATCGGTATTGTCGGTCTTCCTAACGTGGGTAAATCCACGCTTTTTAAAGCTGTTACCAATAAGCAGGTAGACATTCAAAACTATCCTTTCACTACAATCGAGCCAAACATAGGTGTGGTGGCGGTGCCAGACGAACGCGTTGATGCTTTGGCGCTCATGTCTGAATCGGCAAAAAAGATTTACACCACGATTGAATTCACCGATATTGCCGGACTCGTAAAGGGCGCCAGTCAGGGCGAAGGACTGGGTAACAAGTTTTTGGCCAATATCCGCGAAGTGGACGCCATCGCGCAAGTAGTGCGTGCATTTGAAGATTCAAATATTACACACGTTCACAGCCGGATCAATCCGGTTGAAGACATCGGGATCATCAACACCGAGCTTATCATCGCCGACCTTGATACCGTTACCCGCAGAATTGAAAAAACCTCTAAAGAAGCAAAAAATGACAAGAAAGCTCAAAAAGATTTGCCTATCCTAGATAAGCTTAAACGGATCCTTGAGAGCGATACAATCATCTCTAAGATTGACCTCCACAAAGAAGAACGCGAATTGGTCAAAGAGCTTAACCTCCTAACCGCCAAGCCATTTATTTACGTAATCAACGTTTCAGAACAACAGCTTTTGGATAACTGGCAGCCGGACGAAAAGTTAAAGTTAGCCTTTGGAAATGCCTCATTTGTCGTGATGTGCAACAAGCTAGAACTTACACTGTCCGAATTATCACAGGAAGAACGGAAAGAGCTCATGCTAGAGTTCAATCTGCTTGCCACGCCGGAGCCATCTGGCGCAGGTGGGCCCGAGAGCGGTTTGGATAAGTTAATTAAAGAGAGCTATCACACGCTTGGACTCATAACATTCCTCACCACCGGACTGGATGAAAGCCGGGCTTGGACTGCGCACAAAGGAGATTTAATACCTAAGGCATCCGGCGCGATTCATACTGATTTTGAAAAACTATTTATCCGCGCCGAAGTCATTAATTGGAAAACCCTGCTTGAGTGTGAAAGCTACGCAACCGCCCGCTCAAAAGGACTCGTCCGAACGGAAGGCAAAAATTACGTTATCCAAGACGGTGATGTGGTAGAAATATTGATCGGAAAATAAAAATAGGAAGCTTGGTTGACAGAAAAACCACAAATTGCTACTATTTTAGGGTATCAATAACCGCGTAGAGAGTACGCGGAAACCCCGCCAAAATTTTACTTCGTAAAACTTAGGCGGGCCAACCAAAGTATTGTATGTCTGAAACTTTAACCATGTACGAACTGGGGTACCATTTGGACCCCGCCCTGGACGAGGCCGCCGCCGCCCAGAACAGGACCGCAGTAGAAAAGCTGGCAACCGATAAGGGCGCCACGATAGTCATGTCGAAAGAGCCGGAACGCACTCGTCTCTCATATCCAATTAACCATCAGCGCGCAAGCTATTTCGGATATTTCCGTTTTACGCTTGAGAATAAGGATGGTTTGGCGGAAATGGACGAGGAGCTCAAACTCAATCCGGCAGTCATTCGTTCCGTTTTGCTTAAGATTGAACCGGAATCGGAGAAGCGCGCCCCGCGTGTCCGCCCGACTATGGAGAAAAAGGTCACACCAGCGACACCTGCCCAGCCCAACGCCGCGTTGGATGAACAGATTGAAAATGTTTTAGGAAACATTTAAGCTATCCGAATATGAATCTCAACAAAGTATTACTGATCGGACGCCTAACTCAAGACCCGGAAACCCGCGCTACACCCGGCGGACAGACCGTAACCACGATCCGGATGGCCACCAACCGCAACTGGACCAATCAGACCAGCGGTCAGAAGCAGGAATCAACCGAATTCCATACGGTTGTTGCCTGGGGGCGGCTTGCAGAGATAGCCAGTCAGTACTTAAAGCGTGGAGGCCTAGTCCTTATTGAAGGACGACTTCAAACCCGCACTTGGGTCGGTAAGGATACGGTAAAACGCTACACCACCGAAATAGTAGCCGAAAACCTACAGCTCGGCCCACGAAGCTACAGCCAGGGCGGAAGCACTATGTCGGACGTCCGCCAGCCTGACCGCCTGTCCGGCCAGGGGCCAGAGCCCGCAGCAAAGCCTGCTAGCCAGCCCAATGCGGCTCCCCTTGAAGATGAGATACCAATCATCAGTGAGGATGAGATAGCCCGCCAGGGACAAGAAATTGAGGAAGAAGAAGTAAAAATAAAAGAAGAAGACTTACCATTCTAAACACCATGAGCACTATCTGTAATTTCTGCCAAGACAATATAGAACATCTGGACTACAAGGACACGAAAGTTCTGCGAAAGTTCGTGACTTCGGAGTTCCGCATCGGTTCAGCCAAGCGCAACAAGCTTTGCAAAAAGCATCAGCGTCGGGTTGCCAACGCAATCAAGATTTCCCGCCTCATGGCGCTCATGCCATACACCCGAAACCAGACCGTAAGATAATCCAGTCTCATTATAAAACCCCGGTTACCCGGGGTTTTATAATTCTTAATACCTAGCGCTTGAAAACCTTGGGACCCATCTCGCCTTTCATAGGTTCAGCCTCGGCAATAGCTGCCGCGACATTTATTTTATCGCGCAGTTCCTTTTTGAGTTTCGGGTTATCTTTCAATGCCTTTCGGGTGCTCTCCATCCCCTGGCCGATTTTTTCTCCGTTGTAGGAATACCAGGAACCTTGTTTTTCCACGATGCCGTAGTTGATTCCAGTGTTTATGATGTCCGCTTCGCCGGAGATGCCCTCGTTGTAGAGAATATCAAACTCACAGGTGCGGAACGGCGGAGCAACTTTATTTTTAACAATCTTAATTTTTACCCGATTACCAACAATTTTTTCACCCGATTGAATCTGGGCCGCCCGGCGGATTTCAATACGCACTGAAGAATAGAACTTAAGGGCTAGACCTCCGGTAGTTGTTTCGGGGTTGCCGAACATGATGCCGATCTTTTGGCGAATCTGGTTTATAAACAAGACCGTGGTGTTTGTCTTGGCAACAATAGCTGTGAGTTTGCGCAAGGCATGGCTCATGAGACGAGCCTGAAGACCGACATGCTGTTGGTCCATCTCACCTTCAATTTCGGCGCGCGGGGTAAGCGCCGCCACCGAGTCTATAACCACAATTGAAATGCCCCCGGATTTAACTAGCGTCTCAACAATCTCAAGCGCCTGTTCGCCGGTGTCCGGCTGGGAGATAAGTAAATCCTGAATTTTTACGCCAATCTTTTTCGCATATTCCGGATCAAGTGCATGTTCGGCGTCTACATACGCCGCTACGCCACCGGCTTTTTGTACTTCGGAAACAATATGCAACGCAAGGGTAGTTTTACCGGACGACTCCGGACCGTACACCTCAATCACGCGTCCGCGCGGAACGCCGCCGACGCCAAGCGCAATATCAAGCGAAACAGATCCGGTCGGGATAACGTCCACGTCAACTTTCTTGGCCTCGCCAAGCTTCATTATGGACCCCTCGCCGTATTTCTCCTGAATCTCCTTGATCGCTAAATCAACTTGCTTGTTGCCCGCCTCTTTTTCCCGTCCTTTTTGGACAAGGCTCGCCTCTTGGGTGGCTTCGGTTTGTTTTTTCGTCATATGAATTAATTATATTAAACTTCTTCGTTTTCCGCCTCGTCGGTATCGGCATTAACGCCGGTCACGCCGTAGTGTTGGGGCGTGCTGGTAGCCGCCAGCGAGGCATTTGGACTGCCGCCCATCTCGCCGGGCTTTACATAAACCTCGCGGGGTTTGGCGCCGTCGCCGGGTCCGATAATACCCTTCTCTTCTAGGATATCAAGCAGGCGCGCGGCGCGGGCATAACCAAGGCCCAAGCGACGCTGGAGAAGCGATGCGGAAGCCTTGCCCATTTCAATCACCATGCGCTTGGCATCTTCGTATTTATCGTCATCAACGTTGTCACCACCGTAACCGCCGTGGCCATTGCTTCCGGAAGCGTTTTCAAAATCAACTTGTATATTTGTATCAGCAAGTTCAGTGGCAAGTTTTTCACCTTGCGCCGCAAGGAACGAAACGACTTCTTTTACTTCGTTCTCGGTTACGTTCGGACCTTGAACGCGGCGCGGCTTTGAACTTTCATTGGATACAAACAACATATCGCCTTTACCGAGTAGGCGTTCGGCGCCGGCCATATCTAAGATGGTGCGCGAATCAATCTGGCTTGCCACCTGAAGCGCAATGCGGGATGTAATGTTGGCCTTAATAAGGCCGGTGATAACCTCCACGGACGGGCGCTGGGTGGAAAGAATAAGATGGATACCCACCGCGCGCGACATTTGTGCCAGGCGTACGATTGCCGTTTCAACATCGCGTCCGTATGTAGCCATCAGGTCAGCCATTTCGTCTATAACAATGACCAGCATCGGCATGAACGGCTCTTTCTTCTCGGCCATCTTGGCGTTATAGGTCAATATGTCGCGGGTAGCCGCCTTGGAAAGCAGTTCATAGCGGCGATCCATTTCGTTGACGGCCCATTTGAGCGCGCCCATGACTTTTTTGGTATCCGTAATAACGGGCGTTATTAAATGGGGAATGTTGTTATACAATGATAATTCCACACGCTTTGGATCAACAAGAATAAGTTTGAGAATGTCCGGCGAATGCTTATAAAGAAGCGACATTAAAATTGAATTGATGACAACTGATTTTCCACTGCCGGTCGCGCCGGCCACCAAAAGGTGCGGCATTTTTTCAAGGCCGGCATAGATCGGATTGCCGGAGACATCGCGCCCAATTGCAATCGGTAGAAAATATTTAGACTTCGCGAATTCGTCGTGCTCAAACATACTCTTAAGACCAAGGATTGCGGTTTTCTTGTTAGGAACCTCAATACCGATCAAAGACTTGCCAGGAATCGGCGCTTCAATGCGGATTGGGTGTGCGGCAAGCGCAAGCGAAAGGTCGGGGTGTAAAGCGCTGATTCTTGATAGTTTAACGCCGACCGCCGGGCGCAGAGTATATTGAGTCACCGTGGGACCGATGGATACCTCGCCCATTTCAACATCTATCCCAAAGTGCGCCAGCGTGCGGCGGATAATCATCGCGTTAGCGTTAATATCTCCCGAAGAAGCATCGTTTTGGTCTTCATTCATCAGGTCAAGCGGCGGAAGCTTCCAAGTACCAAGCTTAACGTTCTTTATAACAAACTCCTCCATTCTTTCTTCTCTCGCCTGCTTTGCTTTGAGCGCATTCGCATTTGGCTGCATAGACGACTGCGCAACGCTTACCGGCGCCGGATTGGTGACCAAAGGTTTAATAGAAACTGGTTTATCTTCCATCTCCTTTTTCTCCTCTTCTTCTTTTTGAGGAAGGAGTCCGTGGATAGGAACATTGAGAGACAGAAGCAGGGAAACAATAAGCAACCCGACAAGAATAATCAGAGCGGCGATAAAACCAACCAGCATTAAAAGCGGCCAGCCGAGCGCAACGCCGAGGTATCCGCCCTGGGCTACGCGCGTGGCAAAATCCCCTTCGCCGACAATAAATAAAATACCCAGAGACGAAAGCGTAAATAAGGCCGTGCCCAATACTGCGCTTAAAGCTATCTGGCGGTGGATAGATTTAATAAATGCCGCGCCCAGAAGCACAAACGCTACCGGAACGATGAAGAAACCCCAGCCAAAAAGCGAGCGTGCGATTGCATTAATAAACTCTCCCGCCGCACCGGCCTTGCCGGCAAAGCTTAAAACGGCGACTACCGCCACCAAAAAACTGGCAATACCGAGAATGCTGTTTTTTGTCTCCTGGGAAATGTCCAGCCATCCGCCATCGTCATGTGAATGCGAAGATGTGTTTTTGCCGTTCTTTTTAGGCCGTGCCATATGGATAAAACGAGTATAAAAGACTGACTAATTATATCCCTTGTGAAGCACAGCGCAAGGCAAAACTTAGGATATTTTAATATATTGACTTGGTCGGTATAAAGGTGTATAGTATATGCATCAGGAGGATGACATGATCGGAGTTTTGGTGGTGCACAAAGAAGAGGGCACGCGCAAGCTGATCAGGGACATGATCATCGTGCGGGGGGACGAGTACGAAGTGGTGATGACCGAAAACGCTGGTCGCGCCCTAGAAGCGATCTATGATGACCAGTCCATCAGCCTCGCCATAGTGGACTTCCAGGCCATCTGGCCAGACTGCGGAGTCTTCGCCGAGGGCGCCAAGATGTTTAGGCGGAACGTCGTCATCGCCCTCGCCGTGGATGACCCGGACGAAGGCGGCGACCGGGTGGACATCAAATTCAAGATGATGGACCTGCCGGCTCGCTTGGACGAGTTCCTGGCGATGGCCAAGTCGGCGGCCTAGCCGCCGACGATTGTCCCCAAGGGCTTGCTTGACTGCTGAAGAAGCAGTGAGGCAAGCCCTTAACTTTTTATAATCAAAACATCCCCTTTGCGCCACCGCTAAAGCTTTAGCGACACGCGGTCGGGGATGTTTTTGTTTTATTCGGAAATTTCGGCGAGTTCATCAGGTATTGCTCCCCTAGATTTGAGCCCGGTACCGGCCGGAATAAGGCGACCGATAATAACATTTTCCTTAAGGCCACGGAGATGATCCTGCTTACCAGAGATGGCGGCGTCAATAAGGACTTTGGCAGTTTCCTGGAACGAAGCGGATGAAAGGAAGCTCTCCGTGCTTAAGGACACCTTAGTAATACCAAGAAGAAGCTGTTCAAAGCTTGCCTCTTGTTTGCCAGCCTCTCGGATACGATCATTTTCTTGAATAAGTTTGCGCTTTTCAATAATGTCGCCGGAAAGGAGCTCGGTATCGCCCGGATCAACGACTTTTACGCGCGAGAACATTTGACGAGTAATAAGCTCAACGTGCTTGTCGTTTATGGTGTCGCCAGTCGGGAAGTAAATACTCTGTACTTCGCGCACGATAGTACGAGCAACGGTATTAATACTGCTGGTAGCTTTGAATAGTTCCTTGAGATCAATGCTTCCCTCGGAAAGCTGTTGGCCGCGGCTGATAAGATCACCCGCACTCACGCCAATCGCAATATTCGGAGTTACAAGATATTCGCGCTGTTCTCCAGTCTGGGAATCTTCAACAATAAGGGCACGCTGTTTTCCGCGATCTTCAATGCCGATAACTTTGCCGTCCATGTCCGCCATAAGCGCTTTGAACTGCGGAGGGCGAGCTTCAAAGATTTCTTCAACGCGGGGAAGACCCATCGTGATGTCGGCGCCGCCGGCTACGCCTCCGGTATGGAAGGTACGCATGGTAAGCTGGGTACCCGGTTCTCCGATGGCTTGAGCGGTGATGATACCAACCGCTTCGCCGATTTCCACAAGTGCATTCTTTGAAAGGTCATACCCGTAACATTGTCGGCAAACTCCAGTCAGAGATTTGCAGGAGATAAGCGAACGGATCTTGAGCTGTTTGATGCCAAGGTCGTTAATTTTTCTAGCGGCGAATTTATCAACAATCTTACCTTTTTTGGCAATGATGTTTCCGTCCGCATCCTTAACATCCTCAAGGATGACGCGGCCTTTAACGCGGCGGCCGATTGATTCTCCGCTGTATTTTGAATCTTCGGCGTGTATGATATAGCCCTCTTTATCTTTACAGTCTTCATCAAGAATAACGATATCTTGAGCCACGTCTACAAGGCGACGAGTAAGATAACCGGCCGAAGCAGTACGAAGCGCGGTGTCTACCAGACCCTTACGGGCGCCGTGCGTAGAGATGAAGTATTCAAGCGGTCTCAAACCTTCTTTGAGCGAGTTAATAACGGGAAGTTCAATAATTTCTCCGGACGGGTTCGCGAATACGCCGCGCATACCCATCATCTGGTCCAGGACGGCCCATGAACCGCGAGCCTTGGAATCAACCATCATGTAGGCGGAATCTTCTGGGCCAAGCTGTTGTTTAACCAAAACCGAAAGTTTGGCTTTTGTTTGTCCCCAAACCTCAATAGCCTTTAAGCGGCGTTCGTATTCGGATAGCAATCCTTCTTCAAATAGTTCCTGGTTCTTTTCAATCGTTTGTTCTGCTTCTGCGATAATTTCCGGCTTTTCTTTTGGAATCCTCAAATCATTCATGCCCCACGATATGCCCGAGATTGTCGCGTAATGGAAGCCGAGATCTTTAATTGAGTCAAGGAATTTTACGGTCGTGTCTTCCCCGGTTGCATCCCAAATATCGCTTTCAATGGTTTTTAGGTCAGTATTGTTAAGTTTTTTATTTACAAATCCGTATTGCTTAGGGACGGCACCATTAAATATGACGCGCCCAACCGTTGTTTCAATAATTCCGGCTTTGGTGATAACCGCATCGCCCAAACTGCTTGGGATCGTGCTTTCCAATTCCGGCTGGTAGCTGACTTTGATTGGAGCGCGAAGATCAATAACGTTGTTTTCATATGCAAGCACCGCCTCGTCAAAAGAAGAGAAAACTTTACCGGCACCCTTAGCGGTCTCCAATAAACTGGTCAAATAATAACAACCGAACGTGATATCTTTACTGGCGGTAGCAACAGGTTCGCCGGTTGCCGGTTTCAAAATGCCGTGAGTAGAAAGCATAAGTTCCTTAGCCTCTTTCTGCGCTTCTTTAGTAAGCGGCAAATGAACGGCCATCTGGTCGCCGTCAAAGTCGGCGTTGAATGCCGCGGTCGGCATGGCCGGAATTTGGATTGCTTTTCCTTCAATAAGCGTAGGCTTGAATGCCTGGATACCGAGACGATGCAATGTCGGAGCGCGGTTGAGAAGCACAACTTTTTCCTGAATCGCCTCTTCAAGCGCCGCCCACACATCCGGAGTTTCTTGTTCAATAAGACGGATCGCGGTACGCGGGTTGTGTACCAGACCCTTTCGGATAAGAATGCCGATTACGAATGGTTTAAACAATTCAAGGGCGACGTTTTTCGGCAGACCGCATTCGCCTAGCGAGAGCTTGGGACCGATGACGATAACCGAACGACCGGAGTAATCTACGCGCTTACCGAGCAAGTTTTGACGGAAACGTCCCTGCTTACCCTTGAGCATGTCGGCAAGAGACTTCAAGGCGCGCTTTTGGCCGGTAGAGGCGGCGGTTGTGGTTTGGCCGCGGCGCATCGCATTATCAATCAACGCGTCAATTGCTTCCTGCAACATGCGCTTTTCATTTTTCGTGATAACTTCCGGAGCTTTCAACTCAATGAGATGCTTCAATCGGTTGTTGCGATTAATAACACGGCGGTAGAGGTCATTTAAATCAGAGGTGGCGTAACGTCCGCCCTCCAAAGGAACCATCGGACGCAATGCCGGAGGAATGACCGGCAAGATTGTCATGATCATCCACTCCGGACGGATCTTTGAGCGCATCAAGTTTCGGATAAGCTTTACCCGGCGAGCAATCTTACGGGACTCCAGCGGATTTACCTCGTTTTTGTAGTCCTGATCAACGTGAACAATAAGTTCTTCCAGGTTTATTTCTTCTAAAAGTTTACGGACGGCTTCCGCGCCGATGCCAGCTTCAAAAACCTCGCCGTATTTAGCCGAGAGATCTCGGTAATCAAGCTCCGAAAGAATGCTGTATTTCTTTAAGTTTTTAAGGTTGGTGCGTTCGCGATCTTTTAATTCTTTAAGCGAAGCTTCTTCTTCCGGGGTGGCGTTCTTGAGACGTGATTTAAACTCGGCCTCAATGCGCTTCATTGCTTCAGTCTTGAGCTCATCGTTTACGCGCGTGACAATGTAACCGGCAAAATAGATAACCTTCTCAAGGTCTGGAAGAGAAACTCCAAGAATTGAAGCAACCTTTGACGGTACGCCGCGCAAGAACCAGATATGCGCAACCGGAGCGGCCAAAGTAATGTGACCCATGCGCTCGCGACGAACAATCGCGCGCGTTACCTCAACACCGCAACGGTCACAGATAATTCCCTTATAGCGAATCCTCTTATATTTTCCGCAGTAACATTCCCAGTCTTTTGTCGGACCAAAGATTGCTTCAGAGAATAAGCCCTCGCGCTCCGCTTTCTGGGTACGATAGTTGATTGTTTCCGGCTTGGTTACTTCACCATAAGACCACGACAAAATATCGTCCGGCGAAGCAAGTTTGAGTGTGATGTAGGATAAGTCTTGCATGGTTTTTGTGGTAGTGGTTAGCGCTCTACAAGTTCAACATTAAGACCAAGACCTTTGATTTCAGACAGCAAGACTTTAAACGATTCCGGCAAATGCGGAGCAACGATTTCCTCGCCGTTTACAATGGACTCGTACGTGCGGGCACGGCCAAGGACATCATCCGATTTGATGGTGAGCATTTCCTGGAGCGTATGCGCCGCACCATAACCCTCCAACGCCCACACTTCCATTTCTCCAAAACGCTGACCGCCAAACTGCGCTTTACCGCCTAATGGTTGCTGGGTGATAAGCGAGTAAGGACCGATGGAGCGCATGTGGATCTTATCTTCCACCATGTGGATCAGTTTCATGAAGTAAGTGATGCCGACGTGACAGGCGCGATGGAACGGTAAACCGGTTTTTCCATCGTAGAGCTGCATCTTGCCGTCTACCGGATAACCGGCCTTCTCCAGTTCTGCTTTGATGACGTCTTCATTCGGGCCGGCCATAGAAGGCGTCGCGGCTTTGTATCCAAGTTTCTTGGCCGCCAATGCCAGATGCGATTCATAAATCTGGCCCATGTTCATACGGGAGATGATACCGAACGTGTTGAGTACGATGTCCACCGGAGTTCCGTCCGCGAGGAACGGCATTTCTTCATCCGGTAAAATCGTTGAGATAACTCCCTTGTTTCCGTGGCGTCCGGCAAGCTTGTCGCCCACCTGAATCTTGCGGAGCTGGGCCACGGAGACTTCAATGCGCTTGATAACGCCGGCGTCTAGCTTATCGCCCGCATCGCGCGAGAAAATTTTAACGCCGACAACGCGTCCGACTTTGCCGTAGTCAAGTTTAAGTGAGGTGTCTTTAACATCACGCGACTTGTCTCCGAAGATGGCACGGAGCAAACGCTCTTCAGCGGTCAGGTCGCTTTCGCCTTTTGGAGAAATTTTACCGACTAAAATGTCTTGAGAGCGAACCTCGGCTCCGATACGGACAATGCCGTCGGCATCCAAATCAGCCAAGCGTTCCATGGCGATATTTGGAATGTCATAGGTCATCATTTCCGGACCAAGCTTAGTTTCACGAACATCAACCGTGTAGTTTTCAATATGAATAGAAGAGAAGACGTCTTCTTTTACCAACCTCTGGGATAAAACAACGGCGTCTTCATAAGTGGCGCCTTCAAATGACATGTAGGCAACCACGAGGTTTTTACCGAGCGCCAGCTCGCCCTGCTCTGTAGACGGACCGTCGGCAAGTACTTGACCCTTCTTAACCTTTTGGCCCTTTTCAACGATTGGCCGTTGGTTTAAGCAGGTAAAGGCGTTCGAGCGGGCAAACTTCAAGAGATCAAATTCAAACTTGTGGCCTTTTTCGCTTTCTAAAACAATATGTGAAGCGTCTACCTCTTTGATCACACCGCTTTCCGGCGCAATAACCACCAAGCCAGAGTCAACGGCAACTTTGCCCTCAAGACCGGTTCCAACGTACGGAGACTCCGGCATGATCAACGGCACCGACTGGCGTTGCATGTTTGAACCCATGAGCGCGCGGTTGGCGTCATCATGCTCAAGGAATGGAATAAGCGAAGTCGCCACCGAGAACTGTTGTCGGGGTGAAATATCTATAAAATCAATCTCTTTCGGATCGGCGGTGCTTGGTTCTCCGTGAATACGAGCTTCAACGATCGGACCGACAAGGCGCCGTTTTTCATCAATCTCAACGGCCGCTTCGGCAATAATGTGGCGTTCTTCTTCAACGGCATCTACATATACGACCTCATCAGTGACAACGCCGTTTTTTACTTTGGCGTACGGGGTAAGAATAAAACCGAGCGGGGAGATTTTTGCGTAGAGCGCTAGGTGGCCTACCAAACCGATGTTTGGGCCTTCCGGAGTAGCGATTGGACAAATGCGGCCGTAGTGAGACGGGTGCACATCACGGACTTCAAAACTCGCGCGCTCTTTGGTCAAACCGCCGGGACCCATAGCCGACAAACGGCGCTTGTGCTCAAGCTCGGCTAGCGGGTTGTGCTGATCCATAAACTGCGAGAGCTGGCCGGATGAGAAGAATTCTTTAAGCGCGGCTACAAGCGGACGGGCGTTTATAAGCTGGGACGGCAGAACCGTAGCCGTGTCGGATGTGCTCATGCGGTCTTTAATATTGCGCTCCATACGAGCGAACGCGATTCGCAACCGATCCTGCAAAAGCTCGCCCAGCGTTTTAACGCGGCGGTTTCCAAGGTGATCAATGTTGTCAGGCTGGGCCTGCGGGTTGTTGTTAAGCCGGATTATTTCCTTAAGAATATGAATAACGTCTTCTTTGCGCAGAACACGACTGGTGCGATCTTCAACATTCAGCTCCTCCGAGAATCGCTTATTCATGCGGAAACGCCCGACCTTGGAAAGGTCATAACGCGCCGGATTGAAAAATAGGTTTTGAATAAGCTGGCGAGCGGTATCCGGCGTGGCCGGGTCACCCGGGCGAATACGCTTATACATTTCAATCAAGCCCTCATCCTCGTTTGAAGACGGATCCTGTAAAATGGTCGCCAGAATATATTTTGTGTTCTCGTCGGTATCTACGTCGGAGAATATCTTTTTTAACTCCTCATCTTTGCCGACGCCAATCGCGCGCAGGAGAGCAGTCGCCGGAACCTTGCGCTTTCGATCCACACGAACACTGATAACCCCGTTAAATTCGGTTTCAAATTCCAGCCAAGCGCCTCGCGAAGGAATTAATTTGGCGCCGAAAAACCGCTTATAGCGGCTTGATCGTGATAATGAGAATAATGCTCCCGGGCTGCGAATGAGCTGTGAAATAACCACACGCTCAACGCCATTTATAATAAAGGTTCCGCGAGGGGTCATGAGGGGCAGATCAGCTACAAATAATTCCTGCTCACGCTCCTGGCCGGTGCGTTTATTTTTAAGAAGAACTTTAAGTTTTAAAGGCGCTTCATACGAGCTGTTGCGCTCTGTGGCCGTGCGCTCGTCATACTTCGGCTCCTCAATCTTGAAATCCAAAAAACGAAGTTCCTGTTCTTTTCCCGTCCAATCCTCAATGGCCGCAACATCGCCCAAAAGTTCCTTGAGACCGTATTTCAAAAACCATTCGTAGGAATCAAGCTGAACCTGAACCAGGTTGGGAGCTTCAAAGCTGTCTACCGGGTATTTTGAGAATATTTTTCGCATAGACGATAAAACGCGGCACGGTTAACGTGCGCTTGGCCAGGAACTTATATTATTGTCGGGTTGGGATGGAAGACACGCTGGTGAGTGGGATGCACAGCGCAGGCAATCCCGCGGCTTTCAGGAGCCGTTTCGGGGCCTGCTTCCATTGATTACTTTGAGACAAGCACTAAATTGTATGACGGTCTCAAAATCTACAATGACCGGTGGGGGTTATAGGGGTTAAAAAGCGCCTATTCCATGGCGCAGACGACAGTTCTGGCTATTCTATATGCCAAACTGTTTTTGTCAATAACCCCGCCGATCTGTACCTTATTCAAAGACGATGGGTCTATTCTATTCTTTTTTAATAGTTTGTCAATAGTGTCTATCAACAGGGTTTCAAGATTATTGTCAAACGAGAAATCCACATGCCCGACAGCCTCTTTTCCAATACCAAGAACGACCAAAACATGATGATCCGGCTCAAATATTATTGAGATAATGGGTTTTGTTTTAGAGTGATGAGCCATGTCGTTTTATGCCTTGCACAATACCTATTCCAATACCGAGTGCGAGCCAGTGGCTGCCCCCGTAGCTTAGGAATGAAAATGGCAAACCCGTGATGGGCAGAATGCCTAAATTAACAGATGCGTTTACAAACACATGCGTTCCAATAAATAAAGTAATTCCGAGACAACACAACTTTGCAAAATTGTTTTCTGACCTTTGAGCAATGCTCATGATACGCATCAGCAGAATAATTATCAAGGTCAGTATGACGGCAACACCCACTAATCCGAATTGTTCCGCCAAGGCCGCGAAAGCAAAGTCGTTATAAGCTTCTGGTAGAAACCCCAGGCTTGCCTGCGTCCCCTGGCCGAGCCCTTTTCCAAACCACCCGCCGGATCCAATCGCTATTTTTGATTGGATAATGTTGTAGCCAATACCAGTCGGATCTTTATAAGGATCAACGAATGCGAGAATACGGTCCCGTTGGTAAGGAGCAAGACCAAATTGCCATGCCAGCGCAGCGACCACTATTCCCGCACCGAGCAATAAGGCTAAATGCCGTTTATTTATTCCGGCTGCCAATAGCATCCCCAGCCAGATTGCCACCAGTACTGCTGACGATCCTAAGTCCGGCTGCGCTAAAATAATTACCAAGGGAATGCCCAAATAAACTCCCGAAGCCACGATGTGCCTGAAAAGGCTAATGTGCGTGTGACGCTGGGAAAAGTATTTAGCCATCACGATAATCAGCGCGAGTTTTACAAGTTCCGATGGTTCCAGCGAAAATCCACCGAACAGTATCCACGCCCGAGTTCCGCGAATTGAAGGTGACAACAGGGTAACGAGTAATAATATGATCCCGACGAAATACGCCGCTAGAACCGGAGCAGAATAATTCTTCAGGTACCGGTAGTTAAAAAATGAAACTCCAACGGCAACAAGAATAGCAACAACGATGGTCACCACGTGACGTCCAAAAAATGCTGAACTGATTCCACCCACTCCAAACAGGGTTATTATGCTTATTACAGAGAGCGCAAGAAAAGCGCCCCAAAGAGGCGCATCGGTATTCGCCAAATAGGAGCTAACGACCCTCGTAATACTGCTGGAATTTTTCTTGAGTTCCATAACGCCGGATAAAATTTTCGTTGCTAAACAGATCGGCTCCGGCCTGAATGCGAGTTTTGGCGGGCATACCCGGCAACAGTGTCGGCCACACAACCTTGAAGTAGCGCTCAGTACGCGAAGCTACCGTGCGAAGCTCTGTAGTATTTACGCCAAGGACTTTTTCATTGGCGTCCAGAACTACGACCACAACATCAACCGTGTTGAAGTCAAAATCGGAGTCGTTAAATACCACACCCTCAAACTGACTAGCTGCGCCGGGAGTTCTAGATTCGGTAAAGCTTTCCCTCCTCAACGGAAAGTTTACCAAAAGCCCGTCGGGAGTGACTTTTTCCCAAACCGCTTCGGTTATGGCAATAGAAGCGGAAACTGCGCCCGGTTCTGCCTTGATTGAAGAGCGAACCAGGAATTTTGTCTGGGCTGGTGCAATATAGAACACGCCCGGCTCGCTTGCAATAAGCTTACCGTCCTGGTCGGTCAAGGTGATGACATACCCGATTTTAGAGGACCCGTAGATATTGTTAGGATTCACAATTTCAGAAACAACGTCGTAGTCGCCCGATCCGACCGCCAAAAGTTGGGTTGACTTCACTTGCGGAGCAACCGGCGCCGGATCACAAAGAACGCCGCAAACCGTTCCGCAGTCTATGCCTTCTTCTTTTTGATTCTGGATTCCATCAGTACAGGTTGCATCGGGAGTGGCTAAGTCATAGACACCGATAGTAACGGCGCCGACAATAATAACATAGAGAAGTCCGACGATCGCCTGTTTCTGCACTCTTGAGATTGACATGAGACTAGTATAAATGAAAAGTGAGTAAAAGAAAACGGAGCTTATGCTCCGCTTTCTCGTCACAACCAGTGTAGGGCAGCTACCTACTTTCGCCGGGAAAACCGACTATCATGGGCCTTACAAGATTTCACTTCTGAGTTCGAAATGGGATCAGGTGGAGCACTTGCAGTATAGCCGCCTTACACTAGTTACGACACTCAAGTATTGAAGCTGATTTGATTGAAGACTTAATTTTATAAGGAACCCGGGCTAAACTCCAGCAAGCTGGAATCGCCCAAAGCGGGTAACTCATTTTAATGCAATATGATCTATTAGGAGTTCTCGGCTGCACGCATCACTGCGCTTCCACCTGAACCCTATCAACGTGGTGGTCTACCACGGATCTATGATACCTCATCTTAGGGCCCGCTTCGTGCTTATATGCTTTCAGCACTTATCGGAACCGAACATAGCTACCCGGCAATGCCCTTGGCAGGACAGCCGGCACACCAGAGGTTCGTTCAACTCGGTCCTCTCGTACTAGAGTCAACCCCCTTCAAGTATCTACGCCCACACCAGATATGGACCAACCTGTCTCACGACGGTCTGAACCCAGCTCACGTACCCTTTTAATTGGCGAACAGCCAAACCCTTGGGGCCTTCTTCAGTCCCAGGATAGGGCGAGCCGACATCGAGGTGCCGAACACTGCCGTCGCTGTGAACGCTCGGGCAGTACCAGCCTGTTATCCCCGGAGTAGCTTTTATCTGTTGATCTTCACCGCTCCTACGAGCAAGTGTCGGTTCACTAGGTCCTGCTTTCGCATCTGCGCGACACATCCGTCTTGCAGTTAAGCCGGCTTTTGCCTTTACACTATCGCTCCGATGTCCATCCGGAGCTAGCCGACCTTGATGAACGCCTCCATTACTTTTTAGGAGGCTAGTGCCCCACCAAAACTGCCCGCCAGGCACTGTCTTGATAGGACCCTACAAAATCACAAACAACTCAAAATTAACTCCTTTAAACCAGAGCCTTTTCTGAGCTTGTTTGGTGACCTTATAGGGTCCTACCAGTTAGAGCTACAAATCGTAGAGATGGGTGTTTCATTGGCGGATCCACATTCCCCGAGAGGAACGCTTCAAATCCTACCCACTACGCTACGCAATACAACTCGTAGACCAATACCAAGCTACAGTAAAGCTTCCGGGGTCTTTCCGTCTT
>ERZ1292625.1981-Hain-H41-01um-R1-1981-length-20816-cov-4_pt1 | contig 20816 bp, 24 predicted proteins | sample MGYA00564400_ERZ1292625 | MGnify/ENA primary metagenome ERZ1292625 (study PRJEB36523, sample SAMEA6512639) | groundwater metagenome | collected 2019-01-08 | study: AquaDiva: Metagenomics assemblies of 32 groundwater samples
TGGCACTTTCTCGGGGTGGTTAAAATCAAAACGTGTTCGTTCGCTCGTTATGTTTGACCCTGCTTGGTGCACGTGACTCCCTAGGTACTTTCTTAAACCCGCGAGCATAAGGTGGGTCGCTGTGTGAAGTTTGGTCGTTTGTTCAGATGAATCTGCCAGTCCCCCCTTGAATTTCTGTTCCGCGCCAGCACGGGAAAGATCTTGATGTTTAACTTTTTCTTCTTCATACGTTTTTAAATCAACCGTTTTACCACTCTCTCCTGCAATCTCAACGAGCATTTCAATGGGAAAGCCATGCGTTTGAACCAAGAGTGAGGCTTCGGTACCAGAAATAGTGTTCCCTTGTATTTTTGCGTATTCTTTTAACCCCACGGTGAGTGTTTTTCTAAATCGGATCTCTTCTTCCGTGATCGTTGAAAGGATTTTTTGATAACTAACCGAAAGTTTTGGATAGGCATCTCGATATGAAGTAATAATTGAATCAAGAACACGTCCCAGTGTTTCAGTTTTTACATTCAGTTTGTCCATATGAAAGATAGAACGACGGATGAGGCGACGGAGAATATACCCCTGTTCAGTGTTTGAAGGAATAACACCGTCCGCAATCATAAAAACCGCACCCTTTAAATGGTCTGCAACAATCCTAAAGGAGCGCTGGTACGCGGTGTCATTATAATTTTTTCCACCCGCCGCAGATAACTCGCGAATGCTATTGAGCAACGTGTCGATTAGAAATACATCCCCCTTGTCAACCGATGCGGCAGCAATGCGCTCTAACCCTCCACCAAAATCAACATTTGCCTTCGGGAGGAGTGCGAATGTTCCGTCAGCATTTTTTATGTACTGCATAAAAACGGAATTTCCGATTTCCATAAAACGTCCGCAATCACAGTTGGGGTGGCAATGTTCACCCCACTTCAAGTCGTGTGGGGTACCGAAGTCGTAAAACATTTCTGAATCCGGACCCCCCGGCTCACCTGCAGGCATTTTACTTGGAACACCTGAACGACTCCACCAATTTTTCTTTGCGTCGTACGCAAAAATACGAGCACCCTGCATACCGACACGGTATCCGTTTTCTTCAGTTCCTATAACAACGTCATTCGCTTCCATTCCTTTCTCTTTGAAAAGCGATTTCCAAAGCGCGATTGACTCGACATCTTTTGGAATGCCTAGACTTTCATCTCCTGCAAACACGGTGACATATAACTTCTGTGGATTCAATCCGACTACGTTAGTGAGAAAGTCAAAAAACCATGGAAGTTGTTCTTTTTTAAAATAATCTCCAAATGACCAGTTTCCGATCATTTCAAATGACGACGTATGCCGATTATCGCCAATCTCCTCTATATCTTCAGTGCGAAATGAAGGTTGCACATTCACCACGCGAGTTCCTTGCGGATGCGGTGTTCCTAAAAAATAGGGCAACAGTGGTTGCATTCCTGAAGAAACGAAAAGAGTGGTTGGATCGTTTTCAGGGACCAGCGGCACTGAAGGAATCACCACGTGATGCTGGTTTTTAAAATATTCAAGATACTTTGCTCTAATTTCAGAAACGGTCATTTTTGCATTTTACCACTAACCTTTTAATTCTTTAACCAAACGTGTTGCGCCATAAACGGTTTTTAAAACACTGTATATACCTTGCGTGTGAACCGATATGGTGTGTTCTGGCACGTGGTCCATATACATAAACGTGTCCCCTTGCGTATGAGTGAGACCGTCAAAAAGGAGTCCGACAATTTCTTTTTTGTAATTAAAAACAGGGCTCCCCGAGTTGCCGCCGTGAGTGTCGTGCGTCGTAATAAAGTTAAATGCCGATGAATCCTTCTCTAAGACGTAACGTTTCTTTTCCCAACGCTCTGGTAATTTCCAGTATTTTTCATAGTTATGAAGCGCACCGTGAGCAAACACTCCTCCAATCGTAGTGTACTTTTGTTCGGGAACGGCGCGCATTACAAACGGCACCACGCGTCCATAGGCAAGTCGCAAGGTGAAGGTTGCATCAGGGTACATATTTTCTCCGTACAGTTCAAAAAGTGCTTTTGCAATTTTTCCGTATGCAACTTCAATAACTTCCTCTACGTTCGTTTCAATTTTTTCACGCACGCTGCGTGAACGTGCGTCAGTTAAGAGCGCGAGTTTAACAAAGGGGTCTTTTGAAGTGGCGAGTCCTTTCACTCCGCCTTTCACCAATTTCTTACGCGCAGCAACCCGGTCGAGTGTAGTGCCTAGAACCAACGCGTGCGCGGTTTCTTCAATAGTTCTTCCCTGCAACACGCTCTTTACCCCACTATCTTCAGGCCCAAAGGTTTCAACAAAGAGGCGCAACGAGTCAGCAAGTTTCCACTCCTCAAGGTCTTTGTAGAGGGGTGCTGGAGAGTACAAACTCTCAAGGAGCGATTCGCGCCTTGCATCTCCAAACTCTTCAAGGCGAAGTGTGCTTGGTTTTTTATCTTCGTAAAGCATTCGCACGATAGTGCGCGCGATGCCAAAAAAATCTGAAGAAAACGCGCGCGCGCCTTCATACATAAGGTATTCGTCGCGTAGTTTGTGAAAATATAAAGTAGCATCCTTAATATCGTCCCAGGCGCCTCCGGTAACTTTTTTCAATGAGGGAGACTTTAAAACCGCCTTCCGAACCGTTTCTTCTCTTTCCTTCAATGCCGCAAAAAAATCGGGTGACTGAATGGAAGCAAGTTGTCCCTCAAAACGTTTTCGTACGTTCTGAATGCTATGAAGATCATCATCCGCTCGTCTCGCACTTTCAGGTGAACGCCCTGAAAATTGTTGCAATAAAATTTCTTTCCGACGAACATAGTTCATCAAAAGAGGCATGCTAACGTCGCGCATATGGCGTATGCGGTCATACGTCGTCAATCGGTTAGTAGACCCTGGGTGACCAGACACAAAGAGCGTCTCGTTCATTTTTGGGGATGTAGTGCTCCACGTGAAGTGGTTCGGCGTCTTAAGCGGTTTCCCGTGTTCGTAAACGCGGAAAAAAGCAGCATCAAGCGAGTAGCGCGGGTACTCGTAGTTATCAATATCACCACCGAACGAAGCGATCGCGGATTCAGGAGCAAATACGAGACGAACGTCAGTATATTTTTTGTACTGATAGAGGTGGTACTTCCCCCCATTGTAGAGTGTCACCACGTCACTGCGCATCCCGGTTTCTTTTTTAGATTCTTCTTCAATGCGTGCTATCACTGCTCGTCTTTTTTTTGACCGAAGTGACGCACTCTTCACGCTCTTAAGTGCGTTCTCTACGCGATCAGTAACGTCAGTAATGTTCCATAACACATTGACTTCAAGGTGCGGTGCCTTTTTTTCCTCTCCTAGAGTCTTTGCAAGGAACCCGTGTTTGAAATAGTCATACGATTCGCTACTCAGTTCATAGAGCACGCTTGCCGCAACGTGGTGGTTAGTAACTAACAATCCTTCCGGAGACACAAATGACGCTGAACCGCCATTGTTCATGCGAACAGAAGAACGTTGTACCTCAACAAGCCACTCCGGAGAAAGAGATACGCCGTACTTTTCTTTCACGCGACCAACGGGAACCAAATTCAAAGGCCACATCCCCTCGTCGCCCTGCAAAATAGTCTTCGTCGTTTTTCTTTTTGTTGCCATAGATTAAAGTTTCAACGCAATGAGTATTGCTCCTACTGCCATTAAAATAGAACCGGAGATAGTGCTCCAGGTGAAACTTTCTCCTAAGAATAACCCTGCGAGGATGACGACGAGCACGATAGAGAGTTTATCAATAGCGACCACAGTTGAGGTAGTTCCTCCTTGAATAGCGGCAAAATAAAAAATCCATGATAGTGCCCCCGCGACTCCAGAAAGCGCGATAAAAATCCATGCCTTGCTGGTAATAGTTTCAAGTCCAGCAGCAGTCAATTTTCCTAGAACAAGTGACACGCCGAAAAGAAACACCGCCATGATAATGCCACGCACCGTGGTTGCCATGGTTGAGTCAATGCCGGTGAGCCCAATTTTTCCAAAAATAGCGACTAAGGAGGCGAACAGAGCGGCGAGTGAGGCGTATAAAATAGAAAGCATATACAATACTATAGCGCATGAACAGTAACACTCAAGTGCAGATGCCCGAAGTCTGGAAAACACTTCTTGAAGAGGAGTTCCAAAAACCGTACTTTGTATCACTGAGGGATGCCGTTCGCGCTGAATACCTCACCGGTACCGTGTTCCCCCACCCCACGAAACTATTTCGAGCGTTTGAGTTTGTAAAACCAAACGAGGTGCGCGTCGTTATCCTTGGGCAAGACCCTTACCATACGCCGGGAGTTGCTGATGGGCTGGCATTTTCTACACTTTCCCAAAATAAAATCCCGCCTTCGCTTCAAAATATATTTAAAGAAATAGAGTCAGAATTTAGCTTTCAATGTGAAAAAAATCCTGACCTTTCGCGGTGGGCTACACAGGGCGTACTGCTCTTAAACGCGTCCCTTTCAGTCAAAAGTGGGCTCGCAAACTCACACGCTCCCTACGGGTGGCACACCTTCACTGATGCGGTGATTTCAAAAATTTCTGACACACAAAATGATGTAGTTTTTTTACTATGGGGGTCTTTCGCGAGTAAAAAAAGTATTCTTATTGACTCTGCTAAGCATCTTATTCTCACCTCTCCTCATCCGTCACCTTTTTCTGCCTATAGTGGTTTTTTTGGAAACGGGCATTTTCTTAAAGCAAACGACTACCTAAAAACCCACGATCGTGGGGAAATCAACTGGAGATAGGGAGAAGAAATTGACGACTTGGAACCCCTAGCGTACCATCACGAGTATATAAAGTAATTTATTTTTTTATGACAACACTAGGAAGCAGGGAGGGTATTAATGTCCCTACGGCATTGGCAGCAGCTTTTGTTATGTTTGCAGCGGCAGATTTTCTTGCAGAAAGTGCCTATGCAGCAACAATGGCATCGTCTGAATTAAGTGATGCTGAGCGACACTCAATTTTTCAAGAGTGGATGAACAATATGAAAGCAAACTGTCGCTTTCCCTTCTGTTTGGCTCCTTCAACGCGAATGATTACTGAAGGGTGGGGGGTGTGCGAAGTACACGCGCAAACGTTTGATAAACTTGCCGGTAGAATTTAGTTGTTTACAGTGGGAGGTTAGATTTTGAATTTTTATGACCGTTGCCGATGCGACATATTATCCTCGTGAGAGTAGGAATGTTGAAGCAGCTCTCATCGTGTTGAGTGTAGTAACGGCAGTAGTTGCCGTCGTATGGTACGTGAACGAAACAGGGAGAGGTGACGAGCCGGTGTACCACTGCGCGCGTGAAGAATGCCCCAACGCCGGAGTGTTCTTAAGCAAAGGACGCCCCTATTGTTTTTTTCACTACCTCTCTTCTCGCGCGGCAAACGATAATTGACTTTTACAATAGTTAACGTAAGTTAAAGCATATGTCTTTATTACGCGGTGAGGCAAATGCTCTTACGATGGGACGACATAGAGTCGATAATGGTCCTTTAATCACCGTATTCGGCTCAATAGCAGCTGTAGCTCTTGCTGCATTGACTGTGTACGCCAAAGGGTCTTTTGACGATCCTGTTGAAGGTATGCGTGATTCAAACTTTAACACCACCACACCCTTCGCTGAGAATAATCAGATAAAACCAGAGGACCCGTGTCCAGGTACAGGCATATTCCCTTGCGGTAAACCAACCTACGCTGGTTTGGATTACTGTTTAGAGTGTTATGAAAAAATTGCAGCGGATATGAGCGGAGACTAAATATGTACTCCTTCAGCCTTCAAGAGTTTTTCCTTTTCCCCTCGTAAACCGTTGTAACCACCAAGACCATTTTTTGCGACTACGCGGTGACACGGGACATTGGTGTCGCGATTTGAGCGCATAATAGCTCCTACGGCACGAGCGGCGCGAGGATGCCCCGCGAGAGTAGCTACTTCTCCGTACGTGAGTGTTTTCCCTTTTGGAATTTTTTTAACTTCCGCGATAACGCGTTTAGAAAAATCAAAACGATCTTTAATTGAAGAGAGTTTCTGTGTGTGCATCTTTTTTCTTTTTAGTACTGCTAACAACCTTTTTTGACACTGTTTCTTTTTTCTGACTGCCCGCGTGCAATTCTTTAAAGGCTTTACCCGCAGCTTCTCGATACAGACAATGTTCACACGGCTTTCCTCCAAAGGAGGTTCCTACGGGAGGTATGGTATCAGATGAAAGAACTTCCTTCATTTCCATAAGTAATGGTTCAACCCACGAGTCATCTCCTGTATATGCAATGAGGTTAATATCAAAGTCTAACTTTGCGTCAAAAGCATTGATTGAATCGTCCTGGCGTGCGTTTGCGTACACAAAGTATCCAACCGGTGAGACCTTAAACCCATTTTGCTTAAAGAGCCACTGGTACACTTCCATTTGTTTCTTATACGAGTCATAGAGGTGATCTACACTGTTCGGGCCTTCTGCTTTTGATGTTGCTTTGTAATCAACAATGAGTAACTCCCCATTAGGACGTACCCACACATCGTCAATGCCTCCTCGCACATAAAAACCAGAGGGAGTGTGGTGAGTCCCGATACCTCTGCGTAGCGCGTCTCGCCACTCGTCCATTCGTTCGTCTTTAAACGGTACCGCTTCAACCCCGTACTGGCGTAGAATGGGGTGCACGGTCCCCGCTTCACGGTGAATATCAAATTCTCTCTTAAATAGTTCGTCAACCGCGTTGTTGAGCGTGAACGACGGCATAGAGGGACGTGACACCCCGAGGCGAAGGTCTAAGTACGAGCAACGCTGACACTCTGAAAACACATCAACCTTCGTTCGGCTGATTTTGAATGGCTCGCTACTTCCCGCATCATATACTTTTCTTTTATACGCCATAGAGAGTTATGCTCCACATAATTGCACACTTTCCTTCACAATGTCTTGGTGTTTTCTGCGAGGAATACCTGCGCGCACCAAAACCTCAGGGTTTGATGAAATATCTCTACAGAGTGTTACTTGATTTGCCAACAGCTGCGACTCCTCTTTTTTGCTAATAGAGGTCAGAACAGTAATTGGGTAAAGTCCTGTTTCCTCAACAAGCGTGGCAAGGTTTTGGTCTTGTGGGTAATTCCACCCCATGAGAGTGATGCCGGCACACGTTGCGTATTCAATGGCATGGCTAGTAAATTTTGTATTGGTTACAAGCCATGCACTACTGGTGGGAGAAGGTACGCCTCGGTCTTTTGCGCCATACTCAATGTCCCAAAAACGCGCGCGGACATAGAGCGCGGTTTTGAGATCAGTTTTAAAACCGGGAACGTTGTGAAATTTTAACTCCGCGCCGATGGTTTCATTGCCTTTTCTTAAAACGACATCTACTTCGTGCGACGTACACCGTCCAGGAATAATTTGACGAACCTGAGCATCGTACCCACGAGCACGCATTAGTTCGCAGAAGTAATCTTCAAAAGGAAATCCCGTGGGTCCCATTTCCAAAATGGCGCGACGCATGGAATAGCGAGCTGCGAGTGTTCGTTCTTCTTTTTTTAATTCTAAAAACGCCGAACGGTAAATTTCACCGGTGGTCATGCCGTCTTTTATTTTTTGTGACACACGTGCAGCGGTGCGTGCCACGACTTCACGAGGTGCCCCAGAGCGCGCGAGTGACGTTTCCAACTTCTGAACGTCAAACGTCTCACGGGTACCGTCACCTTTTATAATGATGCTCATTCAGACAGTATAAACTAGACCAAAACACCACCTCCCACGCACTCATCTGTTTCGTGATTATACAAAACGATACTCTGTCCCGGTGCCACTTGTACTGGTTTTTTAAAGCGAAGTTCCGTGCCGTGCACTGAAACAGGAATACGTTCTCCGTGGTAACGAATCTGTGCTTCAAGCAAGGAGGACTGCACATCGCTTCTAATCCAATGCATTTCTTTTACATTGCCAACCGCGCTCAAACCATATTCTTCAACATAGGGCGAAAGAATTAATTCATTTGCATCAATATTTTTTTTAACGACGTATAATTTCTCGCCAGATCCTAAAGGAAATCGCTCTCCGAGTGTGTAAAATTGAACGCCATCATGCGTTCCGATCACCTCACCTTCGGTATTTTTTAGGTGTCCTGGCACAACCGGAATGTAGTGCTGGAGAAATTCACGCATATCAACATGGCCTAAAAAACAAAGCCCCTGCGAATCGCGCTTTGTTGCGTTTGGAAGCCCTGCCTCATTTGCAATGCGACGCACTTCTGTTTTTGGTAACTCCCCTACGGGAAACAACGTGTGCGAAAGGTCGTCTTGAGTTAGTGTCCATAAAAAATAACTTTGATCTTTAGCCTCATCCACTCCACGCAATAATTTGTAATCTTTGTTCCTCGCATAAGCAGAGCTTGCGTCCAGCGTTCGCTCGGACGTAATGACACTTGCGTTACTACGTCCCTCACTCACTCGGGCGTAAGCGGAGCTTTCGCTCGGCGTTCGTTCGTACGTATCAGTGCGGACACTGTCACGTACTTCTCTCACTTGAGCGTAGTGTCCCGTGGCAATAAAATCAGCGCCTTCTTTTTTTGCCTGTTCCCAAAATGCGCCGAATTTTATTTCTCGGTTACACGCAACATCTGGGTTAGGCGTCCGTCCAGAACGATACTCTTCAATAAAATAGTCTACGACGCTCTTTTTGTACTCTTCTTCAAAGTCATAAGAAAGAAATGGGATTTCCAAATGCGCCGCGACACGCATTGCGTCCAGTCGATCTTGCCCTGAGGTACAGGGTAAAAAGTCCGGCTCCCATACCTTTAAAAACACCCCCACGACGCGGTACCCCTGTTTCTTTAAGAGGTACGCTGAAACAGCAGAATCCACCCCACCGGAGAGGCCTACAAAAACAGTTTTCATCAGCTCAGTGTAACAAAAAAGCACCGAGGATATATCTCGATGCTTTTTGAACAAAGAAAGAAGGTTATCTTCGAAACATTCCTCGAAAGCCTCTTCTAGCTGTATAGAGTCCAAAACCGGCTGCACCACCAAAAAAACCGAGCATACCAGTTTTCTCTGGCCAAGAAATTGAAGAAAATTGCTGGTAATAAGAATCATTTTCTCCGATTAGATGAAAGAAATCTTTTTCTCCATCCAACGCATCAATGAGGGTAAAAAATTCATCTCCCGCAAGAACTGCAAGAGCAGATCCAAAGAGTAAAAGATCAACTTTCATATAGTGTATTAATTATTTGTATTTGTGACGAGTATGCAGGAAATAAATAAAATGTTTTGTTCCCTGCCTTGCATTATATACTATACTATATAATTTGTCAATTTTTTAAAAATCGTCTATTTTCCACATGCTCATCAAGAGTGCGCCCATAGTGCATTTCCCCGTCAAAACCTGTTAGATAGTAGAAATAGGGTGTTTCCACAGGGTTCACCGCGGCTTTGAGCGACTCAAGCCCTGGGTTGGCAATAGGCCCTGGAGGGAGTCCCTTATTTTTGTACGTGTTGTATGGCGAGTCGGTAGTAACCAGTTCATCGAACGTTGGGCTAAAGGTATCTATGCCAAAAATGTACCCGAACACTGCGTCTACCTGAAGCGGCATACCAATTTTTATGCGCTTCCATAAAATGCCTGAAATAATTTGCCGTGTTTCATACTGACGCGCTTCTTTTTCTAAAAGAGACGCCATCGTTACCACTTCAGAGAGCGGGACACCGAATGCCACTATATCTTCCTTAAGTACTGTTATTTGTTTTTCAAATTCACTTTCCATTGTACTAATGACTGTTTCAGGCAACACGCCATCAGAAAACAAATATGTTTCAGGAAATAGATACCCCTCGTGTTCTTTTGCTTGCGTGATGAATGCCTGCTCATCAAACGAAAGGAGAGCTTCACTTAGCAGGCGCGCTATATCGCGCACCGTTGAACCTTCAGGAATAGTAACTTTTATTAAGGGAAGTCCAGTTTCTCCTTTTAGAGTTCGCGTGATGACGTGAAAAACAGAGAGTGGTCGTTCAAAACTATACGCACCGGCACGGATATTATTTTCTCCTCCTACAAGACGTACCGCATTGGTAAAGAAAAAAGATGAACGGATAACATCTTCTCGCTCAAGAATGGAACCGACTTCACGCACACTTGACCCCCCCGGAATAGTAACAGCCATGTTTCTAGGAAATGAAAAAGGAGGTATAACGTACAGAATGAAAAAAGTAACCAAACACACTGCCACAACCACTCCGTACGAGTACAGTGGCCTCCCAATAATGCGCTGAAAAAGGTCATGAATGATCATAGGCAGCCATTACAAGGGAATATTATCAGGTGGTTCTAAGCGCGTGCCGTGCACGCGCGAAAGAGCGCTGGAGCGCGTTATGTGTGGCAAGTGAAATAACGTAGCAAGTTCAGCAGTGTTCAGTACCGTTACTTTTCCATAGTAAGGCGGGGTGAAGTGCGTGCGGCGGCGATAAAGGTTCAATACATATGCTTCATAAAGCCAGGGTATTGCGGCAAAGATATCTGAGAGTGGCCAAGAAATTCGTTCACGTGGATTATAGGCACTGAACCCATTTAATTTTGGATCAGAGAATTGGTCAAAGAGCGTGTCCAGTCCCTCTGCGCGTGCCTCATCATACACATCACGGTCTGCCATATAAAGTGCCCTCACGCCACAGTCAAACGAGGGGCGTTTCAACGCGTCTTCAATTGCCGCAATAATTTCTTGTTCAGTTTTTGGAAGTTGTCGAGGGTCCCCAACGTCACCAATAATTTTTCCAATTTCATGTGTGGCATCAGTGTGCAGACTATCAACTTCACGTTGCCAAAAATGTTTTCGCTCCCTCTGGTGGGGGCGAACGATGAAAGAGATGTAGAGATGCTGTTTTTCAGGAAGTGAGATAAGTGAATCCAAGAGCGCGTGAAAGGGGCCACTCTGATCCTTTTCTTTCTCATACGATTCATACGTTTTTAACGGGTAAGGATCTGGTTTTAAAAGTGTAAACTCGCGCGCCGCAAGTTTCATTGAAACAGGGCTGAATGCTACCTCACGCGCGTAGTCGCGTGGCTCATCAATATCAACGTCTTTATATTCGCTTCGCAAACGCAGCTCAAACGCCTGACGATGTGCCTTTGGGATGCGTACAAAAAAACGCACGGTACCGCCCGTTGCAGCAATCTCAAAGCTCCACGGAAGGCGCACTCTTCCGGCAAGTAATTCCTCTGTTCGTGAAATAGATTCACGGTAGTAGAGCGAGTAAAAAACTATCTCCATAGGATGGGCAGTTTTGGGGGTGTGTTCACCAGGCTTTAACTCCAACATCACGTACGGAACTGAAGCAACGTATTGTGACCGCACATACGTAAGCCAGAGTGGAATAAACAGTGCAGTAAGGAGGAGCGGAAGCCACAAAGGCGCCAGCGCCCATAGAAAACCAAAAAAACCTGCGACGACGTTAGGAATGAAATACACCCCGAGAGGAATAAGTAAAAGGAGTGAGAGCGCTAAAACGCGCAACAATACGCGAACATCCATGGATAAAATATACCATTTAAAAAACACCTCCCCACTTTTGGGAAGGTGTTTTTTGGTACGATTTCAGTGTCTTTTATTTCTTGAGCGCGTACTTACCATCGGCAAGTCGAGAGAACTTTGGATTTTGTAAGTTAACCAAGATCGTGTTGGTTTTTACAAAACGTTCTTTGAGCACTTTATCAATAATTTGATCTCGAGTCAGCGCTCCGTGTTCACGAAGTACATTTTCAATAATGGTAGCGACAGGTCCCTCGCGGTATCCCCACTCTTTGAGCGCGTACTGGCCACGTCCAACCAAAACAAAGCGATCACTCTTAATAAGCTCGTTGTGCGTCGTTGCTTCGTGTGCTTTTTTACCAAACAACTCACGAATTGATTTTGCTACTTCACGGAAGTGCATAGGAGAGCCGTTACGTTTCATAACGAGGTACGCGTAGTCAGCAATATTCTTTACTTTTATTCCAGGAGCAGACGTACGACCCCACTCATTGAGAGGATTTTTTACCAAACATTGAGACAATTCAAGCCAGCGAAGAATGGTGTCACGGTTTCGGTGCTTTGCGTTCACGCGAGAAAGACACCCCATAACGTGAGTGACGAGTGCGTCTTCGGTGAGTACGTCAGAGGGACGAACTTTCTGGTGAACTTCTTTTAACGCGCTTTCAACTGCTTTTGCGATATCTGAATCTACAAACCAACGCTTGCCGAAGTCTTTATCTTCTTTTGCTTGCTTAAATGAGTCACCAACCACCAACATAAAGTAAAGGTGATTCTGCATTTCAAGATCTGGAGCCAACGTGTTTAGAATGGTTTTTTCAGTCAAAATTCCCCCTAAGTCTCTAATTGAATCTTCGAGTGCTGAAAAAGAACCAGCCTCTTTCACAAATGCATCAGATTCCTGAATGAGTTTAATGGCATGATTTTCAATTTGTCGAACGCGCTCACGCGTAATGCCGTACCGTTTCCCAATAGCATCCAACGTCTCAGCCTGTCTGCCCGAGGCAAGGCCGTAGCGCGAAAGAATAACGTCACGAGAACGATCAGGAAGATTTTGAACTAAACGCTTCGTAACGACAGCTGGTTTAAAGGTTAGCTTGGACATTGTGTTATTGGTTGTTTTCTAATAATTACCTTCTACCTTTATATCATAAAAATAATTTAAAGTCAAAGATACTGTTTTCCACACCCTGACAAGGGCACGGCAACCGCTTTAGGCGCAGGATTATGGAATAAAATTAATGATTTTATTTTTAACATAAATGACTTTTTTTGGCTTAAAATCTACATATTTTGACAATTTCTGATCATTTTTTATGCGAATAAACACCTCCCCTTCTTCAAGGTCTCGGCTAATGCGGATAGACCCTTTAGTCTTACCTCCAACCTGAACAGCAATTTCTACCTTATCCGAAGTTGCCTTTGCAGGGTCAAAAATAGGCCACATTTCTTGATGAATAGAGAAATGGTTTCCGATCCTTTCCCAAAGCTCTTCTGTAACATGAGGAGCAAAAGGGGCAATAAGTATAAGGAGTGTGTCATATTGTTTTTTGCCAATTGTTTTTTGTTTCTCAACTTCATTAACAAAAATCATTAGTGCTGAAACAGCGGTGTTGAATTTGAATTTTTCAATATCTTCAGAAACCTTTTGAACAGTTTGGTGAAGTATTGTTTCAAGCGCAGCAACGTCTTCACTGCGTACTGAATCACGCAAACGCAATACACGTTCTATAAAACGTCGCGAACCAACCAACCCGTTGGTAGACCACGGGACGGTGTTTTCAAACGGTCCCATAAACATTTCATACACGCGCATTGAATCAGCGCCAACTGAATGAACAATATCGTCAGGATTGATTATATTCCCCCACCGTTTGCTCATTTTTCTCCCATCTTCCGCAAGAACAAATCCAAGAAATTCAAGACGAGTAAATGGCTCAAGCGTGCTTACCAAGTTGATGTCATATAAAAATTTATGCCAAAAACGCGCATAAATAAGATGTCGGACCGCATGATCTCCTCCCACATAGACGTCTACCGGCCCCCACTTTTTTTCAATGTTTTGGTTTACTAACTCAGACGCGTTATGCGGATCCATAAAACGAAGCCAGTACCAAGAAGAACCGGCCCATTGCGGCATAGTATTTGTTTCTCGTTTTGCATCTCCACCACAGGACGGACACGGTACGTTCACCCAACTCTCAATTGCGGCAAGCGGTGACTCTCCTGTTCCCGTAGGTTCATAGTGATCAACGTCGGGTAATAAAACCGGCAAGTCTTTTTCTGGAACGGGAACGACGCCACACTTTTTACAGTGGATGACCGGAATCGGTTCTCCCCAATAGCGCTGTCGTGAAAATACCCAGTCCTGAATTTTGTATGATGTTTTACGTTTAGCAATACCCATTTTAACCATCCACTCAACCATCTCGGCAATCAGTGTAGGAGAGATGGTTTTTCCGGTAAACGGCCCTGAATCTTTAAGAGTTCCTTCGTTGAGGTGCGCGTTTACGAATGTTCCATCACCCACCACTGTTCTTAGTGGAATGTTATATTTTTCAGCAAATGCCACATCGCGTTCGTCATGACCAGAGCAACGAATTGCTCCGGTGCCAAAATTCATTAAGGCGAAGTTTGCCACCCACACTGGCATACGCGCACCTTCTCGGTAAGGATCTTCAACATAGCACCCTGTAAACACCCCAAGTTTTTCTTTTCCCTCAGTTCGCTCAAGCATTGTTTTTGAAGCCATCAATGACACAAATTGCAGTACCTCCTGTTCTGTTTCAAGACCCTGCACTAGTTTCGGCACCAACGGATGCTCTGGAGCTAGTACAACGTACGTGTCAGCGTACATCCACGCCGGATATGCGCTAAATGTTTCAATGGCAAAATCCTGGTCAACAACAGGGTGAGAAACGATTATGCCTTCCTTTTTTCCAATCCAATTTCGTTGCGCTTCCTTAATGTGCTCTGGCCACTCGGTGAGGGAGTCCAGGTCTTGAAGCATGCGGTCAGCATACTCAGTAATTTTCAATACCCACTGACGCATAGGTTTTTTTGTGACAGTGCTGTCGCAGCGCTCACACGTGCCGTCAGCATTCACATCTTCATTCGCAAGTCCTGTTTGGCAGGACGGGCACCAGTTTATCGGTTCAAACGATTGATGCGCGAGGCCTTTTTCAAAAAGTTTAAGAAAAATCCACTGCGTCCATTTATAAAACGCGGGGTCAGTCGTGTTAATTTCACGAGTCCAATCATAGTTAAAACCGAGCAGGGCGAGCTGATTCTTGAAGTTGGCAATGTTTTTCTCAACCGCGACGCGTGGGTGTACTTTATGTTTTATCGCAAAATTTTCTGCAGGCAACCCGAACGCATCCCACCCCATGGGATGCAATACCTCAAACCCATTCATTTTTTTATATCGGGAATATATGTCAGTCGCTATGTACCCTTTTGGATGCCCCACGTGGAGCCCTTCACCCGATGGGTACGGAAACATATCCAGAATGTACTGTTTAGGTTTGTCAGTTGAAGCATTCGTCTTATAGAGCGACGCCTCCGCCCAGCGTTTCTGCCATTTTGATTCTATTGCTTTATGATCGTACGGCTCCATAATTATTACTGAGTATACCGTATCTAGCGTTCAATAAAAAAACCATATCTCTGCTCCTTCAAAGCGAGGACAATGCACATTTTTGAGACTTAGACCCGGGCTCGTTTCTCACTTAAGCGAGGCGATACTTGTTTTGAGGAGAGTAAGACTTGGGCTAGCGCCCTGGAGCGCTCTCCGAAAAATGAGTATCACCGAGCGACTCTCTACTTTCAAACGAGTGAAGAGAGTATTTAAATAGATTTAAATACTCTTGAGCGAGCGCTGAAAGCAAGCTTTGCTTATTCTTTGAATTTCTTAACCCCAATATACACAAGCACGATGAGTGCAAGTCCCACAATGCCTAGACGAATGTAATCACCCGCTGCTTCCCAATAACGAACTGAAGCGATGATGAACGAGAGAACACCTCCGTACGAAAGTCCTGCGGACACTGCGGGAGACATACGAAGCACAAACCCAAGTCCGATTGACAGCGCGCCGAGCACCACGAGCGCGACAAATACATTTTGTGAGTACGCTTTTCGCTCATCTTCATATTCCATCTGACAGGTAAAGAATTCGTTACAATAACCCTTCGGTTCAGAGAGGTCTACTGGTTTAACGTCAGTGTACGGCGGATTCCACTGCCCCCCAACGGCAACACACGATTCTTCAGAATCCAAAACGGGGCGTACTTGCTGTTGTACACAGAAATCTTCAAACTTCGGTTCAGGCGTTACCGTCTGAATCGCTACCGCAAAAAATAAGTTGAGAATAATAATTATGCCAATTGAGAGTGCCCACTTCAGCACACCTTTGCCTTTAAATTGGGTTGCATCCATATAGAAACATTATACCTTAAATTCAATGACGTCTCCGTCTTTCACCACGTACTCCTTACCTTCCGTACGCACCCGTCCTTTTTCGCGTGCTTTTGCAAATGAACCCGCTTCAACGAGATCAGTGTACGCAACCACCTCCGCGCGAATAAATTTATCTCTGAAATCAGAGTGAATAGCTGCTCCCGCGACAGGCGCGGTAGACCCAATCTGAACGGTCCACGCGCGCGTTTCTTTCTCTCCTGTAGTGAAGTAACTCATCAAACCCAAAAGGGTATACGCTTCTCGGATGAGTTCATCTACTCCATTATCAAGAACGCCGAATTCGCGACGCAAACTTTCTTTTTCTTCGTGAGAAACGTCACGGAGTTCTCCTTCAATTGCTGCGTCTACCGTAACGTACGAGGCCGTGGATTCGTTAAAAAAATGTTTGAGGTTATGCCACCGCTCATCGTTCATTTCGTCTAAGTTATGCCCGCCTGCTTTTCGGTTCAATACGTACATCATTGGCTTCATGGTCAATAAGTGAACAGTAATGAGCGCAGCGTGATCAGTTTCAGTGAGGGGCGCCTGGCGAGCAAGCAGCCCCTGGTCAAGGGTTGCCTTTACCTTAACTAACGCCTCCTGTTCAAGTACCGCCTCTTTTTTACCCTGTTTTACATCGCGCTCGAGTGTTGCAATGCGTTTAGTTACTGTTTGTAAATCAGCCAGAATGAGTTCTAGGTTAATGATGCCCACATCGCGAAGCGGATCCACCTGCCCCTCTTCCACGTGAGTAATGTCCGCGTCTTCAAACAGTCTGACGACGTGTGCTATGGCGTCCACTTCACGAATGTGTGATAGGAATTGATTTCCTAAACCTGCCCCTTCTGAAGCACCGCGAACTAATCCCGCAATATCAACAAACTCAATGGCCGCAGGAATAATTTTTTCTGATCCAGAAAGAGTGGAGAGAACTTGGAGGCGTGGGTCTGGCACCGCGACAATTCCGACCGAAGGGTCAATGGTGCAGAAGGGGTAGTTTTCAGCAGGGACAGCTTTTTCAGTCAGTGCATTAAAAAGCGTGGATTTCCCCACGTTTGGTAACCCCACGATGCCTACCGATATATTCATTTTCCTGAGTATAAAACAAAAAACCACCTATTCAAAGGTGGTTTTTTGTTTTAATTCCAGTTAATTTCTCGGTAGGCTTCTCGCATTGCATCACCGGCTTCTTTTAAGTTTTCTTGCCAATCTTCATTTATTGCAAGCCCAGCGCAACCGGCGAGTATAGCAGCACAACTGGCCAAAGCACCATAACTCAAAATTTTTATAGTTTTATCCATAATGTTATATTTAACAAATTAACAATCCACCACGAAACGGGTAAATTTGAATTAGAATACCCTAATTCGAAAATTAATACCAGTAAATCTGCAGTAGACTTGTGGAATAATCTACAAATTCACATTAACATTATTTAAATAAAAAGTCAATACATTAAGTGTACTTTCAGTTTCCCGGGTTTCTACAGGTAAAACGGGTTGTTTTTCAAGAGTTTCGTTTAGTATACGAGTCTGTTCATCCTCTTCCGCTATGCCAAACCTATGTGTAACAAGCGCCACAACAATCAAAAGAGCGGCAAATAAAACAAGGAGGTTTTTCCGCTCACTTTTTGTCATTACCCTTTCTTGGGCAGCCATACAGCTAAACTATACTCTTCTCACAAAAGGTTTCAAATGCCTTTTTTGCCAAGCTTTCGGACAAAGTGTAACCACCGCTTGTGAGTTTTAACGGAAGCTTTTTCCGAAGAAGAGAAAATATTTATCTTTGTTGTGAATCCTGAAAATCCTAATATCCCGCGAGAAAGCTCGTTAGTAAAGTCACCAAAAAGGAGGTACGAAAGGAGTGGGTGTGCAAGTGAACAGATAAATATACGAGCAGTTTTACCTCTCATTTTTTGATGCCACCCAAGTCCGTTTTTGAAAAACTGGAATGCAAATCCAGGTAACCACACTCGGTCAAAAAGCCCTTTGAGGAGCGCAGGAATGCTGTACCACCAGTTGGGGTACAAAATGACCACGTGGTTGGCCCACGTGATGTTTTCTTGGAATTGAATTAAATCGGGTTCAAGTGCCTGTATCGTTTTATACCCACGATGTAAAATGGGATCAAACTGCATTTTCCCAAGGTGTTGTATGCGAACCTGGTGCCCTCCTTCTCGTGCCCCCTCCCCATATGAGTTTGCTAAGGCACTCGTGAAGGTTGGCTCAGGGTCAGGATGCCCAATGAGTATAAAAATATTTTTTGACTCCATGAATACTACTCACCGCGAAACATTTTTTGTAGTTCTGCCTGATTTTCTTTGGCGACGGCTTGCATAGCCATCATTTGGTTTTCACCACGCTTCACGCGTTCTTGAATTTTTTTTGCCATAGAAGTAAAAAACTCAGGATTCTTTTCAACCATGCTTATAACCTGCTCCTGCATTTCCTTTGGCATCCCCTTAAGCTGCTTAGCCATGAGGGCCTTCATCATCATCCGTTTAAACATATGTGTCCTATTCTACCAGAAATCTAAAAAGACGGTATTTAATACGCATCCGGGTTAGCGGTACAGATAGCAAAGCAAGTAACTTTTGCTTTCATTCCTAGTTCTTTAATACAGCGCGTAATGCATGGCCCGGTGTTTAATTCGTAGGAAAGCACGGCGACAACACCTAACGCGAAAAACGCAGCTGCATACACCATATATAACCGCTCACGGTTTACTATTTGTTCTCCGCTCATAGAGGTAATTTTTATACTGTACGCTCTTAGTATTTTTTCGCAAGAAAGGTCATTTTGATAGAAACTTTTCACATCGTACAAAGAGGTGTATGTTGATTTTAGATGAGTATTACTGCTCCGCTTTCGTGCCAATCCATAATTTCATTTAATTCACTAAAAGATGAGCCCAACCCGCGCGTGTTCCTTGAACAATTTCCTACCTCGCCTGTGTATATGGTTCCTTCTACGAAGGACACCGACCCCTTTGCCGAGGCAGAGAAAGTAACAGTAATGTTTCAAAATAAAAATGTCTGCGTATTAGTGCCAGGAGTGACCTTTGATATACACGGCACGCGTCACGGACGCGGTGGGGGCTGGTACGACCGTTTTTTGTCGCGCCTTCCTCGTTCATGGCTCAAGATTGGGGTCACAACCCCGGAGCATCTTTCACACGCACCATTAAAAAGAGAAGTATGGGATGAGCCTATGTCGCTACTCGCACTTATTCATCAAGACACGCTTACTTTGCAAAGCGTGCGTAAAAAATTATAGGAGCACTACCGCTTCGTTAGACGATACTTCCAACACTCCGTCCTCAACAGAAAACTCGCTGTTGCCACTCTCTGTGCGGATCGTGGCAACACCTTTTTTAAGAAGCACCACATATGGCTCGTGATGCGGAAGTATGGTTACCATCCCCTCAACGGTAGGGAGCGACACCGAGAGTGCTTCTCCGTCAAAAAGATTTTCGTGTACTTTTGCAATGATGACACGCATAGAGACAATTTATACCTGGTCAATGGTTCCCTTCATGTAAAAGTCTTGTTCAGATTTTTGATCGTGTTTTCCTTCTACAATTTCTTTAAATCCACGTATTGTTTCTTCCAAGGGCACGTACTGCCCTTTAATTCCCGTGAACGCTTCACCCACGAAGAATGGTTGTGAGAGGAAACGCTGAATTTTACGCGCACGGTAGACGGTTTGTTTATCGTCTTCTGAAAGTTCTTCAATACCCAAAATGGCAATAATATCCTGGAGATCTTTATAGCGCTGAAGCACGCGTTTTACTTCAGTAGCAACACGGTAGTGCTCTTCGCCTACAATGTCTGGGTCAAGAGCCTGCGAATTTGATTCCAGTGGGTCAATGGCAGGGAAAATAGCGAGTGAGGCCAAGTTGCGCGAGAGCACGATGGTAGAGTCCAGGTGAGCAAAGGTCGTTGCAGGAGCCGGGTCAGTAAGGTCGTCAGCGGGCACGTACACCGCTTGCACCGAGGTAATAGAGCCTTTGGTAGTTGAGGTAATGCGCTCTTGAAGCTGGCCCATTTCCTCAGCAAGTGTTGGCTGATACCCCACTGCTGACGGAACGCGGCCAAGAAGTGACGACACTTCGCTCCCGGCCTGAATGAAGCGGAACACGTTGTCCATGAAAAAGAGTGTGTCTTTGCCCATTACGTCACGAAAATGCTCCGCCATGGTAAGTCCCGTCAATGCCACGCGTGCGCGGCTTCCCGGAACCTCATTCATCTGTCCAAACACGAGCGCCGTTTTATCAATAACGCCAGACTCGGTCATTTCGTGATAAAGGTCATTTCCCTCACGCACGCGCTCTCCCACTCCCGCGAACACTGAGTATCCGCCGTGCTCGGTGGCAACGTTGCGAATAAGTTCCTGAATGAGCACCGTTTTTCCTACGCCGGCACCACCAAAGAGGCCAACCTTTCCTCCTTTAATGAAGGGCGCAATGAGATCAATTGATTTAATGCCGGTTTCAAACACCTCTGCTTTGGTGCGCTGTTCAGTGAACGGCGGCGCGTCGGCATGAATAGATGAACGAGGAGTGTTTTTAGGTAACGGTTCTTTTCCATCAATAGTATCTCCCAGCACGTTAAAGAGACGCCCCAACGATGCCTCACCTACTGGAACTAAAACGGGAGCACCGGTGTCCACTACCATCATCCCTCGCGTGAGTCCTGCCGTGTCAGCGAGCGCAATGGCACGAACGCGATTGACCCCAATATGTTGAGCAACTTCAAAAACAATTTTTTGCTTCTTGTCTTCCCACATAAGCGCGTTTTTGATAGCGGGAAGCTTTTCGTCAAAACGAACGTCAATAACGGGGCCGATGATTT
>ERZ1292625.1267-Hain-H41-01um-R1-1267-length-31314-cov-7_pt1 | contig 20815 bp, 20 predicted proteins | sample MGYA00564400_ERZ1292625 | MGnify/ENA primary metagenome ERZ1292625 (study PRJEB36523, sample SAMEA6512639) | groundwater metagenome | collected 2019-01-08 | study: AquaDiva: Metagenomics assemblies of 32 groundwater samples
AATGATTAGGGCATTATCCTAACGAGACTGGTGGGATTCCACTGCGAATGTACCCAAGACGGGAAAGCAACACAGAGTACCCCATAGATAACAAGAAAATTTCCGACGAAATCAGGAATGTAGTGGCCGGCAAACGACATAAGCAAATAATGCACTACGCGCTCATATACGCCGAATCAGCCTTATCACATTACTGGCGTTATAGGCCGGATACAGAAGGCGAACAGCAAGTTAGAAAATTCGAGATAAATCGGTGGGAGACAGCAATAGAGTGGCATAATGCCGGCGTTGAAGATCGACTGATCCACGCTCTTGCGCAGGACGCAAACCACCTAAGAAAAGCCTCCGAACGAGATAAGTACGAACTGGGCATAGCCCTAGGCAACATAGCCGGTCTTATCACACAGCAATCTGGTTCTTTCACAGAAACCACACACCCAAAGCCGTCGCACATCTGACACTATCTATAGTATAGTATTGTTAAATTGCCATGAAAAAAGGCTACGCTTTAATTCTGATGATTTTGGTGTCTATAATAATCTTAATCGTGCTCTTTTTGTCCACCAAATTCATATTGCCAAACCCACAAACTGTGCAAGAAAATAAAAAGATCCAGCAAGACGCCCAGGATGCAGTTAATAAATATCAGCAAAGAAACACCCAAGAACAATCAGTTCAACCCTAAGAGCATTCACTAAACCTTTCAGGTCCGACTTGTCAATACGTTGACAATAATTTTTCGCCTTGCTATCCTTTTCCTCGCCTCTCGTTTCTAGAATTAATTCTTTTTACGAGAGGCATTTTTGTGGACGAACCCCACACAGTCAAAGCCAGGCCTTTTGTCCATCTTGTTCGACCTGGTAGAGAACTTCCTATATAATTATCCCAATGGATAAAAAAATCTCAAAAATCCTATCAGACGCACAACTTAAACTTGCCCAAGTCCAGGATTCAAAAAAACTTAATGACCTATACTTAGATTTTTTCGGCAAAAACTCACACTTAAATAACCTGACAAAAGAAATTTCTAAACTCACCCGGCCAGAGCGTCCCAAGGCTGGTATTGCAATAAACAAGGCCAAACGTGAACTCGAAAAACTATATGAACAAGCCAAGTCAAATGTCAAAGGCCAACTGTTAAGTGTCCCAATAGTCGACCCAACCGCCCCCGGAAAAAAGCAAAAAATCGGCCATTTGCACTTAGTTTCTCAGGCAATAGAAGAAATAACAGACATTTTTAAAAAACTGGCCTTTTCCCTGCAAAGTTACCCGGAAGTAGATTGGGATTACTACGTTTTTGAATCTCTAAATATGCCCAAAGATCACCCGGCCAGGGACGACTGGGAAACATTCTTCATAAAAGCCAACCCGGACCCCAAAATGGGCAAACAGGTTTTAACTCCGCACACCTCAAATGGTCAAGTCCGCGAAATGGTAGCCGTTAAAAACCCACCCATACGCATGATTAATATTAGCCGCTGCTACCGTAGACAGATAGACGTTTCCCATACGCCTATGTTTCACCAGTTCGAGGGCTTGTTAGTAGACGAAAATGTTTCGATAGCCCAGCTTAAGGGAACTTTCGATTTTTTTACTACGCATTTTTTCGGACCAAAACGTGTAACCCGTTTACGTCCACACCACTTTCGCTTTACAGAACCTTCGTTTGAAGTAGACGTAACGTGTGACCTTTGCGACGGCCGCGGTTGCCGGATGTGCAAAAGCGGCTGGTTAGAACTCGGTGGTGCAGGAATGGTCCACCCAAATGTCCTAAAAGCAGGCAAAATAGACCCGGAAAAATACATGGGCTTTGCTTTTGGCTGGGGAGTGGAGCGCACAATTTCTATGAAGACCAAACTGCCGGATATCAGGCTTTTTTACCAAAACGATTTAAGATTCCTGGAACAATTTTAAAATGAGTAGCAAGCAAAAAGTAAAAAGCAAAAAGTCGATTCACTTATCACTTATTCGCAGAAAAGCTTTGCTTATCACTTATCACTTATCACTATATTTATGAATATCAAAATTCCTGTTTCCTGGCTTCGCGAATACCTAAAAACCGATACGGCAGCCAAAACCATAGCCGCCTATCTTACATCATCCGGTCCGTCTGTGGAACGCATAGAAAAAAGTAAAGAAGATTATATTTTTGATGTAGAGGTAACAACCAACCGGCCGGATGCCTACTCTGTTTTTGGCCTGGCACGCGAAGCAAACGCCATACTCCTGGCAAATAACCTCAAATCAACGCTTAATCCGCCCAAGGGTTTAGACCTGAATTTAGACCCGGACACAGCAAATAAAGTAGGCTTGGATGTGCTGGTTACGGATTACAAACTTTGCCCACGATTTACCGCAATAGTTCTGGAAATAAAGCTCAATAATTCTCCGGCAATTATTAAAAACCGCTTGGAAAAGTGCGGCATTCGCCCTATTAACAACATCGTAGATATTACAAATTACATAATGCTTGAAACCGGCCAGCCTATGCACGCATTCGACTACGACAAAATAGAAGGCGCCAAAATGATGCTTAGAGAAAGCAGGGTAGGGGAGAAGATTACAACTCTGGACGCGATAAGGCGCGATTTGCCCAAGGGAACCATCGTAATTCAAGACGCCAAAAAGCTAATCGATCTTTGCGGCATTATGGGCGGCCAAAATTCGCAAATCACCAATAGGACTAAAAGAGTCGTCTTCTTTGTTCAAAGCTACAACCCCGTTTCCATAAGAAGAACAACCCAAGCCCTTGCCTTCCGCACAGATGCGTCTGCCCGCTTCGAAAAGGGAGTCGGCCAGGAAAGTATAAAAGCAGTCCTTTCCCGCGCAGTTTACCTGGCCAAAAAAACAGCCAAGGCTAAAGTCGCCTCCGAATTAATCGATATTTATCCTAATAAACAGGAAGCAAAAACAATTCGTCTGCAATTTGCAAAACTTAATAAATATCTGGGGATCGAAGTTAATCCGGCTAAAGCGATCCAAATATTAACATCTCTTGGTTTTAAAACCACTCTCGAAATAGCGGCACTAAAAGCAACTCCGCCTTCCTGGCGCACCAAAGACACAATAGACGACGTCGATTTAATAGAAGAAGTGGCCAGAATCTACGGCTATCACAATTTGCCCTCTGTGCTCCCAACAGGTTCTCCAGAGCCCAGACTCGATAGCATTTTAACCAAAGTAATCAATCTTAAAAGTGCTCTCAAACTGCTTGGGTTAACGGAAGCGATTACTTACTCCATTATTTCCAAAGAACTGCTAAAAACAACAGGCATAGCCGAAAAAGACGCGGTAGAGCTAACTAATCCATTAACGGAAGAGTGGCAGTTTATGCGCCCGACAATCCTTCCGTCTCTTCTGGATGTTATATCTAAAAACCAAAATCTAAAATCCAATATCGCTATTTTCGAGATCGCCAAAACCTTCGACAAACAAAAAACCGGCCTGCCGACCCAGGACCTAAAAATTGCCTTTGCTCTTCAAAACTCAAATTTTGCTCAAATAAAGGGCCTGGTAGAAAACCTCTTCGAGACAGTAGCCAGGAAACCAACATTTAGTAAGTTTAAAACAGAAAGTACCTTAGCGGAAAAATCTCAAGGGGCATTTGTGAGCGTAGGCGATAAGTTTGTCGGCGGCATTGGAATGTTAAAATCCACAGCCGCAGATTATTTCGGCCTGGACACAAATGTTGCTATCGCCGAACTAAACCTTACAACCATCTACAATCAACCACCTGCCATCATCCAATTTCGTCCTATTCCCAAGTTCCCACCCGTAATCGAAGACATTTCTGCAATCTATTCCGTTCTCACACCACTAACAGATATTACCCACGAAATCAAAAAGGCGTCTACCTTAGTCAAAAAAATCGAAATACTGGACATATTCACGGGTCCAAAACTGGGGGAAGCAAAAAAATCCGTAACCTTACGCCTTACATATCAAATGCACACAGGCACCCCAACGCAAGCAGAAGTAAACCGCGAGCGAACCAAAATCACCAAAACCCTGGAAACAAACCTAAGGGCAAAAGTCAGAAAATAATGCCCGCTTAGTCCTCACTTAGAATTTCCAGAACCTTCTTGTCAATCACATTCGTCAGGCATCTTATACTGCCACCTAATATCACCGGCAATAACCGAATCGCAGACCCTGTTTCACAGACATTGTCGCTCCCAACAAGCTCTCGCAGTTTAGCCGCCAAACTCTCGGCACCTGCAGTCACAATAACGGACTTGTCTGCAAACTGAATAAGATTAAACGCCAGGCCTGGAAACTCCTTATCATCCACAACGACTACAGGCACACCGACAGTTTCCGCAGCATATCTAGCCTTTTTACTTGTGCCTCCTCCTTGCAATAAATAACTCTTGGCAACCAGTAGTTGTGGGTTGTCGTTTTGGTCTTTTATCAAAGCTGCATGGCTGTCTATGTGCGAATGGTCCGCATGCACCGGCCTTATTTTATTAATAGGCACCGGCAATGGAGCCATTTTATATCCACGCTGCAAAAGCCGCGCAGCGCCTTCATCATTTTTCCGCCTGTCCCACAAACACTCGGATACTAAAAGAGTTTTATCAACTTTTAACACTCTTCCGCCTTCCGCAAACCCACTAAACGTTACACCATCAATATTTTCCACGCCAAAAAGAGCAGGATTCACAAATGTCTCGTCATCATACTTTGCGCAAACATCCCGAAGCCAGGTATTGCTTTTTTCGCTATTTGCCAAAAGTCTTACGCTTCTAAAACCCACAGGGTCCTTCAGGCTAAAATCCAAATAGCTAATATCCATCACTAGTCCAAGGACGGGCTCCAATAGATTTTTCGCAAGAACTACTCTTTTTTGTCCAACGTGGGCGCTTATTGCATCTAAAATTTGGCCATACTCGCCTGTCAGCACGTCAAGCACCCGAAGCATTTTAGCCTCTCTCATTTTAGGATCATGCTCACTAATCTCCGCAAACGCCCAAGCAGCACCGACCAAAAAAGCCGGCTGCGGAAAAACCAAAACCTCGCCGGGCACAAGCCTCTCTGCCTCGATATTCAAACTCGGTTCCGAATCTACCATGGCCGCAAATTATACAACCATTAACAAAAATGCGCACGACCTCCGATGCTATAACCCTTTACCCAATAAACCCGCAGATATAATTTCCGAGCATAAACTAACTATCCAAAATCGACTAAATTGCAAAAAAACTTCGCCAGAATATACATAGAAGCTTTTTTGCTCCGATTTAGGGTAAAATACACACAGAGGAGGTGATTTAATAATGTCAGATGATGATAATGCAACAACAGACGAACCAGTAAGCGACGCAGCAGAAGAAACAACCGTAGAACCTGCAGCCGAACCGGAAGCCGAAGCAGAAGAAAAACCTGCAGAAGTTACAACAGAGGAAGAACCAAAAGAAGAAATTGCAAAAGATGAGCCATCAACTACGCCAGCCGCAGAACCGGCAGGTACAGACCAGCAAGGTCGTACACTTTACAATGTAAAGTGCAGTAATTGTGGTAAAGATACACAAGTTCCTTTTCAGCCCTCTGGGGACCGACCGGTTTACTGCAGAGATTGCTTCATGCAAAGAAAAAACGCACAGGGTTAATCTAAAAAGGTTTTCGCTTTAAAATACGAAAGGAAAAATGCCAAACAAAACCGGCAAGCAAGGTGTTGTGCCCAAAATATACGAAGTTAGGGCCAAAATCAATGTTTTCGGAATGGATTCTCCCTGGCACTATATTCCCATTCCCGAAAATTGTGTGCCAAAAGTCAGACCTGGCGGGTGGGGTAGTATCAGAGTAACCGCAACAATTGGCAAAACAACCTGGAAAACATCTCTTTTCCCAATAAAAGGCGGCCAGTATTTTTTGCCCATTAAAAAACAAGTTCTAAATCAAGAAAATTTAAAAGCCGGCGGCACAGTTCAGGCAACCCACACCTTGCAGTAATTCAAATACCAAATTTTAAAATATGACACGCTTAAAATGTGACAGGTAGAACCCACGATCTTGCGGCATTTGCCGCTCTTTCCTATGTAGTTGCCACCCAACCGTTTACGGCCCCAGATTACCCTCGCAACGGCTGTTGTTGCCCTCATTGCCAACACGATAGGGGGCTGTACCGGACATTGACCAGCCGATAGCCGCGCTTTGGCACAAATTCCCCACAGGCACAATTGTGGGGAATTAACTTCACCCTTAATTGGCAGCCACCGTTTAATTTCCCATTCAATTCTGGGCATTTTTGTCTTTGGCTACCTGGCAAAAATAAATCTTAAAAAGCGGCAGCTTTCGGCAACTGCAAGAAGAGCAAATTACTGGATGTTTAATTATGTCGGCCTAGAAAATTGCCTTATTTTGTCTTATATCAAAAATAGCTTGACACATTTCATTTCTCCTCGCTCAATGTGAACGCTTTGGTTTTATTCTTTGTACTATAATTCCGATAAATTATGAAAAAAGTATTTGCGTACTATAGGGAACAAGTGTTTTTGCCAACGATCGCATAGAATCCGCACCACTTGGCAAATGCTTCATAAAAACAAAAACCCGAGAAAAACAAAACCACAGGACTCCAGGATAACAAACCCCAAACCAATAGAATTACGGCCAAAAATAACCTAACCAACCGGTCGGCAGTTCCAATATTGGGCTTTGCCCTTTTTGCAATGCTAGTGCTTTTGAAAAACTTTAATATTCGCCTATACAAAACAGAGAACAAAAAAGACAACAAAAATATTGCGCCAACGTATGCTACTTTAGATAAAATTAATGTGAACATAACCAGTTAATTTAAATTACCACATTTCACTTCACTTCGTTCAGCGTAAACACTGCGATATACTCAGTGCAAACCCAAAATTAACTTCTCTTCAAAATAGAAGTAATCCTTAGCTTATGTTGAAGTATTTGGAAAAACAAACAGGGTCGACTGTAAGACTGATTTCCACATTAAGCACGGTTTTATACTGCGGCGCAATCGCCCTATTTTTCAATTTCATGTCCAAAAGCACAATAAAACCCGGCTTTTTCCTGATGCTTTTACTCTTTATTTTTTCGGCCGCAGTTACAGGAACGTTCGTTTTTGGTTATCCGGCATATTTGGCCGTGGCCAAAAATAAAATAGGGGAAGCCATAAACATTCTCGCTTTTACCTTACTTTATTCCCTGGCAATAATTTTAATAGTAGCGACTCTTATCCTCTCCCTGGCCCGGTAGGGAAAATAAAGCCATATCTGTTTGACTCATCAATCTCGAACCTGTACCATTCTTCCTAGATGTCCCAATACTACAATCCAACACGAACCAGAAATTTATATAACGAAAAGGAGGAATTTAGGTTAAGCCGCAGCAAAATTGATTTGTTCCTAAATTGCCCAAGGTGTTTTTATTTAGACCGCAAACTTGGTGTTGCCCAACCGCCAGGCTACCCGTTTTCCTTAAATTCCGCAGTCGACAAGCTTCTTAAAAAAGAATTCGACACTCACCGCGCCAATGGCACGCCGCACCCCCTGATGACACACTATGGAGTGGACGCAATACCCCTGGATCACGAAGATATGGACATGTGGCGTGACTCACTGCGCGCCGGCATTACATTTAAAATAGGTGGCACCAATGTAACTGTAACGGGTGGTGTAGACGATGTCTGGCTGGCCCCGGGCGGGGAGTACATAATCGTGGATTACAAGGCAACGAGCAAAGAAGATGAGGTAAACCTGGATGCCGATTGGCAAATCGGCTACAAGCGCCAAATGGAAATTTACCAATGGTTGTTTAGAAAAAACGGCTTTAAGGTAAGCAGAACCGGTTACTTTGTTTACTGCAACGGAAAAACGGACAAAGAAGCTTTTGATGCCAAGTTGGAATTTGATATTAAGCTAATCCCGTACGAAGGCGACGACGGGTGGGTAGAAAAGACCATTAAAGATGCCATAGCTTGTTTAAAAGGCGATTCTATACCTCAGCCGGGGACAGATTGCGACTTCTGCCACTACCGCCAGGCCGCCAAAAAAATCGAAAAATAACCGACATCAGGGTCAAGGCCGAATTCTTATTTATGCTTTTGCTGTAGGTTTTTCTTCTTCCGGCTCAGGGGGTAAAAATTCTTCTCCGCCGCTATCTATTTTTTTGGCATAGTCTCCGGGCTTTAACCATTCTATATATGTGCAACCCGTAGCAACCCGCTTTTCACTGTCCCAGCCGCCCGTGGAGCACTTTTTCATCTTTTTGCCGGCAGACGTTGTGTAAAGCACCAGCTTATTGCCACAATTTGGGCAATCTTCATCCAGTTCTTCCGTAGTACCGCTTATCCACTCAACAAAGTCGCAGCCTTCCGCCTTTTTAGTTTCAGCGTTCCAACTGTTTGTGGAGCACTTTTTCATTTTCTTACCAAAGCGGGTAACAGACATAACAACAGGCGAACCACACTTTGGGCATTTTTCATCCAGTTCTTTAGGCTCGGCCACAATCCATTTAACATAGTCGCAACCTTCCGTTTTGTGAGTTTCTTTATTCCAGCTGCCTGTCGAACATCTTTGCAGCTGCCTGCCTGTGGGAGTTTCGGTAACCGGACTAAGCGGATTGCCGCATTTAGGACACTTCTCTTCCATAAAAAGCAATATAACAGAAAATAGGTGCAGGGTATAGTCACTATCTAATTTGCGCCCAGACTCGACAACCCCTATAATTCCACAGCAATGACAATTGATCAGGAACCAATTCCGTCCGAAATAAGAGCTTTGGCACAAGCTATGGCAAAGCGGTTTTGGAAAAATATCGAGAGGGAAAAACTGGACGACCCGGAAGCTAGCCCACAAACCACTGCACAGGTATTAGAAAAAAGAGTAGCAACGACAACAGGAATGATTGAGATGGCACTCGTCAATCCTTCGCAAATTCCTGCAGTCGCTCTGGATTTCACGCGTTACACTATGGTCGAATTAATCATGGATAGTCAGCCCAAAGAAGTATTACCCATGCAGCAACCGCTCTCCCAGAAAGATAAAAAAACGCTAGGCAATCTGGTCGCGCAATCAATTCCTCCGGAAGCTGCACTAAGATCTTTTAGAAAATCTCTCAAGCTCATGGAAGCTGCAAAAACAATGGCCAAAACCAGGGGTCTAAAGCCGGTTCAAATATTCGAAAACGACGAACACTATGCCGCCCTGATAAGGGCAAACTTTACCCCAACTGACTATGTTAAATCGAAGATGGAAGAATATGCAGATGTAGCCGCAAGGATGATACCGGCAGTGGAATCTTTCATGATGATCAAACTAAAAGGACAGCCGGAACAGGATGAGCGTACACAAGCCTCCGTTCGGGACGCAAAATCGTTTGGAGCAATGCTTATGGTTGTATCACAGGCCAGGGAATATAAATCATTAGTCGACGACATCATTTTCTACTGGGGAGAAACTGGTCCAACACAGCTATCACCTGCTGTCAAGACAAACATCCTGGCGTATAGCAAGTATCTGCCGGACAGAGAGAATGATTTAGCCACAAAGTTATTCGGCAAACAACTCACAAGGTGACCTTGGTAAAAGGCCTCAGAATCCACTTTATACTTACTACATACTACTCGCTGCCCACTTTACTGCTATAATCTCTCCATGCGGCTCGCACAAATGGACGACTTGGAGTTAATAGCAATTGACGTGGCCCGCGAAGCCGGCCGGTTCATCGCACCCCATTTTGGCAAAATAGAAGACATTAAGAGTAAATCCAAATCTCCCGCAGATATTGTTACTCAATTTGATATTGATGCCGAAAACCTAATCGCCAGAAAGCTTAACGACCGCACTCCGGACTTTGGCTTTGTAGGAGAAGAAAGCGGCAGCAAAAACACAGGCGAAAAATTTTGGCTTGTGGACCCGATAGACGGAACGGCCCACTATGTTCGCGGGATCCCGATCTGCACCACCATGATTGCGCTTGTCGATAAAGGCGAAGTTGTGGTCTCTGTTATCTATAACTTTGTTACGGCAGAAATGTTTTCCGCATCAAAGAATAACGGAGCCAAATTAAACGGCAAACCCCTAAGGGTGAGCGAAAGAACGTTGGCCGAGTCTTATATGTCCGTTGAATCAAAACTCCAGGATAAAAAATCTATTAAAAAGTATTTGGACGTTGTTGATAAAACTGTTCTCTTCCACTCTATTACCTGCGGTTACGAATTTGCGCTTATCGCCCAAGGTAAACTGGACGGCAGAATATGCATTGACCCACATGGCGCCGATTACGATTATGCGCCGGGGGCTCTACTTGTAAGGGAAGCGGGCGGCATTGTTAGTAACCTTGGTAAAAACACTTACGACTACAAAAACCACGACTTTATCGCCACCAACCCCACTATTTATCTGGAGTTAACCCACGGCAAAAACGCCCTGTTTCCCGCTTAACACTTTTACAAAATTTACCTGAAAGATTTAATTAGTAGCCCGAACTCTTGCAAGCCGCTTTTGCCTGCGCATCGCTTATGGCGTCACAATACGATTTGCCGGATGTTGCTGGAGCCGCACCGCCTGTAGGCGCGCTCTGTTGTGTTTTCATCATTTCCGAAAGATCCGTAAATTTAACGTCGGTCGGTACTGTAAACTTAGAGCCGTCAACGCCCCAACTCGAGCAGTCCATGTCAACTTGCTTGTCCAAGTCCGCAGATTGTGGCTGCGCGCTTGCAGCAGGAGACGGTGCCCCGACCGCATCAACTTTAAACTTAGTACCGGTTGTACCATACCAAGAGTACATAAACTCTCCGTCCGAAATAACATGGGTTTCCGTACTCTTTCCGCCAACTGAAGTCACAAAATCACCACGGAACTTTTTGTCGGAGACATAAATATTTCCACTACCTCCATTTTCCGGATAAGTTATTTTACAATTAACATTTTTACCCCCACCAAGTAAGCTTTTAATTGAAGATTTAGATACGGAAGTCCCACTCTCTTGAGATTTTGAATCCTGCTTCTGGGCAATTTCATCGGAAGATTTCGTCAACTTGGACATCATAAAGAAGCCGGCTATTGCCACAATGGCAATTACTACAACTGCTCCACCGACAATCACCACCTGCTTTGACATTGCGCCCAGTATACTATCTTCCTTATCACAAAACAACAGGGTGTAAAATGAACTAATGAGCGATCCATCAGGCGAAAATCCAAAAGTAGATTACATAGACATAGAAGCCCCGGAAAAACTTGTCGAAGGCCAGGATTTTTTCGACCAGGAACCTTTTAGACACATCCTGGATGATGTTTCAAAAAAAATACCCGTAGACAATAAAATTCTGTCAACGCTGCTTATAAGATATGGGATGAAATTCCCTTATGATTCCCCAGTCGGCTCCCAAGAAGTATCACGAATGATGCAAAAACCGCTCTTTCATCACGACATACGATCAAGCATTAAGAACTTAGCGCCCGGCCAAATAGACAAAATAACCGGAGCAGTAGTAGAAATGGGCAAACAACTTGAACCGTATCCGGATTGGACTAAGTACATTGGGTCGCAACTATCGCGTGTGTCCTATAAAACAGACGGCACCTTCCATAAACAAAACCCTAAAATGCCATTTACCCCGGTGCCAACATACCCGGCCTGGATTGCGGTTGAACATCTCGCCAGGCAAAGTCCGATAACCAGCGGCATCGAAACAGTTTTTCCCCAGGACTTTGCAACCGAATCACCAGCATTGTCGGAGGCACCCAACCGGCTTATAGGGCAAAGCAGGATTAACCGCCGCTGGCGCATAAAAAGGCAATTCTAACTGCGTCAAATAATATTTTAAAATACCCTGTAGTCTATCTTTATAGTCCTAGCGGTGCTATAGTGTGGCAAGGAAGGGGGACCACATAAATGAACGATGATACAAAGACTGAAGACAAAAAGGAAGATGCGAAGGATGCTTCAATTGCAGAAGTTAAGACAGAAGAAGCTTCTAAGTAAATAAGTAAAGTGGCCCATTCAGGTGCATTGCGATGGGCCAAAACTTTCCAACAACCTCATAAAAATCTTACAAACAAACACTAGGTGCAAACCGCAAAATACGTATAATTATAAGTACATGACCCTCAAGAACATTACGAAAAAAACACTGCTGTCGACAAATCTTAAGGAAGCCAGGTCAACCACAGATAAAATCTTAGGACTCCTGAGAAAAAGTAATCCAAGATCCCTAATGTTTAAAACACGTTTCGGTATTCACACGTTTTTACTAAAAAGCGCGATCGACGTTTTAATTTTGGACTCGCAAAATAAAGTAGTAAGCGTCAAAAGCCTAAAACCAAACCGCATTTTCATATACAATCCAATGCATTCACTGGTTATCGAGCTGCCAACGGGCACCATCCAAAAATCAAAAACCCAAAAGGGGGACAAGCTAACATTTAAATAGTTGTGTATAATACTCCCAAAACTGCCCACGTATGTTGGCAGCAAAGTTATTAAAGTCATTCACTTACAAAGCAATAAGGCTTGGGGTTTTGCAGAACTGGTTTTTTGTTAGTACTAATTGCCCACGCGAATCCAGCTTTAAGTAAAACAGGAAACTCCGATCAACTTATAGCGACTGGACTGTAGAAGCGGCAAGCACCGCAGCACCAAGTCCCAGTTTGCAACCTTCACCTTTTTCCACAAACGAAGAAAGTAAAAAGTCCAACTAGCCCGTCACCCGTAGCTCAACAAAAAAGTAACGAGCCAACCAAAATCGGCCAAAGTAACCATCCGCACTCCGAAAGGCAACGAACTGACACTCGAAAAACAGTAAAACATGATAAAATAGCACCTCAATGCGTAGATTTCTGCTCCTGGCAGTAGCTTTAATTATCGTCATAATTTCCGGGTTCTACCTCTACCAAAACCAAAAACATTCTTCGCTCACACCGGAACAAAACCAGGGGGGACTTGAAAGCAGTTTACCCACCAACCCCTTAATGATCGAAGAAATGAGAAAGGCCGACTATCCCGGAAGCGATTTGACGCTTGAGCAAACACTAACGCCCGGCTCCAATTACAACAGGTACATTGCCTCTTACAAATCGGAAGGTTTAAAAATATACGGTTTATTAAGCGTACCTACCACTCCAAGACCACAGGACGGTTGTCCAGCTATAATTTTCAATCATGGTTACATACCGCCGGAAGAATATAGAACTACAGAAAAATACGTTGCATATTTTGACAATTTTGCAAGAAACGGCTACGTCGTTTTTAAATCAGATTACCGCGGCAATGGAAACTCCGAAGGGTTCCCTGAAGGGGCATATTATTCTCCGGCATACACTATCGATGTTCTGAACGCTCTCTCATCGCTTAGAAAATACACAGACGTTAATCCTCAAAAAATCGGCATGTGGGGACACTCACTTGGAGGAAACATAACTCTAAGAAGTATGGTTATAACTCGCGACATTAAAGCAGGAATTATTTGGGGAGGGGTTGTTGGCACATACGACGAAACGATAAACAACTGGATGCGCAGAAATGGATGGAGACCGTCTCAAAGAGAACAGGATCCAAGACGACAAACCAGACAACAATTTATAGACAAATATCAACAACCTAAAGAGGGTAGCCAGTTCTGGCAGAAAATAGATCCAAGATCTTACCTAAAAGATATTTCCGCACCAATCCAAATACATCACGGTACAGCAGACGAAACTGTACCAATACTTTTTTCCCAAAACCTTAAAAAATCACTGGACGATTTAGGTAAGGTAAGTGAGTTTTACTCATACAATGGCGCAGACCACAACTTATCATCTCCGGCCTTCGAGCTGGCAGCAAAAAGATCTGTGGATTTTTTCGATAAGTATTTGAAGTGATTACCAAACCCTTTTTATTTCTTAATCTTTCCAATCTTCTCCAACAGACACCGTTACTTCACTTTCCGCGTCTTTCCCCGCCTCGTTGTACGCTTTTATCTTTACCTTATGTTTGCCTTTATTGGCCGGGGCAAATTGATAGCTAAACTTAACATTACTGTCATTTCCATTTTTCGTATCCTTAACCGTTCCATCTATATAAAACTCCACTTTCGTAATCTTCCTACCTGTTTCAACATCCGCTTCACTTTCGATATTAAAATCCACCTTTACATGATCCTCAGGCTTCCTCATGTTAACCCTAATATCGTCAGGGTTTTTGGTAGGTTCGTTCTTTAACCCGCTTGGCGGCTGGTACTTAGAATCTTGCCCCTTTGCCCACTCATCTATTGCCTCCTGCCATCTATTCCTGCCGTCAGTTGAGACAGGATCAAATTCCACAAAGACATAGTATTCACGCCCATCCAACGTTTTCTCTACATTGCAATCTTTTGTTGGCTCCGTCCCTTTTATAAAATATTCACTTCGTTTGGGCATATCCCGACAGGGAAGTCCACCACCCAAAGCATCTATTTCTATGGCATTCACATTATCCGGCTTATTAAAATTCTCCGCGGGTTTCCCGAATAAAGCCTCAGCGATTATCTTGTTCCAAATAGGTGTTGCACCTGTAATACCGGAAGCAATCTTGGGGTTCATGGGCGAATTGTCATTATTCCCAACCCAAACTCCGACAGCAACGCTAGGCGTGTAACCAACCGCCCAATTATCCCGCTTGTCATCCGTAGTTCCGGTTTTAACCGCCACTGTTTTTCCGCTAATATTGAGAAAGGAATTTGGACCAAAAACTGTACTTCTTGCGTTGTTATCCGAAAGGATATGAGAAATCAAGAAAGAAACATCTTCACCAATTACCCGTTTAGATTTTGATTCTTTCACCTCTTCCAGAATTTTCCCGCTCTTATCACGAACTTCCAGTATCGCTACAGGTTCGTTTACCTGTCCCTGATTTGCAAAAGTCGCATAACCGTTTGTAAGCTCAAGAAGTTTTACCTCACCGCCACCCAAGGTTACCGAAAGCCCAAACCTCTTCAAATTTTCGTCCGATGGTTCCAAAGATTCAATTCCGGCGTCATATGCCGTCCTCAACATATTTTTAATGCCCACTAGAGCCGTCATTTTAACGGCTGGAACATTCAGGGAATTTCCAAGATCAAACCTTATCTGCACCGGACCACGATATTTCCCGTCATAATTAACCGGCTTATAAGGAGGCTGCCCAATACCTCCCGGGAATTCTGTGAGGACATCCATAAGCACTGTTGCACTCGTATAACCTGCCTTAAAACCTGTTGCATAGGTAAAAGGTTTAAGAGCAGACCCGGGTTGCCGCAGAGACATAGCGACGTTGACCTGACCATCGTAGTCCTTCGCAAAATACTCCTTTGAGCCAACCATAGAAAGTATTTGGCCATTCTTGGGGTCCATAACCACGGCCGATCCATTACCAACCTTAAAATCGGCAAGTTTATCAACTTCTTCCTTAACAATCTTTTGAGCCTTTTCCTGCAATTCAAGGTCAAGTGTTGTCTTTACCTTAAGCCCTCCTTGTTCAACAAATTTCTCTCCGTACTTTTGAGTTAACAAATCCTTAACATAAAAAACAAAATGCGGCGCCTTTATACCCTGATCGTTGGGAGAAAATTCGACATTTGGAATATCCTGCTTCAGCTTTTCTTCCTGATCCTTCGCAATCTTTCCGTCTTCCCGCATGCGGCGCGCAACATCATTTGCCCGGGCTACATACGCTTTAGGATTAGTTCCATAAGGAGAATAAAAACTGGGCCTTTGGGGTAGGCCGGCCAAAATTACCGCCTCCGCCATTGTCAAATCGCGAGCCTCTTTACCAAAATAAGTTTGGGCAGCGGCTTCAATTCCCCATGCAGTACCCCCATAAGGCACTTCGTTAAGATAAATTTGCAGTATTTCGTCCTTTGTATATTTGCGCTCTACCTGAATCGATAAGAAAAACTCTTTCAATTTTCTTGTTAGTGTCTGTTCACTGGACAAAAGCGTATTCTTAACAACCTGCTGGGTAATTGTGGAACCTCCACCGGAAACCCTCCTCAAAACAACCAGGTTTAGAAAAGACCTGGCAATACCGGTTAAAGAAAACCCGCCGTGTTTATAAAAATCCTTATCTTCTATAGAAATTGTTGCTTCCTTAACGTAAGGGGGCAGCTCATTCCATTTAACAAGCGCCCTGTTTTTATCACCATATATGTCATAAAGAAGCTTGTCATGGCGGTCATAAATTTTAGTTGACAGTGAAGAATCCCGGGCAGTTAGCTTGTTTGGAGAAGGCAAATCTTTTGCAAACACGATAAATGCAAACATCATAAAAACGATAAGGCCTATTAACGAAAAGAATACGAGTGTGGAAAAAAGGCCAAAAAATCTTATCCAAAAACGCCTTCTATCAAAACTGGAAGATGACGTAAAAGGGTGGTCATAGTTGGAAATTTTAGCAACTCTAGATGAGAATTTGCGCCTGCCTAACTTTGAGGAAAACTTCATACAATTTGTACTGACTGGTATTATATCGCATTTTAGTGCAGCCCATACGGCCTTTTTAAAAGAGCAACCTTAGGTAAAAAGAAGCTCAACAATTGCCACACCAACCCATTAAATTGTAATATCTATTCATGGATAAATTAGACGAACTGCTTACTCGTGGGGTAGCCGAAGTCTTACCGAACAGAGATAGCTTAAAAAAACTTGCTGAAAGTCGGAAACTAAGAGTGTACCAGGGTTTCGACCCAACTGCACCCGAACTCCACATCGGACACATGGTCGGGCTTCGGAAGTTAAAACAATGGCAGGATTTAGGCCACGAAGTAATTTTCCTGATTGGCGACTTTACGGGACAGATAGGAGATCCAACAGGAAAAGAGGAAACAAGGCCGCTTCTATCAAAAGAAATTGTTCAAAAAAATGCCAAAACTTACAAAGAACAGGCAGGGAAAATCTTAGATTTTAACGGAAAAAATCCTGTAAAAATAATGTTTAATAGCAATTGGCTCGAGAAGTTATCCACAGCCGAATTCCTCAACCTTGCATCCCAAGTAACTTATCAGCAAGTAATAAAGAGGGGCATGTTTAAAAAAAGACTCGAAAACGACGAGGACATTTCCATGAACGAAATCTTATATCCGGTCATGCAAGGCTACGATTCGGTAGCAATGGACGTCGATGTTGAGGTTGGCGGAAGTGACCAGCTATTTAACATGATGATGGGACGCGACTTGATGCATAAGATGAAAAGAAAAAATAAATTTGTGATGACTACGCCACTTCTTGTAGATAGCGATGGCAACAAACTTGGTAAAACCACGGGCAATGCAATAGCATTGACAGCACCTTCCGAAGAAATCTTTGGCGGCGTTATGAACTTCCCGGACAGCGCAATAATAAAAGCATTGGAATATCTGACGGATGTAAGCCTGGAAGAAATAAAAGCAATGGAAAAAGAAATACAAAACGGTGTAAATCCAATTCAATATAAAAAGCTTCTGGCTTTTGAGATTGTAAAGCAGCTTAGCGGTCAAGAAGCAGCAACAAAAGCTCAAAAAGAATTTGAATCTAAATTTCAAAAAGGCAACTTGCCCCAAAGCTTCGACGTTAAAGTCAAAGCGGACACCTCCATCTTGGATGCGGTCACAACACTCATTGATAGCAAATCCCAAGTTAAAAGACTCCTGGACCAGGGAGCAATAGAAATAGACGGCAAAGTCGCAACAGATGGTAAAGTAAAACTGTCAAAAGGCCAAGCCTTAAAAGTAGGCAAGAAAATTTTCGCCAAGGTAGAATAGCCACAACCTCACACATTTGATCCTTTTGATACCTTTGATACTTTTGTAGCTTTTGTTTACACCAAACACATTGAAGTGATACATTTATTAAGATGAAACTTTGGAAACACTCTTATTTGAAATTTCTCTGGAAAGCCGTGTTCGTCATCGTCGTCCTTAGTTTTTTAGTCGGCCAATTTGCCCTCTACCTAATCTACGGCTTCCAATAAAAGGCTCCGGCTTTACACTTTCAGCTTTACACTTTACACTTTGACCTGTCTGAATATGGATCCTAATTTATCAGTAGATTATCTGACCGGGGTAGGAAAATATTATGCGCTAAGGTTAAAAAAACTCCAGATAAATACGCTTGAGGATTTAATCTACCACTTTCCATTTCGCTATGACGATTTTTCGCATATTGCAACTATTCAAAACACAAACCCAGGTGAAAAACTAACAATTCAGGGTGTTGTCTGGCAAATCAAAAACGTAAGAACCAGAATCGGTAAATTTTTGACTAATGCCCAAGTTGCAGACGAATCGGGGGTAATAGATGTTATTTGGTTTAACCAACCATACTTAACAAAAAATATTAAAGCCGGAACCCATATATCACTCTCCGGCAAAGTGGATACACAAGGCTCAAGACCAAAATTAATTTCTCCAACATACGAAATACTAAAAAGCACCTTTCAGCATCCAAGACCAGGTCTTGATCAGGACAGTCAAGATACTACCCACACCGGGCGCCTGGTCCCTATCTACCCGGAAACGGAAGGGGTCACATCAAAATGGCTCAGGCAAAAAATAAGGGTTTTTATCCATTCATATACTCAAAACCTTTCAGACTTTGTGCCGCAAAAAATATTACTTGCGGAAAAATTGACGGATCTAAAAACAGCCCTTAACAAAATTCACTTCCCCCAAAATTATACCGACGTTGAAACTGCCACAAAAAGGCTTGCCTTTGACGAATTATTTCTAACGCAAATCATCTCTCAAATGCGAAAAAGAGAATGGCACGAAAGTCGCACGGCTCCAAAACTTAAAACAGATAGTTCGCTTGTTGAACGTTTCATAAAAAATCTGCCTTTTACTTTGACTGGTGCGCAGTCGAGAGTAATAAAAGAGGTGTCCGAGGATCTTAGCAAAAATATACCTATGAATAGACTCCTGGAAGGAGACGTGGGTTCAGGAAAAACCGTACTGGCAGCAGTCGGCGCGCTAATAACCAATAGTGGCGGCTTCGATACATTAATTGCCGCACCAACAGAAATTTTAGCTTTCCAGCATTTTAAATCTATTTCAGATTTTTTGACACCCTTTGGCATAAAAGTAGGCATATGGACTGCAAACAAAAAAGAGGCCGGTAATGTTACCTGCGGGACGCATGCGCTCTTAACGTCTTATAAAGCCAAAAACACCGTTGGTTTTGTCGTCGTTGACGAACAGCACAGATTTGGCGTTGCCCAACGCGCCCAACTTTTTATGACGCATAACCAAAAGTTAACACCCCACCTCTTAACCATGACTGCAACCCCCATCCCAAGAACCTTGGCGCTTACTCTTTATGGGGACCTTGACCTCTCAATTTTGGACGAGATGCCCAGGGGTCGCCAAAAAATATCCACCTTTGTTGTTCCTAACAAAAAAAGATCCGACTGCTATAAATTCATCGAGAGGGAAGTCACCAGCGGCAGGCAGGCATTTATTATCACGCCATTTGTAGAACCGTCAGAATCCATGACAACCGTAAAAGCAGCGACCGTTGAATTTGAAAAACTAAAAACAAAATTTACAAAAAGCGTAAAACTTGGCCTTCTCCATGGAAGACTAAAGTCAAAAGACAAAGAAAAAATCATCAACACATTCAAAAAAGGCAAAATAGACGTATTGGTCGCCACACCGGTTGTCGAAGTAGGCATAGACGTACCTAATGCCTCAATAATCATGGTCGAATCGGCCGAGCGCTTTGGGCTTGCCCAACTCCACCAGTTAAGAGGCAGGGTGGGCAGGGGCGAACACAAATCCTATTGTTTTTTATTTACAGATGCCAATCAGGAGCAATCTACAAAACGCCTCAAGAGCATGGAAAAAGTTCACGTGGGTTTCGAACTCGCCGAAATAGACTTGAAACTCCGGGGCAGCGGACAAATCTTTGGCCTTAAACAATCAGGATTCGAAAATTTTAAAATCGCCGACATTGGTGACATAAAGCTTATTACCATGGCACAAAAGCATGCCAGGGAACTCCTAAAAACCGACTCGCATATAGACAATTTTCCCCTACTAAAAGAAAAATTAAATAAAATCCAGGTTGAATTGTCCCAGCCAAACTAGTTAACGTTTGATGAAGCTTGACTCACAACCTCATTCCCCATATAATCCCCAAAACGGAGAAGCTTCTCAGTATCAATACGCCACCTGGTCAGTCACTGGCACTTTGACGCATTGACACCCTGACGCTTCTTCCGTTTATACTTAAAAATAGTAGCCAGTTATTAGAAACTGAAATATGACACCTTTACCTAAAAAAAGACATGCAAAGTCCCGAACAAGGACCAGAAAGGCGACAATCAAGCTCACATTGCCAACACTCATTAAATGCATAAACTGCGGCAAACCACGACTGCCCCACAGAGTATGCGCCGCTTGTGGCGCTTACGGTAAAGGCCCAAAAGAATTAGTTAAAAAAGATGAAAAAAAAGGATGACCCAAGACATATTGCCAGGGTAAACATTATGAAAAATTTATTTATAAATTCATTTAATAAGACAGTGTTGCCGGAAAAAAATTCGATTGAAGCGCAGGTTTTGGCAAAATCAAAGCAAATTGAATTGCTTATCAGCAGAAATGCTCCCAGCTGGCCGATAGATCAGGTCGCCCAAATCGATCTTGCCATACTAAAACTTGCAATTTGGGAACTCTTGTTCAAAAAAGCTAAAGAGCCCTACAAGGCTGTCGTCGATGAAGCGGTAGAGCTTGCCAAAGAATACGGCTCCGACATGTCAGCCTCCTTTGTAAATGGAGTCCTGGGATCAATAATAAAAGCCAAACCGAAAACCAAGATCAACTAACTATTAACTATTAACTATTAACTATTAACTATTAACTATTAACTATTAACTA
>ERZ1292625.1982-Hain-H41-01um-R1-1982-length-20814-cov-140_pt1 | contig 20814 bp, 34 predicted proteins | sample MGYA00564400_ERZ1292625 | MGnify/ENA primary metagenome ERZ1292625 (study PRJEB36523, sample SAMEA6512639) | groundwater metagenome | collected 2019-01-08 | study: AquaDiva: Metagenomics assemblies of 32 groundwater samples
GCCCCGGAGGATATGAGAGCCTTCATTGCTTTAGAATTGATTTTACGAAATTTTAGGAGAATTTCAATCCAACTAAGGGCTGAGAAAGCTACTGGATTTTTTTTATTGATTGAGGCTTCTAGAGTCTTCAACTTCTTAGTTTCTGTAGAGCCCACATCTTTAATGTGTGAAATGCCGTAAGAAATTGTGTTGTCGTGATGAGAAGTAAATTCAAAGAAAAAGTTATATAGGGAGGGCGGGGTTATCTCAATGTGGTGTAGACGGGCATCTTGGATAAGTTCCTTGATTTCAGCCAATTTATCGAGTTTACTATCAGATAAGTTTAGGCAGACCTCGTAAAATTTCAATGGAGCGTGAGTCTTACAATAGGCAGTATAGTAGGAGTTCTGAGCGTAAGCATAGGCGTGACTAGCATTAAAAGAATAGCGAGCACTGGCCTGAATCCAATCAAATAATTTTATAGCAGTTTCACCATTAATCTTCCCGGTTTTAGCGGCCCCGTCAATAAATTTAGTTCTAAGTTCCGCCATAAGTGCCGGTATTTTTTTGCCTGTAGCGCGGCGTAGGTCGTCCGATTCATTAAGTGTAAATCCAGCTATCTCACGAGATAAAATCATGCTTGTTTCTTGAAAACAATTACTTATAATAATTCCATTTCCAACTAAATTTCTATTTTTTAATACAGATATACTATAAAATTGTTCGTTTTCTACTTTCTCAATAGATTTTATTTTTGTATAAGCTATGTCTCCAAAATCAAGTCCAATATCTCTACATTTTCTCATAGAAGAAAATCCATTTTTTGATATTACAGACAATGGTATATTTCTTTTTTTGCAAAAACCCCTAACACTTTCTCCGGTAGATTTAATATAATTTCTTAATTCACTTCTTGGATAAGAGCCAAATATCCGACCATCTAATATTCTGGTTATTTTTTTTAATTTAAGATATGGACCTATTAATTCATTGAATTTTTTAGTATTTACAATATGAACTCTATATTTTTCCAAATAATGTTCTATTCCATCCATTGTTAGAAATTTTCTTATAGCATTTAATACTTGTAAATTAGTGGTCGTAAAATGATTTCCAGTATATGATGCGTGACCATCTGAATCAAAAATACCAGCTAAAAAATTCCTTCTACAATTTGTTGATAATTTAAAAAATTCTTCGTGAACTATTTTTTCATGCTTAGTTTTATCTAAAGTTAATTGCTCAAGAAACCATCTGTATATAGTTTTTCTATTTCCATATTTTTTATCTTCTAATAAATATTTACCAGATAAAGATATATAATTTGATCTAACATTAAAGTATTCACCAATATTTAAATTTTTAGATAAATTTTTTGATATCCACTTGTATAACTTATCATGATTTTCTTGTGTTCCAGATGCTATAGCTTCTCCAGCACAACCATCTCCCAATAGCTGTCCGCAAAAATATGAAAGATGTTCTTTGTTTTTTGTAATTCCATCGTATTTTTTTGATTCTAATTCAGATATACCATTATAATTATTTTGATTTTTTGCTATAGCTATAACATGTATTTTTGGATTTAAATCTTTAGCTTCTATCATTCCTAAATGAGTTAAAACTTTGTGGTCTTCAGTTAGAATAATTTCATAATTATTATTAAGTTTAATTTTTACTCCATTTTTTTGTGGAGATTTTTTTATATCAAAACATGTGTCTAATTCATTTAATTTTGAATTTATGTTAAAACTAATCAAGCTATCATTTTTAGATATATATTTTATCATCTTTTCAGATCCATCTGACATAGATATATATGTATCTTCATGTATGCATAAAATTCCCTGAGTATCTTTCAGTATCAAGTCTACTTCTGGATGTATAGACGGAACTTCAGAATCTCCATTTTTACGATCAATATAATGCTGAGTTAATGATATACCACCTTCTTGGGCATCTGCCGTACCCGGACGTATTATCGAAACTAATGCAGCTAAATGATGTATATTTTCTGGCCGAAGCTTTTTTGTCCATCTTTTTTGAAGTTCTAATTGGAAAACACCTTTAACATCTCCTTCAGATAGAGACAGCCATGTATCGTAATCTTCTAAATTCCTAAAATCTTTACCTTCTGGAAGATATGGTTCAATTTCCATTAATTTATCTAGGGTCGAAAGTGCTAAAATATCAAATTTTGGTAATCCAATAGCTTCTAAATCTTCCATTTCTAACCCTGCTACAGGCTCCCCCTCCTTATCTCGAACCATAGGGCAGCACTCAGCTAGAGGCTCGGAGGATATTATAATGCCAGCAGCATGTTTCCCTTGTGACTTGTGGGTTCCCTCAATAGCAATAGCTTTAGCGAAATATTCTGCTAGCGGACCCTCTAGAGTACCGTCCTCATTTAGAGTACACCATTTTTCTAACTTTTTTGCCCGATTCGTAAGAGCCCATCTAATTATAGATTCTTCTCCCGTCTGTTCTAATTCGTCCGCAATTTGAGCTTGATCCGGAATCCATTCAGTAATCTCATTCATTTCCCCAAAAGAAGCAGCGTCTTCAATTCTAAGGACTTCTTTGAGGGCAGACCGTCCCATGAGAGACCCGAACGTACATATTTGAGATACTTTGTCCGACCCATACTTACTAACGATATATGCAATAACTTCGTCTCTATGACCCGCTGGAACATCCAAATCGATATCTGGTAAACTTATTTTTCCAGTCTCTAAATTATTTCTACCTGAATTATAATATCTACTAAATAAAAGATTATATGGAATTGGATCTACTGTATTAATACCTATTAGAAATGATACTAAAGAGCCACAACTCGAACCTCTTCCGCAGGGGACCATCCATCCACTCTGCCTAACAAAATTAACAATATCCCATACTATCAGAGTGTATCCAGCTAAATTTGCACCACTAATAACTCCTAATTCTTCCTCAAGTCTGGCCCTATATTTTTTTTCTTGTTCTTCTTCCTGTATCTTGGGCCCGCCTGCTAATTTGGTTTGCCAACCTTCTTCACATAATTGTCTTAAATATTCTATCTCACTCAATCCATCCGGGCACACAAAGTGGGGTAACTTTGGTTTACTTAAAATATCATAATCTTCACACATATCCGCTATTAAGACCGAATTATTCAATTCTTCATCAGTGTGTAGAGCCCGCATTTCATCATAGGTGGGGATATGGTAATTGTTTGAGATAAAGAAATTACCGAGTGGTACATCTTCGCCCCTGTTAATGGCAGATTTTACTTTGGGTAAAGTCATTCCTAGAGATGAACAGAGAAGGATTCTTTGCAGTTCGCAGTCTTCCCGATAAATATAATGGGCGTCACCAGTTGCAATACCATGAAGTCTACCATTAGATTCTCTAATTATTTCTCTAAAACATTCAGCAGCCACCCTTTCCATAGGAAGATTTTTTTCATCAATAAGTTGAATTTCAACAAAAAAATTATTAATTCCAAATGTATCAATATGTTTCTCAATAGATGCTATAGCCCTTGCTTTCCAGTCGGGCCATAAATATTGGCTAGCTTCTTCAGTAGATTTAGTTCTATAAACTTTATTATCGCTAAAAATTGTTTCACCCAAAGAACTACCGGGGTGCCCACTTATAGCAAAAACGTCATCATTTCCTAGATATTGTTTAAGTAGGTCAAAATCTACTCTAGGCTTATAATAATAATGTTCTGGGCGATTACTTTCAGAAACTATTTTAATTAAATTCTTCCACCCTTTTAAGTTTTTAGCTATTACTACTAGATGAGATAAGTGTCGATTTTCTGGTGATTTAATTGCTACGGATTGTTCAGCTACGTAAAATTCAATTCCTAAAAGTGGTTTAACACCGACTTTTTTACATTCCTTAAATAATTCGCAGCATGAAGCCAAGCTCCCGTGATCATTGATTGAAATAGCTTTATATCCTTGTTCAACACAATATTGGGCTATTTTTTTAGGTTGGCTAAACCCATCCATAATACTTCCACGGGAACTATGGTTGTGACAACTTACCCAATTTTTATATTGTTTAATTTCTTCCATCATTCATCTTTCTTTATTGGATAATATGCCCCAACCCACACACAAGATTCATCCGGAAAAGCCTCATTTAATCTGACCGGCCCAACAAAATATTGATGTGTTCTACAGCTTGCCACAGCCTTAACCTCAGAATCAAACACACCAACAAATTCCCAACTACCATTCCCTCGCAATAGATTTTTACCAACAATCCATAGGTTAATTTCGTAGAAAATAGGATCTATAAGTTCTTTCTCTGTAATACGTCCTTCAAGTACCATAAATTGCTTCATTCCTTTTTCATATTTTTCTTTAGTCATATCATACATTCTTTTCTTGTTCATTTTTATTAACACCAATAACGTCAAGATTCCAAATTAATCTATTATACGTATTACACTTACAGCATCTTAAATCTAATTTATAATGATGGGGCATTTTAAATTGGAACGGTTTGTTATATAGATGTTTATGACTACAATGCCAACAAAACCAAATAAAAGAATTTTTTTTCAATTTAAACCTTCAAGTATATCTTTTTTATCTATATTTTTTACCCACATATTACCAATTTCCCTACCGTTTTCGTCTAATTTGACATTGGTAACACGAGTCATTTTTGGAACAATTTTAGAGGCACAATCATCACAAATAATGCTAGTAAATTTAGTACAGCCCATTTCTAGATCATATTTACATGATCCATAACCAAATAATAATTGTATTTCTCCTCCGCTATAAGGCTGTAAAGTTTCCCAATTTACTGTGGCACAGTCTAGTAACTTGTCACAAATACAGCATGGGCGGGGATCGTTATATTTAGTCATAAATTTGTCCTATATGTCTGCATTGTTGACAAAATACCATACCATCCTCATGAATTTCCCAGATGGGCCATCCTAGAGAATTATCTCCGACCATTCCACAATAATCGCACGCACATACAAAACCTTCATCAACCAAAAATTGGCAATAATCACAACCATCAATTTGACATATACGATAATCATGATGTTTAGCAGTTTCTTCTAAATAATCATTTAAATAATCATAAGTCATCTTAAGCCCTCAAAAGTTCCCTTCTTATCCTCATCCCTATAGTTCCAGTATGCCATATCGTATAAATCAGCCCTGTGTGGTAACTTAGACTTATAGGGTAAGGAAGCAGTTAATAGAGCTAAGCATAGATCGATATCTTCACAATTAATAGAACATTCCAAGATTAGATCTATGTAATCGAACTTACCCTGATGGGCCAAGTCAGTAAATAGAGGGTAGATATTATAAAAACTAGGTTTAATCATGGGCGAAGTTACAACTTTCCCCAACTTCCGTCTTTGTATTTCAATACTGCCCAGTCTATAAAATTCGATACCAATTGATCAATCACCAAACTCTTGATTAGTGAACTGAATGGATATAGCCAATAGGGCAGATTCGGCCCAATAACAGTATCGTATACGCGACGAATTACGGCCATTACGAATTCCTTCTTATCGGTGCCGACCGTATACGCCCCCTGTGCAAAAGACATAGCTTCTGCTATAGAGTCCAACATGAACCGAACAGATTCGGCCAAAGTTTTGGTTGGAGAGGCCATTGTAGTCACAGAAGATTTTTGGGTAATTTCCTTAAATTTCTTTTCTACGGCTAGGGCGAAAATTTCAGCTTGTGTGAGGGGAGATTTGACAGTAACCATAATAATTCCTTGATTGAGTGAAAAAATAGTAACAACTGGAAAGGATGGGATCGAACCATCGACCTGCGGATTAACAATCCGATGCTCTGCCAACTGAGCTACAATCCAAAATTTAACAGTGAAAGTGACAGGAATCGAACCTGCATTGTTCCAGTTACTCTACTACCGCTTAGAAGACGGGCGAGATACACTTTCAAAAATTATACAAATAAAAAATCCACCGGGTGAATTCGAATCACCGTCTATATACTACTAGTACATGCTTTACAGACTAAGCTACAGTGGATACAAATAAAAAATATATAAATTAAATAAAAACACATCCTATCGGAGTGGCGGATAAGCCGATGTAGTCAGAGAGGCCCACTACAATTCCTCAAGTATATAGTTAGAACTAAGTATAACATATTTACCGTCCGAATCGTAAAATCTTATCATTCCGGTATCTAAATATTGCACATTGTTGGTTTCCCATGATCTATCGACTATCCCGCCAGACACAATTGATACTCTTTTTTTATTTGATCTATCTTCTCGGGCGCAACCTAAACACAAAACTAAAATTACACACAATCCATATTTAATCATAATTTTCATCTTCTTTCTTTATAAGTTCCATTTTCTGTCTTGATAATTCCATATTATTTTTTGACCAATCTCAATCTTTTCATCTGAATTATACACTATTCCTATTGGCAGACCCCAAGGGGAAAGTAGTGTTAAATAACGGTTTTTATCTTTATAAAAAATTGAATAGATGATATATGCACTACAATGAGTAAAATTATATGTTCTAGGCTCAAATTCATCCATCTTCGGGTCACTCATTTAAAATGGGTCCTTTATAAATTCCCACCAACTTTTATCGTCTTCCTGAAACGCCCACATTCCAGTATGAATAGTAGCCATAAGTAATATTACTGGAGATAGCAAAGGTATTAAAATTGCATAAATAGTATATCTTATAACCATTTTAGCATCTATTTTTTTATACCACGAAATCGGTTCTTTCCTCAATTCCACTATCCGTTTTTTCCAATAAATTCCCGTCTCCCCTTCTAGCCAAGGGTCATCCGGGCCGAGTAGGATATAATCTTCTAACAAATCCGAATAAGATTTGGAGTCAATTTGTTTCTTAGTCTGTTTATTTAGGAACATTTAAAAAATCTTTCTCTTAAAATTTGTGCCATTTTTGTCGTTTGAAGTATGCCTATTATAGCATCGGCATCTTGTTTTGTCAAGCCCACTTCACCATTAGTTCTGAAGAAGTTGTCAATTTTTAGATCCAAGTCATCAATAACTATCCATTTATTTAATTTATATCTATCAACATATTCCATGATTTGATTTTCTCTAGAGTCGTTTTCGTCTAAATCTTTACGGGTAACATCTAGAATTTTATGACGACAATTCAACCCATGACTTAAAAATAAATTTTCTAATCCAGTAATATTCATAGAGCCAGAATAAACTAGATATCGCCAAGCTGAACTAATTACAAGTTTAAGGTCTGGAAATTCATCTAAGATGCGGTTAAATTGTTTCACACACTCGGGATAGGTTCCACAATATCCATTTGGGTGGGCCTGATGAAAATTGAGCACGCCATCTACGTCACAAAACACAATCATAATAAATTATTCTACAAAATTACATAATAAAAAATATACACAGTAGTGCGGGTGGAAGTCGAATCCACATACAATCCCGCTTAAAAGGATTGGCTCACCAGTTGGTCTACCGCACCATAAATAGCCGTCTTAGTGCATCAACGGCCCGATAGGAAACTGTATCCAATAACCACTTTGGCCACACCTAGTTTGCGGAGTTATTATCTGAACATAGTTCGAGAACAAACATTCCTCTTCCGCCATGAGTAGGACTGGTTAGGTCCGATTTTTATTTATTTTTCATTCCAATTATCTGGATATTCTAAACAATATTCATCACAACATCGGGCGAATTCGTATAGCCAAGGATTATTATAAAAGGCATAATAGTATGTGGCTTGAATAGAACACCAAATATATAATAAAATTTTACATAAACATACAAACGGGAAAATTAAACATAAAAGCAAGAAAAAAAATATTATAAAGGGGATTCTAAGTATAAATCTGAACATAATTTTCCTTTAATCACTTATTGATTGTATTTTGTTTAAAATTTCTTGTCTTCCGTCTACTTTTCCTTTAGCATAAGCTTCTTTCCACACCTTATCCTTATTCATTATTTCGGAGCAAAGAGCGGATAATATCAAATGGAGTTCGGAAAGTAAAAGTTCCCCAGTAACATCATATGTTTCAGAAGCGTCGTTAATTGCATCTAAAACGTCTTGTTTAAATGTTTCATGTCCAAAATAACTCATATCAATAATTCCTTATTTTTGTACGCACGTTGGAAGTCGGTCTGCTTTGCTACCTCACGCTGTAGGTGCATGAGCTTCACAAATATATTAGCACACACTTTGGTATCTGTCAAGGCATCATGTAAAGATTCTTCGGCTACGTCGATACCCATCCATTGGGCGGCGTCTGAAAGTTTCATCCCGGCTATATCTGGATTGTTTTCTGTGTATCCTTCGAACATGTCAAACACATCGTAACGATGCATAGGGCTGAATAGGGAGCCTCTATCCTTGTAGGTTGGCCCATACTTTAAGCATAGGCGTTCTATGATTGGCATGTCGAAATTAATTATGTTGTATCCTACGAATATAGGGGCTTTATAGGCTGAACGAGTCGGGTTGAACCTCTTATGGAATTGTAGGTACTTGTCCCAAACTATTTTAAATGGGGGAGCTTTATCAAGATTTTCTTTAGTCTTGCGGGTTACTTCCAATGCTTTGCTCTCTACTGGGCCCCAACCTGCTGCCATAGCACGTTCATCATCCCAAATGGGTTGTATCTCACTATTAAATATCCCGTTGGTTTCTATTCTAAGGGTACGAGGATTCAGAATTATGGTGCATATTTGGGTTAATTGACAAGTTTGTGTGTTTAATGCAGTGGTCTCAATATCTGTGATTGCAAAATGATTAGTATTCATAGATATTATTTATATATTCAATTTTTACTTTATCGGTTCCAAGTTATTTACAATAGCCATCATTACATCTGGACAACTAAATGGTTCTTTTTTATTTGTTGTTTCCTCTAACATTACAAAATATGAAGAATTATTATAATGTGGATAATTTATCTTCAACTTATTGTATATTTCCGGCTTATCTTCGGGTTCAGGTTTATCTTCTGGGGTGGATAATCCATGTAGATATGGCATAATCTCTAATTTATCCAACCTATCATCAATATTCATTACGGCCATATGACGTAGGCCGCCAATAAGAATTGTTTTCATTAAATTTTTTCCACAAATATGTTAGACTCTAATAAAACACAAGGAATATTAATAGTTTTATTTTCGGACATATCTAGCACTTTCAACTCATAAGTACTCTCTTGGCCCAATCCGCCCAAATGGAATGCGATAATTTGCCACACCCTGAAGCCTGAAGCGGTAGGATAATGCTTGATTCTTATGATATCACCGACATTAAAATCTTGATAATTAGGCCCCGGACTCCATTTATAATGGGCCCCACCTTCTAAAATTTCAATATCTAATCTATCCTGTAGAAAAAATCTAATAACATTTCCGTCTATATTTTCTTTAAGCCAACCCATTTCTACTAAAGCGGCGGATAAACAGGCTCCATTGAAAGTATCAATTTTACCAAATTTCATACAAGCTAAGTGGAAAGGATCATTCATTATTTAATCTTTCTAATATTTCGTGGGCCATACAAGTAGTTTTAATAGATTGAAAATCTGACAATGTAATTGGTTTGCCATCCCAACCTCCCCTAATATAGCATGAGCGGGTAGTACAATTTCCATTAACATATCTATTACATTCGGATTTGAGCCAATCTATACAATCAGGGGAAAGATTTTTAATGCCATCCATAATTAGAGCCCTCAGCTTGCCCCGTACCAATCTGGTTGTTCTCTACCATATTCTTCCTTTTTAATTTCTTTCTCTTCCAAACATTTTTCGCAATAAAATCTTTCAATCATAAGATAATGTAAGTTATAATCTCCGGATTTACATTTTTTCGAACGACTTAAGAAGATGAATTTGTGGTCACATTTTTCAACATCCATAATTAATTCCGATTTAGGCAATAATTCTGATTTAGACAATGGTTTATCTGGCCAAATACAATCACCCTTACCACAATATGGGTATGAATTGAAGGGGTACATTTACACATTTAAGGCCCAATTATACAAAGAAAAAGTTATACATCAATAAACACAATAAAAAGCATCCTAACGGAGGGGCGAATAGCCCGAACTAGTCGGAGAAGCCCCCTTACAAATTATAACTTATCAACTGATCCGTGTCAAGGGCCCACAACAAATTTTATCTAACTACTAACCCTAGCCCAAAAAGCATCTTCAAAATCTTTTTCACTCACCGGAAAAGCAAACCAACATTCTGGTTTTATTATGCATAGTTTTTGATTCAATTCGCCCACAATTAAAGATTTAGGAACAAATAAAGCAGTGATTCCACATGAAATAGTTTTTAACAAATTTCTTCTTAGCATCATAAATCCTTATTATTTTTTTTCTTGTCTATTTCTTCTATACTATCATACAATTCATCAATCCTCAAATTATAACAATCGGCCCTTACTTTAAATCCATTTGATCCATCTGTAGTCCCTTTAATTAACTTTCGGGCCCTTTCAAAATACTCTTCCTTCTTAATAACCCCTAAGAACCATCCACGGGTGTATTTACCATTAAGAAACTCGATACGAGCAAAGGCTAAAAAATCGCATTTTTGGGACGTGTTAAAGTTCGCAATTGAACACTCATAGTGAGGATACGGAATTGAGGTGCATTTTTTACTCTTGCAGTCTGCACTGCGGCCATCCGGTAATATAATATCATACTCATAGGTGTTCGTCAAGACCCCACCCAAGATTTTTTGGCATACAAGTTCTCCAAGAAACCCCACCTCATTACCTTCACCACCCATGATTGAATTTTTCAACCGACCCATATCTCTAGCCTTCGACCAAGCAATTTGCCTCATTTCTATCGTAAGTTCAACTTCAATCATTTGATTCTCCATCTCATCTCTTCCTCTCCATCCGGATGTTCCACCAATTCATGTACATAGGTACGAGTCCACACATCTTGACTTTCACCCCATCCCGATTTCAATTTCTTGATAGTTAATTCTACAAAATCTCCCTTATCATAAGGGCTGCTTGGGGGTTCCTCATTATCCTTGAAAAATTTATCTATGGCTTTTTTGGCCAAATCTAGATGTAAGAAAATTCCGAGTGGATAGTAAGTATCGTCGGAGGTATCACAAACTTGGAAAATGAAAAATTGCACAGGTAAACCTTTATTTTTTTATCGATTTGTGGGCACTAAATAAATTATGTACCGGGACTATGGTAGTGCCCGACAGTGAATCCGGGCTTTTTTAAATCTTCTGATGCTTTAGTTATACCGTAAGTCTTGATATAGTTTTCAGCGTGATAGCACATCTTGGTTTCTGTTCCGGGCCAATTTGTTTTGTAAAAATGACAAAGACGGGTACATCTAAAATCAGATCTCCAAGGATTTATTGGTTCTGGATTATTACAAGATCTTATTTCTTCAAATATTTTCTTTAATTTTAATAAAAATACATCATGATTAGATTTATCAAAACATACGGTGAATGGTCCACCCGCCTGTAAATATAGAATAGTAACAATAACATATTTTACCTCTGGATAAAGATGGCAAACTGCGAAATAATATAGTAAAAGTTGAATATCTTGATAAAAGTCTAGTTCATTTTTTACTTTTCCGGTAGCAAAATCTTTTCTTGTGGCTCCAGATTTATAGTCACAAACCATAAGGGTATTTTCTGATTCCCTAATTATAAGATCTATTGTTCCTTTTATACATAAATTAACCATTTCTCCTTCATGTTCAAATCTAGCCCAAGGCTGATCTATTTCTATAACGAAGCCTATTTCCGGCTGAAAGATATTTTGCTCTCGCGGATCAAATTGCCCATTATTATGATTAAAGGCATAATCTAACATGTTTTGGCAAAATTTATAATCCGTTTTATCATTAAATTCTAGGTGGGAATTATTAGTTTTATAATGATTATATGCTAATTCTAATAATTTTGTAACAAATTCTTCTGTATATAATTCTATTTTAGTAAATGGTATATTTCCAATTTCTGAATCTTCACATACAAAATTTTCTCCTTCTTCGTTATCTTGTATTAATTTTTTACATATAGCTAAACATTCAAGAACTTTATGGCAAATAGTCCCTTTTACCGCAGCAAGACCACTTGGGGTTTGATATCCAAGCCCATAAATAAGATAGTAGGCCATTTTGCACGTGCTCCAGCTTTGAAGCGAAGAGCTACGGGCGAAGATTATAGGTATCATTACTTATTATTTTCTGTTATAATTTTGTGTTTCATTCGTCTACTATCCTAAATCCCGCCAACCAATCCTTTATTTCCTTCTCAGACCAATCTTTAGGATTTTCAATATCTTCATATCTAATCTTTATCTTCCTCCATTGAGCAATCGCAATTTCCGCCATTGCCCCTACGGAATTTAAATGTCCACACAAAACATATAGTTCGTCCACCGACATTATAGCGGCTAGGTCCAACCTAATGATCGTGTCTAAGTCGGCCTCGTGTGGACAAAGTTTCCAAGGGTTTATTATAAACTTGTACCTACTTAGACTCCTCAAGTAAACCTCGGCCCTATCAAAACCTTCTTTATTATAATCGGGAAGTCCAGTCATAGGGCCCACAATGTAGACACTGCTCATTCCGTCCACCTATAGTTATCGATTATCTGTAAAAGTTGGGTACATGTGTCCACAAGATCCAAATTAGCGTTATCTAAAGTGGACGAAACTAAATGTGGAGAAATTCCCTTCTCTGAAGTATGCCAGTCTATTATTTCTTTTCTTGTCAATTTTACCATCTTCCCTCCTGCTTCCAGTATTGCTTCCGCTTCATTATCAAACCTAACATCACTAATGATGGAAAGGGCAGATTCCTCATTTTTGATTTGTCCGATCAGAGCATTTACCCAAATTGGACTATAAATTCGGCGACAAATTTGAGAGCCAAAATATTGTAGGAATTCTCTAATACTCATTGGGCCGGGTTCATGTTCTATCAACCCCAATCTTTCTAAATCTTCCTGTTTAAACCCGTAATCATCACAAACTTGTGGAGTAATAATTTCGGGAAAAGACTCCCATCTTAGGTGCTCTAATTTTGTTTCTTTATCTTCATTAGTTCCATATGCCAACTTTTCGGGCACCCCAAATAGATTGGTCGCCACACCCTTCAAAGCGTCAGCAAAAGCATAATTTTTAACATAGGGCCAGATTGATTGAGAGGCCCATAGAGCGAACTCGGGGCCTTGTGTGGTCACGTCCAGCATACCCGACTGGACCCCCTTTTCAGTAGGGAAGTCCACATGTAATTTGCCATCCACATCAATGCTGAATCCCGTAATGATATCATTCGCTTTCAATTGATAGCCGTGTAGAAAGTTCGAAAGAGTGTTTTTACCGCTTTTCCGCCCACCATGAATTCCTAAAATTCGCATTGAATCCCCTTAATATTATTTTCTGTTAAAATTATTTGTAGTTCACTTACTGTATGATCGGCTGGATCGTTGTGTATAAGTACCGGAATCTTGTAATTAAATCGTCGCCCACAAATTTCTTGTATCTTTTTACAGCATTTTTGGCCCGCATCATCTTTATCCGTCATTATGACGATAGTCGTACACCCGGATTTTTCAAGTAAGATTAACTGAGAATCTGTAAAAGCCGATCCCATAAGGCCCACACAGTTTGGATATCCTGCCTCCCAAAGTCTCCATACATTACCCTGTCCCTCCACAACTATAGCAACCCCACTATCTACAATATACTGTCTACTAAGATTTAACCCATACAAGTGTTGTCCCTTCTCTAAGATAGAATCGTATAACCACTTGGGGCCCTCGGATTCTTCCTCAATTAATCGCCCACCTGAACCTACAAACTGATAACATTCGTTGTATACGGGGGTTACGGCCCTTCCATCCATATAACCTTCTGAACAGTCTCCCGCATCAAACTTTATAAGGATTTCCTCAGAGAATCCCCGCTCCATAAAATACATAGAAGGAATTGATAGATTCTTAATTGCCCACTGTCTATCTATACTGAAAGGATAATTCCTATTAGGTTCCTTACAAAACTCATTCAATATTCTGTGGGTCTCTCTGTATGGGTCGGCTAATTCGGCCCTATCTTCTTTTATACTACAATATTCGGACCCAAGAAACTCTACAACTTGCCCATAAGATATATTTTTATTTGCTAGTTTTGTGAGTGCTCCACGAACAAATCCGAAAATTCCACTTCCGTATTGATCATGGCACCCACCAGTCCAACATTTCCAGCATAAGTTGTCGTCCGAGAATATGGTGCATCCGGTAGGGTTATCACCACCATGAACGGGGCAAGAAAAAAAATATCTATTCTTTGAGAAAGTATAGGTTATGTGAAGTCTATCAAGGAGTCCCGGTATTTTGTCCAAGGGTACTAATATCTGGTACTTTGATTGGTTGCGACTTCCTGAGTAATTCATTACGGGTTGGGCCGATTTCAATTTTAGCAAATTCTCCCCTCATTCTTACGTTGATATAATCACCGGGATCTAGACAGGGCCCATAACGAGAAACCATTGGGGTCAACTTACGATTGTAAGGGGGTATTACTCCTGCGGCTACATCGTCAGCTTGTTCTTCGGGCGATTTTTCTTCAAACTTAGTGTGGGAGGTGCATAACCAAGCTATCCGGTCAGATTGGGCGATATCTCCCTTTTGATTTAATTGTACGAAAGATAGACAGGGAACCATGTACTTTTGACAGAAATTATGTAGGGTGGTCATCTGAAAACCCATTATTTGATATTCTTTCATGGAGTCGCTTAGGCCATCATCAGAAGTCATTTTTAAATAGTCATATATTACTAGACAGTCTTTAGCCTTACCATCTTCACCAAATCCAACCTCACAGTAAATCCATTGACGGGCCAAAGATAGGATAGTCTCAAAAGATGAGCCTGATACATTAATATGAAATATGTTAAGAGAATCAAAGTGGGCAGCAGCTTGTTCGACCCTATAATATTCATCGTGGGAAATCAGACCTTCGGCCAATCTATTAACATTTATATTACAGCAATTAGCTATGAATCGATTTTTCTGACTATTATAATCCATCTCAGTGTCTAGTAATAAGACGGGCAAATTTGTAGAGGCCACATTAACACCGATTTGAAGTCCCATAGTAGACTTGCCCACTTTAAGCCTTGCTGACAATAATGTTACCCCGCCCTTCCTTAGGCCCCCTCCTATAGCTTTATCTAGGGCTCCTACACCCGTACTAAGGCCCATCATTTCGTGAGGGTTCTCCACGAGCCCATTAACGTATTCCAAAACATCCTTCGTTAAAAGTTCGGGCTTGTTATTAGAACTGTTGTATACCTGAGACACGAGATCCGATATTGGGCCCTCCAAACTACTGATAATATCTCCTATATTTTCCTCACCATTGAATTCATTCAACCTTTGATGACATGCTTCTAGGACCCGGCCCCCATCACGAATAATTTTTAATTTGGCTAATTTATCGGCATAATATTTTATATTATCTTTATGCACCGGAAAATTATACAAGGCTCTGATATAAGCAATTTCCCCGTCTTTAGATATGAGACCGTCAAATCCCATAGTAACCGATTTAGACAGAATAGTTGATAGATCGGGTTTTCCTCCTTCAATCATAGTGGCCCGAATACATTCGAATAAAATCTGATTAGTTTGATCAGTAAAAGTTTCCATTGTAATATAATCTACATCTATGTAAGCTTCCAAACCAAATTGCAAAAAGCTGGATAGTAAAGCACGTTCGAACGCAAGATCAGAATGTTTTTCAATATTATTTTTTTTTATTTGTGTCATTTTGTAATCAATAAATCTTAATGTATTCAGTTAAATTGCGTATTATACTACGGGTAACTGATGACGACGGTTACTTATTAACTTAAAAATTCTAAAGCCCGCATTTCTGGTTATCGTCATTAGCTGGATTTGTGGGTTTTTTTATTGGAAAAATCATGAAAACTTGTGCAAAATGTAATATTGAAAAAGAATTGGAAGAATTTCATAAGGATAGGCGAAAAAAAGACGGATTATGTTGTCAATGTAAAAACTGTATAAAAGAATATCAGAAAAAATATCAAAAAGAAAATACAGAAAAAATCAAACAACTAAAAAAGGTATATCGACAAGAAAATAGAGAAAAAATTAGAGAAGGAAGAAAAGAACATTATGAAAATAATAAAGAAGTAATAAGTCAAAAAGGAAAAGAATATAGGGAACAAAATGAAGATAAAATAAAGCAACGAAAAATAGAATATTATAAAAAAAATAGAGAAAAAATAAAAGAACATAATAAAGAAAATAAAGAACAGAAAAAAGAATATAATAAAAAATATCAAAAAGAAAATAAATCTAAAAGAAATGAACAATTAAAAGAAAGATATAAAAATGATCCAATTTATAGATTAAAACAATGTTTAAGAAGTCTAAATTACAAGGTTATAAAAAAAGGATATAAATCTGCTTCAACCCAAAAATTGCTCGGTTGTACGTGGGAAGAGGCCATAATTTATATCGAAAATCAGTTTTTACCCGGAATGTCTTGGGAGAACTGGACAATAAACGGATGGCATTTAGATCATATAAAACCTATAGCTGCATTCGCAGATTTAGATAACCCAGAACAACAACGGCAGTGTTTTCATTTCACAAATTTCCGACCCATGTGGGCCGACGATAATTATAGTAAAAGTTCATGGTATAATGGAATAAAATATAGTAAGAAAACACATCTGCATGTTTAGGACTTTCTATATTTTTTTTATTGTTCATTAATTATATCTTTCAGTCGTCCCATAGCTCTCAAATATCGCATGCTAGCTGTAGCTTCACTAATACCCAATTTATTCGATATTTCATCATTCCCCAGTCCTTTATCCACTCTCAACAAGATGACTTCTTTGTCTAAATCTCTTAGGTAGTTAATGTTTTTAAACAAATAATCCACCTTCTCCTTATATTCTACTGTTTCTTCCGAGCCCTTTTCATTAGAAAAAAAGTATTCTGGGAGAATCTCTCCCTCTTTTGGTGGGCCACTAGATAATTCTCTATTCACACTTCTGCTTGTTGAAACTATATGAGTTCTATAAGCATCAATTATTTTATCATTAGCTATTTTAAAAATCCATCTTTTTATTTGCACCTTTGGATTTTCTAAATATTTATCTAATCTTCTATTAGCTTCTATGAGAACCTCCTGTAATACATCGTCTGCATCGGCCCTGTGCTTTATTCTACTGTATAATCGATTTTCTATAGTTCTCCTGAGGGATTTGATATGTGGAACAATTAATTCTTCGAACTTAGAGGTCATAAAAACTTTCAAAAAATTATTTATAAGTTTAATAGATCATACCCATTATTATAAATTGAATAAATCATATCCATTATGCAAATAGCTATGTAGTTTTTTTAAATCTTTTTCAGATATAAACATGGCCATTAACTCATAAGCGACTCCGTGTGTAGTATGTAAATGATTCTTAAGGGTGCCAGAACCATAATATTCCCAGTGCGGATAAGTATCTGGAATGCTAGAGGGTTTAATTCTATACAGAGTACTAGAATATTTTTTAGTTATAGGTTTTGAATTTTTAACTATAGGGATCGGAGGATGATCTCCAGTTTTTTCTTCCGGGCCGTCTAGGGTGGGCGGTAGAACCTTGAAAGGGGCGGATTCTACTTTAACGGCTTCCGGTTCTACAGCGACTTCTGATTCTATAAGAGATTCAGATTCTACAATTATAGGTTCAGATCTAAGAATCTTGTAGGACTTCTTATCTTCGTAGAGTTTTGTCCCGCCCACAATAAGAGAGGAACCTAGGAAGAATAGAATTAGAGAATATTTAGGATTCATTATTTATCTAAGCTGTAAATTATTGAAAATATATATCTAGATACTTAATTTAGAATACAAACAGGGTTGAAGCCCTCCCGCAACAACCACCAAAGATTGATTAACTTGTATAGCTGTAACCATTGCTTGATTTGGAAAGTTCCCTATGCCCCTATCTTCGACAATACATTCCTCACAAACCTTATCTTTTCGGATAAAATTACCTTTAGCAGAACCGTTTATAGCCAAGTCTTCTGACAACATTATATCGTGCAAGATATCACAATGCGATGCACCGTAAACGTGTGACTTGTCGAAGTCTTCGATTTCAATTTTTTTATTATTCATTTATTTCTCCTCGGACTGCGGTGATCGCGGTCGTTATGCCTTCGATCAATCGCTTTTCGAATGCACGTTCCCGTTCGTTTAGCTTCTGATCTCGTATGGCGTTTATCCACGAACAACAAAACAACAGAATAAATACTACCGAACCAACACCAAGACCCACTACAATTGGCCCTTCGTTCCGTTCCCATCTTTCTCGCCACTTCATCATAAAACCTCATGGAAATAATGTTAATGCTTGCCGGTTCTGTTATTAGTGTCATTACCGGCGTTTTGACAACAAAATGGTTTGATTGGCGACAAAGCCAAAATAACTACATCCAAATCAAAAAATATTTTAGTTTCAATCTTGATCTTATGGGGCGGATGGTGAGCCAATTGAATGCTGGCACACTACCCGATTACAAACTAGATTTAACCGTATTGGATTTTTTGATTTCACACGGCCCGAAGTCGTTCAAAAACAACATCGTGCAGTTTAATGATTTTAATGACAAACGATACCAAATGCACCACATCAATAATCAACTTTTATTTTTATTTGCATTGCCTGAACCCAAAGATAAATACTTGACTGATGTGGTGAAACACATTCAGGGCGAAATAATCGCACTCACTAACTTATTAGCCAACGCATAACAATCACATGCACCGAAGCACTTGATCAGCCGCAATTGGCTTGTGATAGGTTAATTACTCGTGCTCGGTGATGTGGGTCGTTCGTTGCTACAAGACAACCCCAACAACGATACAATCGCTGCGTTTATATTGACAATTCCCTCCAAAATTCGACCCACCGCACTCGGATCAAGGGTACACTCCACAATTTCCATTTTACCGTCTTTCACTTTTCTAATCATTTAATACTCCTATGGTTGACCCACTCGCTGTTATCAATGCTACTGTTTCTACAGTCACAAAACTCACAACGCTTGCGGGTACAATTAAAAATGCTGATTTGAAATTACTGGTAGCGGATCTAACATTAGAAATCGCCCAAACTAAAACAACAATGGCCGCTTTAATAGATGACAACCGCCAACTTAAAGCAACAATTTCTGCTTACAATACACCAAAGACTAGCGTTCAGGTCAAAGATGGATTGTACTTTACCGATAATGATGGACCATTTTGTATTGCGTGTTTTGATGATAAAAATAAACTCATCCGTATATCCGAAGTCTCAGGACATTTTAATGTATTCGGTAAATACAAGTGTCCAGTTTGTGCGGCATATTACGGTCCAACTTCAAACTGATAAGCCGCAACGAACAATACGATGGACACGAAGGGCTCGGTAACGGTTGATTTGTTGGTTCTAACATTATTTCTCGCCCTCGGTCATCGCGGTCGTTATCCTCTAAAAATCAAACAAAACACATGGTTCCCTACACAGATCTAACTCAAGACGACATCAAATCAATCCTGAATATGTTTAGTTCCCCAACTCCGTTCACAAAGGAACAGCTTGAAGACATTGTTCGGTCTATATCTCTTTGTTACCTAAAATCGACAGTTGATTTCCCCCTGATCGGTCAGGAGCTAGACATAGCACTTGACAAAAAATTTGGAGCCAATAATCGAACCCTAGTAGCGAAACTTAAACCTACTAAATTCTTGACCCAATTAGGGCTTATTGGCAAAGTCCAGCCGTAAGATACATTTCTCCATGTTTAATCATATCGGCCACATCAGCGTTAAATTGGTCCTGATGAATCATCATTTCGATGTATCCGCGAGTTCCATCGGTAAACCAAATATCGACCCCACCGGGCATCCAACTAGTTTTCCTGATTCGTTTACCGTCGAATATCGAGAATGGGTTGGTCAGGTCTAAATTACCCGGATGCCAGTCCTTCAACGAAATCATATTTTTTTTGACCAGAGGTCGTGGACCCACTTCTATTGTATCGTTCATACTCACTCCAAGGATAACTATGGGATGCAGCTAAGCCCTCAGTCATCGGTTAATTTTTTGTAATCGTAAAATTTCGGGCTAGCTGATCCCGAGCGTTATCCTAAGATGCATAAGATTTGCGATACTTTTTAAAAGTATCATTATCTATTACCATTTCGACTATCATATCGGCCCCCGTTATAATAAATAGAATTTTCACTTCTAGGGATACTAAATACACCATTGGGCGTTCCATAACTATAAGTGTTAAACCCTCCATTTATATTCGGACGAGTATAAAAACTTTGATTATACCCTCTGTTTAAATATATATTAGTTCCTCCATATAAATTGGGTCGAGTATACTTAAGCACTATATTAGAGGGCCTGTAGTAGTTGGAATAATATCCGCCCGACCGATTTTGGCCCATAAACAAGGTTAGTGCCTCAGGTGGTTCGCCCAAAACACAGGGTACAAGAAAAAATACAATAATGTTGCACAACTAAATAGTTTCATAAAATTTCCTTAAGTAGTTTTATTTGATTTTTTGGCGGATTTTAGAGTTTTGGGGAAATTCGTCGAACTCCCCTCTTGCGTAATTTCTGCCCGTTCTTCATCAGTAAAAGCCATATCGGCCTTCAAGTTTGATTTATAATCAGAAACAGAACGGGAAACACCGGAACACATAGCCCCAAAATTTTGGGTATCGTATGAACAAGTTCTTA
>ERZ1292625.1821-Hain-H41-01um-R1-1821-length-22617-cov-15_pt2 | contig 20812 bp, 31 predicted proteins | sample MGYA00564400_ERZ1292625 | MGnify/ENA primary metagenome ERZ1292625 (study PRJEB36523, sample SAMEA6512639) | groundwater metagenome | collected 2019-01-08 | study: AquaDiva: Metagenomics assemblies of 32 groundwater samples
GGTGTTGGTGTTGCAGTTGGAGTCGGCGTTGGAGTTGGTGTGATTGTTTGGCTTGGACTAGAAGATGAACTTGCAGAAGCAGAAGTGCTAGGACTTGATGAAACTGATGGGGAAGATGCAGTGGAGCTTTGGGATGATTTAGGAGACGGGCTAGGTAATGAACTAGCTGATTGTGATGGACTTGGTTGAGTTTGAATTGCAGGGGTAGGAGTTGCAGATTTTTGCTGCGGAGTTGTTATTGTTGGAGTAGTTATTCTAATTTGTGTTGATGCTGTTCGCAGTGGTTTTATATTTAGAGCTTCTTCAATTCTGTCTGGAAGAATTATATCGAATGTTTTTAAGAGTATTTCTGTTAATTTAGAAAAAAATATTGGCTGTTTTTCTTCTGTTGTTCTAATTGAAGGATAATAAGCTACTGTTGGATTTTCATCTTCATCATCTGGAATGCTATCGCCATCCTTATCTTTTTCTTCATGATTTATTTTAGGATATTTATCGCATTTATCTCCTACTCTATCATTGTCATAATCTTCTTGTTTTGGATTATAAACTGTTGGACAATTATCCGTAATTAAACCGATTTCATCTTTGTCAGGATCTAGTGTTTCTTCGCTAAAATATTCTGAGTATTCCTGAGATGCAGGATCTTGCAGTATTGCCGAGGTTAATGGAACTATTAGCAATATAGAAATTAAAATTAAATACACGCTTCTTTTCATATGGTTTTATATTTTTTATATTAATAAATCTTTGGTTATATTGCTCTTTCTCTATGCAATCTTCTTTTTCTCTTTTCTTTTTTAATCAATTTGCGCTGCCACTTCCAACGCATTTGCCCTTTCTTTTTCCATCTTCTAGATGATCGTTTCATAGTATTATTGTGTTACCCTGACTTTTAAATTTATTTAGTCTATTCATGATTAATTTGGCGTGTATATGGTTTATAAATCTTATTTCCCATCATTTTTAATGGGATTTTGGGGAATTGTTCACAGGGTTGTAACTGAATCAGATATTGTACTTTTAGTTCTTGATGTTAGAATGCCTGAATTGTCAAGAAATAAAGATCTAGAAGAGTTAATTGCTAGATACTATAAACAATTAATATTAGTTTTTAATAAGATTGATTTGGTTTCTTCTAAATATTTGGATTTTGTCAGGCATAAATATAGAGAGGCATTTTTTGTTTCTGGAGCTAGAAATATTGGAATTAATGAATTAAAGAGAGATTTACTGATTTCTGCTAAAAGAATGAAGATTAAAGATCCTAGAATTGGAGTTGTTGGGTATCCCAATGTAGGAAAGTCTGCTATTATAAATGCCTTGGCAAAACGTGCTAGGGCAAAGGTTTCTGCAAGGGCAGGCACTACAAGAGGAATACAATGGATTAGAATAGGTGATTTGAAAGTTCTGGATTCTCCAGGAGTTATACCTTTTGTTGACGATGAGATTAAATTAGGGGTCTTGGGGTCAAAGAATCCTGAAAAATTAAAAAATCCAGAAAAAGTGGCTGCTGCAATAATCAAGATACTTTTAGATTATGATAAAAGTATATTGGAGAATTGCTACGATATTAAGATTTCTGATTTAGACCTAATTTTTGAGGATATTGCAAAGAAAAGAGGTTTTCTTTTAAAAGGAGGAGTAGGTGATGAAAGAAGAGCTATTTTTGCAGTAATTAAGGATTGGCAGGATGGAAAATTAAGACTATGAAATTTGGGCGTTAAAATTGTTCAGCTTGATTTTTCCTATTTCTTCTTTTATTAATTGCGCTTTTTCATAGCCGAAAATTTGGGAGTAAAAACTAAGGTTTGAATTTAATGCCTTGCCTAGAGAATTTGCTTCGTTGACTAGGAGCGCTATTTCTGATTCATGTATAGGAGTCTTGCTTAATATCCTCCATCCCTTTATTGTTATCGGCTGGGGAGATGCTTTATCATGCCCAAGGATTTCTAATATATGTCCGCCGTCTAATATTTCATCATATTGCAAGTCTTCAATTAAAGTTTTTGATCTTTTTAGATTGAACTGCGTGTAGTCTTTAACTACAAGATCTGTTTCTTCTTCTACGTCTTTTATTAGTTCTTTAAGCCTTACTTTTAATATTGTTCCTTCTTTTCCTAATTCAGTTATATATTTTTTCAATTCATTTGTTATCTTTTGTATTAAATAACCTCTTTGAATAATTTGGATTGCTTGGTTTAAACTGGGATAATTTCTTAATTCCAAAAAATTCAATTTTTCTATATAATTATCAAATAGCTCTCTTTGTTTTTCTAAAAATTGCAGATGTTCGTTTGCTTTTCTTAGCAAATCTGCTGTGTTTGTTACAGGATATTTTTTATTTTTGTAAAATAATATTATTTCGTGTTTTCTTTCAGATATAGCAATAACTAATGTTCCTGCTTGTTTAGCTGTTCTTTCTGCTGCTTTGTGTCTTGTGCCTGTTTCTGCTGAATTTATTTTACTTTCGGGAGTAAGAAGAACATTTGCGTAATTTATTTTTTTAGTATCTCTAGATAATATTATTGCCCCATCCATTTTTGTAAGTTCTATTAATTTTTGCGGTGTAAAACGAGTGTTTATTCTAAATCCCCCATCAATCATTGGGATAACTTGTTCATTTTCTACAACTATCAAAGCGCCTCTTTGTGATTTTAAAGCACCATCAATCGCAGTTCTTAGATTTGTTCCAGGAGCAATTAATTTTATGATGTTCGAGAATTCTTCTTCCGATGTTTTATTATTATTTTGAGTTATTATCTTCTCTTGAACCTCTTTCTTTTCCGTTTCCATTTTATTATTTCTTCTTCTTTAGGATAGTTATTGAATTGAATTATATATAAATTTTTGCTATTAAAAATTTATTTGATAAATAAAAATGCTCCCACCGGGATTTGAACCCGGGTCTGCGCCGTTCTCCATTGCCTTAGAATATAAGGCCATGGTAACAAAAATTGCTTGTCCTAGAGAGGACAGAGGTTATTGTCTGAATCGAGCTAAACCTCAGCAGTTTCTTTAAATTCGAGAGGGCGCTGTCCTTGGCCTCTAGACTATGGGAGCCTGTTTTTATGAACCAAGTTGGTTTTAAAAGTTTATTGTAGAATTATTTTTTAAAAACTTTATAGCCCTTTCTTACTTTTTGCTTCACTACTAAACCAATTTCATCGCCTTTTTTTGCTGCTGCAACTGTTTTATGATTTATCTGAAGGCTTTTAACTTCTTGTTCGAATTCTGTTTCGCCGCCTTTAATTTGTATTTTATCTCCAACTTTTAATGGTTTAGAAAGCTTTATTGAGGCTGCTTGGACATGGTCAAAATAATTTGTCACTTCACCTATTTCCATATTTTATAAAAGGCTTCCAAGTTTATAAATGTTTTTGAGATTTTGGTTCTAATCCTCTTTCATTTCATTCAATAGGATATAGCCCTGCCAGCTCACGAGAACAGAGTTCTCGGATCCTCAAACATTAGCATGATTTGAGTGATTCAAACCTTGCAGGTTCGAATCCTAAATAGCCCTGCCAGGATTCGAACCTGGGTCCCGGGAGAACTCCTAGATTGACTTACTTTCATCAACTAACCAGAGTCCCGGATCCTTGACCACTAGACTACAGGGCTGTATTATAGAATCTCTTGCATGGATTTTAAATGTTTCTTTAAGAGATAGATTTAAATTTTAGGTTTATCTTTTTATTCAATGTTAAAAAAGACACATCTTGCTATAGGGCTGGCTCTTGGTTTGTATTTTCTTCCTTTTGTAAATCATAAATTGCTTTTTATCCCTATAACTTTGTTAGCTAGTTTGTTTCCAGATATAGATTGTGCCACATCTACTTTAGGGAAGAGGAAGATTTTTAGGCCAATTCAGATGATTTTTCAACATAGAGGAGCATTGCATAGTTATACGTTCTGTGTCCTATTTTCTTTGTTGTTTGCTTTCTTTTATCCTGTCTTTGCTCTCCCATTTTTTCTAGGTTATTCATTTCATCTATTAGCAGATAGTTTTACTGTTAATGGATTAAGACCTTTGTGGCCTTTAAAAGTTGTTTCACGAGGTTTTACTAAAACAGGCGGAGCCGCAGATAGAAGCATGTTTTGGATATTTTCTATTGTCAGTGCATTTTTATTTGTTAGATTGTTTATATAGGAAGATTTTTATAGAATTATATATTGATAATTTAGAGGTATTAAAAGATGGCTATAGGTTGGATTGTTATTGCGGTATTAATAATTTTGTTATTTGTAACTATTTTTAAAACTCAGGATGCTTTGTTTATATTTGCTTTACTTAAAAAATACGGCTTTCTTTTTGTAGCCATATTTGGTGTTCTTTTTATCTGCTTTTCTTTTTATCACATCTATAAAACATATGACGTAGATTTTACAAACTTTGATGGAATAGTTAGGGGAGGGAAATTGTACCTTTTGTGGTTCAAGAGTTTATTTGTGAATTTTGGAAATATTACGGGATATGCTGTTAAGCAGGATTGGATATTAAACTCTAATGTTACTAAAGTCGCTAAAACTTCTAATTCTATTAATATTACTAAAGCTCCTAATCTTGGTAAAAAATGAAAGTTTCATTGATAATATTTAAGTTAGTTTTTTTGGGCGCTTTATTTATTATTAGTAATCAGAATCTGCATTTAAGCGTTCCTAATGAAAGGGCTGTTTTTATAGAAGATTATAATTCTTGGCTTAGAACATTGTATAATCAAGGTGTCGAGGTTATGGGATATGTGGTAAGATCTGAATGGTTGCCAATTGAGAATTCGATTAAAAATTAATCATAAACATTTTTTCTGTGACCTATTCTGATTACTACTAGTTTATTGTCTGAAATAACAACATCAACAATAGCCCTATAATCTGCAATCCTTAGTCGCCATAGTTTATCTCCTTGAAGTCTTTTGAGAAACCTAAAAGGATTATCTCTTATTGAATAAATCTTGTTTAAGATCATTTCAGCATCTTTTTTATTAAGATTCTTTAGAAACTTTTCGGCATTTTCTTCTATTTGAATTGAGTACATATTATCTCAGAATTATTCCTAATTCTTTTGCAACTTGTCCTATAGGTTTAACTTTTCCTTTTCTCACATTTTCTAGCCCTATTTTTATCTCTTCTATCTCTTTCTCGCTTAAAATATCTTCTTCACTATTATCAATGAGATTGTTAAGAAGATCATCGTAAGACTGTCTCTCCATGCTTTTGAGAGCCCTTAGTCTATCTAAAGTGTTCTGGTTTAATTGAATAGTTGTTTTCTCCATGTTATATGACTACTATAGTAACTATATAAATCTTGTGTTTATGTAAGTGAACAAAAGGGGTCAAAGCCTCAGGGGGGAATCGAACCCTCGACCTCAGCATTACCAATGCTGCGCTCTAACCGACTGAGCTACTGAGGCATAAATAGAAATAAAATCGACCATATAAAAAGTTTCTGTAACTGCCTTTTAGACTTTTACACTTCTTAATAAATTGGCATTCGTGACAACACTTATTGATGAAAGAGCCATTGCGAGTTCTGCGATTATCGGATTTAAGAGACCAGCTACTGCTAGGGGAATTGCAACAACATTATATGCAAATGCCCAGAATAAATTTTGCTTGATTTTTTTAAATGTTGCTTTTGACAAGTTTATTGCTTGAACAACACTCATTAGAGAACCTTTAGCTAGAACTATATCGCCTGCTTCTATTGCTATATCTGTGCCTGTGCCTATTGCAATTCCTACATTACTTTGCTTTAATGCTGGGGCGTCGTTAATTCCATCTCCTATAAATGCTACAAAACCGCTTTTTTGTAATTCTTCAACTTTTTTTGCCTTGTCTTCAGGCAGAACATTTGCTATTACTTCTTGAATTCCCACTTGTTTTGCTATTGCTTTTGCTGTTTTTTCATTGTCGCCTGTAATCATAATAGTTCTATAATTTTTATTTTTAAGAGCTTGAATTGCGGATATGGAATCTTCTTTTATAGCATCCGCAACCGCTATGATTCCTATCGGTTTTCCGTTTTCAGAGATTATCATTGTCGTTTTTCCTTGATTTTCATATTCTTCAATTTTGGATTCAAATTGTTTTAAGATAATTTTTCTTTCTTTCATTAGTGTTTGATTTCCAATAACAATTTTTTTTTGGCCTATATTTCCTTCAACACCTCTTCCTCGAAGTATTTTGAAATTCTTTACGGCTAAATATTTTTTAAGAGACGCTTTTTCTACAATCGCTCTTGCAATAGGATGTTCTGATAATTTTTCTAAACTCGCGGCAATTTGCAGAAGATTTGATTCTTTTACTTTTGAGTGAATATTTGTAACCTCCGGCCTGCCCTTTGTAATTGTTCCTGTTTTGTCAAAGACAATTATTTTTACTTCTTTCATTGTTTGTATTGCTTCGCCCTTTCTTATTAAAATTCCTTTCTTTGCCCCAATACCAGAGCCAACTGTTAATGCAATTGGAACTGCTAAACCTAATGCACATGGGCAGGCAATTACTAGAACAGCTACTGCGATTCCTATGGATTTGCTGATATCTCCTGTAAATATCAGCCAATTGGCAAAAGACAAAATTGTTAGCATTAAAATTGCCGGAACAAAGATGCCTGTTATTTTATCGGCCAATTTTTGTATAGGAACTTTAGTTCCTTGTGCTTCTTCTACTAATTTTATAATCTGTGCGAGGAATGTATCTTTTCCAACTTTAGTTGCTTTAACATATAAAATACCATCTTGATTTATTGTTGCTCCAATAACTAAAGAACGCAAGGTCTTTTCTGTTGGTAGACTTTCTCCTGTAACCATGCTTTCGTCAACTGCGCTAGCACCCTTTATGACAATTCCGTCTGTTGGTATTTTCTCCCCTGGTTTTATTATTAATATATCCCCTATTTTTACATTTTCAATTGGAATTTCAATTTCTTCTTTTCCCCTTTTAATTCTAGCTTTTTTAGCTCCTAATTCCAACAATTTTTTTATTTCTTTTGTAGCTTTTCCTCGTGCTTTTGCTTCTATATATTTTCCTGTAATAAAGATAGTCATAATCATTGAAGAAACTCCTGAATAATCCTGGACTAAGTTGAAAAGATTGAATATCCCTGTTATGTATGCTATTGTTGTACCTAGGGCAATTAAGGCATCCATGTTAAAATAAAATGTGTAGAATCCTCTTATTCCGCCTTTTAAAGTTTGAAAACCAAAAACGAATACAATTGGAAATCCAAGAATTAAAAGTGCAACTACCATATAATTTTCCGGCAATAATTCTATTCCAAATAGTCTTTGAGAGAGCATTAAAATAACTATTGGGATTGCGAATATCCATGAACCAATTAATTTTCTTAGCCATTCTTTTATTTCAAAGTCTTCAACTGGCTCTTCATGATGATGTTCTGAGTGATTCATTTTGATATATTCTCCTTTAATATATTTGCACTTGTGAGATCCTCTTTATCAAGTAAAATATATTTATTTACAGATTTTATTAATTCGTTAGATGTTGAAAATTCTGCACTTCTACCTCTTTCATAATATGTATAAAGAATTGTTTTTACTTCGTTATCTTCGAGATTTTTTATTACAGGAACAAAATCGCTGTCTGATGATATTAAAATTATTTTTTTTATTTTTGTAAATTGCTCATTTGAAGGAATTGAGTCTTGAAAAGGAGGAGCGATATAAAGAAAAATATGTTCACAATTTAGTTTTTGTTTTTTTGCTATATTTCTTGCGAATACTGACCTATCAAATTTAATATATTTGCCTTCCCCTAAGAATTTACTTAACTTTGATAAAAATGCTTCATCAATAAAGACAATGGTGTTTTGAAATAAAGACTCATCCGGCAACCCTTTCGGATTACCGGGGTTCATATTAATATTATTATCTATTGCTTCTTTATAAGTTTTTCTATTCTTTCCCATTTTATTCTTTTTCTATATTTAATGTTTTATAGCCTGCTCTTGCAATTGCTTTTTTAATATCTTCATCAGATACTTTGTCATCTGCTTCAACAAATCCTTTATTTGTCATTAAACTTACATTTGCCTGCTTTACGCCAGACACTTTTTTAAGACTTTTTTCTACATTTGCTGCGCATCCTGCGCAGTGCATTCCGGAAATTGTTATTTTTAGTTTTTTCATATTTTTATAGCGTGCTTTTGATATTTTAAATTGCAGGATTTATGTTTTTCACACCATTCCTGACATTTTTCCGCGATGTTTCTATCTTTATAGAGCCATCCGCATTTTTCACATTTGTAGACTATTTTATTGTCTAAATTTGTTTCGTTTACTATTTTCTTTTTCTCCCTTGAGGTTGTAGTTGTTTGACAATCCAGACTATAAATAAAATTACAGCAATGAAAACAAGAGGCATAAATATCAAGCCAAATCCGCTCATCATTCCCCAGCCATAATTAGAACCATAGTAATTGCCCATCATGCCGCAAAATCCTCCCCATCTTCCGCCTCCAAAAGGCATTGCAAATAGAAAGAACGCAAGTATGGATATCAAGACTATAATCCAAACAGCATTATTATTTTTCTCCATTTTTTTTACCTCCTTTCATTTCCCTTAAAATGTGAATGCAATATTGAGACATATGTTTTTCTATGATTTCCATTAAGGGTTTTATAGTTTTTTCATTTAGTTTATAATATCGATATTTTCCTTTTATTTCTGAAATTACAAATCCGCATTTTTTTAACCTTGCCAAATTATGCGATGCTGAAGTTTGATCCATATTTAATTCCAGCATTATTTCAGAGACATTTTTTCTATTTTTTCTTAATAGATTAATAATATTTAATCTTGGTTCTGAAACTAGCGTGCCAAAAAATATTTTATATGCTTCGTAGAGCTTTTGCTCGTTAAATCCTTGATGATGCGCATGTTCTAATATGTTCTTTGATATCATATGATAATGAGATACATATTACTATTTAAATGTTTCTATTATTTCTTATTCATTGCAATTAGACTTGTAAGCAGTACTAATACAACTATTATTTGGATTTCTATTCCTTGAAAAGGCAAACTGGCTAAAGAAAAGGAAATTCCAAAAAATCCAAATAATATGGGAAATAGTCCCGTTATACAAAGCGGGCAGAAGCCGGTAGCCAAACCGCCTATTGTTCCAAGCCCTGTTATTGCTCCTTCTTTCACGCATTGCTTTCTTTCTTTATATTTGATGTAAATGTGAACACTATTGATTGCAATTAAAGCTCCAGTAATTAACGATAGGATTATAGAAACACTAAGTTTAAACCAATTTATATTATTAGCGTATGCGATTATTAAGGGAATGGTATTATAAAATCCGCTGATTAAGAAGTTTATTAATAAATACGATAGGAAAATTCCGATTATAAAATAAATATATGGTTTTTTGAAAATGCGCCTCATTTTTTATTCTACAACTAACTTGCCGTATCCCATACCCATACTGCATGAAAAGACGAAAGTGCCTTTTTGTGTCGGAGTAAAATCTAATGTATCTGAAGGTGTTTTAAGATATTTTACTAACTCAAATTCTTTTATTGTAAAGGATCTTAGACATCCCTTTACTTTTTCATCAAGAGAAATACTTACTTGCTGATTGGCTTTTACTTTTATTATTTGAGGATAATAATTTAGATCTTTTTCACTTATGACTATTTTTTGAACTTCCCCGTTATTTGTTACATCTCCTGTTATAGAATTCCCATTAGCTTTTGCAGAGCCCAGGAACATATATCCTCCAATAAATACGACTACTAATATCGCTACTATTCCGATTGTTGTATTTCTCATATTTTTATCATATTGCTTCGATATTTAAATTTAATTGAATATAGCACTCCTTGGCCCTAAGACTATTAGCCAAGTTGTTACGATTGTTAGTATAAATGTTAATAATACAGTTAGAAAATTGTCTTCTTTTCTCTGTCTTTGCAGCTGTTTAGATTCTTTGTACATCATATAATTTAAGCTAAACATTATTATTGCGCTTATTATAAAAACTAATACTCCTGCTATTTTTAAGTTGTCATTTAATAGCATGAAAGAAGTCATTGCACCCATTAAACCGCCCATGAAACCTGCCATCATTCCTTCCATAGTTCCCATGATGCCACAGCATTTTCCCTGCCATGCCCCCATAATTATTCCTATGGATACTCCGAAAAAACCACCTATAAACATTCCATTGTTTGATGCGACGTAAAATCCTGGCAAGAAGCTTGATATCATGCCTATGGTCATTCCAACCATCATTCCAGACATGCAAGGAAGTTCTTTATATGCTCTAACTTGTTTTATTGCAGGCATTAATATTGCATAACTCAAAGATATAAAAAATAAGTAAAAACTATATTTCGGGATGAAATCTTGAATTGTTTTTAACTTCAAAAAATAGAGAATAGTTAAGGTTGTTAAAGATGTTAATAGAGAAAAGATTACCGTTTTTATTATTTCTCCCTCTACACCTTTTCCATTTAATTCTTTAATAAATTCTTTAAATGTCATTTTTCTTTATTATCCCAAATAGAATTAATATTATAAATGCTGTGACTGCCATCATTGGAATTGTTATATATCCGTATTTTAAAAAGAATTGCTGTGCGCATGAAGCAGAGTAACCTATTACTGAACACGAAAATAGATTATTATTTGTTATTTGAATGTAATAATGAAGTGATGCTATTATTCCCCCTAATAAGGAAAGAAATATACTGTAAATTGCTATTCTTGAATCTCTTTTTAATGCCGCAATAAAAAATAATAGCACTTGAGGATATATAAAAATTCTTTGATACCAGCATAATTTGCATGGTTCGTAACCTAGAATATCGGAATAATAAAGACTGCCGAGTGTAGCTGCTAGCGAGATTAGCAAACCAAGAGCAAAATAATTATTTTTTATTATACCTCTTAATTTTACTCCTAATGCTGATTTAGTTTTAATTATGAATTTTTCATATAAGAATAATAATATCACGGCGATTAAAATTATGTCGCTGATTAATGTTAATATATTTAATAATTCTGAAATGTATTGTACCATGGAGCTTATAATTTTTTTAATTATATAAACACTTTGATGAAACTAGTTTCTTAATTATTCTTTAAAGACAACTAAGTTGTTCATGCCTCTGCGCTTTCTTTCTATAAGCCCCTTTCCTTCTAATCGGTCTAAGATCCTTGAGACTTTTACTTTGCCCATATTAGATTTTTCTATTAAGTCTGCCTGGAACATTGCTTTCTGCTCCCTTACTAATTTAAAAATCTTTTTTTCTTCTGATTTTAAATCTGACAGGTCAATTTCTTTTTTTGGAACATGTTCTTTTATCTTCCTTATAATTATCTTTTCTTCTGGTTTATTAAATATTAAGACTAAACCGATTATAATCAAAAGTCCTACAATTGAAAGAGATAGATAAGTTTGTTGGTTAATTGTGCTATACATTGGACAACTTAACGCATGTTCCCCTATGCAACTTGAAGCAACAATCTCTCTAAGTGCCATATTGAAAAGAAAGATTATGATTATAATTAATAAGGATATTCCTAAAATTATATAGCCGACATTCTTGTTTTCCATGAAAATTAATGAAATAGGGGATTTAAGAAGATTTGCTTTTCAGTTTTTAGTTAACTATATAAAACCTGTTTTTCTGTCCTAGTTATGGAACTTGAGAATTTGAAGAAAGAATATGAAAAATTAGCTAAAGCTCAAAAGTTACCGTCTTTTTCCGAGTTAAATGCTGATTTTGAAATTGAGAAATTAGAGAAGGAGAGCGATAATTTATTGAGATCTGTAAGAAAAGTAATGATGGAAAAGATAGTCAATTCTATGGGTTTTTTGGATATGTTAATTAATCCTGTAAATGCTCCAAGAATGTATTTGCCTTATATTCAGACAATGAGTATTGATGACAGAAAAGATATAGACGTTGTTTATTCCGCCCTTGGAGATTTAATTATAAATTCCTTGAATTTGGAAGTAGACTCAAATAATGAGAATGAGGCAAAATTAATAAAAGAAATTTTTGTTAAATGGGGAGAATTAAAGGTAAAATTCCGCGGTATTTTAGGAAGTATAAAGAAACCAAGAAATTTTGTTAAGAAAGAAAGAAATTATTTTGGATAATTAAAAGTTTTGATAAATCTCTTCAAGTTCAAGTTCTATGATTGAAACAGGCATTTTTATATTCCAGTCATTTAATGTTTTTGGATGCATATCGCCTATACAGCCAATTTGTTTATTGTTTACTATAATCATACCCGCTCTTCCCTCTACAAGATTCTTGTGTGATAATTCTTTTATAGAATACTGGAAATTAAGAATTTTCGAAATGTAGTCTAGAATTTGTTTTATTTCCGTGAAATTTGATGGAGAAATAGCAATAGCAAGATTCTTTTTTTCTGATATAGATGTTTCTGTTTTTGCGTTTTTTGAGAATACTGTTCCAATTTCGAATATTTTTTGCGGATATTCATTATCTTTATTTTCAGAAAGAATTCTTAATGCTGGAATTAAAAGATTTGGGCGCAGAAATTTGTATTCTGTTTTTGAATTTTCTAATTCAATTATATTTTCTAGTTTCATTTTTTCTTTTTCTTCTATCTTAATTAAATGATAAGAAGATACTTCTGTAAGACCTAAACCTACTAAAATTTCTGATAGTTTAGATTCTATATTTGTTTCTTTTAGCGAAAAACCTATTGTTGAGATAGTCGGTATTTCCGGAATAAAATTGTTATATCCATAAGCAATTGCAATATCTTCTATAACATCTACTTCATGCAATATGTCTATGCGCCAGGAAGGGATTTCTAATTTACCCCTTGTATAATTATACTGCATTTTTGGGAGAAGATTTTCTAAATCTTTTTCTTTTAAATTTAATCCGAGAATTTTGTTTACATTTCCTAATGAAATTTTAATAGTTTCAGGTTTTAAATCAGGAGTCATTATTTTATCCTTGCCATAAGATAACTCCATAGCATATATTTCCGCCCCCATATCAGCTAGTGTTGTAACTATTATATTCAGTATTTTTTTTAGTATATTAAGATCTGAACCAGAGCATTCGATAAATACTTCTTTTGTTTCTTCTGTAATTCTGCCTGTTTCTTCGCTATTTACTATTGGAGGCATTGATAGGATATTATTTTTTTTATCAATAAAAATTGGATATCTCTCTAAATTTTCAAGAAGATTAGAATATTCTTTTCCGATTGGAGTTCTTTCTAATATTTCTTTGGCAGTCATTTCTTCATTTGATTCCAATGGCTTAAATTTTATCTTTTCTGGAGAGATTGCAGTGTAGGTAATTGGCAATTTTATTTTATTCAAAGGATAAATTCCTATTGCTGCTTTTTTTCTTTTTCTACCTATGGTTGAATGAAGTTTTTCCTGTAAATCTATTAATTCCTTTATTTTTTCGTTGTTTAATTGCAAGTTCTTTGCTATTGCGCATACGGTATAAGGGCGGATGTCTTTTACATCCTTTTCTATTGATATTTTATAATCCTTTTCTGGTTTATGGATAATATATTTTTTTAATCCTTTTTCTTTTCCGATGAAAGATTTTAATGCTCTTATAAAACCATGTATCGAAAGTAAATCAGGCCTGTTTGGTAAAACCTCTATTTCTATTTCTTTTTCGTTAATAGATTCTATTGGTATTCCTAATAATTGTATTTTTTCTATTACGTCGGAAGATAATTTAATGTGTTTTTCTATTTCTTGTCTTTGGAATTTTACGTTTGCCATCCTAAGACACCTTCGGTTTCTTATGGGTCAACTTCCCTAATTTATGTCTGTTTATCATTTTATCCACACCCTCATATTTCTAAGTTGCTTTAGATTATTCGAGTACATTTCTCTTAAGTCCTTTATTTTATAATAATCTGTTATAATTCTATCGAAACCTTGTCCCCAGGCCAATACTGGAATTTTCTTTCCTAAAAGGGGGATAATTACTTCTGGACGAAAAATTCCTGCACCGCCTAATTCAAGCCATTCTTTTCTTTCTTCATGAAATACTTGAATTTCAACACTTGGTTCTGTGAAGGCATAAAATGTTGGAACGAATTTTATTTTTTTAAATCCCATTTTTGTATAAAATTCTTGCAGGTAACCAAGTAAATGCCTGAATGAAACATTTTCATCAATAACTATTCCTTCTGTTTGATAGAATTCAAAGGCATGCTTCCAATCTAATGTTTCGTTTCTAAATACTTTTCCTATTATGAAATATTTTGCAGGTATATCTTTTTCTTTAAGATTTGAGAGGGTCCTTGCAGATACAGAAGTTGTGTGAGTTCTTAGTATGGTTTTTTTTGCTTCTTTTTCTAACCATTGGTACTGCCAGCCTTTGCTTTTATCTACTCCAGATTCATGGGCATCTTTTACTCTTATTAATATTGATTTTTCAGGAAGTTTTCCTTCTGCTTCCTTTATGAAAAAAGTATCCTGCATTTCTCTTGCTGGGTGGTCTTGTGGTGTGAAAAGTGTGTCAAAATTCCAAAATGATGTTTCTGTTAAGTTTCCAGACATTTCTTTGAATCCCATGTCTAGCCAAATTCTCTTTGCATAATTTATTGCCTCGTTTACGAAATGCCTTTTTCCACCATAAATTGATGGAACGTGCGATTGAATATCATAAGATCTGAATTTTTTGTTTTTATCCCATGCTTTAATTATTTCAGGCGTTATTTCTTCAATAAGATTTGAATGTATTTCTTTTCCTGCAAGCTGTTTGCCTATTTCGGTAAGTTCAAATTCTACTACATTAGTTTCTTTTATTTTTACTATGTCTTTTCTTTTTTTTAGTTCTTCTAATGCGGTAAATTGATCTTGATGTAATTTAGACTGTTCTATAGGGAGCATTTCTAATATTTGCTCTTCCGGCATCTTTTTAATAAGATTTTCTTTTAAAGCAATGAGTTTTAATTTGCCGTTTTTAATTTCTATAAATGATTTATTTTTCAATATACCTAATGATACTGCAAATTCATTGTCTGAAAGTTTTGATAACTTTTTTGCTTCTTCTATTGTAATGTTGCTGTTTTTTTCTATCAATATTAAAAGTTTTCTTTCTGGCAGATTATTTTTTTTGTAATAAATTCCATTTATACCTAAATCTACAATTGTCTTTGGTGTTCTTTTTATTTTTATTATATCTTTGTTTTCTAGGAATATTAGTGCCCTCATTACAGATGCTTCGTCTAGATTTGATTTTTCTATTATTTCTGAAACATTATGTTTTAAGAAAGGGATTATTTTTCTTTCTAATGGTGAAAGTTTATCTATTATTTTATCTAAATTGTTCATATTTTATTAATGGCTAATAGTATTAAAAAGCTATTGCTTCTTTTGCTTGTTGCGTTGAAGCGCCGAGAGAAAGCAGAAAATAAAGTGAATTATATTTGTCTTTAAAGTTTAAAATCTTTAATTTGGTTTTTGCTTTTCTGCATATTTTTATATTTTGTTTTATTCTAGATAACCTTGCTGCTTTCTCTTTTTTATCTAATTTTAATATTTCATCTAAATTTATCCCTATGGCTATATTTTTATTTGCAGCTATTTTTGCTAAAATGTGATTTAAACCAGATTCTAATTGTCTTAGAGAATCTGATTTTTCTGAGGATTCTACAGATAATAGAATATTAAAATTGCCATATTCCAGGATTTTTCTATTGAATTCAGAGTCTTGGGCTTTAACTATAATTGGCTTTTTTTCTGTTTTGATTAGTTTTTTTGCCTGCTCTAGATTTGGCGTGTTTATCATGTCTTATTATATTCTCTTTAGTTCATAAGGATTACTATTTTAGTAAGATTTAAAAGCAGGTTATTCAGCTTATTTTTATGACTACAAATCAATTCCCGATTGTGAATGAATGGCTGAAATATGCAGTATTACTGCATTATAATGATCCTAGGAAACCAGATCACCACGATATAGCTTTGGATATAATTAATGATGAGGAGTCTGAGAAATTGTCTTTGGATAAACTTGAAACAGTCGAACTTGATTTGTTTGAGAGAAAATTACCCATTACACCCTTTGAATTAATAAGAAAGCGTTATTTAGAATATGAAGGCGCTATGTCTGAAAATAGAGGTTTTGTAAGAAGAGTCGATGAAGGAAGATATAAATTACTTAGAAATGATCATCTTTTATTTGATGGAAAAGTTTTAAGTGGGGAATATGATTTTAGAGAAGAAGGAGAAAATTTATACCTTTGTAAACTCTAATTTTCAATTAATGTTCCTTCGAATTTCTTATTTTTTAGGACATTTTCCAGATTCTTTAAATCTTTGCCCATAATATATGTAGGAATTTTATGTTTATTTATTAGAATTGAAGCTTCTTGATCTAGGACAAAATGCTGACCAGGCGTATGCTTAATAGTTAGCGCTTTCTTTTCAAATTCTTTCCAAGATATTTTCGGGATAAATTTGGCGTTTTTATTTTTTCTTGGGTCTGCTGTATATAGACCCTTTACGTTTGTTATATTTATGAAAGGAGTTTTCAAATAATTCGCTAGTTTTGCTGCAGTTGTATCTGATGTCGCTCTTTCTGTAAATCTTAGAGCGCCGCAGATTACAACATTATTTTTATTTAAATTGTTTTTTACTGTTTCCATATCTAACGGCAATTTTTCATTAGCCTCTTTTCCGAATAATTGCATCATAAATTCTGCGTTCATTCTTGTTGCTCTTATTCCGGCCTGCGATAATTCGTATTTTGATTTATGCTCTACTTTTAATGTTTCTATATAACGTCTTGCTATTGTTCCACCTCCGCAAACAATTGCAAATCTATGTGTTTTATAGAATTTTCTTAAAATATGTTTGAATTTGTCAAGAAATTCAGGGTCTTGTTTTTCAGGTACAATTAATGAACCGCCCAAGGACATTACGATTGTTTTTTTCATGGTTTAGATAATAAAGCAATTTATTTAAAGTTAAGGGCATTTAATATATTATGAGAAAAATTGAGGTTTCGGATATTTTATTTTGGTTCTTTATGCTTGTTTTAATTGGTTATATAATTGGCAAATTATTGGGGATTATTAATACACCAGAGTGGGTTAGCCTTCTACCTTTAATAAGTTTAGTATTTTTAATTGGCATATCTTACCAAAGAATAATGAATTTTATGGATAGAATGTTTGTTAGAACAGATTATCTAAAAAATAATTTAAATAATGCCAATGAAGGAATATTAGAAATTAGAAATAAATTAGTTGAACATGACAAAAGACTTTCTATTTTGGAACATAGTAAATTAAAGCTTGCAAAATAATTATTTGAAAATTTCTCCGTTTTCCTGGCTCCACCAGAGCATATCTAACTCGTCTACAGGAATTTTGACTTTATCGGCAAAATTAAGAAATGCGTTTTCTATTTCAAAATAGGCCTTTTTATTTTTTATTTTTGCTTCTTGGATAATATTGTTATTTTTGAGATTTTTTAATATATGACGGTCTAAAATTGCAATTTGATTGTTTGATTTTCCGATATTTCTAAGGAAATGAGATGCTTCTTTTAAACCATATCCGTTTACTGTTTCTGCAATGAAATTCCTAAGTTCTTTTATGTTATTATTGTCTAAGCTGTGTTTTATCTTTTCCCAGCTTTCTTTTGCCCCCATTAGTCTTTTTGTCTTAGTTATGTGGAATCTTGTTCTTGATTTTAGAGCATCGAAAATTGCTTCTTCTTTAAAGTCTTTTAATTTAGATATTATTTCTATTGCACTCCAGCATTTTTGCGCATTACTTTGAGGAGTTAAAAGACAAAACATAAATTCTCTAAATTGTTCTTCTTCAGATAAGTTTTTGAAATCTTTAAGACGTGATTGAATAATTTTTTTGGATAGGTTATAATTCTGCTTAATATTTTCCATTTTATCCCATATGAGGCGCATTATGAATTCTAAGTTTTTCTATATAGAAGCGTGTTCCCACAAATTCAGATATAACTGCTGTTACGAGCATATTTTCTAATGCTGCTTTGAAAACACCCTTAATTAAAGGTATTTTTGTTTTTTCAGATACTATCTTTAATATTTCATCTATTTCGTTTTGGGTTAAAATAACTTGTGTTGTTTGAGTAATACCTGATTTGTGCACAATAACATTTTTTCCAGGACCAAGGCATTCTATACTTGACACTCCTGGGTCAGAAAATATTTGCGACAATTTTCCGAGAGGAATTGCTGATGAAATTGTAAATGGGGCGTGTGCTTGAATAGGATTGTTCATTATTTGAGGCCTTATCATTGGTTTAGGCGTCATATGAATAGGCATTTGAGGCGGAATAATTTGTGAGGGCGTTATAGGTTTAGTTATTTGCGGTTGTGTTTGTATTTTGCTTTCTTCCATGTCTGTAATGGATTGTACATATCCGCCAATTATTTCTGGTTTAGGTTGCATTTCAGGTATTTTAATTTTAATTTCCGGAGTAGACTTCATCGGAGATATACTTGTTATTATTGTATCTACAAAATTTCTTAGAAATAATACGCTCAATACCTGATTTTCATTTTCCATTTGTTAGAATTTTGGCAATGGTCTTGAAGATGTTCTTTCACTAAAGGAAGATTCTTGATATTCATCTTGTCTAGATATTACAGGTGCAGATGTTGTTTCATTATATGGTTTTTTCCTTATCTGCTCCTCCATTAACGTAAGGCCCTTAGCTATTGTTTTATTTTGCTCTAATAGTTTGTCTATTTTATCCAAGAACTCCTTGTCTGTTTCTGTTGTTTTAATAGTAGGGCTTTTGGAAAAACTCTTTGCTGCCAATTCAAATAGCGATAATAAACTAGATATTTCCTTTGCTAATTTATCAAACTTTTCAGCCAAGTCAGTGTGTATCTTTTGCAACTTCACCATATTTTCTACTACTTTATCTTCTATTTGTGATTCTCTTTGTGTTACTGCTCTCTTTTTAGGCATGTTTATAAGAGTGCTAATTTGTTTATAAATGTTTTTAAGCAGATAGATTTTTAACGATTAGAGTAAAGATATATTATAGGGTGCGTGGTTAAATGGTATAACGTCTGCCTCCAGAAATATAGATATTTGAAGACAGCAGAAGTCGGGGGTTCGATTCCCTCCGTGCCCATTACATCTTCTTCAAAACATCTATTTCTTCAAAGGAGACAGCCGCTCCTTTGTATTTCGTTGCATACAAAGATGCTTCTAGGACTTTTTTTCCAGTTAATCCAAGAAGGTCTTTCTTATATGCTACATAGACAAGTTCTGTTGAACGGATAAATCGAAAATTGGAAAATGTTTCTAAGTCGCATTGTATTCTCACACGCATCTTTAATTTATCCCCCATTAATTTCTCTAGATTTTCTGGCTTTTCTGTTAAAATTCTAGTTGTTCTTTCATCAATTGCTATGATATTCTCTATATTTCTTTTTGTAAGTATTTTACTTAAGGCAAGGCAGGATGTTTCTGCTTCGCTTATGATGCTTATTGATTTATTATTCGCCTTTACGCAATTATTAGCTACATTTGAGAAGTTTTTTAATTCGTCTTTTATTGTTGCGTTATCTACGCCTAGGGATACAGGCAGTTCTAATATTTTTGAATCTAATAATTCCTGAATTCTTAATGCCCCTAGTTCAAAACGCGGAATTTTAAGAGGACGGTCTATAATTTCATATTTGACAGACTCGGTAATTATGAATTTTCCTTTAAAAGTTTTTTTTAATCTTTCAATAATATAAAGCAACCCGTTCATTGACAAATTTATTAAAGGTCCTGAATCAAAGAGCAATGCTTTTTCTGGCATTATGAAAAGAACTCCAGAGCCATTTGCGCTCGTTTTTTTATATTTAGAGTGTCGTTTAGATATGTATTTGGAATGCTTGTTTGTCCAGCATATTCTAAAAATTCCCATTGAGAGATGCCCAATAATTGGGCGGTTTGTCCTAGTGAAATTCCATGTTCATATAATTTTGATGCTTTGTTTACGGAAGCTTTTTGCAATACTTCTTTAATATATTCTTTTAGATTTACAAATGAACTTATTACTATTTTTGTCTTTAGCATGTATTGCCTATATTTTTGATGATTATTTTGTTCTAATGCAGATATTGAAAGATCGAATAATGAATTTATTTTTTTTACAAATTCATCCCAACTTTTTATTTTTAAATCTTCTTTTCTTTCTATTAATTTACTCAGAGTGTAAAGCAATAGGGTTATAGTTATACTTTCTATATCTTGAAGACAACATACCGCGTGTATTTTTTGGTTAGATAAGTCCTTTAATTTTAATGAATCGTTAGAAATCAATGCTTGTTTCGCTAATTTTAATACATCTATTGTATGCTCGTCCTCTTTTTCTGGCATTATTATGTTTAAACGGAAGAATATATATAGTTATTTATTTATTATTAAATATGGAAGTTTTATTGGATACTAATTTTATAATTTCTTGTATTTTGAAGAAGATAGATTTTATTTCACAGCTTCAAGATAAAGGTTTTAAGATTGTTGTACCGAGAGAGGTTTTGCAAGAATTAAAGGATTTAAAATTTGATAGAAGAAGCACTCATGATGAAAAAATTGCAATCGATCTTGGATTGGAGATGTTATATTCAAAAAAGATTAAGAAGACAACGATAGGGGAGGGCAAGGTTGACGACTTGCTTGTTAAAAAAGGAAAAGAGGGCGTTTATATCGCCACTTTAGATAATGGCATTAAGAGACAAGTGCGCAACAGAATTGTTATCTTTAATGCTAAGAAAGAGGTTGGGATTGAGACCAGTTAAGCCTCTATATTTTCTGTTTG
>ERZ1292625.635-Hain-H41-01um-R1-635-length-50388-cov-34_pt2 | contig 20810 bp, 23 predicted proteins | sample MGYA00564400_ERZ1292625 | MGnify/ENA primary metagenome ERZ1292625 (study PRJEB36523, sample SAMEA6512639) | groundwater metagenome | collected 2019-01-08 | study: AquaDiva: Metagenomics assemblies of 32 groundwater samples
ACTTCACTCTCTCATCTGATGTAGAGATACCTATACAGGCCACACTCTCTACTTCTATAGGGGACTTCACTCTCTCATCTGATGTAGAGATACCTATACAGGCCACACTCTCTACTTCCATAGGGGACTTCACTCTTTCATCTGATGTAGAGGTATCTCTACAAGCCTCCCTGTCTTCTTCCATGGGGGACTTCACCCTTACGTCCGATGTAGAGATACCCGTACAGGCCGCGCTCTCTGCTTCTGTGGGGGATTTTACACTAGCGTCAAGTGTTACTATAGCAGACGCCGGGTTGAATGCCAGCCTTACCGCAGGTGTAGGTGACTTTACACTGGTGTCAGATGTAGATGTGGTGGTAGGGACTTCTCTATCTACATCTTTTGGTGACTTCACACTTACTTCGGATATACACATAGTTGCCCCGCCGATTACTACTAATCTGAATGTAACACTTGACAATTTCACATTAAGTGCTATAACAGAATCATTCGCGCCTCCACCGGTAGTGGTTCCGTCTGCGTATAGGTATATAACGAGGCTGATGCCAAACGGTAGAGAAATACGGTACTCGGAACATATCAGGCGCAGGACTAGAAGAAGGGCATAGTGGCAGGACTAACTGTTCTTAGAGTTGTTGGTAACCAAGCACTAGATCAAGAAGAACAACGCCAAGCACTGGCGGAGCTAGAAGCGCGCCAGCAACAGCCGGTTATTTTAGGCTTAGCTTCCTACATCCGTACCTGCTGGGACGCCGCAAAGGACGCCAAGCAAGTAATTGAAAACATTATGCTAAAGGCCAAACGCCAGCGTAACGGCGAGTATGAGGCCGATAAACTCAATGAGATCGCTAAGCAGGGCGGTTCCGCTGTCTTTATGCGCCTAACAGAAGTTAAGTGCCGCGCCGCCGAGTCCTGGGTGCGGGATATCCTGTTGGATGGCGGTTCTCCCCCATGGGACCTTAAGCCTACGCCAATTCCAGAACTGTCCCCCGAACAATCTAACGGTCTCCAACAAGAGTTTTCCCAACAACTAATTCAACTTACTCAACAACTTGGCGTACCTCCCGATAGCCAAGACATGGAAGAATTAAGAGAGATTTTTACCCAAGATTATAGGTTCAGGCTCCTCCAGTTGGCGCAAAATAAAGCCGACAGGATGAAGGAAAAAATATCTGACCAGTTTGCGGAGGGTGGTTGGTATGACGCGTTTAATGACTTTGTTACGGACTTGGCTACTTACCCCGCAGCTATTGTCAAGGGACCCGTAGTCAGAAAACAACAAACCCTTGGGTGGAAACGGGGCCCAGACGGTAAGACCGAGATTGAAGTGAAAGAGCGGCTTGCTCCTGAGTATGAGCGGGTAGACCCGTTTAGGCTGTACCCAGAGCCGGGTATCTCCTGTATCAACGACGGATATATTTTCCAACATCACCCCATGCCGCGCTCTGAATTGGCTGACCTTATTGGGGTACCCGGATATGATGACGACGCTATCCGGAAGGTGTTGGATGAGGGTGCGCAGAACTCCTGGTTCTTCAGTAATGTAGAACTTACCAAGCAGGAGTTGGAGAGGAAGTTCCAGTCCTGGACGAGCCCGACTAGGATTTTTGATGTTCTGGAGTTTTGGGGCAAGGTGAGCGGTAAGATGCTCATTGAGTGGGGCCTTACCGAAGAAGATGTTCCCGACCCAGCTAAAGAATACAACGCCTGTGTGTGGCTTGTTGGTAACTACGTTATTAAAGCTACTCTGAATTATGACCCGTTGGGTGAGAAGCCCTACGCTAAAACTTCCTTCTTTAAGGTTCCCGGGGCCTTTTGGGGTATGGGTATCCCCGAGATGATTGAAGATATCCAGAACGTATGCAATGCGTGTGTGCGAGCCTTGGTGAACAACATGGCCATCGCTTCTGGTCCGCAGGTCGAGGTCAACATCGAGCGCATCCCAACCAACGAAGACATCACGCAAGTATTCCCCTGGAAGATTTGGCAAGTACTGAACGATCCTCAGGCTACTGCCGCACCGGCGGTTAGGTTTAACCAACCCACAGATAACTCTGCCTCCCTTATGCAGGTGTTCGAGAAGTTCAGCACGATGGCGGACGAGCACTCAGGTATTCCGGCTTATGTGTCCGGAGATATATCTGTTACGGGCGCTGGTCGCACGTCTTCTGGCCTTAGTATGTTGATGGGGGCGGCGGGAAAAGGCATTCGCCAAGTCGTAACCTATATTGACAACGACGTAATAAAGACTATAGTAGAGAGACAGTTCGTCTATAACATGCGTTATGATGACGATGAGAGTATTAAGGGAGACCTAATTGTTGTTCCTCGCGGTGCGGTTAATCTGGCTGTGAAGGAAACAACCAACGTCCGGAGAATTGAGTTCTTGCAAGCCACCGCGAATCCACTAGATGCTGAGATCATGGGTGTTGAAGGCAGAGCTACTATCCTCCGCGAGGTTGCTAAGGGCCTACAAATGCAGGACCAAGAGGTCGTGCCTTCTAAAGAGAAGCTGACCTTTAAGGGAAAGATGGCCGCACTTACACAGCAACCAGATGTAGCCGGCACTCCAACTGATCCGTCCGGCGCGCCCAAAGGTGGCGCTGAGGGTAATACGGTCAGTAACAAAATGACGGGGGCCGCATAATGATGCGCGTAACCCCAGACGTACAGGAGACCATGGCCAGAATCTGTAAGGCCTATCCGCAGTACGTAGAATACCTTCGTGATGCCTGGAAGCAGGAGCTAGAGCAGCTTCCGTTGGCAACGAGCAATGTCGCAGTAGCTCAGGGGCGCTGTCAGGCATTGGGCGAGCTTTATCGCCAACTAACTAATGCCCCTGAGGAACGCGGCAAAGCGTACGCAGCCGCACAGAACGCACACCGATAAGGAGCGATTATGCCAGTACCAGAGCAGATCAAGAAGCAGTCGAAGGCTATCCAAGAGTTCTATCAGGAACTGCACGGCGAAGGTGACGACGCCAATGTAGAGGAAAAAGAAACAGTAGAAGTTAAGGAAGAGAAGCCTCCTGTAGTTGAAGATCATAGCGACAGAGAAGACCAAACCCAGAAAGAAAACTGGGAGCAAAAATACCGCACGTTGCAAGGTATGTACAATGTACAGAACGCAGAAGCTAAGAATATGCGGGAGCGCGTAGCTCACCTTGAAGCACTACTTGGTTCCATCAAAAACCAACCGGCACCGACACCAAAAGAAGAGCCCAAGCCGAAGACTAAGCCTAAGTACATTACTGACAGCGAAGTTGAGGAATACGGCGGGTCTATTGATGTCATGCGTAAAGCAGCCCGGGAAGAAGCTGATGAACTTAAGGCTGAACTAGAAGAGATCAAGGCGCAGTTTGTAAACATGCAAAAAGCGGTTATCCCACGTGTCGAAAACGTGGCGAGACAGCAGCATGTATCAGCTGAGCAAGCTTTTTGGGGAGGCCTGAATGCCAGAGTGCCTAACTGGCAACAAGTAAACGACAGCGCAGAGTTCAAAGCGTGGTTGGTTTCAACAGACCCAAAGACGGGTATCTCGTTGCAAACCTATCTAGACGACGCGCAAGATGCTCTCGATGTTGAGCGAGTGGCGGCATTTTTTGACGAGTGGACAGCTATCTCTGGTGGTAGCAATCGTGAAGCCCCCCAACCTAAAACGGAGCGCAAGTCCGAGTTGGAGAAGCAAGTAGCGCCGGGTCGAGGACGAACCCAAACGCCAAAGCAGGGCGACAATAAAACCAACTATACGCGGGCAGACGTTACCAAATTCTACGATGACGTTACTGCGGGTAGGTTTAAAGGAAAAGATCAGGAACGCGCTCGTATTGAAGCCGATATTTTTGCTGCAATGCAGGATGGTCGGCTAACTTAAAACTAGGAGAAAAGTAAATGTCATTTCCAGTCGCAACTGGTCGCCCAAACTATTCGGGGAACTTTATCCCGGAAATCTGGTCAGGAAAACTCATCGCTAATTACTATGATGCGACAGTTTTGTCTGCGATCAGCAATACAGATTACGAAGGCGAGATCAAAAACTCTGGTGATACGGTCAACATCCGTACTACGCCAACTGTTACGATCCGCAACTACGTAAAGGGTCAGTCTCTTACCGTTGAGAACCCCGATAACCCGAAGCTGCAACTCTTGATTGACAAGGGTAAGTACTTCGCGTGTAATGCGGACGACGTTGATAAGATTCAGGCTGACGTGAATCTTATGGACATGTGGGCGAGGGATGCTTCGGAGAATATGAAGATTGCCATTGACTCCGATATTCTGACTGATATCTTGCCAGACATTGGGGCTTTCAACAAGGGCCTCACCGCCGGTGAGCAATCAGCTTCTTTCAACTTGGGCACTTCCGGTTCGCCGCTTACGGTGACTAAGGATGGCGCGGGCGGTACGGTTTCCGTTACTGACTTGATCGTTGACCTCGGCACTGTTCTTGACGAAGCTAATTCACCAGAACAAAACCGCTACCTTGTTATTCCTGCCAAAATGGCCGGTCTCATCAAGAAGTCGGAATTGAAGGATGCGTCGCTCTCGGGTGATGGCATCTCTCTAGTGCGTAATGGCCGCCTTGGCATGATCGACCGGTTTACGCTTTATGTAAGCCATAACCTGAGCGTGTCCTCCGGTAAGTACAACCTTATTGCTGGGCATAAGTCTGGCTTCACGTTTGCTTCGCAGTTGACAAAGGTCGAGACCGTGCCGTCGCAAACCACCTTTGGCAATATCATCCGTGGTCTGCAAGTCTTCGGATCCAAGGTTGTGAAGCCGGAAGCTATTGCTCAATCAGTTGTTCAGTTCGCCTAATAGTTTAAAAGAAAGGAACTAGATTATGGCTACTTATACGGATACCTATGGTTTTAACAAAGGTAGTCTGGCGCATCCCGCATATGGCAACCACCGTGTTGTTTTTGCGAGCGTCGTACTAGATTTTGCTAAGATTATTGCGGCCCGCTCAGCGGCTTCGGCTACTGCGCTTGCTGCGGCTGACGTTCTTCAAGTTCTCCAAATTCCGGCAGGCACTCTCCTGCTGCAAGGCGGCCTTGAAGTAACGACAGTTGAAAGCACCAACACCACGGCTACGTTTGACCTCGGTTTCACCGGCGGTTCACCTGCGGCAGCCAATGTGTTTGGAAACGACGTTGTGTCCAACGCTACGGGGATTACCGCAACAGGCCTCGCTGCTCCGTTGATTGTCACCGCTGATGACACGCTTGACCTGCTTATCAACACGGCTGCGCCTACTGATGCCGTGCTATACGTGTGGTACGTCGGCATGAACGTTAACGACTAATGTGAGTAGGGGGGCCTAAAAACCCCCCTCTCCTACCTGGAGATAGATATGGCACGTATTAACACTATTGCGGAGCACGGCGGCACCTATGAGAACTGCGTTGTTGACGCGGATACGTTTAAGATTGATGGCACTGAGGTTACTGCAACCGCCGCTGAACTTAATCGAGCCGCTGATGCTTCTGGCCGTCTCGTTGCAGCTGGGGCTACGCTGTCTGTTACCGAGGCTTTGCATGATGGTAAGACCGTCCTTCTGGATACCGCTGCGGGGTCTATTTGCACCCTTCCGGCGGCATCTGGTTCGGGCGCAAAGTTTAAGTTTGTAATCAGTACAATCGCTACGTCGAACAGCCACATTATTAAAGTCGCAAATGCCAGCGACACTATGGTTGGTTTTGCGCTTGTTGCACAAGACGGCGGAGACACCGCTGTCCTGTTTAGCGCGGGTGGTACTGACGACACTATTACACTTAATCGTACTACCACGGGTTCTACGCAGAAGGCGGAGTTCTTTGAACTCCAAGACACTGCGGCAAACGTGTGGTCCGTATTTGGCGTTACTGCCGCTACGGGGACGGAAGCTACCCCGTTCAGCGCGACCGTCTAACTTTAGTGGGGGCTTCGGCCCCCACACCTTCTACGGAGATTACCGGTGGGATATCGCATTAACGAACTTACACAACAAACCGGCGCTAATCTTGCCGTAGACGACGACTTTTTAGTGTTTGACACTAGCACCAGCACGACTAAACGACTTACCAAAAAAGAATTTCACGCTATGGGGTATACGAGCGTCGATGATTATGGCGCTGACCCAACCGACGTAGCGGACTCTTCCGCCGCAATACAAAGTGCCGTGGACAGCGGAAAAACTAAACTATATGCTAGAGGCTCGTTCAAACTAAGCACTACAGTTACTATCCCCAAGAACGTCACTTTGGACGGTACGGGTGCTACTTTTACCCCAACAGCAAATGTGGACCTGTTCAGGCTCCACGGTAGTGCAAGACTCGTTGGTTTTCCGGTTTTAGATGTTACGACCCAAGTTGGTTGGAACAAAGCCTGTGTGCTTCTTGATGGCGATAGTGAGACCGGCGGTGACACCACCAACTTTCGGATGCACGAGCCTACCTATATAAAGGTTCACTGCATTGGCAATACTACGGGCTCTGGAAACGGAGACATGATCCACTACAAGACTACGGACGGGGCAAGCAATTCGTGGATCATGGGCACGGACGTAGAGGTTTTTGGTAGTGGGTTTGATAATGCACTGCATATTACGCGCGCTGGAACGGACGCCACGAAGGTGTTCATCAACGGGAACCGCATCAAAATCAACCACACTTATGCGCTACGCTCCATTTATATGGAATCCACCAACGGCGACAATATCAACTCCAACTGGATCAATGTCCAGGGCCAGTCTCGTGTACAGAATGACCAGACGGCGACCCCACTTGTAATCAAGGGTAATTACAACACCATCGAAACGATCCAGTTCGATTGGTTGGGTGGTGCACTTGGAACGCTTGATGTTTTGGATATTGCCAGTCAGAGCATTGGTAATATTATCAAGGTAACGGGCACGGATGTAGCGCTTATTGCTAATAACTCAGCATCACGCTCGAATACTATTATCAACCCGCTAGGCGGTGTTGGTTGGATGTTTGGAGATATTTCCTCGGTTATCTCTGGCTCCAACATTCGCTGCTGGTCCCCCATGCGGTTTGAGAACGGCTCTACCTTAGGCATCGGTTTCAGAGACGCGGCGGGCACCAGCGAGTGGCAGGCTATGTTTGCTGACTCTTCGGACTATCTTACTATTAGGTCCGCTACTACTGCTGCCTCACGTGTTGTTGTGAATGCAAATAATGCTACTGGACGAATTGATTTTAGGATTAACAACACCAACGCGGCATACGTTGACGCTAATAAACACTTGGTATTGCCCGGCAGTTCCGGCTTCGACGCCGCCATAAGGAACTCTAATACTGCCGCGCGGGACTATGACTTTGCCGACGTAAGCGGGATTTTGACTACAAAAGTAGCAGTACCGGCAACCCTTACGTCTTCTGGTGTATTAGGGGCGTGGGCAATAGATTCTGACTACGCATATTTCTGTAGGGCGTCAGACACGTGGGAACGTACGCCGGTACAGGCGTGGCGCGTACTAGCCAAATCGGCGGTAGCAGTGTCGCACACGGGGGACACGAACGAGACCACACTGGCAACAATTACTGTTCCTGCCGGTGCAATGGGCCCGAACGGGTTTATTACGGTACGTACCCAGTGGAGCTACACCAACAGCGCAAATACCAAAACACTGCGGGTTAAGTTTGGCGGTACGACGCTTATTGCTCCGGCTCCAACTACCACAGCAAGCTTGCGACAAAGCATTGAGATTTTCAATCGCGACAGTGCGTCGTCGCAAATGATTACACCAAACTCTACCAATACGGCGTCTGCCTATGGTGCAACAACCACGGCGGTTGGTACAGCGGCTATTAACACGGCTAATGCCGCCGACATTGTGTTGACCGCCCAGCTTGCTAATTCCGGTGAAACGGCAACGCTGGAAAGCTATGTTGTTGAACTGTGCTACGGCGCATAGGAGATAAGATATGCCAGCTAACCTAACCGGCTCTCTTCCTAAGGACACGTTTGACGAACTACTTCACGTAGTCGATGGGCCCGAAGCTACGGAAAAGACTGTCTATAGTGGCACCGGCGTCGCAACAGCGCTTAAGGTAGGCACCGGATCAGCTAGCGTGGATAACTTGAAACTGGACGGGAACACTATCTCGTCTACTGACACTAACGGAAACATTGTGCTTGATCCAAACGGGTCCGGCACCGTCAACATTGATGCAGCAGCCATTACCGGCGGATCAGTTACGGGCATTACGGACCTTGCTGTTGCAGACGGCGGTACGGGGGCATCCACAGCCGGCGGAGCAAGAACAAATCTAGGGCTGGGGAGTATTGCTACCCAGGACTCAAACAACGTTACTATCACGGGCGGATCAATCACCGGTTCATATAGTGGTCTTACGTTGCTCTCTTCTGTTTCTGTTGTGGCCACGTCTAATATTGGATATACGACCGGCGGCGGCGGTACGGTAACTCAAGCCACCAACAAATCAACCGGCGTGACCCTCAATAAACCGTCTGGCCAGATTACGATGAATAACGCCTCGTTAGGTGCGGCTACCAGTGTGTCGTTTACGCTGACGAACAGCTTCATCACGGCCACAGACGTTATCATAGCCAACATTGCCTCAGCTGCTACAACCAATGCTTATACACTAACCGTAGATGCTGTGGCGTCGGGGTCTTGCCGTTTTCATCTTCGTAATGAAACCCTCGGCGCACTCGGTGAAGCGTTGGTTATTAACTTTGCTATGCTAAAAGCGGTATCCTCATAGGAGTTTAATATGGCTAGGTTTCTTAGAAATAAAGTAGATGGCACAATTTATGACTGGTGCCAACTTTTGTCGGTGCATCCGAAGTGCGAAGAGGTAACAGAACAAGAGGCATATCCAGAGCGTTTTCTAAAAAAAGAAGTAGTTGAGCAGGCTGTTCAAAAACGCAAAGGTAGGCCGCCCCTAGCTCAGGCGCTTGATACTAATATTGAAGAGCCGCCATATGAACATACGGACCTCGATTATGAGATGACTAAGATTCCGTTTGGTGGTGCGGGGCTAAAGAGCCCGCTCGGAGCTAACTAATGACGCCGCAGACAATTATCACTGAGGTTCGCAAACTCATTCAGGACGCCGCCGGGGACAGGTTCTCCGATAGCGACCTAGTGGGTTTTGTGAACCAAGCGATAAAGCGAATGGTGTCGTTAAGGCCAGACCTGTTTGTTACGTCGGCGGCGGTTGAAACTACGGATGATGTCGTAGAACAATCATTACCAACCAGCGCGGTCAGGCTCCTGGAGATTTTTTCTGTTGTGGGCGGTAGTGCTGTCACAGAGGTAGACCGCGAGACTATGGACCAGATGTATCCAGAGTGGGTCACGGAGGCATCCGGAACTCCGGTTAACTGGATTAGACACCCAAGAAAGCCCACCGGCTATTTCCTCTATCCACGCCCGTCAGCCTCTGTCCAATTAAATACACAATATGTGGACACCCCAAGCGATTACACACTAAGCGCCACAATTACGGGGTTGCCAGAAAGTTACTTTACTGCTATCATAGACTGTGTTGTGTTCTTAGCAGAGTCGGTGGACGCCGAAAGCGTTGGAAACGACAGGGCGAAGTTCTACTATGACAACTTCCTGGAAGCTCTTGGTATTGACCAAAACCAGCGGGCGGTTGTAGACGCCGAAAGTGGACTGGTAGGCACACAACAACAAAGACGCAGGAGCCAACAAAATGGCAACTCGTAGTTTTACTAGCCTTGTGGCGCGCGCTAACGCCAGTGTCCCGGGATGCCCATACCCCACGATCAAAACGTATATCCGGGATGCGGCTATCAAGGTATGCGAGAGAACGTCGGCGTGGCGTTACCAGATACCTAAGTTTGATTTGAGCCCGGGGGTGTACGAATACCCGTTCAGTATACCAACAAACTCCGAGGTCCACACAATCTTTGCGGCTGTTGTAAATGACGCGCCACTAGACCTTATCAATATGGATACGGCCATTGCGCAGTACCCAGAGTGGGCGGACCTCTATAGTGGTGAAGACCCAGCTGACCTTTGGAGCGAAACGGACAGTGGCAGCCTGAACTCGGACGCATTCAACGAAGAAGCATTTAATGGCGCGGCGGACTTCACTATCCCAGACGCTTTCATAGCACTGGCTAGCAATCCTCGGGCATGCACTATGGTTACGCCACAACGATATATTATATTACCGATGCCAGATGCCGAAATAGATTATAGCATGCGTATGTTTGTAGCTCTGAAACCACTACGCGATGCTACGAGTATGGACGCAGAAGCATTTAATGAGCTAGAGGATGTGATTCTCCACAAGACGCTAGAAGACCTACTTGTGCTTCCGAATAAGCCGTGGACTAACTATGATCTAGCGTCTTTCCACTCCCAGAAATATGGATTTCTCGTTGGCGAAAAACGGGCGCGTGCTAATCTTGGGCATGTTCGCGGGTCGCTCTCGGTTAAAACGAGGGTTTTTGCATGAGCCTAATTATTAAAAATAACGCTACAACCACACTATCGGCGGATATATCAAGCACAGCCGTATCAGTAGCTGTTACGGACGGTACGGTATTCCCCGCACTTGGGGGCTCTGACTATTTCTACGCAACAATCCAGAGCACGGGCAACGCCTACGAGATTGTGAAAGTTACCGCACTAGCTACGAATACGCTTACTGTTGTACGAGCACAAGAGGACACCATTGCTATTCCATTTACATCGGGTAGCCGAATAGAACTTAGGGTTACTAAGAAAAACCTTGACGACCTGCTGGTAGATGCGTTGGCGAATGTCCTACTAATTTGAGGGTAATATGGCAACAGTTTTACTGAAGAACAACGCTTTGGGGTTTCTTAGTACGGCTATTACTGCCGCTGACACCGGCGTTGCATTGGAGACCGGCGACGGAGCCAACTTTCCGACCATTAGCGGCGGGAACTATTTTTACGCCACCATCACAGATGTGAATGGTGACTACGAAATTGTAAAAGTTACAGCGCGTTCTACGGACTCAGTGTCTTTTACGCGCGCGCAGGAAAGCACTACAGCCCGGGCTTTTGCCGCTGGTAGTGAGTTTGAACTCCGCATAACTTCCCAGAGCGTTCTGGATGCAATTTCTGGATATGGTGTTACCACCAGCGTAGCCAATACGTGGACCGCTGACCAGACCATTGATGCCATCCTGAATATCTACAGCGGGAACAAGGCGCGTTGGTATAACTCGACAGACACTAACCCACATGGCGTGCGCAACAACGCGAACGTACTTACCTTCGATTACAACGGAACAGACTACCTCACGGCCAACGCCTCTGGCGTGGTGGCGTTTGTAAACCCACCGCTGGTTGGGGCAGCGGCTATATATTATGTTGGTAGTACCGACGTGTCGGTTGCTGACGGTGGTACAGGAGCCAGCACTGCGGCGAACGCCAGGACTAATCTTGGCTTAGTTATAGGAACTGATGTACAGGCATACAACGCTATCCTTACTGATTTTATAGCACAGACTATCATAGCAGATAAACTTGTTTACGCAGACGGGGCCAACTCGTTTGCAACAACTGACTTTACCTCGTTTGGACGTACACTAGTTGCTAACGCAACAGCAGCCGACACCAGAACAGACTTGGGCCTGGGCACCATGGCTACGCAAGCCGCTAGCGCGGTGGCTATTACGGGCGGCACGATCAATGACGCAACTATCCAGGCACCGGTAGCTGTATCTTCTGAAACAACCGGCACTCTAACTACCCTCTCCAAGAACGCTATTGTGACTATGATAGGCGACTGCACGATAGATGGCAACGTATTCGCGGCCGATACCATAATTATGTTTTACTCTGGTGCTTCGGCTAGGACGTTGACGCAAGGTACTAGTATGACTATGCGACTGGCGGGCACCGCGTCAACCGGCTCTAGGTCTCTTGCAGAAAGAACTATGGCCACTGCATATTTTGTCTCGGCAACAGAAGTAGTCGTTGGCGGTGGGGGAGTTTCATAATGAGCTTACTTCTTGCCGTAGCCTCTTCTCTAGGGTATTCTGGTAGCGCCATTACCCTTAGCGCGGTTTGGGATAATTTGTCTGTGACTAGTCCAGATACTGATAGCTCTAATGTTGTCACACTTACGTTTACTGGCGGTGGAAGCAGAGACATAAGATTAGACTATACCATTCTTGGAAGTGTGAGCTATAAGAAGAACGGCGGCACCACTACAGAGTATAGTGGCCCAATCTCGGTTGTAACCACCGACACGCTACAGTTTATATACACGCACACTATACCAGGAGAACCAGAGAGCCGGCCAGTTAGGGTATATGATGACACTCGCGGCGGACTAATTGATACTTTTACTGTTACCGCGAGTTAGGAGAATTTAGATGGCAGACCTAGATGGCACGGAATGGGGAAGAGTGCTGGAGAAAATTGAGTATATTGAGAAGAAGGTGGACAAGCTTGACGACGACTTCACCACCATGCGCGGCACCATGAATAAGGGCTGGGGCATGTTAGTTGGTATTGCTGCCGTACTCGGCTTGTTCCTAAACGAGATAATCGGCGGGTTTAAAAAGCTACTGGGGATGGGATAATGCTAAGAGTAATTATTGGGCGCATCCTTGCTGTTGTAGTAATTGTAGCCGTTGTTAGTTTGTATATGTACATTGGCGCGGTTAGACACGACCGAGATATGTATAAAGCAGAACTAAAGGCGGTACAGCACGAAAACGAAGTTCTTACACAACAGCTTGCTGTTGCAAACGACATTAGTTCTAGACTAGACAGATTGGCCGAACAGGATAGACAGCTTGACAGGAGTTTACAGAATGCGGCAGAACAAATCAGAAATGCGCCGGGCGCAAACGACCTTGTTCCGAGTGAGCTTGCTTTTGCTTGGTATGACAGCGTTATCAGCCTGCGCACACAGCCAAGCGGAAGTGGTGTATCAGTACCCAACGATTCCACAAGAGCTACGGAACTGCAACCGACCAACACCGCCACGGCCTGAAGGCTTGACGGTAGGACAGTTGGCCGCTTTTAGCACTGCCCAAGAGGCAGCAATTACGGCGTGTCAGAACAGACTTAACGAAGCCGTGGATATTGCGGAAGGTAAGAAAGTAAATGCCGGGGATTAAAGTTTCTGGTTTTCGCGGCAAAGCTCCAAAGGTATCTCCGGAGCTTCTTCCTGACCAAAGTGCTCAGGTTGCGCGAAACTGTAAACTATATTCTGGCGACCTTATTCCGTTTCCAGAGCCCGTAGTTGACTCCAACACGGGATTTACTGGTGTAACCTCTGGAACTATTTTCCCGCTTAGGAACCCAACCACAGACGCACTAGTCTGGATGACGTGGCAGAACGAAGTAAATGTAGCCACGCCGTCATTTCAAGACAACGCCGACGAACAACGATTTTACTATACCGGCGACGGCGTTCCTAAAGTCAGTACATATAGTTTGGCGACAGAGATTGGCCCCCCATACCCAGACAACTACTATGAACTTGGGCTGCCTCTACCCGAGACAGAGATTAGCGTTAGCGCGGCCTCATTCTCAAACAAATCAGTGAGTAGTATTTCCAGAGACGCGGGTGGTGTAGCTACATATAATACGAGTACGGCGCACGAATTGCGCACCGGCATGTTTGTGTCGCTCACCGGATTTACGCACCTAGCCGGTACTTATTCAAGGGCTGGCACTACAGTTACGGTTACAATTAACAACCACGGTATTCCAAACGCATCTACTGTATCGTTAGACTTCACCTCCGGCACAGCTACAGACGGCGTATATACAGTGACTAACGCCACGACTAACACGTTTGACGTTGTAGACTCCCAAACCGGAGCTACATCAGGTGATGTTCGTTTGGATATGCGCAGCTTCAATGCAACAAGCGCGGAAGTTACGGTAGTAGATACAGATACGTTTACGGTTTTTGCTCCCGGTTTTCAAATTTCCACTCTGTCTGTATCTGCCGGTCAGGTAGAACTGGGCGGCGACCGCGTGCTTAGGCAATATGTATATACGTGGTATACACCGTGGGGGGAAGAATCCATAGGGTCTGAACCAACCGAGTTTCTTGAAGCACGAGAAGGACAGGTAATTACGGTTACAAACATCCCACAAGTTGCTCCGTCCCTTCCAGTAAAAAACTTTGTCCGTGGAGTTCGTATTTATCGTACACTTGCTAGTGAAGTAGAGGCCGATTTCTTTCTTTTAAAAACGCTGTGGTTTCCCACCGCTACAGCCACGGTATCTCGTTCCATGAATGTGTCTACGGTAAAACTCCTATACCCGCACAACTTCATTGAGGATGACCGCTTTAAGTTGGTGGGGTGCACAAATACTTCCTTTAACATAACGGGCGGGGTTGTTACGGAGATAGTAGATGACTACACATTCAAATACAACCAAGCAGGAAGCGATCTTTCCGAGACGGCGGACACAACGGGGATACTCTACCATGATGTGGCAGAGGATAATGATAGCACTGCTCGTTATTGGGGCGATACCAGTTATGATTTTACTGATGATTTTGATGCTCGTTATCTCTCTATTATTCTGAACAGCGATGAATATGACGCACCGCCAGAAGACCTTCGCGGCCTCAAGACTATTCAGAACAACATTCTCGTAGGGTTTGTAAACAACCAGATTTATTTTAGTGAACCAGACTTCCCACACGCCTGGCCAACTAAGTATATTAAAGCAGTAGACAGAAACATCGTCGCTATTGAGCCTATTAGCGGAGCCGGCGCATTAGTACTTACCGAGGGATATCCATATCTAATTTCTGGTAACGACCCAGACATTATGTCTATTCAGCGGCTTGACGCTCTCTATCCGTGTGCGAGTTCGCGCGGCGTTGTGTCGATGAGCTACGGTATTCTGTGGCCCACTAATGAAGGCCTGGCGCTCTATTCCTCAGGCACCATGCCCCGACTGGTTACGCAACAAATATACGAACAGGACACGTGGAGCAACAACTATAGTCCATCTACCATAAGCGCTGTATACTATGGAGATGCGTATTTTGCATCACACTCTACCGGGTCTTTTATCTTTACATTTGAGCCGGCCCAAAACCAGGGATTTTTCGTAGACTGCGACCAAACATTTACTGCGGCCCACAACGACACTATCACAAACCGACTATATTTCTCGACCGGCACAAGCGGGGACATATACGAGTGGGACAACATTGAGCAGCCAAACCAAGTAAGCTCTTGGAAATCTAAAGTGTTTGTGCTGAAGGACTATACGAACTGGGGTGCGGCACGGGTAGTAGCCGACTATAACAATAACCAAGACCTGTGGGAAGACTCAAGCGTTGCTTGGGAAAGCTGGTCAGATACTTGGGACCAATCGTCTGAAGTAACGTTTAAACTATATGCAAATAAAGAACTAAAGTTTACCAAAACACTAGAAAATAGTGAGACATTTAGGTTGCCAACTGGGTACAGAACTGATACATATGAGTTTTTGGTAGACAGCGACGTAAGGATCAGGTCCGTCCACCTTGCGGAAACGCCTTTAGGACTTAAGGCAGTATAATGGCTAGGTTTGTAGGTATAGGAAACGTAACCTCAGTGCCCGGGCTAAGCCCACAGGCAGTGCAAGTTCTTGACGCTATTAAGACAAATGTTGAATTACTTACTAACCAACGCGGTGAGACGAACGGAGCCAGTTCAGCCATCAGAAAAGAGAGTATTTCACTCACTGCTAATTCAGTCCCCAGACAAAAAATGCAGCGGTCCGGCGCTGTTGGGTCCGGGTTCACAGTAAGTGAGGTGTCCGTTGCTTCGTCAGCTGACCACAACATTCTTGTTAATGATGTAAACTTACTAGCTCAAGACCACGCTGACTTACGGGCTGTGGTACAGGCGCTTATTACACAGCTTAAAGCTTAGGAGATAGACATGGCACTGCGACTAGGACTTAACTACGCGAACACCGGTATGGGCCCCGCTTACAGTGTTATGAGTAGGCTTGGGAAGGCGCAGCCGCAAGGCGACTATACGGGAGCTTTAAATGCCCCTGCGGGCATGAACTCTGGGTCTTCCGGCGGCTTGCCGTCGCGCTCACACCTCCCACAAAGGGGGTATGCACCAGATACCACAGGAGCCCTAAACGCTCCGCGAATAGGGCCAGCAGCGCAGGCAGGCGTGTCTTATGGGCCCGGCGGCGGAGGTGGCTATGCGCCCGGCGGTTATGCCCCATTTGTACCGTCTCCAACAGCGTATGCTCCACAACAGACCCAGAACTTTGAGTTCGAGGATGGTGGCATGGTTGGTCCAGGAGGTATGCCGGTTAGGGCCGGACTTGCTGCTCCGGGTACTCAAGGTGGTCAGCCACTGGATGCAAATATGCTTGAGGGAGAAGTAAACCGAATCGCTACCCAAAACCCCCAGCTAATGCAGCAACTTCGGCAAGCTATAGACGAGGCCATTCAGAGCGGAGAACTGACCCCAGAAGAGCTTAGTACCGCAATCCAAATGGCGCAATTAGCTCTTAAGAACCCCCAATCGTGGCCGCAAATCCGGGCGTTTATTATCCAACAGGGTATCGCTGGCGACCAAGACCTGCCGCAGCAGTTTGACTCCGGGCTGGTGTCTATGATCCTTTTGATTGCTAAGGCAGCCCAGCAACAAATGGGCGGAGCCGGCGCGAGCACGGGACAAAACCCATCTATGATGAACGGCGGCCCACTACCACAACAAAGCGCACGCCAGGACGGTAAGGTAACTATTGACGCCCACGAGGGAGAATATGTGATTCCCAGCCACGTAGTCCGAAGAAAAGGCACAGAGTTCTTTGATAAACTTCTGGCTTCTGGAGAAGAAGGTGGAGCTTAATTACGAACCGCTACTTGTATGCGACGAAGAAACACTTGGTAAGTACTGGCCATACGCTGGACCACTACTTCAAAAGTGCGTCGATAAGGTTGGCGGGGATGTTATGGACCTGGGGGATATGTACAACGCCATCCTGAGCGGGCGGGCGTTTTTGTTCATAGCCAAGGCCGACACGGTAGAGGGGCCCGACGTAAAGATGGCCGTGTTACTGGAGGCATGTGTGTACCCGAAGCTACATTCCATGAACATCGTAGCCCTTGGTGGAAATGAACTTATGTTAATGCACGACAAGTTTTGGAAGGCTCTCTGTGGCTGGATGTATATGAACGGGGCCCGGGCGGTTGAGGGGCTGGTATCTCCCGCCATGGAGCGAATAGTATCTAAATTTGGGTTTACAAAGACGGCAGTGCATGTTAGAATGCAGCTTACGGGGGAATGAGATGACGATTGAGTATGTTGCGCCTTCGCCGGGAGAGTATCCTAGCTTAACAGAAGAGGCAGCCGGCAAGGGCCTTAAGTCCATTCTGGGCTTTGCTCTTACCATGTTTATTCCCGTAGTTGGCCCGTGGCTGGGGGCAGCACTTAGAACCTCGATGAGCTTGGGTGCCGGTTGGGCAACAGCAGCTAATGTTGCTGGCGGCGCTATTGCGGGGTGGGCCGGCGCACGCCTTCAAGGACAAAGTGGCACACGCGGCGCTCTTATGGGCGGCATAGGGGGTTTTCTTGGTGGGGGCGGTCTTAAAACCCAAGGCGGAGGACAGACTTTTGGTGGCAACGGCCTTGATACAACAGCCGGCTCTACCGGAACAGACACCATTTTAGGCAACGCTACTAGAGGAACGCCATTCAATCCCAGCGTACCCACAGATTTTGCGGGGGCCCCACTACCAGTAGGTACGCCCACCATGTCTCTTGGGGAAAGAGCAATGCAAGCGGCGGGACAACTTGGACAAAGCGCGCTAAAATTTGCCCAGACGGAGCGAGGTGGGCAGCTTATTACTATGGCTGCACTTGGTCTTGTGGACAAACCGACAAATCTTGAGGCGCTTGTTGCTGCACGTAGGCAAGAACTAGACGCTATGCAACAAGCCGATATGGCGCAGTATCAAAGAATACAGGCGCAGGCACAGGAGCTTGTAAACGCTGCTAACCAACGAGACCCCTATCATGCAGGGCTTGATGCCGCAACGCAAACACGACTAGCAAGCGAACAGGCAGGCATTGCCGATGAGAGAGAGCAGGCGGCTAATAATGCATATGGTGTAGGCCGTAGGGCAAACGACCAGCGCCGTCGTAGATTAGGCGCGGCAGCCGCCGGCATTGGTAATTTTCATCTTGCAGCAGACAGGGCGCGTGAGACACAAACCGGATTACGCACAGCTGCTTTTGGCGCGTTAAACCAATATCAACCGCGCGTGGCTAGCGATGCGGCATATGGTCTTGCAGCTGACGAAGCTGCAGCAAACGAGGAGCGTCGCCGCCAGGCGGCACAACTGGCCGGGTTGGCTTATGGTGCGTTTATCAATCCGAAGTACCAAGGCCCAACGAGTCCGGGATTTACAGGTGGTTAAATGGTAGGTATAGCTGAATATCTTCGTGGTAGAGCAGACCCACTCGATGCGTTTCGAGAAGGATATGCGCAGAATACGGCTATTGAGGGCGAAGTCGCACGCCGTGAAGCCCAACGTGCACAACTCGAAGCTTTCAGAAACGCACAGCGCTATGGCCGCGCACAGCAAGACGAAAGCCTTTGGTCTTCGGGGCCGCAGGAGCTTCCAAACGTAGGCGCGCAAGGTGTGTTTCAGATGCCTGCGGCGTCTAGTTCTGTGTTGGATGTAACCGAGCCGGCTACGAGCCAAGTGGGTGCAGGAGCAAATAGGCAGTCGCGTAGTTTACACCGCATGCGCATACAGCAAAACAACGCACTTCAGGGTGAACGTGAACGACAAGCACACGCCGGGCGTGTGGAAGTCAGAGCATACAGCGACTTTGAACTTTCAAGAAACCCAGAACTCAGGCGGGTAATTGAAGAGGGACAGCGCTCCGGTAATATTAGTGCAAGGCGATGGGGAAGCTCTGGAGGTAGAGCCGGCGGTGGCGGTGGCGGCATCATTGTAGACAGAGTAGATCGCAGCTTAGGCCCACAACACCAACCCCAAGGCGGCTGGGCAGCGACAGCGGCACCGTTTGGTGAACGACAAGCACACGCCGGGCGTGTGGAAGTCAGAGCATACAGCGACTTTGAACTTTCAAGAAACCCAGAACTCAGGCGGGTAATTGAAGAGGGACAGCGCTCCGGTAATATTAGTGCAAGGCGATGGGGAAGCTCTGGAGGTAGAGCCGGCGGTGGCGGTGGCGGCATCATTGTAGACAGAGTAGATCGCAGCTTAGGCCCACAACACCAACCCCAAGGCGGCTGGGCAGCGACAGCGGCACCGTTTGGTGAACGACAAGGCGGACAAGTCCTGCCCGAAGTAGATGTTAATCTAGACACCGGACAACAACCGGCGCAACAACCGGCACAGCAAGAAGCCAGCGGACCGCTAAACCTAACTACGCCAAGTAATCCTGGACCCACACCAACAAATTTGCAAGAGCTACTTGCCTATATAAGAAGCCGGGAGTCTGGCGGGAGATATGATGTTGCCTATGGTGGTAGACAACTGCCGGCAAACGGACCACATCCGGGAGCACGAGCTAGAGTGGCGGGACCCGAAGGACCAACTTCTGCTTTTGGTGCATATCAATTCCAAGAAGGCACGTGGAGAGATGCAGTAAGAGCCGGTGTTGTTCCAGATCAAATGACGCCGGAAAACCAAGACCGCGCCGCCGCGTGGCTTGCAGACAGAGATTATCGGGCGCGTACAGGAAGAAACATCCAGGAAGACCTAGCTGACCCAAACCGCAGCGCAAGCGTCCTACAAGTACTTTCTCCGACGTGGACCTCTTTACGTAGTGGTCAAGGCGGAGCACCAGACCCACAAGTACAACAAGCAAGCACCACACCGCGCCTTAGCGTAGACCCGCTAACTACCCAGCTGTCTGTTGATAATCACCCGGCGGTACGGCAGATACTGGAACAATCTAGGCTTTTGCAACAACGTATGCAGGTGGCGCGGCAGTACGGACAAATACCCGAGGGGCGGGAAATTGAGGCCAGGAACGTTGCGTTGGTCGGACAGCTTAATCAGGCCCGTGGCGCAGCTGCGCTAAGTCAATTTGCTACTGTCGGCAACACGCAGGGATTGACCGAAGTTCTAACGCTCTATAACGGCGGAATACCAACCGTACTCCAACCGACCAACGAAGCGGATGAGGCCGGAAACCCCACGTTTGTTGTATTGCTAAATGGACAGAACACCACAAGAACTCCGCTTTCTGCTGCTGAGGTAATCTCGGAAATGCAAAAACAGTTGAGCCCAGAGTATCAAGCGTCCGTACTTGAACACCAAGTAGAGATGCAGCAGGCACAATTTGAAAGCGACCTTGAACTTCGTAACAGTCTTGCTACTGGCGACCAACAAACACAGCGCGAGATTTATAGCAGACTTCTGCAAGGACAGTCAGCGTTTGCGGTTGAGCAACTGAGGGCGAGGCATAGCGACGTACAGTTCCAACAAGTTGGTGAAAGCGTGTTGGCTATCTACCGCGACGAGAACGGCAATCTCCAACAACAGGAGTTTTACGCCGGTGATATCGAGTCTCCAAGTACAGAAGGCCGCAACCAACGGGAAACACGCCAGGGAGTACTCAGCGGACAGGCACAGAGACTTAACGGAATGCGCAGACGAGAAGGGACAGCACGATGAGACTACGATCCGCGCTTCTTCCTGACCCATACGGCAGCGGCTACGAGGACCCGGTACCACAACAGTTTGGTCCGCAGTTAGGTATGGAGCCCACGGGGCCCGCTGAACAGGGGCGTCAGCGCTTAGAGCGTATGCGTAGCCCATCCCCACAACTTAGCGGTAGGATACAAGAA
>ERZ1292625.538-Hain-H41-01um-R1-538-length-56277-cov-40_pt2 | contig 20805 bp, 27 predicted proteins | sample MGYA00564400_ERZ1292625 | MGnify/ENA primary metagenome ERZ1292625 (study PRJEB36523, sample SAMEA6512639) | groundwater metagenome | collected 2019-01-08 | study: AquaDiva: Metagenomics assemblies of 32 groundwater samples
GAATCATTAAAGATGGCAATTAATAAAATTGAAACGACTAAGTGGGATAAAAAAGCTCTTTTAAGTAATGCAAAAAAGTTTAGTAAAGAAAGATTCAAGAAAGAAATGAGGCAGTTTGTAGAAAGTAGAATTAAATAAATATGCCAGAACTTCCAGAGGTTGAGACAATAAAACTACAACTTGAGAAATATATTGTTGGATCAGTAATTAAGAAATTAGAGATAAGAAATAAAAAATATGAATTTGATGCTAGCAAGGCACTAGGCACTAGAATAATAGGCATTAGACGATTTGCAAAGCAACTCTCAATTGATCTAGAGAACGATTATTCAATTATGATTCATGTCAAAATGACAGGACAACTTATTTATCGTGGCTCAAAACTCAAATTAAATAATTTATCCAAAAAAGTAATTGGAGGACTTGATGGAAAACATACACATCTAATATTCCATTTAAATGACGGTGATTTGTATTATAACGATGTTAGACAATTTGGGTGGATTAAAATAATTAAGAGTGAAGAATTAATGAGATCCAGCTCCGCTATAAATAATAATTTCGCCCCCGAGCCACTTAAAGATTTAACCTTAGAATATTTTTTTAATTTACTTTCTAAATCAAAAAGAAATATTAAAGTCCTTTTAATGGATCAGTCAAAAATTGGAGGAATTGGAAATATTTATGCAAACGATGCACTTTGGCTTTCTAGAATTAGCCCAAGACGTTCTGCTTCAAGTTTAAGTTTAAGTGAAACAACAGAACTTTATGAAGCAATAGAATCTGTTTTAAAAGCAGGGCTTAAATATGGTGGAGCATCAGAACTTGCCTTTGTTACACCTGATGGAAAAGAGGGAGAATATCAAAATCATAGTTTGGTTTATGGAAATGAAGGTCAAATATGCAAATCATGTAAAATAAATAGAATAGAAAAATTTTTCTTAGGAGGAAGAGGAACTTATTATTGTCCAGAATGCCAAAAGTAATACTAAAACATTCTCATTTTCACTGGATTCATCTGGTTGCAGTTTTTATTCTGGGAGGTTATTTTGTTTTATCTAAAGTAAACACTGTCAATGCCATTTTAAAAGAAAACCCAATCGAAACATTCTTACAACTTTACTTATTTGGTACATTTTTTGCTTGTTTATTTTTATATATTTTTTCTCATGAGAAGTTCTTTCCATTTGCAAAAGATATAGAAAAACAAGAACAGAGAAATGAGAATAAATACTTAAAAAAATATTTTCATCATGGAAAAATACTAGGAACTTTTTTGATTGGAGCAATAGGTGGACCTATCTTTTCATCTTTAACAGCACGAATACTACTTAATAATTTTAGATTTAAATATTTAATTATAATTCTTGCTAACATTCCTTCAACTCTATTTACATTGGGAGTGGGATGGGGTATTTTAAGGTTTGTATGATCTTAAAATTAACACTATCTAATTTTAGAAATTTTAGTAAAAAAGAACTTGTATTTAGCCAGGAAATAAACGTCATAAATGCAGAAAATGCTACAGGAAAAACAAATATTTTAGAAGCAATTGTTTTTCTTTCCTTGGGGAAAAGTTTTAAAGCAAGAGTTGAAGCGGAGTGTATTAAATATGAAGAAAAAATTGCTAGAGTTAGTACAGAAAGCTTGGAAGTAATTTTAACAAAAGACGAGTCAGGATGGCCAAAAAAGAGACTTTTGGTCAATGGGGTACCAAGAAGACTAATTGATTTTACAGGTAATATAAAAACAGTTCTATTTGCCCCACAAGACTTAGAACTTATAACAGATGGTCCTCACCTTCGCCGTAATTTTTTAGACACTGTTTTATCCCTTACTGATAGGGAATACAGAAGGTCAATTGGATCGTATGAGAAAGGAGTTAGACAAAGAAATAGACTTTTAATGCAAATTAGAGACAATGGAGTACCAAGAAGTGGGCTTATTTTCTGGAATCAATTACTAATTAAGAATGGGGATTACATTTCTACAAAACGCAGAGAGTTAATTGAATTCATAAATTCAAAAAATAAATGCAATTTAGTATATGATGCTTCAAGTATTAGTGAATCAAGACTTGAGCAGTATAAAGATGCAGAGATAGCTTCATGCACGACTTTAGTTGGGCCACACAGAGATGATATCCTTTTCTTGCAAGAAGGTCGTGATTTAGCAAGTTTTGGTTCAAGGGGACAACAAAGAATGCAAATTTTATATTTAAAACTAGCAGAAATGGCGTTTATCGAAGAAATTACGAAAGGATCGGCAGCTGGCGCTGAAAAACCAATTTTACTACTTGACGACATCTTCTCGGAGTTGGATCATAACCACAGAGAAACTGTAATGCAAACTTTTAATGATCACCAAGTAATAATAACTTCAGCAGACGAATACAACTTGCCAAAAATAAGTTCTAAGAGTATAAATATAATTAAATTATGACAGAAACACGAACATATGTTTATGTTGGACAAAATCCAGAAGGCCGTAAATATTTTAAGAGGGTTAAAATAAAAAAACAAAAAAAAGAACCAGAACCTTCGCCTGCTTTTACCCCAGATGAGGAAGCTGCTACGACGCCAGAGCCTCCTCATAAAATATTAACTCAGGCACAAGCTATATTTGAAGCACTTGAAGAAAAAGAAAAATAAACCTTCTTTATTTTCCGCAAGATTTGCAGTAATATAATATTATGTATTCTCCACGATATCAGATATCCAACAAAATTTTAAAAAATATTGGTGTAATTGAAGCTTCTAAAGAAGTAATTGAAAATGCTCCTCTTGTTCCTTCCTATGAAAAACAGTTTCAAAGCGATGCAATTGCAAGAACTATCCATCATGGAACACACATAGAAGGAAATGAATTAAATCTTTTGCAAACAAAAAAAATTCTTGAAGGACAGGAAGTATATGGAAGACCAAGAGATATCCAAGAAGTAATTAATTACAGAAATGTGATGACCTTGCTTGATGAACTAGTCTACAAAAAAGGAGAATTAAATTCAAATTCCTTGCTTGATATTCATAAAGCTACAGTTGAGAAAATTATTTCTCCTGAAAAAATTGGAGTTTTTAGAAAAACTCAAGTAATTATTAAAGAGGAGGGAACAGATAAAGTAATATTAAAACCTCCGCCATTTGTTGAAGTACCATATTTAATTGATGATTTTTTTGTTTGGCTTACGTCCGCAGACGCAAAAGAAATTCATCCAGTACTTCGTGCTGCCATTTCTCATTATGTTTTAGTTGCAATTCACCCTTTTGTTGAAGGAAACGGAAGAAGTGTAAGGGCTTTTACACAACTTCTTTTAATGAAGGAAGAATTTGATATTAAAAGATTTTTTTCGTTAGAAGAAAATTTTGATTCTGACCTAGCTAGTTATTATGATGCACTTTTTAAAGTAGACAAAGAATCACAAAATATTGCATCTCGTGATTTAACTCCTTGGCTTGAATATTTTACGGAAGTAGTGGCTATTGAAATGAATAAGATTAAAGAAAAAGTCAGAAAATTATCACTTGACACTAGACTAAAAGTTAAATTTGGTGAACAAATTGCACTTTCTGAGCGTCAAATGAGACTTATGGAATATATAGCAGATCAGGGGGGAGCGCCAATGGTTGAACTTAAAAAATTAATACCAATGGTGTCTGAAGATACTATTCTTCGTGATTTACAGTCCTTACAAAAAAAGGGCATAATAAGAAAAGAGGGAAGTACAAAGGCGTCAAGATATGTCATTGCAAATAAATGACAATATGATTGATAAATAAAAATGAAATCAACTGACCCACAATTTATATATATGATCTTGGTTTTACCAAGTCTGTTTGGTTTAACTTTAATGGGTGAGGGAATTTATAAATGTGCGCATGAAGAATGGAGTGGATTAATTAGCATCTTTTTTGGAATACTTTTTATAGCAATGGTCGCATTTGCCTACTTTTTCTTTTCTTCATATATGGTTACTCGTGGAGTATAATGCCTTATTAGGCATGCTATTTAATAAACTATCTTTATATTTTGAAAAGTTGGAAAAAACAGCTTCAAGACTTGAGATTACTGCCATATTAAAAGAATTGTTTAAGGAAACTTCACGATTGGAGATCAAAGAAGTTGTTTACTTGTCTCTTGGAATCTTAGCACCTAACTACGAAGGAGTACTTTTAAACTTGGCTGAAAAAATGGTCTTACGCGCAATTTCTATTACATACGATAAAGACTTAGAAACTGTAACCAAAATATATAAACAAATGGGTGATGTTGGGGATGTGGCGGAAAGTTTATCGGTTACGAGTGACGAGTTACGAGTTAAAGAAGTAACTGTTAGTGATGTTTATTCAATACTTGTTGAAATAGCTAACTATTCAGGAGATGGATCACAAGACAGGAAAATTGAAAAATTTGCAGAGCTCCTTGGGAGCTTAGATTCTTTGTCTGTAAGATATGTTGCCAGAATTCCAGTAGGCAAACTTAGACTTGGTTTTTCTGAAAAGACGATCTTAGACGCTTTAGGTATTGGAGATGAAGCATATAATATCAGGCCAGATATAGGCTATATTGCTGAGCTTTCTAAAGAAAGAAAGCTTTATGCTGTAAGCCCTAAAATAGGTGTTCCTATCGTTCCCATGCTTGCAGCTCGTCTTAATTCTACGACTGAAATGATTAAGAAAATGGGAGAAGTATCAGTTGAACCAAAATTTGACGGGCTTCGTATTTTTATACATTTCCGACGTAAAGATAATTTTGTTCGTATCTTCACTAGAAACATGAACGCAATTGACATAAATACATTTCCAGAATTATTAGAAGTGGGGAAGTTTATCAAGTGTGACGAAGTCATACTTGATACTGAAGCAGTGGGGCTTGATCCAAAGAGGCAAATGTTTGTTGATTTTCAAAAAACAATACAAAGGAGAAGAAAACATAAGATAGAAAAGAATTCTGCTGAAATCCCATTACAGTTTCAAGTTTTTGATATTTTGCTTGTTGATGGAAAAAGTCTGATTAACGAACCATATGTAGACAGGAGAGAAGAATTGGTAAAGATAATTAAGAACGGAAAACTTTTGAGAATTGATGAAAATACAATAACTAAAGATCCAGAAGTAATTAAAACATTACATAAGAAGTATTTAAAAATGGGGCTTGAGGGTGTTGTTGTCAAACGAGCCAATGGTCACTATGTGTCAGGTAGAACTGGATGGAATTGGGTTAAGATGAAAGAAGAAGAAGGTATGGAAGGTAGGCTTTCTGACACCCTAGATTGCATTGTAATGGGCTACTTTGTAGGAAAAGGAAAGAGGGCACAGTTTGGATTGGGTAAAATTTTAGTAGGCATCAAAGACAAAGACAAAATTTTAACTTTAACAAAAGTTGGTACAGGATTAACTGAGGAAATGTTAGTTGAGATTAGAAAGCGCTTGGAAAAATTAGAATCGAAACAGAAGCCAAAAGAATATGAAGCACAGAAGGATCTAATTCCTGATGTTTGGGCAATACCTAAACTTATAGTTGAAGTTACAGCAGATAGCATTTCAAAAAGTACAAAACATTCGCTTGGTCTTTCTCTTCGTTTTCCAAGGTTTTTAAAAATTAGGGAAGATAAAGGTGTAAACGAAGCCACTACATTGAAAGAGCTAAAAAATATAGCTAATATATAAATAGTGATAAAAAGACTTCCTAAAATGCCGGGGCTTTGGGCAATGCTAGGTCCAGCCTTTGTTTGGGCGGCAATTGCGCAGGGATCAGGGGAACTTATTTGGTGGCCATATTTTTCTGCCAAATATGGGCTTGCTTTTGTGGGACTTCTTCTTCCTGCTTCAATGATTCAATTTTTCGTAAACCGCGAAGTAAGTCGTTATACTGCAATTACAGGAAAAGGAATTTGGAGTGGATTTTTATCTCTTGGAAAATATTTTACATATCCTTTGTTTCTTTTGTGTTTTATTAATTTTCTTTGGCTTGGCGGTTATGCTTCAGCTGGGGGAACAGCTCTTTTTGAATTAACTAGTTTTCCTGCGGGATTTACAGATAGGGGAGGAACACTCTTTTGGTCATATGTTTTAATAATTGGTTTTTCTGGAATATTTCTTTTTTCAAAAATAATTTATAAATCATTAGAAAATTTTATGAAAATTGTTTCTGCAGTCACTATATTTGGTTTAATTTTTTCAAGTTTACAGCCTCAAGTTCGAGTCACAGCAGGGGAATTTTTTAAGTCTTTTTTTAATCCAACATCTGTTAGATGGCCTAATACTTGGGAAACCTCTGATTCTTCCCACTTGGTGACAGCCATAGCTTTTGCTGGCATGGGTGGGTTTTTGAATTTACTTTATTCATATTGGATGAAAGATAAAGGGGTAGGAATGGCAAAATATACTGCAAAAATAAAAGGTCTTCTTGTAAAAGATAAAAATTTGATAGTTGACGGAGAAAAAGATTTGGTTTTTGCAGATAATAAACAAAATAAAATTAGATGGAATAAATGGCTGACTTTCCTTAATTTCGATTCGTTTTTGGCAGTTACCATTAACGCCATAACTGCAGGTTTAACAACACTTTTAGCTTATGCAATTTTATTTCCCCAAGGGATTTTCCCAACAGGTTGGAAAATAACTGTTGTCCAGGCACAATTTTTTGAAAGCAGTTTGGGTTATTGGGGTAGAATTTTGTTTTTACTTGTTGCCTCTGCCTTTATGATTGATACTTGGGTGGGACTAGTTGATGGAGTAGCAAGACAATTTGCTGATTTTGTAGTAAAAGTCAAAAGTTTTGGTAAAAGTTTTAGATTTTGGTATTACTTATGGCTTCTCTTTTTAATTTTAACATCCCTTGTTACTATTACTTTTGCACAACCTGGAGTATTAATTACTATAGTTGGGGTAATTAGTATTTTTGCATTTGTATTTTATATTCCTGCCCTTTGGTATTTAAATTATATTAAATTACCTAAAATATATCCTAAATTTATTAAACCTAAAAAGTGGGAAAGTGTTACTCTTTGGGGGACTTGGTTGTTTTATACTTTAGTTGCAATTGGATATTTAGTAATAGTTTTTTAAAAGTGGATTATAGAAATGCGATTATTGCCTTTGTTGTGGTAGAATTTATATATTGATGAAAGTGGGGTGATTAATTATGGCAGAAACAAAAAGTGTTACAGGACTTAAAAAAGAAACTTCGGGAGCATTAGCATATGTATTAGGACCAATTACTGGAGTTTTGTTTTTAATAATCGAAAAAGACCCATTTGTTAGATTTCATGCAATGCAATCAATTGTAGTTTTTGTAGGTATGTTTGCATTACAGGCAATGCTTGGTTTAACAATAATCTTAGCAATCTTTGTTCCATTAGTTGGAATAGTTAGCTTTGTTCTTTGGCTCATGCTTATTTACAAAGCATGGCAAGGAGAAGAATGGGAAGTTCCATTCCTAGGCAAATTTGCAAGACAAATTTTGAAGAAAGCTTAAAAAGACAATGGTTTTTCTCTGGGATATGATTTCTCAAATAAAGGAATTATATGGATTTAAAAACAAAGCTGTTTTACAGGCTATGTCTTTGATACCCAGAGAAAACTTTGTTTTAGAGGAATACAAAAATTTGGCATATGACGACACTGCTCTTTCAATTGGATATCAACAAACAATTTCCCAGCCATATACAGTAGCTTTCATGACATATCTTCTGAATGTTAACAAAAATCATAAAGTTCTTGAAATCGGAACTGGTTCAGGCTATCAAGCCGCGGTTTTGAGCAAGCTTGTACGAGAAGTTTATACAATTGAAAGAATTTTTGAACTAGCTAAAGAGGCTAATAAAAGATTAAGGAAGTTAAATTTCAATAATGTTTCTGTTAAGGTTGGGCGTGGGGAGTTGGGTTGGAAAGAAAAAGCTCCCTTTGATCGAATAATAGTTACTGCAGGGGTTGACAATCTTCCTGAAGGTTTGTTTAATCAACTGAAAGATGAAGGAATACTAGTGGCTCCAGTTGGCGAGGGTTTTGATAAAATTATGACCAAATATATTAAAAAGAAAAACAAAATTATAAAAAAAGAATACGGAATCTTTCACTTTGTTCCTTTAGTGTTAGAATAACCATATGAAATTAATTGTTGGACTTGGGAATCCTGGTATCAAATATCAAAATACAAGGCATAATGTGGGTCATATGGTTATTGATGCTTTAAAGGTCAGACCCTTAAAGTCAAATCAGCAAAAGGGTCCGACCTTGTTAAAATCAGATAAGTTTATAGTGCTAAAGAGCACTGTGTTCATGAACGATTCAGGCATTTTTGTAAAGCACTTTATATCTTTATACCCTAATATCTCTATATCTAATCTGTATGTTATCCACGATGATCTTGATATCAAACTTGGCGAATACAAAATTCAATTTGGAAAAGGTCCTAAAGAAAACAAGGGACTAGTCTCAATTTATGAGACACTAGGCACTAGAGATTTCTGGCATGTTAGAGTGGGGATAGAAAACAGGCAACAGGCACTAGGCACTAGAATTAAAGGAGAACAATATGTTTTAGAAGACTTTACAGAAGAAGAAAAAGTGATAGTACAAAGCGTAATAAAACAAATATGCAATCAATTGGTAATATAGTAGCCAAAAAGTTTGACCCTCAGGATACTGACAAATATATATCGCGTGAATTCCAAAAATATGCCTATGAATTAGCCAAAGAGCTTGATGATCTCCCTCATAAATCGTTATACATGCGTCTAGCTAAAAACACACCCAGAGGTCTAATGGAATCAGCCAGAAGTTTTGTAAAAGATGCAACAAATGCCAAATCAAAAGGTCGTCTATTCATGTGGCGCCTTAAACAATTGAAAGAATCTGTTAAAATAAAAAGTGATGCAACTTCTTAACGGTAACTATATTGATTTAATAATAATTGCAATACTTTTTTATTTTGCCTCAGAAGCTTTTAGACATGGTTTTTGGATAATCCTTGCTGACTTTACATCCTTTTTTGGCTCACTTGTTTTATCTCTTAGATTTTATAATCCAATATCTGAGTTTTTAAAATTAAATTTTGACTTAAATTTATCAATTGCAAAGGCAATTGGTTTTTTGGTTGCTGCAATTCTTTTCGAATCTATTTTAGGACACTTGTTTGGATATTTGATACAAAAGATTCCAGAAAAAATAAGAAAACACAGAATTAATAGTTTGCTTGGCATAATTCCAGGAGTGGGTGAGGGACTAGTATTAGTTTCAGCCATTTTAATATTACTTATCGCATTACCTATTAAGCCGCAGGTAAAAAATGATATTACCGAATCAGAGATAGGAAGTGTTCTGTTAAACAAAACTACCGTTTTTGAAAATGCGATAAACGAAATATTTGGAGGGGTTATAAATGAATCTTTAACGTATTTTACGGTTAATCCTGATAGTGGAAAGTCAATACCGCTTGATGTGGATTCTTTTAAATTAACAGTTGATGAAAAAGCTGAAAATGACATGTTTAATAAAATTAATTTTGAGCGAAGAAAATTAGCAGTTCCAGAATTGGTCCAGCTTGCCCCGCTTGGTGGGGTTGCAAGAAGTCATGCTAAAGATATGTGGGAGAGAAAATACTTTGCCCATGTTTCGCCAGATGGTAAAGATGTAGGAGATAGATTAAACGATCTAAAAATTAACTATTCATTTGCAGGTGAGAACTTAGCACTTGCCCCAACAACAGTAACTGCTCACACAGGCTTAATGAATTCAAAAGGCCACAGAGAAAACATACTAGACTCTAGGTTTAAAAAAGTTGGCATTGGGGTAATTGACAATGGTGTATATGGAAAGATGTATGTACAAGTTTTTACCGATTAAATATGTAATAATAAAATTATGAGATTTTAGCTAACGCCATGAAAAAAGAAATTATTAATCATTTTATATTTTGGCTTTCATATTTTATTTTTTTAACTTTGGTTAATAGTTTATATTCCTTTTCTTACTGGCCATTATATGTTGGAGGACTTGTTGGCTTGTTTATGTCTAATCTTGACCATTTACTCCATGTTTTTGTTTTTAATCCTCAAGAGTTAACATCTGTTAGGCTGACGCAACTTGTAAAAAATAGACAATATAAAGATGCTACTAAACTTTTATATGATACTAAAGATGAAAGAAATAATTTAATTTTTCATACCACTAATTTCCAGATTATATTTACCGTCTTAACTTTTTGGGTAGTTTCATCATCGGGGAGTTTGTTTGTAAGGGGTTTAGTTCTATCTTACTTATTAAGTTTGACTATTTATAATTTAAAAAAATATATTGCAAAAACAGATAATAATTTTATTTGGATGACTATAGCCCTTTTTATATTTGGATTACTTCTTTAAGTTTTTATTCTCTACAACAGTCAATTGCTTTTTGGACAAGACTGCCTAATTTATCAAAGATTGAAGCATTTTTAATGTTAAGTTTTGCTTGTGGCATCTTTATTTTTGAGTCAGGAGTGTTAACAATTCCTAGATTTAATCCCCAAAACAGGGAATAAAGTTTATATGATTTTTCAAACATCTCCCAAGCCTTATCTTTGTTCTTTTTCTTTAATTCTTTGGTTCCAACTTCCATTAATCTCATTGAAGCAGAAAGTAAATGTTTACTAATGCACCAAACTTCACCTTCATAGTCTTTAATTATCTCTTTTAATAAATCAGTTCTCATTAATCGAACTTCATCTAAAATATCTAAATATTTTTTGTCTTTTGTTTTTTGTGAAGTAAAAAATAGATGTTCTTCGATTGAAATTAAATTCATTATTCCAATTGATAAGTCCTCTCCCGAGGATAAATCCAATTCTTTTTGTTTTGTAATCTCTTCTACTTTATCTAGTAAATTTTTGTAATTTTTAACTATCATAGTTTGTACAAATATCCTCCATAGAAATATAATACTAAGCTTACAATAAGTAAAGAAACAACAGGAAAAACAACTTTTTGAAAATTAAACAGTTGCTTTCCTTTTATCTCTCTTACTTTTTTATCTCCCCAGACTCCAACTATAAATGCAAAAAATCCTAGAATACTACCAAATACTAATTTATCTATTCCTAAAATTGTATTAAACGGATGGCCAATTATTCCTGACCAAAAAAGTGGAGGGTAAGTTAAAAGAACCCAAAACAAGAAAACTAGAAGTTTAGTTAATTGGTTACTTAGACTTTTAATAAAGGCAAACTGCTTTCTGTTTAACCAATCAATTGTCCAAAGAGTAAGTGAGACCATAAGTCCTCCTGACCAAATACCAATAATAGAATCATCAATTCCAAAATAGCGTGATAGCCCAAGACCTCCCGCGACTGCGACTGTACAAATGGGACACACTGCTCCAGCAGGAGCAGGGAATAGTGAATAGTGAATAGTGATTAGTGAAAACAAAACAAAAACAAATGTTACAATCTTTTTTGTCATAAATTTAGAGATTTGTAATGCTCGATTATTGGTTGATCTCCCGTTAAGCATGTACCATCAGGTTTAACTAACAATGGAACACCCATTTCAGTTCGTATTATATTACAGTTTTTAGCACGCACTGCCATCAACTCTGCATTTTTTGTATTACTCCAGACTTCAAATTTCTTAATATTTATTTTGTCTTTTCCTGACCAAGTTGAGAAGAATTCATCTACAATTTTACAATGTGGGCAACCATTACCCCAATAATATTCATAGCCTGAAATAGTAGGGATTTCTACTGGCTTTGAAAAAAGATATGCTCCACCAGCCAAAATTAAAACTGTAACTATTATTGCTAAAATGCCAAATTTACTTGTCATATAATATAATAAAGTATATCTTTATTTTTTTAAAAAAAATAGTGCTTGACAGATTTGCCTAAAATGTCATGATATATTATATATAGTGAAAAAAATATCTGTCTTAATTATATTTTTTACCGTTTTTTATTTGTTAGTTTCTGTATTTCCCACACTTACTTTTGCTCTTGAAAACCCTTCTTCATATTATGACTGGAATACTTACTCTGTTGATAATAATGTATTAGGACTCTCAACAGATGCTGATTATAAGAATTTTAATCAACACAATTATTTATTTGATTTTACTAAAGACATGGTTCCGGGTGAGCCCTTTTACTTTTTGAAAAGAGCAGAAGAAGGCTTGACGCTGGCACTTACGTTTAATAATCAAGAAAAAGAGAAGACAAGGCTTGGATTTGCCGGTGAAAGGCTGGCTGAAATGCAAGAAGTTGTTTTAGAAGGGAATGTAAGAGTTTTAAACTCTTTGACTAGAAGCTATGAGAATATCATGGAAACGATTTCTCAAAATTTGGAAGATATTAATAATAAAGGACAAGACGTAAAAGATCTCGCAAGTGAAATTGATCAAGAAGCATCAAGGCACAATTTAGTTTTGGAAGAAGTAGCTTTTGCAGCTCCTGAAGCAGTGACAGATGAAATTATTCAAGCCATTTCTGCTAGTGAGTTGGCAGTTGATACAGTTGCTGATGTTGAGAATAGACCCGCAGTTCCAGAGGCAGTAGTGAACAGACTACAAGCAACGGAAGCATTGGGAATTTTGACTTCTGAAGAAGTAAGTAAAGTTATTGACTCAAGCACTAGAAGAGAGGCAAGAGATGAACTTAGAAAATATGTTAATGCAGACCTTTTCCCTGAAGCAGATTTTAAGAAATTTGACGAAACGTCCTTTGAAAAATACCCTCAAGGGTTTTATACAGTTCAAGAAATAAAAAAGTTTCAAGAATTAAAAAAAATGGAGACTGAAAAACCAGACGATGCCACAATTGAAAAACTTCAGGAATTTGCAAAGACTTATAAAGCAGGAGAAGTAATTCCCGGAGATTTAAGGCAATGGTGGGTTCCAACTATTAGATTAGAAGAATTGCAAAATACCATTAGACCTGATCTTATAAATCAAGATTTCTTGAGAAATAGACCAGACTATATGCAAAAATACCAAGAAGTAGTTGAAAGAATTAAACCAACGAGAGAAGATTCTCAGTATGTTAACGATCTTATTAATAAAAATCCAAATCTATTAAATGATCCTTCGTATGCTCGTCTTAAAGCTTTGTCTGATAAGTTTGGTTATATAGAAGAAAAGAGAGACGCTCCTCAATATCAAGCTTGTGGTAATGGATATCACTGGGCTCCAATGCCATTTATGCCAAATGGCGGATATTGTGTTCCTAATTATCAATTTACTGCAACCGATCCCAATTATAGTGAAAGCCCTTGTCCATTTGGATATCATAGGCCATCTCCCGGAGCAGCTTGTTATGCTGATAACCCTGACGCATCACGATTAGGATCAACACTAACTGCATCAGGTAGTTGTCCTTCTGGGTATGGGTGGATTGTCGAGACGTCTAGTTCAAGAGGGTATTGTGCTCCAAAGTCAGTTACTGACGGTGGTTTTCCAAGTCCTGTTTACACTGTTGGATATTGTTTACCTGGGCAAGCTTTTAGGGATGGAAAATGTGAAACTTATAACCCACCTCCTACCCAAGGTTGTTCCTCAGGATATTATTGGAATGGAAATAGTTGTGTTCAACAGAAAAATTGTCAACAGGGTTACTATCAAGATAATTCGGGCGAATGTAGACAGGTAAGTTCTGGAGAAGGAAATAAAACAAGGAATATGTGTTCCATGCCACCATCTGGATGTGGCAATAATTCATGGTGGGATTATGGTACATGCTCTTGTAAAACCACCACCAGTAACAATCCATCAAATTCATCAGGGACTAACGATTGTCGGTATCCACCAACTTGTAGCTCGGGATACTATGTAGACAATACTTGTACTTGTAAACCATATTCAACTGGAAGTAGTGGAAGTAGTACGAGCGGTAGCTATTCTGGTACACCTAGCAGAGAATCACAAGAAGCAGCTTGCCGTGCAGGTGGAGGAACTTGCACTGGCTGGTATAACAATGCATGTAGTTGTATTCAACCTACATATTCATCTGGTTCTGGAGCTTGTGGATCAGGATATTATTGGAATGGAAATAGTTGTGTTGCTTCCCCCTCTTATTCAGAGCCAGCTCCTTATGTTGCACCAAATAGCCCGCCGTCTCAACCTGAACCAGTCCCTGCACCTCAGGAACCACTACCTCAGGAACCTCTTCCCTCTGTAATAAATTAGATTTTCTTTAGAGAAGATATAATTGAGTCGATTTCTGATACCATTTCTATTGAATAATCTGCAGGCAACTTTATAGATATATGTCCATAATTTGTTGGTTGCTGGTAGCTTCCGTCCCCTGATTTTTGGCAAATTGTAAATGATGTGTCTCCTTTGTTGAAACTGCGCCTTAAAGTTCTATCATCTTTTGTGGTTAGGACTATAAATTCTTCAAATCTTGAACTTGGTCCTTCAAAATCATCATCTCCTGGATATAGACAAAGTGCTCCTCCTGTAGCTGCTTGGAAAATATTAATTTGATATTCACCCTTAGTTAATATTAGTTTTTCATCTGCAATGGTTTGACTTTCTTTTTTTGCAATCCATTCTTCGGGGGTAGTTATAGAATATTGATCAAAAGAAAGACCTGCTGATTTAGAAACGCCACCTAAAACAGTTGATAGTATCTGAGGTATTGCTGATGGTGAGGCTGTGAAAACAATTTCAAGTGGAGTCTCATATTCATTACTTGCTTTCCTGCCAAAATAATAACCTCCATAAATCAAAGCAGTTAAAACAATTACAACTAGCATTATTTTGCCAAAAATTGAAAAGAATTTTTCCATTTATAGCCGCATTGTAACCACTTAGGGGTTGACTTGTCAATATTTTTCACAGTATAGTGTGTATTAAATATGGCAGTTAATAAAGTAAGCGATGCAAATTTTGATCAAGAAGTACTAAAAAATTCACTTCCCGTGATGGTGGATTTCTATGCAGATTGGTGTGGGCCATGTAAGATGGCAGAACCAGTTTTAGAAGAATTATCTGAGGAGTATAAAGATAAAGTTTTAATAGTTAAACTAAATGTTGATGAAAACTCACAAACAGCAGGAAAGTATGGAGTAATGTCTATTCCTACAACAATTCTTTTCAAAGTTGGAAATGAGATAGAACGTCAAGTGGGTTTTGGAGGAAAACAAAAATTTGAAGATTTAATCAAAAAGGGGGTGACCTCCTAAAATGCAACAAGATAATCCAGTAATAGATCCAAACGCAGCAGTTGTAAATACGACTCCTGCACCGACAGTTTCAACAGACGCAACAGTAACAATGACACCAGCACCAGTTGCTGATGTGACAACAACTGTTACAGAAACACCAGCGCCAGTCGAAGTTCCAGCACAAACAGTAGTAACCGAACAAGTCGTAACTACTCCAACTGAAACACCAGCTGCTTAATTTATTAAATAAATATGCAAGATACTATTTGGGATACAGCCATTATAGGTTCTGGTCCTGCGGGTTTGACGGCAGGAATTTATACTTCTCGTGGAGCACTTTCAACTGTAATAATTGGAGGTTCTTCTTGGGGCGGACAGTTGATGTTAACCACTGAAGTTGATAATTTTCCAGGATTTCCAGAAGGGATAATGGGACCTACTTTAATGGAAAAGATGAAGGCTCAAGCTATTCGTTTCGGAGCAGAATTTATTGCCGATAATGTAACTGCGGTAGATTTTTCTAAACGTCCATTTGTTCTCACTAGTCACCAGTCACAAATCACTACACGTTCTGTGATCATTGCAACAGGAGCCGAAACAAAATGGTTAGGAGTAAAAGGTGAAAAAGAATTAATTGGACGAGGTATATCTTCATGTGCTCCATGTGATGCTCCATTTTTTAAAGAAAAATATGTTTTAGTTGTTGGTGGAGGAGATTCTGCAATGGAAGAAGCTTTAGTTTTAACAAAATATGCAAAAAAGGTAACTATTATTCATAGAAAGGGAGAATTTAGAGCAAGTAAGGCAATGCAAGAAAAAGTTTTTAGAAACAATAAAATTGATGTGATTTGGGATACAGAAATAACTGAAGTTAAGGGACAGTCAAAGCTAGAAAGTGTGAATCTAATTAACAAATTAACTAATCAACCAAGTCAACTAGCTGTTGATGGTTTGTTTGTGGCAATTGGTCATAATCCATCAAGCGCTTTATTTAAAGGTTTGGTTGATCTTGATGAAAAAGGCTATGTTGTTCCAAAAGATGGATTAAAAACAAATATAGAAGGTGTTTTTGTTTCAGGTGATATTCATGATCATGTTTACAAACAAGCAATAACCGCAGCAGGTTATGGATGCATGGCGGGAATGGAAGTGGTGAATTATATTTCTGAATTAAAATGAAATTATTTGTCTTATGGTTAGTTAAAGATATAAATTATGGAAATTGATATAGCAAAAGTAATGTTTAAAGCCCAAAATATTTTCGGAATCTTTATGATAATAGTGCTTGGTATTTTATTGTTGTATTATAAAAGAAATACATTTTCAATTAAAAAATAATATATGGATATTTTAGAAACACCATGGCCATCTTTAATTCTTATTCCAGCTATTTTTTTTATGTTGTGGAAACTCTCTCGAGACAAGAAATCTTCAAAAAATAAAAAGAAGAAGTAATTTTATATTTTGTTGATTGACAACCTTTATTCTTTTATGCAAAATAGACAGATGTCAGAAAGTAAAACGGTGGTAAAACCTTCACTATTTGAAAAACTAGTTCCAGCACTTTTAGTAATTACAATAGGTCTTGCATTTCTAGTTGGAGTTCTTTGGCAAAAAGTTGAAAATTTAGGAAAGGGTGAAACAACAACTCCCACGCAACAACAAGTAGCGGCTCCAGCTCCTAAAAAAGTTGAAATCTCTCAGATCAAAGATTTATTTAGTAAAGATGTAATTAAATTTGGAAATGCAGATAGCAAAGTTTTGTTTGTTGAAGCTTCTGATCCTTCTTGTCCATATTGCCATATTGCTGGAGGTTTAAATCCTGAACTTAATAAACAAGTTGGACCTCAGTTTACATTAGTTAAAGACGGTGGTAGTTATATTGCACCTGTTGCTGAAATGAAAAAACTTGTTGATAGCGGAAAAGCCTCATTTGTCTGGTTATATTTTAATGGTCATGGAAATGGTGAACTTGCAACTAAGGCACTATATTGTGCATATGAAAAAGGAAAGTTTTGGGAAGCACACGATCTGCTAATGACCTCAGAAGGTTATGCTTTAATTAATGATGTTGTAAAAAATGACAAAACACAGTCTGGAAAAATGGTAGATTTCTTAAAATCAGCAAGTGTTCCTGATCTTAAAACCTGTTTTGATAGTGGCAAATATGATGATAGACTAGCATCTGACATGAGTCTTGCCACATCGTTGGGCGTATCTGGAACCCCAGGATTCTTTGTAAATGAAAATAACTTTGCAGGAGCATACTCCTATAAAGACATAGAAAGTATAGTCACTTCAGCTTTAAAGTAATGGACAATACAAGCAAAAAAATTGAAGAGTCTCGTATTTCTTTGGTCAAAATGAAAGTTGATGTTAAAGGCAACGGATTATTAGAAAGAGTTGTTGACGCAATAAACAACAACAGAGAAATAAAAACACTTTGGAAAATAATAAATGTTAATGCAACAGATAGACTTGGATATTCTGACCATGGACCTATGCATTTTCAAATAGTTGCCAATTATGCACTTAGAATTTTAAGGCTTTTAGATAAAAAAGGAGTTGAGATGTCAATTGTAAAAGATTTTGGATTAACTAAAAATCATGCTGAAGTAGTAGTTTTTCTAGCATCAGTTTTGCACGATTTAGGCATGAGTATCCATAGGTCAGGACATGAACAATTTAGTTTATTTTTAGCCAATCCATTTTTAAAACAAATATTAGACTTCTTACCGCTCGAAGAGCGGATAGTTGTGGCTTCAGAAACACTTCATGCAATAATATCACATAGTCACGGAAGTAGTGGCAAAACATCAACAGTCGAAGGGGGAATTGTAAGGGTTGCAGATGCTCTTGATATGACAAAGGGTAGAGCAAGGATATCAAAATTACTTGTTGATATAGAAAACGTTTCAAACAATGCGATCGAATCAGTTTACGTCAACGAAGGCGAAGACAAATTTATAGATGTAAAAATTACCATGACAAATCCAGCAGGACTTTTCCAAGTTGATGATTTTGTTGAAGAAAAACTTGATCCCTCAGGTTTAAAAAAATATATCGATGTTAAAGCCTACTTAATAGAAAATGGAGAAGAGAAACTTTTTAAGGATTTTGAATAGATTCAATTACTTTGTATACAATTATTGCTAAAGATCCCCAGACATTAATTGATTTATTTATTCCATACATGGGAAGTTCTACTATTAAATCTGCCATATCTAAAACTTTTTTTGAGACACCATTAGTTTCATGACCCACTACTAATGCAACTGGTAGATGGAGGGTATAAGCAGAGCTTGCACCGCTAAGAGCGGTGTAGGGTTTAGATCGCTTATCTTGCTCGATAGCTATTATTTGTGCACCTCTCTCTTTCAATTCTTTAATTACTTCAATTGCAGTATCTCTTTTTTCCCATACCACCCATTTTTCTGTTCCAACTGCAGATTTGTGAATTCTTGATGATGGGGGATATTCAGAATGTTCTCCACAGATATATATTTTTTCGCAAGCGGTAGCGTCACCAAGACGAAATATAGAACCAATATTATAAGTATCAAGTACATTATCCAAAACAAAATAAATAGGATTTCTTTTTATATTATTTAATTCATCTTTTTTTGGTGGATTTTTTCTTAAAAACTTAGAATTCTTTCTTTGCATATGGCTATTGTAGCAGTTTAGTGATAAAATAGCTTCAATGACAACTAGTGTGTGTACAAGATGCGGTAAACCAAGAATAGTGGTTAAGACTTACGAGGAAAAAGTAGAGGCTTCAACCGTAACTTATACAATTACTGAATGTTCTGATCCAGAATGTCAAAAAATGGTTAATAAAACATTACTTACAGAAAAGAAAAAAAGACAGTTTATTAAAGATGAACAAGTAAAAAGAGAAGAAGCAAGAAAAAAAGTAATTGAGGAAAAGAAACTTCACAAAGGTGAAGATGAGGACTAAACTTCATTTTTATATTTGGCTGGCGGTTTACGAAAAATGTCGAACTTCATTTGGTTAGCTCGCCTCGCTCCGCTCGGCTCGCTTGCTCCGGCGCGGCGCCCCCACCCGCCGCGCCTCCGCTATTTTTTGCGCGCGCGATTTTCTCGCCCTTCGGGCGAGCGAGGATGAATTTTATTTAAACCAGAAAATTGCAGTCCCCAGATCGGAGGAAGAAAATTCCTTAATACTTCGTTGACCTGTGGTGACATCAATTGCCTCCCAGAAACTCTTATAATTACCCCCGCCAATGTCACGAGAGGATGAAGAAAGAAGATATCTACTATCACTAGAAAAAACACTCCCATCGCCCATATTAGTGTTAGTGCTTAAAACAAGTTTGCCATTTTTATCGTAGATTTTTAGCTTGTCACTATATGTGTTATCTGTGTTGAGCACTCTAATTGCAAAGTATTTATTATCAGGTGACCATATGAGCCAGTTGGTGAAATCTGTATTTTGAGGCTCGTCTAAAGTAATTTCTGCAATTGGAGTGGCTGGTTTATAGATGGAATAAATTCCAAGGTGTCGTCTATTTCCATCTGTAGTAACAAAATAAGTTTTATTTCCTCCATAGTTGATCAACGAATAATCATCGAAGGCTGTTTCATTTTTAGAACTTAGTTCGACAAGATGTCCCTTTCCTCCACCTAGTGAGCTGTCAGTATATACAAAAATATTTTTACTAGGATCATAAAACATTATACCTACTGGAGATGCTGTTATCGAAAATATTTCCTTAACTTCGTTAGTATCAATATCTAGAGAAGCTATGATTTGTTTTGATGCTCTATAGTCTCCGCCCTCGCAACAACGATTATCCAGAAAATTTTGTACATCTCTAGCATGGAGAATTAATTTGCTGGGATCCAACGACCAGCCATAAATTGATACCTCATATTGTTTTTCAAAATTGCTTTTGACTTTTGCCATATCAATTTTTTCAAGAATTTTTCCATCAAGCGAGGCAATATATTGAATGCCGTTTTGAGGAGGGTCACCGTATGCTGTAAATAAAAGTTTATTGTTATCAGGTGAAATTAGTGCTTGGCCTATACTTTTGTAGTTTTGAGTTATCTCATTATTGAATGGTCTTATATTGTTACCCGTGGGCGCACTCAAATTTAGAACATATTTTAGGCCGATAAAAACTACAGTGTCGGTAAGAGTTATCTTTGGCCATTTTGCTGGAGTAGATACTATATTATCCTGAGTTGTGTCTGTTGGATATGGTGTAGAAACCGCTTGATTACTTGACGTTAATTTATATTGGCTTCGATTGACTAACAAAAAAACAACTACTCCAAGCAAAATAACAACTAAAACAACAGTTGAAACAATCCAATAATTTATTTTTGGTTTTTCAGGAACAGAATTTACAGGCGGTAGGTTTATTGGATTCTGCCCGATTTGTTGAGTATTTTGGCTATCTATGATTGGTTGGTTTTCCATATGTGTCTCCAAAAAAAAGTATAGCATATTTTGGGTAATCAAGTATGTTAAACTGAGAGAAAGTTCTTTAAAATTTTTGCGTTTTTTCCTTGAGACAAAATCAATTTTGATTTTGTCTTGTTCGAGCCGACAGTTTCGGAGGCGCGGCGGGTGGGGGCGCCGCGCCGGAGCAAGCGAGGCCGAAGGCCGAGCTAATCAAATGAAGTTCGACATTTTTCGTA
>ERZ1292625.1984-Hain-H41-01um-R1-1984-length-20801-cov-4_pt1 | contig 20801 bp, 19 predicted proteins | sample MGYA00564400_ERZ1292625 | MGnify/ENA primary metagenome ERZ1292625 (study PRJEB36523, sample SAMEA6512639) | groundwater metagenome | collected 2019-01-08 | study: AquaDiva: Metagenomics assemblies of 32 groundwater samples
TGCGCCGGAAAGCGTGCGGAAAATTACCGACGCGCTTGACGCGGTTGGAAATACGACAAAGGCCGTTACCAAGGGGTACGCGATTGCTTCCGCCGGTCTTGCGGCCCTCGTGCTTTTCGCCGGATATATCGAAGAGTTAAAGCTGGCTTCAAAAAGCGCGCTTTTCGAACTTCAAGACCCGGTAGTCTTGATCGGACTTCTTTTGGGCGCGGCCCTTCCTTATCTTTTTGGATCAATTGCTATGCGTGCGGTTGGGAAGGCTGCTGGAGCAATTGTCGAAGAAATCAGACGACAGTTTAGAGAGATTAAAGGGCTTATGGAGGGCACCGCGACGCCGGAATACGGGAAGGCGGTCGACATTGTAACCGTTTCAGCTCTCCGTCAGATGATCGTGCCGGCACTACTTCCTGTCGTGATGACGCTTCTTGTCGGGTTTCTCTTGGGTCCAGCGGCGCTCGGAGGGTTCCTTACCGGAACAATCGTTTCAGGGCTTTTTGTGGCCCTTTCGATGACTTCTGGCGGTGCGGCATGGGATAATGCTAAGAAATATATAGAAGACGGCAACTTTGGCGGAAAGGGGTCGGATGCACACAAGGCCGCGGTTACGGGAGACACGGTTGGCGATCCGTACAAAGACACAGCCGGACCGGCCATCAATCCGATGATTAAGGTTGCAAACATTGTTGCGCTTCTCATCGTTCCATTCCTATAATCACCATATATCCAAAAAAAGAACCACCAATGGAAATTCTTATCCCGACAGTAATTGAAAAATCGCAATATGGAGAGCGCGCGTACGACATCTATTCGCGACTACTGAAGGAGCGGATCATCTTTCTTGGCGGTCCGGTAACGGACCAGATGGCCAATATTGTGATTGCGCAACTCTTGTTTCTCGAGCATGAGGATTCAAAAAAAGAAATTAAAATATACGTAAATACGCCCGGAGGATCGGTCACTGCCGGCATGGCGATATACGACACGATGCAGTATGTAAAGCCCGATGTCGCGACGATCTGCGTCGGCATGGCGGCCTCTATGGGGGCGGTGCTTTTATCTGCAGGAAAGAAAGGAAAGCGCTCTGCGCTTCCGAACTCTGAAATTCTTTTGCACCAAGTTATGGGAGGAGCGGAGGGACAGGCGACCGAGGTGGAAATTACTGCGAGACAAATCTTGAAAATGAAAGACAAGATCAATCACATTCTTGCGAAACATACCGGACAGTCCGTTTCGAAGATAGAAAAAGACACGGATCGTGATTTCTATATGACTCCGGCAGAGGCGAAGGCCTATGGGTTAATTGACGAAATCGTGAAAAACAGATAGCCGCCTCACGATTGTTTTTGTGAAACCCGCCACGCCGGCGGGTTTTGTTATTTTTGAAGAGAGCTTTACAATAAAAAGCATGAAAACGAGAGGCGAGAAAAAGACAGATAAAGAAGCTCTTGAGGAGGCGTTAACGCGAGGCGTGTCAACAATTCTTCCGTCAAAAGAAAAACTCGCCGAAAGGATGTTTCGCGGAGGGCGACTGCGCCTTTACCTCGGTATTGATCCAACGGGTCCACATTTACATTTTGGACACGCGACAAACCTTCTTACGCTCAAGCGCCTGCAGGAGCTAGGACATGAAGTGATACTCCTCGTGGGAGATTTCACTGCGCGCATTGGGGACCCAACCGACAAGCTTGCAGCGCGAACAGCGCTCTCTGCTGCGGAAGTTCGTGCAAACATGAAAGGATTCAAAAAACAGATTGCAAGCATTCTGCGGCTTTCGGGAAAAAACGCTGCCAAGATCGCATACAACTCGAAGTGGTTTGAAAAGATGCGACTCGAAGATGTCATGGCGCTTCTTTCAAAAACAACCGTACAGCAGATGATGGAGCGAGACATGTTTCAGGATCGGGTAAGGCAAGACAAGCCGATTGGCGTACATGAATTTCTTTATCCGCTGATGCAGGGATACGACTCCGTCATGCTCGATGTCGATCTTGAAGTCGGCGGCAACGATCAGACGTTCAATATGCTTATGGGCCGGCATCTCCAGCGCATCTACCACAGCAAGGAGAAATTTGTTTTAGCAACTACGCTTTTGCTGAATCCAAAAACCGGAAAAAAACTCATGAACAAGAGCGAAGGGGGAATGATAAATCTCGACGATGCCCCCGAGGATATTTTCGGGAAGGTGATGGCGCTTGACGACGCATCGATGTTTGTTTTTGCCGAGCTTTCGACAGAAATGCCGCTTTCACGAATCGAGGAGCTTCGGCGCGGCATCCATCCGCGCGATGCAAAGCTTGAAATTGCAAGTGCGGCTACCGCGCTTGTGTATGGGGAGAAGAAGTCCCGCGAGGCGAAAGAGAAATTTCTTGCCGTATTTTCAAAAAAAGATTTAAGCGGCGAATTTCCGGAGATTAAAACTCCATTTCCCGCCTCTCTGTCTGGCCTTGTGATGAACTCCGGGGTAAAAAGCAAAAGCGAGGCGTGGCGGCTCATCATGCAGGGGGCGGTGAGCATAAACGACGAGGCGAAGAAGGATCCTCGGGAAATGCTTACAAGAATCAAAACCGGCGACGTGGTGAAAATCGGCAAGCATAAGTTTTTCAGAATTTCTATAAAACAGCCCTAAAACACTTCGCCCCGCTTCCGTCGCGCTGCGCGCTACTCCTTCGGGGCACAAGAAGCAATAAAATCCCGCGATGCGGGATTAACTGGCTTCTAGTGAGCGGGCAAGGGGAATCGAACCCCTGTCATCAGCTTGGAAAGCTGAGGTAATGCCATTATACGATGCCCGCATTGGGAATTGTTGGAACGAAGCGACTTACAATTCCTTATGTTCCGCCAAGGGCGGAACCGTCTTTTCTCAGGCTAAACGGCCTAGAGCTCGCTACGTCCTCGCCACAGGCGGAGCCTTCTCGAATTCAAGCTATATCTTACTTCATAAAACAGATTTTTCAACATCTTACGAACAGAAGAACGCTTGATTTTTTCATGCGGACGAGTTAGAAATGAGTTATACATGAAGCTTCGATTTCGGCCCACAGCGGCAGCCATTACCTTTTTTATCCTGTTCTTTGGGGGGTATGCTCTGTATCGTCTCGTGCGAGCGTCTCAGTGGCAGATCCCCGAAGAGTTCGTCCAGTCCCGATCGGAAGGGGCGCTTATGGCTCAGATGATAGTTTCGCTTTCCGGTGAGGTTTCAAACGAGCTTCAGCGTATAAACGAACTTGATAAAGATCGCCGCTACGAAGAGGCGCTCACTGCCGTAACCGAACTTGCGACAAAAAACGGTAAGATGCGCGAGGAGGCCGTTAATCTTTCTCGCGAGCTTGAGCGAATGACAAAGTCTCTTTCGGAGATTCGCTCCCCAGAGGCGCGAGACCTTGCGCTTGAGGCAATCAATAATCGACTTGCTCTTATTATAAGACTTATTTCCTACAACGACGGAATCATGAGGCTTCTCGGTGAACTGCGTCTTCACTTTGTTGGGGCGAGCGGCTCAACTGATCAGGTCTCGGTGATAATAAATCGGATCAATCTTGAAGTTGCGGCGATAAACGATTTTAACAGGCGTGCGACGGAGGCGATGGATCGTTTTGATCGCGCGACAAAATAGCCCGCACGGTTTACAATTGCGAGCGAAGAGCGGGGTGGTAAGTGCGGGCGTATAGCTCAATGGTTAGAGCACCAAGCTTATAATTGCGAGCGAGGAGTGGGGTATAAATGTGGGCGCATAGCTCAGCGGTAGAGCAGCCGTCTTATACACGGCCGGTCCCAGGTTCGAATCCTGGTGCGCCCACATTTATACAACAGCCGAGCGAGCTTATTGCCGCGAAGCAGTGACCTTGGCGGTTCCTGGTTCGAGTCCAGGTGCGCCCACCATTAGTTTTTGTTGGCGCGAAGCGCGCTACAAAACCTTATGCCCCGCCCGCAGGCGGGGCGACTCACGCTTAAGCACCAGCAGGTGCTTTAGGGCCACTGGCCAGATGGAGGTTCTTACCTGCCTGCCTTGTCTGACGGCAGCCAGGCGCGAGCGCTAGATTTGTTACAGTTAACCTATGAGCAAGAAACGATTTGCAGGAGCGGTGCTAGTTCTTGGCATCTTTGTGGGGGCGGGGTATTTTGTCTTGAGTAGATCGGGGCTGATGCCAGTTCAGGTAGCTCAGGTACGCACCAGTACGAATCACGTCGTCTCTGCGGATGACTTGATTATCGCCAAGGGGCTTTTCGAAAAAAACAACATCGAGATGGGCGCGCTTGCCATTACTCAAGTTGTTAAGGATGATCTGGGGACAACTCATGTTTGGGGAGATCAATTTTACAATGGTCTAGTGCTTTTCACGGGAAAGATCGGTTACCACTTTGATAAATCGGGAAGGCATAATTTTACTTCGGGAGAGAGGGTTGGGGATATAAGAATTTCTACGGACCCAAGCATTTCGATGACAATGGCTGCAAAAATAGCGCGCAAGAAAATAATGTCCGAATATCGTTTTGCGGCTGAGCTCGGAATATTCGACATCAGCGCAGGTACTTCAGGTTTAAAACCAAACTATATGCTTGTCTGGAAGATCAAGCCAGATGCAATCGACTATCCATATATAATCATAGACGCGAGGAGCGGGAGCATCATTCGTTATGACGATGGAATTCGGTACTAGTTCGATGTTTCACGCAAAATATAGATCTAGGCTTTGTTAGAATCGTTCCATTTGGTGGCCCACGCTAGAGCGCCCTGCGTCGTTTAGGGGTTTTCGTCTGCCCGCTGGCAGGCGGGGCGCTTCGCCATTAGGCGAGACGGATGCTTCGCTTGGGCTCACAAACGGTCTTGACTTTTTCCGTTAATTTGCTACAATGCCGATATTGTTCGAGGGGCGTAAAAACGAGAATGGCGCGACGACCACGGATACGCTTCGGGTCCCCATCTCTCTTTTTCGTCTAGTAGAACAACCCCAGAGCACGCGAGGGGCAATTTTCCGAAATCGCGTGCAAAAGAGAAGGGAGGCACCTTGAAGAAGCTCACCCGCGCCGACAGCCACCGGACCTTGAAGAAGGATCGCGACGACCACCGGGCCAACGAGGACGCCTGAACCGGTCGGCCGCCGGCCTGCTAGGAGCAGAGCCGGATGCCACGGGTCGGGGCCGGGACCCTGCAGTAGGAAGTCCGGCCCGCGCAGCACCCATAGTACCGATGGCAGTTCCCCCGTCTGCCCGGGGAAAACACGTCCTAGCCGGAGAAAGATTTACTCTGGCGGATCTTAATGGACGATGAGGCGGCGCGCTTCCGGCCGCTGGGCTTTACTCGGGCGCACAGATGTGCGAGCCCGTAGGACCAGCGAGAGCCGTTGATATGGTAAGTGGTCTGGAGGGAAGACGGGGCAAGCTAGGACAAGGGCCTCACTCTTCTTTCGAGAAGACCAGAAACCAGCGCGGAGAAACCCCAGTCGAGGGAGAAAATATCGATTCCCCGCCTCCAGGGGGTTAGGCGAACGGAGCGAGCCACCTTCACGAGAAGGTGAGCGCGCCGACAAAATATAGCTCCTGCCGCCAAGGAGAGGTTCTCGAGAAGAGACGTAGGCGTGTACGCAAAGTAGTGAGGTCGCGCAGAAACCCTCGCTACTCCCTGTCCGTACACCCGGCCACGTTGCACCCTTCCGAGAACGCAGCACCCTTGCAGGTTTTGCAGCTATGTAGCTCTGCATTCCATCATGCCCCGACCACGTCGGGGCGATTCTTTTTTTGAGATACTAACCCCCACGACGAAGCCGAGATGTTTCGCTTTTAAAACAACCACCCTTGCTCGAGCGCTCCAGGCCGCTAGGCCAAGTCTTACTCTTCGCAGGAACGGTTGTTTTGGGGCGGGGTTGATCGGTCGCGAAGCTACACCACAACCTGCTTCAGCTTAAAGCCCCTCAAGAGCGCATTATATTCTTCCTGCTCAAGCGTTTCTTTCTTCATGAGCTCTTCGGCTATTGCGGCGAGCGCTTTTTTGTTCGTTGAGAGTATTTTTTGGGCGGCCTTGTGTGCGCGCTCAATAAAGGCATGCACTTCGGTGTCGATCTTTTGCGCGGTGCTCTCGGAATAGTTTCGTTCGGTTCCGAGCTCTTTGCCCAAAAACATAAGCTCCTCGGTTTTTCCAAACGTGATTGGTCCGAGCTCATCGCTCATGCCATATCGAGTGACGAGCTTTCGTGCAATCGCGGATGCTTCTTTGAGGTCGCTCGATGCTCCCGTTGAGACATCACCAAAAATCAATTTTTCCGCAGCGAATCCGCCGAGCGCTACCGCAAGGTCCGCGAAGAACTGCGTCTTTGTTTTGAGTCGGCGTTCTTCAAGTGGTAGTTTCATGGTGTACCCTCCTGCCATACCTCGGCTTACGATAGAAACTTTGTGTACGGGGTCTGCGCCTGCGATACAGGAAGAGATAAGCGCGTGTCCGCCTTCGTGATAGGCGGTGATCTTGCGCTCGTTGTCGGAGATAACCCTTCCGCGCCGCTCAGGGCCCAAGATTACTTTTTCGATTGCCTCGAAAAGATCGGCTTGTTCGATACTTTTTTTGTTCCGTCGCGCCGCAAGGATCGCCCCTTCGTTCATAACGTTTGCAAGGTCGGCGCCGGAGAATCCTGGAGTGCGAGTTGCAACGCGGCGCAGGTCAATATCCTTCGCAAGAACTTTTCCTGCTGCGTGGATTTTGAGTATCGCTTCGCGATCGTTCAAGTCTGGAAGATCGAGTACAACGTGGCGATCAAATCTTCCTGGGCGAAGGAGCGCAGGGTCTAAAATATCCGGACGGTTTGTCGCTGCAAGGACGATCACGCGCGTGTCTCGATCAAAACCGTCGAGTTCTACGAGTATCTGATTTAGGGTCTGCTCGCGCTCATCGTTTCCGCCGCCCAACCCTGCGCCGCGATGCCTGCCTACCGCATCGATCTCATCGATAAAAAGAATTGCCGGAGCGGATTTTTTCGCCGTAGCGAATGCGTCGCGTGTTCTTGAGGCGCCCACTCCAACAAACATTTCAACAAACTCCGACGCGGAGAGATGGAAGAACGGAGCCTTCGCCTCTCCCGCGACTGCGCGAGCGAGAAGCGTTTTTCCTGTCCCCGGGGGACCCACGAGCAAAACACCTCGTGGGATTTTCGCGCCGAGGTCGAGGAATTTTTTTGGATTTTTTAGAAAGTCCACCACTTCGCGAAGCTCCTCTTTTGCTTCTTTGAGTCCCGCGACGTCGTTAAAGGTAAACTTTTCTTTGCCGAGCGAAAGGCGGATGCTTGAGCGGCCGAACGTGAAGGCCTGGTTTACGCCCGTCTTTGCCTGACGGAACATGAGCCAAAACATAATACCGATTACGATGACGGGGAGAAGCGAGGGGATGATAATGCCCATCCAAAACTGCGAACCGGACTCGTCTTCTACTTCGATCTTTACGCTGGTGAGCGCGCTTGTAGGAACGCCGAAGTTTGTGAGGGTCTCCGTGATTCCAGCCTCCGCCTCTTTTTGCGCCGTCGCTTTTTTATCGTCTTTTAAAATGACCGAAATGTTCTCGCCCCGAACCACGAGCGATTTTACTTCGCCCGCAACAATTTTTTGTGAAAGGTCATTCAATGACAGTTTTTCAGGTTTGTCTTTCGGTGCGACGAGACTGGAAAAAACAACCGAGATGGCGATAAGGGTTATGATTGCCCACAAGAAGTTCTTATAAAAATTTTTCATATGTATTTAGTATAGCGCAGTATAGTATATCCCAGGATTCGGCAGGTGAAAAACCCCGTCCCCCTCCCGTATTTTTCTTGCTCGGGTGCTCCGGAGGCCGCAAGACCAGTTTTGCCATCGCTTAAAACGATGCGGCAAGCGAGCACGGGCTTCAAAAGAGCGGGGGCAAAAATGGAAAATCGCCCCAGCTTGTGGCCGGGGCGATGTGAAGATTTGCTGCGATGTGCTGACTACTGCGAGACGGGGCCGAGGTGGTCCCGGAGGGAGTCGCGATCCCGCTGGGCCTTCCTTCCCTTGGTGGAGGGCTTGGGGCCCTCCGACCGCGGGGCGTTGGCGCCCACTGCGCGCGCGTTGCGCGCCGAGGCGGCGCGCATGGCCGCCCCGACGGTGCCGATTTCCGGTTCGTCGGCGACGGTCGTGGCGATGACCGTCGTGTCTTCCGCAAGGCCGGCGGCCTTGCAGAAGAAGGCTCGAGCGCGACCGCCCTTCAGGGAGCCGCCGCGCGAGGTCGCGCGGAGGTTCGAGAAGTTCGGGCCGAAGTGGACGGGGACGGGGGTGCCGTCTTCGTCGACCAGCCCCAGGTACTGGAGTTGGCGCTTCACGGCCGCGGGGCCGTGAAGGAACTCGAGCACCCCTCCGGTCACCTTCACGAAGAAGGTTCCGAAGATATGGATGTCCGGGCGGCCCTGGCGGGTCACGACGAAGGGGTTTTCGCGGGTGAGACCAGCGAGCTTGAAGACGCCCTCGGCACCGGGGATGAAGATCCCCGACGACGGCTGGGCGACCTTTTCGAGGTCGGCCTGCTCGGTCCTGTACGTCTCACGGGCGGCTTTGAGGCCGTCCATGAGGGCCGCGAAGCCGTGACCGTCCTGGCCGCGACGTCCGACGAAGACGAAAACGCGGTCGTGCATCTCGCTCTCGGTCTTGCGGTCGTAGATGCGCCTCGTGAAATAGCGCACCTCCGGCCGTCCGGTCGCACCCTTTACGGGCAACGACCAGATGAACCCGTACGGGGCTTCCTGCTTCGCCTCCTTGGCGGCCTTGTTGGCCGTCATTCTGGCGAGCGCCTCGACGGAGTCGAGCTCCGCGAGGATCTTCAGATTGACCCCGGCTTCGGCGAAGTAGATCGCCGGGCCCACCATGGGCTCAGCGGTCGCGAGACGGGCGATCAGACTCCGGAACTGCCCGGTCTCGCCCTCGCCCTCGAGGGTCGAGATTGCGTTTTCGATCTCGGAGAGGCGGCCCTTCAGCCGCGCCTCGAGCTCGTCGTCGCCCCTGGCGTCCTTGATGGACGCCGTGAGCGTTCGCTTGGCGTCGATGAGGGCGCCGAGGTCGGCGATCTCCTTCGAAGCCACGTCGATCTCGCCGTCGTGTCCGAGGGCACGAGCGACAGTTCGCTCGGCGCGCTTCTCGCGCTCGGCGGACTTCTCGTTTGCGATGCGGGTCATGCGCGCTTCGCGCGCTGCCGCGGTGTCCGCGGCAGCGGCCGCGAGCAGGTCGGCGACGTTCATGGTGGTATTCATTGGAAAACCTCCTGGGAGCTAAGCCGCTCCCTGGCTAGTTGTCTCGCATGAGCGCGAGAGAACGCGGTAGCTATGTCGCGCTGCGACCCTGGCCACTGCGTTCTCTCGCGGGATTATCAAAGCGCGTTAAGTACATTGTACCGCACAAAAACGATTTTGTCAACCCCCCGTAATGGTGTAAAAAGCCCTCGCGTGAAGCGAGGGCAAAGCAATTAAAACCATACAAATCGAAGTTAAAGAGAAAGAGAGTCGCCGTCCAAGGGAAGCTCCGCCCAGGTGCCGGTGCTCTCGAAGAGCAGGGAGGCAAGGGCCTTCCGAGACTCGTGAGCCCCGTGGTTTAGGGCGATCCGCTTGGGGGTAAACCAAGATGCCACCTCGACCAACTTTTCGGCCGAGGCATGCGTCGAGGCTTGCACCCGAAGCGTCTCACAGAGAACCGGAACGGACCTACCGCGCAAGGTCACTGTTCGAGCTCCGGATTCGATCGCCACGCCAGGCGTCCCGTCGAACTGATGGGAGCACTGGACAAGCAGGCTTTTCGGGTCCGGCAAGATCAGATTAGCCCACCGGACAACCTCTCCGCCCTGGAGCGATCCGGCCGATGATACGATCGAGGCTGGGGTATTTGAGTCGAGAAGATTCTGCTTAAGACCATCCATCTCGAAGAGCGCGGTGACCTTCCGCGACTCTCCGTTCAAGATTGGGATGTCATTTTCGCACCAGCGGTTTTCGGGCCACTGGTAAACATCCCACGCTTCAGCGGTGAGCTTGCCGTCCAAGAAGACCGGCGCGACTCCGCCTCGGACCTGATCAAGCGAGATATTCGCGGAACGGTCGACGGAGAGTGCTGCAGTGAGAACCCTGCCTCCGCGACCAATGGTGGCACGAATGTGCTCATTCATCTTGGCGATTTCCTCCTCGCGAGGAGGAAGGACGCGACCGCCGTGAGTGGACTCAAGAAAGAGCAGATCGACACCGCGAACGTCTTCGGGGACGTTCGCTGATGTCATGCCTTTCAAGGTCGGCGTATCCGACGTGCCGACATCTCCCGAGAACGCCACGCGCTTTCCCTCGTGCTCGATGACCACAAATGCGGACCCGCGGATGTGGCCATTCGAACCGAAGCAAGCGCGAACACCTTTTCCAAGATCAATCCATCCTGGGCTATCAATAAACGTGGTTCTGTTTGCGATGTTCGCGTATAGCTTCTGGCTGAATGGGGCGAGACCCGGGTGCTTGAAAAACGACGCGATGTTGTGCGCATCGTTCCAAACGGATGCCGCAAGTAGAAACGTCGGCCGCGTGGTTACGAGGCGAACATTTTCGTTCCGCGACATGAGCCAGGGGACCATCCCGCCGTGATCGGCGTGGATGTGGGTCAAGAGGATGAAGTCAATCTCGCCGTAAGAAACCGGCGGAGGGAGGGGCGGATGCACGCGCTGCTCGTTGCGGTGCACACGCTCATACGACGCTCCAAAATCCACAAGAATATTTAATTCACCCGCCTTAATGAAAGTACTGTTCGCGCCGATGCTGGATTTCCCAGCTGGACCCGAACATCCACCAAGAACTTGGATTTCCATAGTCCCTCCTCCTTCTCCTTTCATATTGTGCGGGTCTTTGCCCGCTTGTCGATGAGCTAGGAAAAGCTACAAATCTAGCCTTTCCTCGCACTACGACATTTTTGGTACTTTATAACAAAAAAACCCTTGTGTCAAGGGCAAAGGGCCTCACCGGCATCGTCCTTCGTCGAGCGCTCCAAGGCCGCTTGGCCGGTCTTACTCTCCTGCGGACGGTGCCGGTTCGAGGGCGACGAAAAAAATTACTAAGAAAAACGCCCCGACGCGAGGTCGGGGCAAGATGATGCAGAATACAGGGAAACAATGTTGCGCTACTTGACTGTGAGGTTCGCCTGGGTGAGGCAGGGCGGGATGGCATCCCCGTCGATCCTCCGGGCCTTGAGCGTGACGCAGGAGCTGCCTTCCTCCCACGCGCTCGAAACCTCGATCGCGTAGTCGAGGGCGGGGCTCTCGGGAGCCCCGAACTTCGAGACGACTCGGATCACGACCGGCTCGAAAATGAACGGCTCGGACCCGAATGGGTTCTTCCCGAGAGGGAAGTCAATGAGCGGCCCCGCGAATGTGGGGTGGGCCTTGAAGCCCACTCGCCACGGGTGAGGCCGCCCGAAGCCCCAGAGCGGAGGAGTGAGCCCCTGCTCGGACATCGTCCTGATTTCGCTACGGCGGCAACAGGCTGCCTTCACGAGTTCGTCATCCCATCTCATGAGTTGCCACTCGAAACGGAAGACGCTTTCGAGCGGCAACCCGGCCGTCGAGAAAACGAAGCGCGTTTCCTTGTCCTCACCGGAGTGGTCTACCGGCGTGAGCCACAGGCGAGTTATCCCCGGGGGCTTCTCGAGCTGCGACTCCTTCATTCCGTCCAACCACTCTCGGCCAGCCACTTTTCTGGCTGCCTCGCCGTTGAAAACCGCGGCGAGCGAAACTCCCAGGCCCTCAGAGAGAATGAAAAACCGCTTCCCCCAAAGAGCCATCTTGTCTTGCAGGTCCGCGTTCATCGCGATCCCTCCTTGTTGGTGTTCGTCAAGCAGGCTTGGCACCTCGTGCCTACACGGCACGAGGTTTTTGGTTCGACACTTCTACCTTCTCCCATCGCTTCGATCACGAGGCGGAATGCCTCGAGATGATGCGGCGGGAATTCCTTCGGGAATTCGTGAACGATCTGCTTCGCGGAGAGCATGAAGCCTTCCGCGATCTCCTTCCCAAGCTTGGGATCTCCCGCGAAGGGAAAAGTTAGGAGAAAGGTTATCCGCACGTGCACGCCGTCCGACTCTCGGTCGGGGACGTGCTCTTCGTGAACGAGAACGAACGAGTCGAGCTCGTCCGGTCTCACGAAGAACCCAGTCTCCTCCCAGAGCTCTGCGGCAACAGCGAGCCGCAGGAGGGTTGTTCGGTCTTGAAGATTGAGATGGGCGAGATCAGACTCGCCGATCATACAATCTTCGAAATACCGATTTACGGTCGGGGTGTCTGCCCCGCCGCCAGGATTCTTGATATAGGGACGTGGGGTCCCATCGTCGTCAAGATCCTGGATTACATGAAAAACGGAGAAGTACCGGTCCAACGGAACAATGGCGAACACGCACGTGCTCGGCCATTTTCGGAATGCATCCTCGGGCAATCTTGCGATCGCCATTTAGGCCTCCTTATCCGCGCGCGCCGCGCAAGATTGTCATTGAACTGTTTTGGATTCTATCACTTACGGACAAAAAAGTCAATATTGGCCAATTGCCACCGAAAATGTCTTGGTGTAGGATGTGAGAGCTTTGAAGATGGTGCCTATAGCTTAGTGGCAAAGCTCCAGTCTGTGGCACTGGCGAGACGGGTCCGATTCCCGTTAGGCACCCCACACGAACGAAAAACCGCAAAAAGCGGTTTTTCGTTTATGGCGACGGGATTTGAACAAGAAGGTGGGGTCGGGAGGAGGTGATGTCCTCCCGTGTTGGAGAGCATGGAGAACCGGGGGTTCTCCAAGAGCGAAGCGACGTGGAATATCCCGTCGCTCACCCAAAAAGACAAAAGATTGACTTTATCGGCAATATCAAATATCGTCTCGGCATGAGTATCGAAGTTCCAAAAAAGGAGGTAAAAGAAGCAGCGGAGCTGGATAAAGAATACAACGAAAAACTTCGCGAACTTACTGATCAAGCGGCCAGGTTAATGATGTTTATGGGTCACGAATTAGGAATGGAGAATGATCAAAAGATCAGAGAAATAATTTTGGAAAAAGTTAAAGAGAGCGTAGAAAGCACCTCCACCTTTTCCTAGGTCAAGAGAAAAACACGATTAAGGGACCCGCCGATCGGGCAACTCGTTTTTCTTTTCGCGCTCCCCGTCCCGATGATGCTTGGCAAATTCTTTGTCGAGCACTTCTCCGATGCGAAGCACCTCGTGCTTGATATCTCCGATTGCGCCCACTTTTGTGCGGACCTCCATTTCGGTTTTTTCAGCGATGCGTTTTTCGCCCCGAAGGCCGGTGATGATGATCTCGTTTCCGATGAAATTTGAAACGAACGTTCCCGTTACGAGAAGTATGGTTCCTCCCAAGAGAATCGAGAGTGGTCCGTCCCACCAAAGAGAGTCTTCAAGATTGATGGTTCCGCTTCCGAATTTGCACACGCGGAGACAGAGCACAAGGTAATCCGTCGTGTGCCACACGCCGCGCCAAAAAAGAACGATCCCAGTTCCGCCAACAAACGCATAAAGGATGGGGTAATGACTAAACCATCTTCGCGCGTGATCTTCTAGGCGGTCGAAGAAGCGAATAATCATACTTGCGAATCCTCGTATCATAATAATTTCATTGTAGCAGAACCCTCAAGTTTAGTGACGCTTGCATCAAGGCACCTTCTTTCGGTTTGCGAAGTGTTACCGCTCGGAGATTTACTATACATAGATCACTGTCATACGCATAAGGAGTCGCACAATGCCTTCGCTTAAGAAGTACGTGCCCTCCAAGAAAATCCTCGTGGTTGGGTTGTGGGTGTTTCTCTTGTGGTTTGTTTATGAATTTCGGTGGCCGAAGATGTCGGTTGACCATTTCGTCCGGAGGACCACCACGGAAGTGATGGGGCCGAGGACGGTGCGAGTTAATTTTCCGACGCATCCAACGGTGCGGGGAGAGATCGTTTCCTTCTGGGATCAGGTTCGGCTTTACGCCTCACACGATCCATCCTATGCGCTTATCACTCTCGGAGGCCGAGGGAGAGGGCCGGATGCGATCTACCGATTGCCGAAAGACGTTTTTGTGCGCGGATTTGCCTATTTGCTCCCCGGGTATTTCCGAGAGAAGGCGATTGTTGATAGATTTCAAATTGTCGTTGCGGTGCCGTGGGAGAAGACGCTGCTTCTTCCGAAGCTTCTCTATCTTCGGGAGCACCCAGAAGAGATTGACGAGTTGAATCTTCCGGATTGCTCGAAGCGAGCGGTAAGACTTTTCTCTGGAGAGCCGTTTGTGGCCCTCGCACGACCGGTTGATGATTATACCCTTGCCTATCCCGACAAAGACGGGCAGGTAAGAGCGTTTATTCAGATTGAAGCGGCAGTTGTTCGCTGTGAGTCAATCTAGCGCCGTAATTTTACGGCGCTTTTCATTGCTTCGCTGGCGTGCGGCGTGTATCCTAATACCATGATCGAGAAGGGCAAGTGTTTGTTTTTAAAGTGCGAGTTGTCACCTCGCGAATAAACTATTTATTTCATGAAAAACGCTCTTCAGGAAAATGATCCAGAAATCTTCGATCTTATCGAAAAAGAATCCGTGAGGCAAAAGGAGGGACTTGAGCTTATTCCTTCCGAAAACTACGCCTCGCGCGCTGTGCTTGAGGCAGCGGGGAGCATCTTAAACGACAAGTATGCAGAAAATTACCCGGGCAAGCGATACTACGGCGGGTGTGTTTATATAGATGAAGTCGAGCGGCTTTGCCAAAAGCGGGCGCTCGAGGTATTTGGCGCCCACGGATATCGCGTAAACGTCCAGCCATATTCGGGAAGTCCGGCGAACATCGCCGTCTATGTGGCGCTTTTGAATCCCGGAGACACCATTCTTTCTTTGCGCCTCGATCACGGCGGGCATCTCACGCACGGATCGCCGGTGAGCTTTTCGGGAAAGACCTACCGATTTGTCCATTACCCACTGAATGCCGAGACCGAATTTTTAAACTACGACGTTATTCAAGAATTGGCAGAGAAAGAAAAACCAAAACTCATCCTTTCGGGCTTTACTGCGTATCCGCGGACGATCGATTTCAAAAAAATTCACGACATTGCAAAGGAGGTTGGAGCGATTTCGATGGCGGACATTTCGCATATCTCGGGACTTGTAATCGGAGGCGTTCATCCATCGCCATTTCCCTTTACCGACGTTGTAACCACCACGACACACAAAACGCTTCGCGGTCCGCGAGGGGCGATGATTTTTTCGAAGGAAGAATATGCAGAGCGGATAGACAAGGCGGTATTCCCCGGACTTCAGGGTGGGCCGCACGAACACACTATCGCCGGCATTGCAGTCGCGCTCAAAGAGGCCGCCGAGCCGGCCTTCAAGGAATACGTCGCGCAGATCGTAAAGAACGCGAAGGCGCTTGCGGAAGGACTCGCGGATGCAGGATTGCGCCTGGCCTCCGGCGGAACGGACAATCACCTGATGCTTATCGACCTTCGTCCATTCGGGCCGGGTCGCGGCGTGTTTGCCGAGAAAGCGCTTGAGGCGGCTCGTATAAGCGTGAACAAAAGCCCGGTGCCGAACGATCCTTCTCCGCCATTTTACCCATCAGGCATTCGTCTGGGGACGCCGTCACTTACCTCGCGGGGGATGAAGGAAGACGATATGAAAATTGTCGCGAAGCTTGTTTCACGCGTCATTTTGTCGGTGAAGGACGAAGTGTTGCCGGAAGAGAAGGAAGCGCGATCTTTGGCTGTGAAACAGTTTGTCGAGCGTTTGGCGACAAACATCGCCGTGCGCGAGGTGGGTGATGAGGTAAAGGCATTCGCTTCCAAGTTCCCGGTTCCCGGGATCGATGGGTAAGGGCGCTCTCTATATTATTTTGACCATGCCGCGCATCGAAGGAAAAGAAATTGCTCACGAGATACTCGAAAGGCTTAAGGCACTACCCAAGCCGGAGGGTTTTTTCGCCGCGATTCTTGTGGGCAGTGACCCGAGTTCGGTGAATTTTGTCGGACAGAAGGCGAAAGTGGCGGAATCCTTGGGGATCGATTTTCGCATCCATCGACTTTCAGCGGATATCGCGACGGACGCCTTGCGGCGTGAGGTGGCACGACTTTCCGAACCAAAAACGTGTGCGGGTTGCATCGTGCAATTGCCACTCCCGGAAGGAGTGAATAAACATTACGCCCTAAATGCGATACCGAAATGGAAAGACCCCGATCTCTTGAGCGAGTCTTCGCTTGGCGCATTTTATTCCGGCAGACACGCGGTTGTCCCTCCGGCGGTTGCCGTGGCGAAGGAAATAATAGAACGGCAAAAGCTTGACTTAAGATCGCTTAGGGTTGCGATGATCGGGAAGGGGTTTTTAATAGGCAAGCCGATTGGGTTTTGGTTGCAGGACAAGGTTTCGGAGCTCACCATTTTCGACAGCAAATCAAAAAATATCCACGACCATCTCGCGGAGGCGGACATCGTCGTTTGCGGCGCCGGGGTGGCAAGACTTTTCGGTGCGGAGCACGTAAAAAAAGGCGCGCTCGTGCTCGACTTCGGATGGAATCAAGTCGACGGAAAGCTTGTCGGAGATTTTGATGCTGGTTCGGCAGGCTCACCACAAGGTGACTCGGCGGACTTGTCGCAAAGCAAGAATATTTTCTATACCCCGACCCCCGGCGGCACAGGGCCGATTCTTGTAGCAAAACTTTTTGAGAATTACTTTCGCTTGAATGACTCGGGCGCGCGAAGCGTCGCGCGTGACGAAACTTAAGAGTGCGGCGTGAATTTTTGTGGTGTCTCGCAGGCCGACGGGACGAGAGACAGCACTCCTCGAGCACGCGGAGACAGCGACCACAAAAAATCCACGTCGGACTCGCTCTTAGCCTGTGCTTCCGAATCCACCGCGAGATTCTTCTTTAATAATCTCCACTTCTTCCCATTCGGCGCGCACGACGGGAACAATAAGTGCTTGCGCGATGCGCTCTCCCCGCAAGACCACTACGTCGTTTTCAGTGAAGTTATAGGCGGCGAGCTGTATCTCATCCGTCGGACCGTGATAGTCGCTGTCGACGACACCAACGCCGTTTGCAAGCCACAACCCCTTTTTCGTCGTGCTTGAACGACTCAATACTAAGAGCGCGTGGCCTTTCGGAACTTCGACGATGAGGTTTGTTGGTACGAGCATAACCTTGTGCGGCGGAAGAGTCGTTTCTGTTCGTGCGTAGAGATCAAATCCGACGGCGCCGGAGGTCTTGTATTCCGGAAGCGGGAGGTCTTTTTCGATACGGACGATTTTTATGTTCATGGTGCGTACTGGGAGTGTTTGTTCTTGTGTGGACGGTACAGGATTTGAACCTGTGGCCCCTTCGGTGTAAACGAAGTGCTCTACCGCTGAGCTAACCGTCCATTTGTCGTTCCCCGCCTCCTCGTGAGTGTATCACGGAGGCGCGACGACTCTCAACAGGAAAAACGCTAAGTTTTCTCGAGAACCAATACGAACGAAGGCGCGGGAATAAACCAGAGACCAGAAAAAACTTTTTTGAGCGGAAGACCTTCTGTGAGGCGCATTATTTTTTTTGGCGTGAGTTTGTGGAGGTGGAGGCTTCGCGCTTTGCGAATGTCGCCGTAAGCGAAGATGGCATCTCCGAGTGCTTGCTCTCCACGGATTATCTCGTATGGCACAGAAAGATAGCACTTTCCGTGAGGGACAAGGAGGCGGCTTACCTCGCGAAGCGCTGCCTGCACATCTGGGACGTGCTCCAAGACCTCGAATGCGCATATTTTATGAAATGTGCCAGACGGAAATCCGGTGTTTTCCGCGGATGCAACTCTTACGTCGAGATCGGGTATCCGAGAGAGCGCGTCCTCGTTTACATCTACTCCGAATACTTCCGCTTCGCGTTCTTTGAGCGCCGAGAGGAGGCCTCCGTCGTTGCATCCGATTTCAAGAATCCGTTCGCCCGGCTTCGGATTTATAAGCCCCAAGAATCTTTTTATGCGGAGGCGATTTCTAAAGCCCGCGTAGCCGCGCGCACCCGAAACGCGAGCTGAATATTTCTTGTTATAGAGCATTACTTTTTCCTTCCTCCGCTCCGCTCCCGCAGTCTCCAGAGCGTTTTTTGCCATTCGGACAGGGGCTTGTCCGTAAGGAGGGCTATTGCCTCTTCTACCGAATATCCGCCAGTTTTTACAAGTTCGATAAATGACCACATTGCGTTGCTGACGATTCCTTCATATTCCGAGACGAGTATTTTATTTACTAATTCCCGCCACATAGGGTCGTCTGCAAGCTCTTCGTCTTCGCGGATTTCCGAGAGATAGTCATAGGGTCCGCCACCTTTTGAAAAAAACAAATCAGGTAGTTGATCGCTCAGCTCCTTTAGTGTCATGCTTTGCAGCTTGGCCAGAATTTCATCTTTTGTGGACTCAAGTGCGCATAAACGTTTTCCAAGGAGGTAGTTTTCGAGGAGAAACTTTTTTGTCTCTTGGTCAGCAATCTTTATTCCTTCGCGGGGGAGTTGGCGTGTAAGATCTCTTTCTGCTATGTGGCCAAACGTGAGCTCGAAGAGGCGATTTTTTACATGCTCTCGTTCGTGCCGTCTTATGCTCTTTCCTGGGAGACGAAGGACTTCCGATGGGTAATTGGCGATAAAAATATACGGAATTTCTACTGCGCCATCTTTTTGTGCGAGAATAGCGCTTGAGGCAAATCCGCCCGCGATGAAATCAGAGACTTGTCCTTTCTTGTGGAGGCCTGCGAAGACTTGCGACACAACCCGTTCATCAGTTTCTATTTCTATGCCCATTGGGCCAACGCTCGCGCTTACATTTTCGACCTCCCCAAAATTGAATCCGGTCAACCTGCTTGCGAGATCGCGGTCGTCCGGGAATTGCTGCCGCACCTCAAGGACCCTTTTGCGATTTTCATAGTACTGATCGATAAGGTTTTCGGCTGTCTTTGCTTGGTCCTCGGTAAATCCATATCGCTCTGCGAATATCGAAACCAACTCCATAAGCTCTTCTTTTGGCGTTTCGTGATTTATTTCGATACTTTTCTCAACAAATACACGACAGGCAGCGAGTGCCTCTTTCTTTTCGGCAGGAGGGAGTCGTTTTATTTTTACAAGCTCATCTTCCGGCGAAAAAATACCTTCGATCGGAGGGATTTCCGCGAGTCGTTCTTCGAGATCAAGAGCGAGAAGCCCTTTTGATTCTTTTTCGCTTAAGCCCCAGAAATATTGTTTTATTTTGAGGGCCGCATGCTTTACTGAGTCGAGCCCCACTTTGTTTTCTAAAACGAACTTCTTGTCCGGTATCCAGCTCGCGGGAACATTCTTGGCGGGTGCTTGCTCCGGCAAGCTATCTTGCGCGGCAGTCTCCAGTTTTGGTTGTGGCTCGCCGATCTTCATGGTTTCACAATAAAAGACGGTTGGCCGTAAGTAAATAGTTAATAGCCAAGTTCTTGCGCGAGACGAGAAAACGCAGCTTTTTCTCCCAGGGACATTCTCTTTTCTTCATATTCAGCCTTTAGCTCTTTGCTCCGTTGGGCGGCGATCTTCGCGTTTTCTTCAAAATGAGAGAATTGCTTGCGCAGTCCCAGCTCTTGCTCTTCCGTGATCTCTTCATTTTTTCGCAAGAGGTGAATTACTTTTTCGAAGCGGAGAGCCTGGAACACTGCAAACGCCGACTGACTTTCTAGCCAGCCCAGAAACGCTTTTGCGGCCGCTTCTCTGTTTTTTTGTCCGGCTTCTCCGTCGGCGCTTGTAAGTTCCGAGAAAACGGATGGATTTCTAAGGTTCGCGTAAAGCTCGCGCATTTCTTGGTCTCCTTCTTTTGCGAAGGTGGGGTACTCTTCTGTGCCAGCGGCCCCGAGATCGGCGAGCGCGACAATAAGCACTTCTTTCGGAACCTTGAGGCCGGCTTCGAGCGGCTCTTCGAGATGCGGCTGGAGAAAGAGCGGCCCTTTGTCGATGCCGTCCGCTTCAAGCTTCTCCAAGAAAACTTTGATTTCCGGATTTCTTTGGACGGCAACTTCGTAGTATGGATATTCTTTAAACGGCATTCCGCGAAAATCTTTTCCGAGCTTTGCGTCGGGGTATGTCGCTTCTATTGCCCACATTGCGGTGCGAATATCTTCTTCGGAGAAAACTTCTTCTTGAGAAGCGGCATTTGCCTCGCGCATTTCTTTTTCGAGATCGCGCGCGCTTTGCCCTTCGTTCCCGTTTTCGCCATCGGGCGTGTCTCCGATTCTTGCCCCTCTATGCCGGCGGATGGTTGCGAGCGAGTTTTCCTGGTCCGAGAGGTCGTATTGTATCGTGGTGTCGTGCCAGGCAATTGCCATTCGGACAAGCGACCGCTCTCGCGGAGAGGTGCCGAGCGTTTCCATCATTTCTTCCGAACGAGCATCAAGCGCGCGAGGATGTTCCGATGTGTGATAGATTTTCGGATCTTCGCCGCCTACGTCGTGCCGCTTGGCGTGCAGGCGATAACCGGCACCCCTAATTTCTTCTGCGACTCGCTCAAAACGAGCATCTTTTGTTTCTTGGGGTTCGTGCTCGATCATGTTTGTCTTATAAGCACAATATAAAAGCTTGCCCAAAATAGCAAAGGCAAAAGATACTGGCCTGCTAGATTATTTTTAGAAAAGTGAGCGCCTACACTCTGCGGGTTGGGATGACGATGTTTGGCTGCCCCGCCTTCGGCGGGGGATTGGTCTGTCCCGCCTGCGCTTTCTGAGCTGCGGTGGTTATGGATAACTCCTGACAAGCCCCGACGTCTGTCGGGGCATAAGAAGCTCTAACTCGCTGCGCTCGAAGATTTTCTCTGGTCCCGACC
>ERZ1292625.1987-Hain-H41-01um-R1-1987-length-20780-cov-47_pt1 | contig 20780 bp, 17 predicted proteins | sample MGYA00564400_ERZ1292625 | MGnify/ENA primary metagenome ERZ1292625 (study PRJEB36523, sample SAMEA6512639) | groundwater metagenome | collected 2019-01-08 | study: AquaDiva: Metagenomics assemblies of 32 groundwater samples
CCGCGGAACGATCAAATGCAGGGGGAAATACCAACAGAATTAATTTGTTTATCCCACTATAGTACTAAATGCGTCTATAGCCGTATAATATACTATAGTATATTATAGGTACATAGTGATTATTTGTTGTCTGTTGTTTGTTGTTTGTTTTATGATAGAATAAACAGCAATGGAACCGCAGAAAAAAAAGATCCTCCTCATCGACGACAACGAGATTGTTCGCCTTATGTTTTCGAATGTCTTTTGGCTTCACGGACTCGACGACGATTATGAGCTCGTCGCGATTACGCGAATAGAAGAAGCGGAATCAATACTTTCAAACCCCGTCACGCGCCCCGATATCATTTTTACGGGACTCGTGATGCCATTCACAAAAGACGGCAAGACAGAGACGAGCGCGGAGGCGGGATTCACTCTGCTCAAACGCATCAAAGACGACCCGTCAACAAAATCGATTCGCGTCATTATTTTCTCAAGCTTTGATGAAGCGTGGTACCGCGACCAAGTCATGGCACTCGGTGCGGAAATGTATCTGAAAAAAAGCGAGAGCATGCCACAAGACATCATCGACCTTCTTCGTTCGCTCAATACCAAATAAACACAATGAAAGCACCTCTCGTAAAACTCGAGGATGTCAACTTCTACTACAACCGAGGCAAGCCGGCTGAAGTTCACGCCCTGAAAAATATCAACCTCGAGATCGAGCGCGGTGGCTATGTGGCATTTTTCGGTCCGTCGGGCTGTGGAAAGACAACGCTCACCTATTTGATCGGCGGAATCGAAACAGAAAATGCTGATGAAGGACACATCTTGATCAGCGGGCGCGACCTGCGCGGTCTCTCCAAAAAAGAGCTCGCGGTCTACCGACAGGTCGGCGTCGGCATCATCTTTCAGCAGTTCAACCTCCTCCCATCACTTTCCGTCGTTGACAATGTCGCGCTTCCGATGGCGTTCCTCGGCATCGATGTACCCCGTCGCAAAAGAGAAGCGATGAAACTCCTCGACCGCTTTGGAATGACCAAGTACGCCGACCGCTTCCCGTCCGAGCTTTCGGGCGGACAACAACAGCGCGTGAGCATCGCGCGCGCGCTCGCCAACAACCCGCCGCTCATCATCGCCGATGAACCGCTCGGCAACCTCGACTCAGAAAACGCAAACAAAGCGCTCGAATTTTTGAAAGAGCTCAACGAAAAAGACGGTCGCACCATCATCATGGTGACCCACGAATCATGGTCGCTCCGCGACGCGAAGACTGTCTTCTATATGAAAGACGGCGAAGTCATCAAAAGAGAAGGTCCGAAGAAAAAACAAGAATCTCAAAAGATCCTCTCGGAATACCTCTACCGCCAGCTTTATCCCGAGATCGCCCCCGGACACTTTATGGCGCGGTCGCTCTCGTACATGCTTATGCGCGGTTTTTCCGGCGAAGAGATCAAGCGCCTCGAGCTTTTCTTGAACAGACGCCTCGACGGGGAGATAGACACGCCGGCATTCATCGAGCTTCTCGACGCGCCATTCAAAGACGGCGGGCTTGGTCTCTGGAAACAACGCGCCGAAAAGATCGCGACAGTCGTCGAGGAGATCATGTCACAGCGCAAGACAATCGAGGATGTCTACCTCGAGCTCGAAAAAGACCCGGAAACACCGCTCTACGAGGAAGTCGCGCGAATGCGTTCATGGCTTCTCGAGGACTACAAAGGCATCCTCTCGGATATTCAGCTTGTACGATTTGACGAAGCCGTCGAAGACCGCTTCCGCAATATCATTAGCCCTGAGCATTTTCGCAGCGTACTCGAGCTGTCGCGCGCTGATTTCGGCGTCGGTATATCCACCGGAACCGCGCGCGCTATCTCCGAGCGCCTCGAAACCGTTCTTGTCGGTAAAAAATTTCAAGTGCTTCACTAATCCAAATTTATGGAACCAATTTTTGAAAAACCCGCTGTCGGTCTGCAACCAGGATTGAGCCCAAAGAGTGAGCCGGTTGACTCGAAGGCACCGGACAAACTCGCGGTGAATACAAACCACAGTCTTTCGGCGTGGGACCTCTTGAAGCTCTCGCTCCGCGTATTTCGCACAAAGCCCACCCGTACCCTTTTGACCATTCTTGGTATGTCCGTCGGTATCGGCACGGTCGTGTTCCTCGTATCGCTCGGCTACGGTCTGCAATACATTTTGATCGGCAACCTCATCACAAGCGAGGATTCCCTCATGACGCTCGAGGCGGCATATCCGAGCGAGAGCGGAAAAAGTATCGACTTGGAAAAGATGGCCGAGATACGAACAAGAGAAGAAGTTGACGCGGTGAGCCCAGTGACCGAATTCTCCGGCGAAATATCAATTGCCGGAGGAGCGCCGGGACTGATTCCGATCACGCGCGTCGTCCGCTCTTCCTATTTTAAATTTGCCGGCGTCTATCCGGATATCGGCGATGTCTTCAACGAAGACAATCCGGGGGTGATTCTCTCCGCGCAAGCGCTGAAACTCCTCGGCCTTACGGTGGATGCGACGATCATCGGAAAAGAAGTTACCGGCAAAGTATACTATCCAAACCTCGACGGAAGCACCGAGGAAGTGCTCATTTCAAAACTCCAAATCCGCGGAATCATCACCGATGAAAATGAGTCCCCGCTCGCATATATCCCCTACTCTTCCGTATCAAAAGAACCGACCGCGCTCAAAAGCCTGCTCATCAAAGCGAAAAATGTCGACCTCGTAGAACCGCTTCGCGACAAGCTGGACAAAGAGGGTTTCCTCGTCAGCGCCAAAATCGACCTCGTAAATCAAGCGCGTAAGATCACCAATGCCATCACGACGGTGCTCATGGTCTTCGGCACCGCGGCACTCATCGTGTCCGCCATTGGAATGTTCAACACCATGATCGTCGGCTTCCTCGAGCGCATCTATGAAGTGGGCGTGATGAAGTCTCTCGGAGCGACCGACCGCGATGTGCAAAACTTGTTCCTGATGGAATCATTCATCATCGGATTTTTGGGCGGCGTGTCGGGCGTCATCCTCGGCATGGGCGGTGGCGGACTCGTGAACATCATTATGAGCACCCTCTCTCAAAATCTCGGAAGCAAAGCGCTCACGCTCTTTATCACCCCCACTTGGTTCGCCCTCTCCACGCTCATTCTCTCATCCTTCATCGGCGTGATCTCCGGCTACTGGCCCGCCCGCCGCGCATCGTATCTTTCGCCGAGAGAAGCGTTTGTGAGGAAGTAGCTTGCGGAACATTTGACCTTTGACAAGTAACATTTGACTAAATACAAGTGCACTCGAAAAATACCTAGGCAGAAGCACCCCGTCAATTGTCACATGTTACATGTCAATTGTTCTTCTACACCCTAAACTCCATCACATCGCCGTCTTTGACGATGTATTCTTTGCCTTCAATTCGCATTAAACCCTTCTCGCGGGCGTTTGCGAACGAGCCGGCATCCAATAAATCACTCCAAAAGATAACTTCGGCGCGGATGAATTTGTCTTTGAAATCCGTGTGAATCGCCTGCCCCGCCACCGGTGCAGTGCTTCCCTTTTTGATAGTCCATGCGCGCGTCTCCACTTCTCCGGTCGTAAAATACACTTCAAGCCCGAGGATCTCATAGCTTTTTTTGATGAGGTCATTGATGCCGTCGTCCTTGACACCGAGCTCTGCGCGGAACATTTCTTTCTCGTCACCTTCGAGTTGTGACAGGTCGTGCTCGACCCCTGCGTCCACCACGACGAAGCTTGCTCCTTTAGTTTTCAAGTATTCAAGAAGCGCCGTATAGCGCGGGTCTTTCAATTCATCCAAATTTTTCCCGCCAGCTTTTTTATTTAAAACATAGAGGATCGGCTTCATCGTGAGGAGATGCATCGTGCGCAAAATGGCGAGCTCTTCTTCGTTGAATGAAACTTCTCGTGCGAGCTTCTCCGCTTCAAGCGCTGTGCGTACGCGCTCAAGGATTTCTTTTTCTTTTATCGCATTTTTGTCCCCACGCTTTACATCCTTTTCAATATTCGCAAGGCGTTTCCCCACCGTCTGCATATCCGCGAGAATGAGCTCGAGGTTAATCGTCTCAATGTCTGATACAGGGTCCACTTTGTCATGCACATGGATGATATTGTCATCCTCAAAAATACGCACCACTTCGGCGACCGCATCCGTCTCGCGAATGTGCGCGAGAAATTGATTGCCCAAGCCCTCCCCCTCGCTCGCCCCTTTCACCAGTCCCGCAATATCCACAAACTCCACCGCAGCAGGAATTATTTTTCTCGTATTTGAAAACGACGCGAGCTTGCCCAGCCGTTCATCCGGCACCGCAACCACGCCCACCGATGGGTCTATGGTGCAAAACGGGTAATTCTCCGCTGGAACGGATTTTTTCGTCAGTGCATTAAATAGAGTGGACTTTCCTACATTAGGAAGCCCCACGATGCCGATTGCGAGTGCCATAGATTAGAATTTTTAATTTTATAATTTTTAAATTTTATAAAGAATTTTTAAACATCTTAATTTTTAAACATTAGGACATTTGGTCCATTTATTTAAAAATTACAAAATTGAGAATTAAAAATTATTTAAGTACCTTCTGAAGCTCCGACTGGTGCGCGCGCATCACCTCCATCGATGCCGCCATTTGCGAACGACCGCTTTTCACCTTTGCCTGTATCTCATCGCCGATCTTCTTGAAGAGCTCCGGATTTTTTTCGACAAGCGCAATGATGCGGTCAACCTCGGCCTCAGGCACGCCCTTGAGTTGGCGCTTGATCATCTGCTTCATTAAAAATTCTTTTATCATATGGTGCGAGTTTAACAGAAAACACAAAACTAATCAAAAAGCCCGCCTTTTTTTGCAGGAGTCTTCGCCGTCGCCGTGCGGAACTCCGTCTGGACATCGCGCGCGGCTTTGCGGTAGGTACAAAAATCGCAGTGTTCGCCGACTTCGGGAATCTCATTCGTGTCGAGACATTTTTTGATGGCGAGAATCGTCTTTTCCACCCATGCATCGTTCCCCGTATATGCGATGAGCGTGATATCAAACTCAAGCTTGCCGTCAAACGCCTTCTTGTCCTTGATGCCGTTTGCGTACACGAAATATCCCGTATCGGAAACTTTGAATCCGTTTCTGCGGAGAAGCCACTGATACACCTCCATCTGCCGTTTGTATCCGGCATGCCAGTCCTCGTCGAGCGTCGTGATCTCTCCGTCCTTGCTCGTTGATTTATAGTCGACGACAATGAGCTCGCCTGCGGGGTTCACCCACACATCATCCACGGCGCCCGAGATAGTGAATCCCGTCGTCGCGTGCTTGTAGTCGATGCCTTTGAAATTCTCGCGCCAAATATCCATCTTTTCATGGGCAAACGGCACAGCATCCACGCCATACGCCTTCATGAGCGGATGCGCGGTCTTCCCTTTGCGATGAATATCAAATTCTTTCTTGAGAAGATGATCCACGGCGCTGTTCAAGTTGAACGGAAATCCCGGCGGTCGCGCGGTACCAAGCTTATTGTCAATATAAAAACAGCGCCGGCACTGCTCGAACAGGTCGATCTTTGAACGAGAGAGCCGCCATCGCGGACCGCCATAATTCCAATCAGGTTTTCGATGCGGTTTGTAGAAATCGGACATGAGAATATAATACCACGAAGATTGAATATAGAATATCGAATGTTGAATATAGAATAAACCCAGCTTGTGTTTTCGTTATTTCAAATTCTCCAACTTGGCGCTATATAACTTGGTACAATATACTCTGCGTTCGTTCGGAAACACAAACTCCGTGTTTGTGTTTCGCTCACTCACTTGAGTATAGCGCCAAGTTGGAGAATTTAGACTCCAATTCAATATTCAACATTCAATATTCGATATTCACTTCCCCCTAAAACGCCATGTTTTTTTGCCAGTGGTGATACAGCTCGCGCGTCGCAGTGAGGTCGCCGGCATTGTAGCGCGCAATGTCGAGGAAGCGCCCTTCTTCATACAGGCGCTTCACATCATCGCCGGTAATCCCCTCTGCCTTTGGACTCTTGATGCCGAATGCATGACACCAGAGATGCAAGCTCCCCTTCCTTCGTACCGCGCCATAAAAAGAAAGCTGATCCATGAGGTCGATGTGGCGCGCTTGATAATTTTGACTTTCGAGATAGCGGTTTGACATCAGGTCTTTCGACGGGCGGATACCGTGCACCGCCGAGCGCACCATCAGAAACGGCACATCAAAACCGCGCCCGTTGAAACTCACAAAAGTATCGTACTCGGCGACCCCGCGCCAAAAATGCTCGAGCATTTCTTTCTCGGTCATCGGCTTCAGCTTCATCCCGTTTTCCTCGCGCTCGGTCGTCGCGCCTTTCTTCGTGTCAAAGTACACCGCACCCTTCCCTTTCTCATCATCAAGCACGCCGATCGCCACGATGCGCCCCGTGAGCGGCGAAAAACCGAGCCCGTCTTTTACTTCCGCAAGCAGGCGCTCCCGCTCTCCCGCTGGCTCGCGACTGGTCCACCGCGTCAGCGACTCCTGCGTCGCCGGGTCAAACGCCTCAAAATCTTCGCCGACTGTTTCAATATCAAAAATGAGAGTACTCATAAAGGTCAGTGTACCATAAATAAAATTACCATTTCCCACTAGGTCCGTACTTCATACTATAGTATAAAGTACGGACCTAGTGGGAAACTATATAAAAATTAATGCAAATTAATGCGTGCCTGCGGCACTGATACACGCGTTGAAGGCTTGTACCCCCGCATTGTAGCTTGCGACGGTGGCGCGGTTACTCTCGACCAATGCGTTGTACTCCGGCACGAGCACATTGAACTCACCCACGAAAATATTGTAGTTTGAGTCGGAGGTTGGCGTCGCTTCGATCTGCACTTTTTTTGCGTCGAGTGCGGTGCGGAGGCGCGCTATCTCGATATTGTTCGTATCAATCTGCGCTTTAAGCGCCGGAGATGTCGCGGGGCACGAAGACAATGGCATACCGAAACTCTGCACCGCCATCCATGTCTCGTGCCCTTCGTATGTCCCCTTGCCGACCGCGACGCCTATCTCCTGATAGTGCGCATTCAAAATATTCGCGCGATGTCCGGGGCTGTTCATCCATGCGGTCACGAGTGCTTGGTCCGATTCAAAATCCCCGAGAGCGAGGTTCTCTCCCACGATGACATAGGCATACCCCGCTGTTTTCGCGAGGTCGGCCGGACCAATGCCCGTGGGCGACACATGCTCGAAATATTGCTTGGCAAACATATCGTCGAGTTTCATCTGCGCATCACGGTCGAGCAATTCATTTTCAATGAGCGCGGGGAGTCCGCCGTTTTGGGCGCGAGCACTGTTGGTATGCTCAATAACCCCGCGCATAGAAAGTGTCGCCGTTGAAGTTGGCAGTGGTGTCGTTGGTGTCGGAGCGCGAAGCGGTCCGGGGGCAACAACTGTTTTTTCTGCAATTACTTTTGTAGGAACAAGAGTACCGTTAGCGGGTACGGGTGTTTTGACAACGGGCTTCTTTATCGTTGTTTGCGTCGAAGTCGGTTTTGCCACGACCGCCGTTTCTTTTTTCGCAACAATGAGGGGTGCCTCTTGTGCCACTTCTCTCGGACCCATCGTCTGCTCGAGAGAAAAATACGAAAAAGCACCCGCCCCGATGAGCGCCAAAATTCCTACCAGAATCATTAATAATTGTCCAAGCATAATTATCTTTTCACCGCCTCGATCATCATAAAGATCGGTATCTCTTTGCGCGCCTGATCCTCGGCGACTTTGCGCGGACCTTTTTCGCTCTCTTTGTGCGAGATCCATTCTTCGAGCCGCGCCACCGCAAACCCGCTATTGGCGAGCGTCTTGAAAAAATACTGAAGCGGACGATGAAAGGAGACGGTCGTCGCTCCCACTTTCTTGCCTGGATTCATTTCGATTACCACTTTCGATTCCGACAGATATTTGTCCACACGGCGGTACTGCACTTTTTTCTCTTCATCAAACCCCCAGTCCGATTCCTTTGGCACCCGAAATGCGGGATGGTTGATGACGATAAAAAGTGAGCCGTCTTTTTTCAGCACGCGCATACATTCTTTAAACACCGTGTGCGGCGCTTCCATATTTTGCACCGCGAGCACCATCGCAACTTTATCGAAACTGCCATCAGGAAAACGCGACAAGTCCTCGGCGCTTCCTGCAAAGAATTGAACGCCCGCAAGTGCTTCCTTTTTCGCAATCGCGATGAGCTCCTTGCTCAGATCAACGCCCGTCGCCGTCGCGCCTTCATTAAAAAATGCGCGCGTAAAAAAGCCCTGCCCGCACCCGAGATCAAGCACGCGCTCACTCTTTTTGATCGCCATCGCACGCAATATATTCGGCAAAATAACCCGCGTCTGGTAAGTATCATCGCCCGCAAGGAGCGTGTCATACCAATGCGCGACCCCTCCCCACGATGTCTCCTTTTTAGTTTTTACTGCCATAGTCAGATTGTAGCATAAATAAAAAAGCCGCCAATCACTTGGCGGCCGGAAGAAAAACTCCTATCTCATTTCAGCGGACCGAAAATGATATCCCGAAGCGCACCTTCGCGTGCGACAGTTTCTTCTTTGGAAGCATCCAGTCCATCAATGAGCACTTCCACTGCATATCCTCCTTTTATTCTCTCTTTGTTTTGCGATACGAGAAAATCGAGGTTCTTGTCGACACTTATGGATACATAAAGTGTCCCCAACTTTGGAGCATCCCCGCACACGAGGATGTTCCTCTCAGTGAGAAACCAATCTTTCTCACGAAATGCCTTCGCGATCTTGATGGCTGAGCCGTACTTTTCTATTTCGTCGATAACTTCACCGGAACAGTAACTCGAAAATTCATTCTTTCGACATTGGATATCATATAATATTACCCGATACCGGGCTTTCCCGTAATTGAACTCCTCCAACATGCTTATAAGCCCCATCGCAACCTCCTTTTTTAGCGTTGATACAAAAAAACTACCTACGCCAAAACTACCACAATGAAATGCCTTTGGCAAGCTCCACTATGACCAAAAGCTTGCGCTGAAAATTCTAGCACCCTATCCCTCCTCAACTATACGACGATATCTAACTATGCCCTCCATGCACTATATCCGTAGCTATAGCTACGGATATAGTGCATTTCATAGAAGCAGAGGATATTTTATTTTTAAGAGATATTAAAATGTTCTTTGAGTTTGCGGACTCCTTCAATCTCTTTCGCCCTGATATAAATAATATGCTCGCGCACATCAAAAAATTCCCCAATAAAATCAATTTCATTTTTGCATAAATACGGCGATACAAAAACTGATTTCTGAATTGGATACAAACCAAGCTCGCGTATCTTTCGACTCATTGCGTCACGCGCTGCCTTTTTCGATTCCGGGACATCAAACATAACGATTCGCCACCACCCGTCCCACTTCTTTGGAACCTTGAGCTTCATCTCGTCGAGGTTATATTCGAGTACTCTTTTTTTGCCCTCCTTGGTAATTTCAACCACCTCATTACCATTCTTTGTATGTATATTTACTAATTTATTTTTTTGAAGCACTCGCAACGACTGCTTGATCCTCTGCCTGTCTCGCGCTCCATTTGGTTTAAAAAGCGGTATCACCTTTGTGAGCCCGGGCATTGCGATACATGCAACAAGAAGTGCTCCCCCCGCAAGACCTATTAAAATTTCTTTCGCAAGTTCACCCTTCTCATAATTTTCCATACTTGTAATACTAACATACATTCTTAGCTATAGCTAAGAATGTATGTTAGTGGTTAATTTTAGTTAATTTTTGCTTAATGATAATCTTCGACTTAGTGATGATCATTGGTTTTAAGGAGAATAAAAACAAAATGGTATTGGCAATGGACAAGAGTGCTTCTGACGGTTCGCCTACGCGACCGGCAGCGAGATGAAGAATGTCGTGCCTTTGCCTTCCTCGGATTCAAACCAAACCTTGCCGCCGAGGAGCGCGATGTATTCTTTTGCAAGGTAGAGTCCGAGCCCGTCCCCCGCGGCACCTTCCGAACCACGGTTGCTTCCTCTGAAAAATTTTGTAAAGGTTGTCACCTGCTCTTCCTCGGGGATTCCCACGCCGGTATCGGCTACCTCGATGAGGATATTTTTCTCTTGCAAAGACGCCGCGACATCCACCGTGGCTCCTCGACGACTGTAATTCACCGCATTTTCAATAATTTCAAGAAGTGCCCTGCTTAGTAATTTTTTATCCGTATTGATCGCAATAAGTGGCGAAACAGGGGCGATAGACAAAGTAACATCGCGCATCTTTGCCGTCGCTTCAATTTTGCTCTGTATCTCTGTTAGAATATCAATAAATTTGACCGACAGCATTTTAACGGAAACATTGCCTTGGTCGATCTCAGAAACAGAAACAAGGTGCTCTGAGAGCTTCTTGATACTCAGGAGTGAATGATGAACGATCCGCAAGTCCTCTTTTCTTTTTTCAGGGTCTTGCTCATCGATCGCTACCTCAAGGTTCCAGAGCGCCTCGGTCACCGGCGTGCGGAGCTGGTGGGATGCATACATAAAATCCGACTTGAGGTGCATCGACTCGTGTTCTTTGGTTGCATCATGGAAAACGATGATAGCTCCTTCCACCTCTCCGCTCATCCCAACGAGAGGTGCCGCGCTGTCATCAACCGCAATCTCGCTTCCGTCTTTTTTCACAAGGAGCGTACCATTTTCCATGCGGGACGGCGCCTTCATAATGATTGCATCTTCGATAAAAGCGATGTTTTCTTTGCGGTCGCGCTCACGGATGAATTTTACGATTGTGCGAAAAGGCTGACCAAGCGCCTCCTCCTTGCTCCATCCGGTGATAGTGCTCGCCGCTTTGTTCCACAGGGTGATGCGCCAATCACGATCGATTGAAACAACACCATCCCCGATGCTCTCGATCAGAGTCCGCTCGTGGTCACGCTGTACCCTCATCATATCTCCACTTTTCAACATACGATAAGAAGAAAGACCCGCAGCAAAGATAATAAGTGTCCAGAAAAAGGCATACTCGATGACTTGGTTTTTTCGTTCTGCAAAAGCGATACGGGCTGGCTGATTGATCGCGACGCCGAACCCATAGTCTTTTACGGGAGCGTACGCGGTCACATATTCCTCATTCTCAATACTATCAAAAAGCACTTCAACTCCCCGCTCTCCCTTGAGAAGTTTTTGGGTTACGGTGACCAAAGAATGGTCGACCAAATCCTCCTCGGGTTTGATGTGCGGGTCCGCCACCATCTGTCCTTTTTTGTCCACCACATGAACGAACCCTCCATTGCCGACATCAAGCTCCTTGCTCCAACCGGCAATTGCATCAATCTTGATTGTCAAAAGAAGTACCCCGAGAACTTTTTGGTCTGGGGACTTTATGGGGACGGCGATGGATACCACATTGTACCTCGGCTCTACGGCTCGCTTGAACGCCTCTGACACATACGGCTTCCATTCTTTGCTCACTCCTTGATAATAGTCGCGGTGGGCAAAACTTTTTCCAGTGACTTCAGGCATCGGTGGAATAGTCGCCTTGAGTACTCCTTCCTTGTCGAAAATCACAACCGAATCGATGTAAGGGAATACTTGAGGTATCTCCTCCAAATTTTTGACGACTGCATCATATTTGCCCTTCTCTGCATTTTGGTAAACCAGCGGACGCGAAGCGAGCAAAAGGCCAATATCAATCATCCCGTCAAGCTTTTCATGAATGAGAGACGCCCCCAAGGTCGCTATCGACTCTCGGCGATCGAGCGCGGTGCTCGTTTGATGTCCATACTCTCGAACACCCAAATACACCGCCAAAAAAACTAACGGTAAAATAATCAACGAGAGAGTTACCGGCAACGACAAACGCTTTTTTTTATTATCCTCTGGCATTATGGTGTAAGTATACACTATATAGTAGTGCAAGTTATCCCCATTGGGTGTAAGATTAAATCACCAGTAAGCACACACGATGAAACTTCGCACAAAAGCCGCACTCTTCTTTGGAGTATTCCTTCTCGCTACTGCGCTTGGTGTCGCTTTTTATGTTGAGCATGTCGTGGGAAATGTTTTCAAGGAACAAGCCGTCGTCAATCTCCGCATCATTGCCGAACAAAGCGAAAGCGCATACCTTTCTTTTTTGGGAAGCATGAAAGTGCGCGTACTTGACTGGACATCCGACAATACGATTCGACAAACGACCAAAGCACTGCTCGCCGCACCCGCCGACTCCGCGGAGCGTGCACGCCTCGCAAAAGAATTCTCCGCCTATGTGAGCGAGAAAAAAATGCCGTTCGACAAAACTATTCTCATTACCGACCTGCTTGATAAAAACGGCATCGTCATCGCTTCGACACTCCCCGAGCGAATAGGAAAAGACGAGAAGGGCGAGGAAATGGAGCACGAGAAGGTGCACGATTTTGACTCCACGATCAATTCAAATTTCGGCGAAGTGTTTTTCGGCACCATCGTAGTAAACGGGGATGAATACTCTGAACCAACGCTCAACATGACCGTGCGACTCTTTGACATAAATGAGAGCGGAGACCACCAGCCTCTTGACGCGGTGCTCCTCGTTTACTTTTCCAATGTGAGGGAGATTGCCGAGGTGCTCGGAACGGGAACCTCGGCTTATGCGGGAACGCCTGCGGTCACCGGAAGGCAGACAAATAGAGCGCTTATGGAAAGCTACCAAACATCAGAGCTTTATCTGGTCAACAACGAAAGCATCATGGTCACCCCGTCGCGCGCAATAAAAGATGTGCGAGTAAAACAAAAAGTTGATACGCTCCCCGTGCGCGAATGCTTGGAAAATGGAAAGGAGATAAACGAAGAGTACGACAACTACCTGGGGGTGCGCGTCTTGGGTGCCTCGATGTGTTTTCAAAAAGAAGGGCTCGTGGTTTTGGTGGAAATCCAAAAGGATGAGATTTTTGCGCCATTAACCACACTTATCCGATCTACAATAATCGCGGTGTCTATATTTTTTATTTTTGGTATTTTGATCATCAGCATTTTCATACGGAAACCTCTTGCGCGCATCAACGATGTCGTCATGGTCGCAAAGCGGGTAGAAAAGGGCGACCTTGAAGCGCAGGTTGGCGTACGCACAAAAGACGAGCTGGGATACCTTGCCTCCTCGTTCAATACGATGATCACCGCGGTTCGCAACACACAGAAAGAACTGCGAGCATCTAAATACAAAGTGGAAGAAAAAAAAGCAGAAGACGAGGCCCTTTTGGCAAGTCTCGGTGAAGGGATGATCGCGACTGACAAATCCGGAAATATTATCGCGATAAACCGCATGGCGGAAAAAATGCTTGGGTTAAAGTCTGCGGAAGTTATCGGAAAAAAGGCGGTTGATGTGTTCGCGGCTTTGGATGAAGGAGGCAAAGAAATTCCCAAAGATCAACGCCCTATTTCTGCGACACCCATGACGACTGCGACCGTCTCAAAAAATATGTCCTATCACAGGAAAGGCGACGGGTATTTCCCCGTGGCAGTCACGGTAACCCCGGTTATCCTTGAGGGCAAGATCATCGGTTCCATCGAAATCTTCCGCGACATCACCAAAGAAAAAGAGATCGAAAAAACGCGCGAGGATCTTCTTTCTCTCGCATCGCATCAGCTCCGCACGCCACTTTCGGGCACCAAGTGGCTCATTGAAACTTTGAAAAGAGGGTTGCACGGACCGCTCACCGCAGGACAGACGGAATACATCGATGAGCTTTACAAGATCAATGAGCGGATGACCGGGCTCGTGCACGACATGCTCGGCGTGCTTCGTATGGAGGGTGACGGCGCTCAAGTAAAAAAAGAAAGCGTCTCGATAAAAGACCTCCTTACTACCGTTCTTGAAACACTCCACGGGGCAGCGGAAAGCAAGCGAATAACCATACGACTGACGGAAGCGGTAGACTTCACGGCACATACCGATCCGCTCCTTTTACGAAATATCCTTGAAAGCCTCATCACCAACGCAATCAACTATTCTGAACCCGGTCGCGAGGCCGTCGTGAGCGTGGAGCAGAAAGAGGGCAATCTCGTATTTGCGATAAAAGATTCCGGCATCGGAATCCCGCGCGACGAACAACGACAAATTTTCGAACGATTCTATCGCGCATCAAATGCCAAAACTTTCGACACTCGCGGGAGCGGGCTCGGACTCTACATCGCGTCAATGCTCGCAAAGAAGATCGGCGCGCGACTCTCATTTGAATCCGAAGTAGGCAAAGGATCGACATTTTTTGTGCACTTGCCCCAAAATACAGCTCGTGTATAATGAAAGGTATAATCTTATATAACAATATGAACCATGTATTAATTGTTGAGGATGAGGAGTTCTTAGTGCGAGCGCTGAAGGACAACTTGATATCCGAAGGGCATACGGTTTCTGTCGCCGTGGATGGCGAAGCGGTGTTTGATGAGCTAAAGAAAAAGAAACCAAGTCTTATTCTGCTTGACCTCCTGCTCCCCAAAAAGAATGGCTTTGATGTCCTCAGGGATATTCGCATGGATCCGGAGTGGCAGCATATCCCCGTCGTCATCCTTTCCAACCTCGGCGAGGACTCGGAGATTAAGCGCGCACTCGAGCTCGGCGCCAACGACTATTTCGTAAAATCCCAGCACCCCATTCAAGAAGTCATCGAGAAAGTCCGCGAGTATCTGCAAGGGAAGGGTTCGACGAAAGTAGGAGCGTAACAACAGAAATGGCGTCGACAAAGTCGACGCCATTTCTGTTGTTAATTGTTATCCACATAAGGTACAATGAAACAAATAAATGTTTGATTTTTTTAGAAAACCAACAGGAAAGTTCTTCGCTGTCATCTTTGTAGCAGCTGGTTTTTTATTTTTCCAAAACGCAGCGCGCGCGGCAACTACGGGGGAAATATACCCGACCCTCGGAACGACAGTGTCTGAATCGCCATGGAGCGATAATACATGGAACACCCCCACCAACATCTATTCAGACAATGCGGCAACCGCAAATGTGACTGCGGCCTCTTACGACACCCCCGACCAGACCTTCGTTTTGAAAGCAACCGGTTTTAATTTCAGCGCGATTCCCGACGGCTCCACCATCAACGGCGTCACGGTGCGCATGAATGCGTTTTATAGGTCCGGGCAGGGTTCGGGTTCTATGGATCTGTGCCAGTTGCTTAATGTATCTCGAGCAAAAGTCGGCACGAACAAATGCTCTACGCCCGTTGCCTTGACCACAAATACTGCGACGATAATCACCCAAGGCGGTTCCGCGGACACTTGGGGAAATGCTTTGACGACTGCATGGGTGAAGGACCCCGATTTCGGTATCGCTATCGGTGTTCTTGCGACCGCGCAAAACGCCGATGTTGATGTCGACTATGTTACGGTCGAAATAACTTATACCCCGCCCGCCGTCCCCACCGTCACCTCCCCCACGGTTACCTCCATCACCACAACAGGAGCAATATTGGGAGCAACCGTTGCTTCTCTCGGTGTTCCCGCTTCCATCTCTGTGCGCGGTACTTGCTGGGGAGCGACAGCTTCGCCAACAACAAACTGTCTTGCCGAGGGAGGAACGACGACCGGCGTATTCACGCACGCTCGAACAGGAATGAGTCCGAGTACCTTTTACTACTACCGCGGTTACGCAACAAACAGCACCGGTACGGGGTACTCGGCTGATGGGACATTCACGACGAGCGCATCCACTTTCGCCATCACCGCATCGTCGGGCGCAAATGGTGCCGTCACTCCGAGCGGCGTGACAAATGTAGTGCAAGGTGACTCACAAGTGTACGCGATTACGCCGGACAGTGGATATGATGTTGCAACACTCCTTATTGATGGCGGTTCTATTGCGACCTCGACGACATACACATTTACGAATGTGCAAGCACCGCACACTATCCACGCAACATTCACTCTGCTCCCCACACCGCCAGTAGCTTTCGCCATCACCGCATCGTCAGGCGCAAATGGCGCCGTCACTCCATCGGGCGTGACCAATGTCGCGCAAGGCGACTCGCAAGTGTACGCCATCGCTCCGGACAGTGGATACGATATTGCAACCTTGCTCATCGACGGCGGTTCTGTCGCGACTTCCACTTCGTATACATTTACCGATGTGCAGGCGACACACACAATCCACGCGACATTCGCGCTCCTCCCTACCCCGCCCGTTACGCATACCATCACCGCAAGCGCGGGACCAAACGGGATGATCTCTCCGCTCGGCGCAATAACGGTTACCGATGGCGCTTCGCAAACTTTTAACATTACTCCCAATGGCGGATTCACTATCGAAACGCTTATCGTTGACAGCATAAGTATAGCGACAACAACGACGCACGATTTCATCAATGTCACGGCCGACCATACAATCAGCGCGACATTCTCACTCATCCCCACACCTCCCGGGTCATTCACCATCATCGCAAATCAAAACGCAAACGGTACGATAGCACCGAGCGGTTCTACCATTGTTTCGGAAGGTGGCTCGCAAGCATACACGATTACCCCCGACTCCGGATATGATGTGGGGACATTGATCATCGATAGTTTCCCTGTCGCGACGACCACAAATCACACATTCACCAATGTCACTGCCGACCACACTATCGAAGCGACATTTGTGGCGCTTCCCGGAGCGGTGCCCGCGGTGTCTGTCCCGAGAAGACTCGCAAGCATCATCTTCTCGGGGAAAGCATTTCCCGGAGGAAAAATATCGATCATCCAAAAGGAGCTCAACACGGAAAATGTGACAGACCAAAAAGAAACCACGAACATTGACGGGTCATTCCAAATCAGATTCACCGACCTGCAGACCGGCGCTCATAGTTTTGGTCTCCTCATAAAAGACCCCGAGGGAAGATCGTCCCAGACAAAATTCTTTCTTGTCGATGCAAATAGAGGCGATGAGATATTCAAAGACATCATCGCTCCTCCTACTATCGATATTCTCAGCGGGCAAGTTTCTCGCGGTGGAAATGTAAAAGTTTTTGGCTATGCATCCCCGAGCCATACCATTCGCGTCTATTTTAATGATATACTAATGAAAGAAGTGCTCGCGGGGAGAGGCGGTGTGTACTCATTTGACATCCCCACAGGAGCGCTTGATTTTGGGCAATACAAGGTTAGAACAAAACAAATAAATCTTGACGGTGGAAAAGAAAGTGATTTTTCTACGACACGAACGGTCATCGTATCAAAACTCGCTGTCGTAAAAGCCGATCTCTCAGGCGACGGGAAAGTTGATATCAAGGACTGGAGCATCTTCCTCGCGCGGTGGGTGTCGAAAAACTCTCCGGGGAGAATGGGCATCGACTTGAACGGCGACGGGAAGGTTGATATCGGGGATTTTAGTATATTTATAAAAACAATAAGAAAGAAATAACATGTTACGAAATTTTAAACTTGGAATCTTTTTTGGAGCGATGGCACTTTTTGCAAATACCGCGGAAGCGGCTTCCCTCTTTTTCACGCCCGGAACGGGTGAATTCGGATTGAACAAAGAGATCATCGTCGACCTAAAAATTGACAGCGAGGAAACCGGTATCAATGCCGGACAAGCCACCATTCGCTTCCCCAAAGACATGCTAGAGGTGAAGTCCATCGACAAGACAGACTCCATACTTAATTTTTGGCTTGAGGAGCCGACATTCTCGAACGAAGACGGGGTAATATCATTCATTGGCGGTATCACTACTTACGGCATGTCAGGCGCATCTCTCCAAGTCCTGCGCATCACCTTTACGACCAAGAGTAGTGGCACAGCGCTAGTCACCATTGTCGACTCTGCCGTCACCGCATCAGACGGGAGCGGTACGAATGTTCTGTTCAAAACAAATGACGCCGCGTTCACCATTTCGCCGGCGACGGTCGCCGCGACGATCACTCCCGCAACAGTTGCTCCTCCTGTGCAGATCAAAAGAGAGCCCGTGGCGCCAATAGGCTTGCCGACAAAACCCGTGCTCGTCATTCCTTTGTATTCAAATCCGGCGGAATGGTCCAACCATTCAAACATTTTTACCGCCGGCTGGACGCTCCCCCTCGATATTTCAGGAGTTGCGACCGCCATCAATAAACAGCCAAACTATTCTCCTGCGGTAAGCGAAGGACTCTTTGACAGCAAGTCGTTCAGCACGCTTTCTGACGGTGTCTGGTATCTCCATGTGCGATTTCAAAATGATATTGGTTGGGGCGCCACATCCCATTACCGTCTCGCTGTCGACACCAAAGCTCCCGTCCCTTTTGATGTCACTTCAAGCGAAAGCGAAAAGAGCGACAATCCGACCCCGACATTTTCATTCAAGACGAGCGACGCCCTCTCGGGTCTCCGCGAATATCGCGTGAGGGTAGACAATGAAAATTGGGCAACGATTCCGTCGAAAGATTTCAAGGGGTCATACCAGCTTCCAAACCAAAATCCGGGCAAGCATCGTTTTCTCATACAAGCGGTAGACAATGCCGGCAACAGCATCGAAAATAGCGTCGACTACGAGGTGCTGCCCATCGCATCGCCGGCATTCACCTTTGTCACCGACACGCTTTTTTCAGAAGAGTCAAAAGGATTGACCGTGAAAGGCACGGCACTGCCTTCGACCGAAATACTCCTCTCGCTTAAAAAAGGCGGGGCGGTCATCACCAGCAGCGTGATACCGGTGGACGCGCAAGGAAACTGGGAATTCACTTTTGGCGATCCGCTCCGCAACGGGAGCTATACGGCAAGCATCCAAAGTAAAGATGCGCGCGGATCACTCTCGCTCGTTGTCGACTCCTCTGAGATACAAGTTGCCGGCAAATACACGAATATAATAATTGTGTCGTTTATCGTACTTATGGGCGCACTCATCGGAGGATGGTGGTTTCATAAAACTCGTCGCGAAAGAACGGCGTTCCGCCTCGATGTCGCAGAGAGCGACACCGCAAAAGTGTTCAAGATGATTGAAAATGATGTAGAAAAATTAAAAAAAGCGGACACGACCCCGACGCTCGCGGACGACCAATTCATCGCCCAAAAATTGGGAGAGAATGTGAAAAAAAATGGGAGCATATATCAAAGAGGAGATACAGAGGGCGAAGGAGTAAGGGGTCGGGACACACGAGGGGCGCGGGAAAAATGAACGCTCGGGGCAAGAAGAACGGGGGGAACATTTAACAAAACCTGAATATGAACAACATAATAAATCACCCAAGCCATACGATTCCCGCGCACTCGACCGCATACCATCATAAGCCATCGGGAATAGGCGACCATATTGCCTATGGATTTGTCCAAGGTGCTGTGTTTTTCGCAAATCTATTTTTCAGAGAACGCTACGGGCATCGCGCGGTCGTACTGGAAACCGTTGCGGCAATACCGGGGATGGTTGGCGGTCTCTTTCAACATCTCAGATCCTTGCGTCATATCAAAAGCGATCACGGCTGGATCAAAACACTCCTCGACGAAGCAGAGAACGAGCGCATGCACCTCATAATCTTCATCCACCTTGCCCGCCCCACAACACTCGAGCGCCTCATTATTGCCGTGGTTCAAGTTATTTTCTACTGCCTCTATTTTACGATCTATCTCCTCTCTGCACGCGTGGCGCACCGCCTTGTAGGGTATCTCGAGGAGGAAGCGACGCGAAGCTATACACACTATCTGGAACAAGTCGAAAAGAACCCGCAAAAAAATGTCGCCGCTCCCGAGGTCGCGATCAAATACTGGGGTCTGCCATCCGACGCTCGCCTCCGCGATGTCATCATCACCACACGGTCTGACGAGATGCGCCACCGCGAAACAAACCATGCCATCGCAGACAAAATCTTGCACGCGCATAGTTAGGGCCTCCGTCCCCCCCCCTTTTTTTTTGCCCCCGTGGTTAGTTGTTAGTTGTTAGTTTGTCCCCCTTGCACGGCACGCACCTACACCCGTGGGGTTTGATGTATTCGCCGGTGTATTCCTCGCCGTAATCATAGGTAAGCTCCACCCCTGACTCGATGCGCCTGATGGCTTTGATGAATACGCGCCCGCCGAAGATCTCGGCTTCGCAGTTTGGCTTGCAGGAATGATTGATGTACCGCGCCGTATTCGAGCGCGCGCTCCCATCGAGCATGCGAACCCTGCTTGTCTCAAATAAATATTTATTCGCGGGATGAGCCGTCACCTCTTTCCCCCGCAAAACCTTCCCCACATATTCAATAATCCAAGTCCCCCGCTTGATCGGCTCCACCGCAAAAAGCCCCAGCCCCGCGCTCGACTTCTTCACCTTGTATTTTACTTCTCCGATTTTTGGTATTGGCATATATTATTTTCTATTGACTTTTCTGTCGCAAGGAGTGTATATTGCAGGTATCACTACGAAAAAGACCCTTATGCAGATATGTCTGCATCGGGGGCTTTTTCTTTTTGTCTCCCAAAAAAATCGTCTAGTCCACTCCACTCGGGCATCCCCTTGAGTGTATCGTAAGTTATCCATTTATTTTGCGAGGATAATTTTTTATATTCACTAGAACTCTTAATTCCTTTACTTTGAACCTCCAGTTTTAATTTCTCAAATTTTTTCTTTCTCAACTCATTCTCTTTATTTTTAAACTCATTCTCTTTATTTTTAAACTCATCGCTATCTCTTCCCAAAAAGTCACCTAGTCCTTTCCACTCGGGCTTATCTATGAGTGTATTGTAAGCTGTCCATTTATTTCGTGCCGCTAATTTTTTATATTCACTAGAACTCTTAATTCCTTTACTTTGAACCTCCAGTTTTAATTTCTCAAATTTTTTCTTTCTCAACTCATTCTCTTTATTTTTAAACTCATCGCTATCTCTTCCCAAAAAGTCACCTA
>ERZ1292625.193-Hain-H41-01um-R1-193-length-105573-cov-7_pt1 | contig 20768 bp, 36 predicted proteins | sample MGYA00564400_ERZ1292625 | MGnify/ENA primary metagenome ERZ1292625 (study PRJEB36523, sample SAMEA6512639) | groundwater metagenome | collected 2019-01-08 | study: AquaDiva: Metagenomics assemblies of 32 groundwater samples
GTTGTTCTGTTTATATGGATAGGGCTACATTTGGTCGAAATATTACTTTCCTAAATGTTATAAATAATCCAAACCTTCATTTCCTTGTAGATACTATTGTAACTGGGAATTTAGAGTATGGTGCAAATATGACATTATCTGCAGTAGATGGAATTAGATGGATTTCATTTATTGGTCAAAAAATCGGTGCTCAAACTTATACATATAAGACTTCTGGTTTAACAACTCCTCACCAATTAACATTATCTAATATGTTAATCATTACTGATACATTATCTATAATCGGTAATTTTTCAAGTGTTGGTGGTATTTATGTTGCTCATTCAATTTTTCAATCCAATAATAATAATTTCGATATCCATAGTTTTCATCAGACTACTTCAAGTGCAGTTAATCTTGGTACTGGAATATGGACAATTAATGGTATTGTTGGAGTGTTGGCTACTCCTGTTTGGAATTATGTTGCAGGAACAGTAAATGCAAGTACATCATTAATAATATTACATAATACCACACCAGCAACTACTCAAACATTTGCAGGTGGTGGAAAGATATATAATGATATTACATTTTCTGGTGATGTTAATAATACATATATAATTACTGGTGATAATACATTTAATGTAATATATAATCTTAAAAATTCTGCTTACACAATTAAGTTTGCTGGTGGTTCGATAACTGCAGTAACCAACTTTAATATTCAAGGTTCTGTAGGAAAAGAAATTACACTTACAAGCACAAACACAACAAGCTTTACATTAAATGATACTGTCAGAAATATGTATAATTTATATTTAATAATAAGCTATTCTAATGGTTTGGGTGGTGCGACATGGTATGCAATATTATCTACTGATGGTGGAAATAATACTGGTTGGATATTTTTAACTGGTTTAATTAAATATCATAAAGGTGGAGTTATTTCAGATATTAATAATTGGTCTTATTTCGATGGTGGTGCCGGCGGTGTCCCTCTCCCTGTAATAGGAGATGAAGCCATATTTCCTGCAAGTTCTCCTACTGATCCAATTTTTGATATTAATTTAGTTGTTAATATCTTTCGATATAATACTACTAGACCAGCATCTGGTACTGGCAGTATAACAGTATATAATTTATTTTCAGTAACAACTGATACCGTATGGTCAATGATATCTAATTTAATTTTGAAGGGAGATATATCAATAACATCTCCAACATCATTTAATTATAATATGCCAGTATTCATAGAAGGTTATAACTCTATAATATCTGGTGTAACAGCTTTAAATAAAGCTACTAATAGTTTAGTGAATATCAATAAATATATAGGATATACTTTAACTTTAGGTAGTGATTGTTATTTTAATAAATCCCCTTCTCAAAATACTACATTAGATAATGGGATTATTGATCATTCAATTTATAAAATGTATGTAGGTGATTCATTTATTCAAAACGGTGGAGAAGTAATAGGTGATTCTCCAGGGTTTATGCAGGCTCAAAAAATTATATTGAATGGTGGAAAATTTGATCCATATGAAGCATTTAGTATAACTACACAAAACACAATTGCATTTCAGGATTCTGCATTAGTGGATTTATTACCTTCTGGTGGGAAGATGACTTTCTCCGGTGTTAATGAATGGACCATAAATCAAAACTTTACTGAGTTCAATGATGTAGATATAGACAAGGGACCTTCAAGTACACAGTTTGGGATTATTTATGTAAATGGCAATTTAAACATATTAAATAATTCTAAATATGGTTCATTTAATTTGAATGGTGATTTTAATGGAGCCAGCAATTCAGTTACAGGTAATCAATACTTTGATGGAATTGTTGATCAGGCAATAAATTTCTTAGGTCAAATGAATGTATTCGTTATTAATAAAGCAACAGGAACTATTAATATAAATACTGGAATAATTAAAGTTGCCGGAATAAATAATATATCTGGTGGGGATAGAATAGATTTAAGTAGTACAATAGTTCATATATATTATCCTGCAGGTAATCTAAATATCTGGAATGTTTTGGGTATGATATTTGGTACATTGAAAATTGAAATATCTTCAACTGGTTCTGGTGATTTATCTGATACTGTTGTTACTGGTGATTTTATAATAGATCAAATAGATCAGTTAAATGGAACTCCAACTTTAAAAGGTAACCTGATTATCAATGATCCAGCAGTAGCAGGTACTGGAATTTTATCATTTGAAGATAATGCTTTACAAAATATTACATCAGTTGCATCTGGTGGATTTACTCCAAGAATAATTATCAATAAAACTGGTGGAGAAGTTAAATTACTTTCAACTTTTATTAATACTGATTTAACATCTCTTGGTATCATATTAACATCTGGTGTATTTAATGCCAATGGATTTAGTTTTGGAACTAGTACTATTTTAAGAATATCCACCAATTCATTATTAAAATTAAAAGGTAATGAAATAATTACTGTTGATGGTTTACCGTCTAGAGGAAATGTCAATTTTGATATTCAGACTGGTAGTTTTATTGAGTATTACGATCCTGCAGTTGTTGCAGTTGTTAATACATTATCAGACTTAGTGTATAATCTAATTCTTGGTGCTGGTAAGATTCATGAATTTGTACCAGGAGCAATTAATCAAATAGAAGTTGCTGGTATCTTTTCTTCTAATGGAACTACGGGTATTTTATCTGTAATGAGAACATTAGGCAATGGAACAGATCAATGGTATATTAAATTGTCTGGTGTTTCTTTGTTGGGTATTAGAACTGCAGTTAATCATGGTGATGCAAATGCTGGGATAAGAATTGATGTATTTGGTTCTGTTGATATGGGCGATAATGAGAACTGGTATTTTAATGAGTTTACATTCTTTGTTCCAGATAATATTGATCAGGTTATGTTATCTGATGATACAGATCTATTGCGTAATATAGAATGGGAGCTTGACTAAAGGAGGTTTTTATGGTAGATATAGTTAAAACAGAAAAGATTACCATCAACACAGATGAGAAATCAATTCAGCATACAAATCATAGTAAGAAGCTTTTCTATAATACTGATGGGTTTTCTAATAACAAACAATATGTAGCGTTTATTAAATCAGTAGAAAAAACAATAAGAGGTTCTGTAGAGTATAGAGAATGGACCTCTTATTTAAGAGAAGCATGTGGTGCTATAGATTGCAAGATAACTCATGAAACAGTTGAAGATTGCACCATCGAGATACATCACTACCCATTTAATTTATTTCAATTGGTTGATATATGCATTGAAACAAAGATGCAAAATAAAGAAAAGTTCTCAACATTTGATATAGCCAATGAAGTTATGTCTTGGCATTTTAGAGACATAGTTGGCTATATTCCTCTTATCAGTTCCTTACATGAAAAGTATCATAATGGTTTATTGCAGATTCCTCTTTGGGCAGTTAGTGGTAATTGGAAAACTATATTGTCCGAGTTTTCAGTTCCAGAAGAAGTTAGAGACGCAATAGCATCTTTTAGAAACATTGCAACATTTGAAGGTGTTCCTACAATGTGGGAAGATGGTATTCTAAAAGAAGGGGCCTAACAATAAACATTTTATAGAGAGAATATTGATGTCTTACGCCGATAATATAAATGATCAATGGGTAAAAACTAAAATATTACCTAATCCACAAATAGATAATGATTTATCAAAGTTAGTTAATTTCATATTGATAAATGTTAATTCATATAGTAAGTTTCAAAAATTACCAATTGATTCTTTAATAGATACAATTCTAAAAAATACAAGTATACATGAAAATATATTAAAAGATCAATTACACGCAATTGGTATGAAACGGGAATGGAAAATTCCAAACAATACAACATATCAATTATTAACTCTTCTGATTAGAATATATAGAATATCTGGTGATCGTCATCAAAAGGTTTTTAAAAACCAAGCCATGATTGCATTGATAACTTTAATGTATATGTCAATTCATAGATCGTTTTGGCCAAAAGGCATAATAGATGAAGTGTTTGATTATACTATTACAAATAAATTACCAGTCAATTCATTATGGAAAAAATTCCAAACACCAATCCAATATTTTGTATTTCTAAAAGATGAAACATTTGATAGATATAATAATAAATTTGAAACAATGACATTGGCAGAACAAACAAATTTTATTATAAATCTATATTATAAAATTAGATCAGTTACAAGAAATGTTGCATTTAAATATTATGAAGTTCAAAAATCTAAAGAATATATTCAAAACACTACAAATGATTATGATATAATTCTTAGAACCATAACTAATGAAATTGATAGATCGTTTAGATTTAAGTCTCATAATAATGATATTGTAACTAATACTAAATCTAAACATGGTACACCAGAAAAAACATCTATTTCTATTTATAATTGGTTGGCTAATAAACCAGACATGTTTGTAGATCTAGTTAAAATAGTTCTGTCTTCTATTAAACCAACATCCTATAAATATATATTAACTCCCAAATTTGAAACAGATGTATTTAAAAATCTTAAAACAAAAGCAATAAAGGGCAATACTATTAAAGTTAAAACTATGGTAGATGATATATTAAATAGCTATTTGAAGGATAGTGGACAGAATAAATTATTAAGTTTCAGTTCCGACAAAGTGGTCAAATTAAGAAAGACTGTTTTATTTTTGGCATACTCTCATATAATAGATGCAGTAACGCATAAAGTACAATAACAAATAAAAAACATTTAATGGAGATAACATGACTACGGAAAACCAACCACAACCAGTTGATGAAGATTTAATACCAATTCCACCAACAGAACCACAGTTACCACCAGAAACCAAACTAGTAAATAATTTAGTAGATGATAATTTTATTATACCTTTAAATCAAAAACATATAGAAATTATGCATTCCTATACATCTTGGTACGAACAAATAGTTCAACAGATGCATATATTAGCACCGGCACTTCACACTTCTATTTTGAATCTTGGTTCTGGTACTCGACCACCTCTTGAGTCTGTTACGAATGCATCAAAGGTAGAGGTAGTATCAATTGTTAATGTAGAACAAGCCCAACTTAAAAAGAGTCCAGAAGTATACAAAAATTATTCTGATAATAATGAATCTATATTATCATTCATGGAAGGTGTTCCAGATCAAGAATTTAATCATATTATAAGTTGTAGATACTTTGAACATATCCCATGTTTGCAATTAGATTATTATCTATATCTAATGCATAGGATAATGAAACCTAATGGATACTTAACTTTTGTTGTTCCTGATTTTATTAAACTAGGAAAAGCATTAGTACATCTAGATAAAAAATTTGATTATCAAAAATGGATTACATTAAATTATGAATTCTTTCATGATAAAGAAGATGCTCATAGTTGTTTATGGACAACTGAAATCGCTGAGAAATTATTATCAGGTCAAGGATATTTTAATAATATTACAATCAAACCAATCAATATAGATGGTATGCATTGGTATATTGAGGTTGTAGCACAGAAACAACCGAAGTGTTTATTTCCAAAATAACTTTACATAAAGACCTATCAATATTTAAGTTGATAGGTCTTTTTACACCAAACCAACATAAGGAAACATTATTATGAATTTAACAAATATATCATCCGCATATCAACTAGATAATAAAACTGTATTACTCAGTGACTCTCCTGCATTTTCTCATTATGAAAAAGCATCGAATATACAACTAGATATTAAATCAAAAGTATTTATAGAAAATCCTTATAATGATTTTATTACAACCAAACTAATGATATCATTTGATATAAGGGATCAAGAAACAAGAAGCTCAATATATTTAACATACAATAGATTAAGTGGTTTTATCAATGATCTTAAAGTAGTATTAAAAGATAATCTTTATAACGAAACAAATGGGTGGTTTAAAAAGTATCAAACACATATACAATTAAATGACCAACGGGTAGATAATGGCACGTTAAAAGATATTAAAATACAAATAGCAGATGGTAAAGAATTTTCTATTAAACCATGGAAGAGTGCAGCAAGTCCAGAACCAAGTTTAATATTATCAGTTGATAATGGTGCGAAACATACTACTATAGATTTACCAGTTCCATTATTTGAAATAATGATTCAAAAATTAGTTGAGCTTAGAAATAATTTTGAAACAATTAAAATTGGAATTGTTAACCAATATATATTAAGTAATATTTTAAATGGTAACATGAATCAAAGGAACATAGCTCCCCAGCAAATAATTCCTCAAAATACGCAAATATTAAATACAACCACAACTATACAACCAATGATATCAGATGAAGAAGACTCTGTTATTATTAATACTCCTTCTATTAAAGAAGAGTCTGTTGTTGTAACTGAAGTATTTGATATGGACCAATCAAGTAATAATAATGATTCAATATTAAATGAAAGTTTTAATGTTTTATTTGATAATAAAATGAATGATACTGGGGAAGTTAAACATACATCATTAAAACAAGAAGTGTCTCCGTTATCTAATTTAAACTTAATAGAATCAACATCTATAGTATCTACATTTCTTACAAAGAAATCTGATATAACAAGTATCATTTCTGAGTATATGGTTGCACATATTAATAATACAACATTAAAAAGTTTAGTATATTGTAATGATGTAACTGTTAACCAAAAAACAATTAATGATTTAAAATTATCAATTGATACATTACTAAGACCTATTGATAAGGCTAATCCAAATACAAGTCATTTGACTTATAAATTAAGAGATATGAAATTGTTTCCGTTTTATGATTATACCAGAACTTATTCAGAAACAGAATCATATTTTATTTTAGAATCCATAATCGTTGGTTTGTATTCTGCAATCATAAGAACTTTGGTTACTAAAGATGTTACAGATCACCAAGTTATATTTAGAACATTCATAACACTTAACTATGAATCAATTTTAATCTATATGATATCCTTACATTACAATCACTTGAGGGATTTAAAAAGAATAAATGATTCATTGAAAACTAAAGTGCATAAAATAGTTAATACTTATATAGCCAATCAGGAATCTATAACAAAGGAACTGAATAAAACTATTAGTTTATATTCCGACAATCCTTTGAATTTAAGTCCATTATTTAATGTAGATACAATATATAATCTACTTGAAAAACTATTAGATTATGCTCCACCAAAACCACAATCTTTATTAGTTAAAGTTTCTGAATTACCAAATGAACCTGTTGCTCCAAAAGAATCACCGGGAGTACCATTAAAAATAGCAGATAATGATACGGCTCTTCCTGTTATAACTGTTGCCGAACCAATCAAACCAATAGTTAAAGTCCCAGAACAGATAATATATCCAGACAAACCAAATATATTATTGGTTACATCTAAATTAATACCGGATGTATCTAATAGGGAGATTGTTAATAAAGCTTTAGAAAATTGTAACCTGACATTTGCTCAAATATTAAGCGAACCTAATTTAGAACAACTGTTAAAGTTAATAGATGATTGTCCTTTGATATTAAAAGTTATCATATTGGAATGGTCACCAATGAGTAAAAAGTATCATAGAGATCTTGATTTGTTTAAAGGTTATTGTTCTGATAAAAATAGAGAACTTAAAGCTATGGACGAAGAACAGAAAAAAGAATTAGATTTGTCTGCATCTTTAAAAATATCTTCATTAGTTAAAATAAATGAGTTGTTAAATGGTAACAGAACAACTATAACAAATTTGTTAGCTAATTATAACTACTATGAAAACATCGAAAATTTATATGATGAAGTTAAGCAACAATTAAATAAAATAACAACTAATCCATTTGTAACTGGTGTTATTATAGAACACTTTATTTCTAAAAGGTAACTACGATGATTAATGTAAATGATTTTGATTCTATAAATGAATCTAAATATTACACAAAGTTAAGAGTTGGACTCATCAGATATACTGGACAGTTTGATGAGATTGAGTACGATGATGATTTAACTCAACAATTTCCAAAACTTTTAAATGTAATACAAAGTTTACATATTACGGATGCAATGAGAGCTGCAGTATTGCATCTGTGGAAAATGAATTGGATAAAAGTTTATACTATGCCAGCACAGTTATTTATATTGCTTCGACGCGATATGATTTTTACATATCCTGATCATTACAATCTTCATATTGAAGGTGTAGAAGTAAGGGATACTGTCACTCGAATAGATAATGCTACTGGTATAATGCAAATTATTGTTCCTGATACAACTACAACTTTAATAGATGGAAAGATATCAAGAATTTATTCTCGTCAGCTGCATCATGAACTTGGTCATTTCATCTATGAAGATATTAAAAATACTTATTATGTTAAGAATAGATTAATGTTTGGATTCTATAAAAAGTTATTCTTTGAAAGTGAAATGTTTATTGGTGGTAATGTAGATGCAAATAAGAATAGATGGCTATATATTATCAAAAGATTTTTAACATTTACTAACAAATTAAATAAAATAGAAAAGGAATCATTATCGCTAATTAATGTTAGGATTTTTGAGAACAGAATCAAAGTGCTATTCAATTCATTTGATGGTTTTATTACAGATGAATTAGATATTGATTACATCTCATATCTTGATAGTGTACTTCGTAAAATTATCCCAACAGATGAAGTTGCATTTAATATTGTATCAGATGTTCTTAGAGGTATATATAAAGATATATGGCTTGGCAGTTGGTCAGGTGCCAGAATACATAAGAAGAATAAATTCTATCAAGAGTTATTTTACCCAAGTGAAGTATTTGCTAGAATATTAGAAGGTGCCGGTAGAAATAATTCAAATAGAATGTATGAACAACTTGCCGCATCAGCATTGATCGCTTACCCAAATAGAGAAGAATATTTAATAACAGACACTCCAACACCATAGAACATTAAAATAGTGAATAGTTAATAGGTTATACTTTTATTGAAACCTCGACCAGATCATTATATTTAAACAGCAACAACTATAAATGGTGCGTCTTGTTATTTCAATAAGACGTACCATTTTTTCACCTAGATTTGTAATCAAATATCAATCTATTTCAACTATATATTATATATTTGAATAGAATGTTTTATTTTTATATATAACATTTTTACAGGACATACAAATGAAAGTTTTTCTTGGCGGTACAATAAATTCTAATTGGAGAGAAAGATTAATTAGTATGATAAAGATAGATTACTTTAATCCTGTAGTGGATGATTGGTCACCAAGAAACCAAGATGAAGAACTTAAACAAAAGAAATTTTGTGATTATTATTTATATTGTATAACTCCAAAAATGACAGGTTTTTATTCTATCGCAGAAGTGGTAGAACATAGTATTAATAAACCAAAGTTTACTATTTTTGTGCATCTGATACTAGATGATGGACATAGGTTTAATAATGGTCAATGGAATTCCATTTGTGCAATATCGGAACTAGTGAAAAACAATGGGGCAATATCATATACTAGTTTAGATGATGCTGCTAATTTTTTAAACAACAAGGACAAACATCAATGACATTAGAAGATATACCTTCATTAACAGTTTTTAGACATGCATATAACAACGTTCATACATATTTCAAATTATTAAATGGTTCAGTCATTGATGTAGCAACAAATAAAATTACAAAAATGAGGTTTGATGAACCAGTTTTATTAATTAACAAATGCAGTAGCTGTAAAAAATTTGATGAAAAGAAAGCTAGGCACTGTGAAAATATACCACCAGAGTTTAGTGAAGAGAAAATTAAAACATATAGCTGCTGTGAATTTGAAAACATATACAGATGAATAACTAAAATTTTTTAATGAAAGAAATCAAATGGGTGGGATGGATTGGAGATTTATTATATCATCGTATGGCTGGAATCTAATGGAAAAAGAAGAGGAAGGAGAAACAGTATATATTGCATTTCGTAAAGATGACAGAATAGAATCTACTTCAATTAAAGATATCGCGGAACAAATAGCATTGATGCAGAAAGTGACAACGGAACAGATGAAAGAAACTCCAGCTGTTGCACAACCGAGAGAAAATAGAGCAGCGATTTCAAAGAAAAAGTTAGCTATATTAAAACATTTTGGGTATACGCTAAATTCAAAAACTTGTCTGTACACCAAAGAAGGCAACACAAATGTATCAACAGAAGTTATCAACAGGTTGTCAGATGTTCATGTATTTGATATGTTACATGATAAAGAAAAGTTTGTAAAGAGAAAGGTAATAAAAGATGACATTTAATAAATGGATGTATTTACTTGCAATGCTTACTGCCAATTTTGCATGCGGAATGATGTTGGTTAATAATATTAATGATCATATTTTAATTATGAGTGATAAAAGTATAATACAATTATTTGTAATCTCTACCGTTTTATTCCTTTTTAGTTCGGAGGCTAAACGAGATGTCCATAACACCAGATGAAGCTATTATCAAAGCTTACGACGAATTACTTGATAAAGAAAGAGGTGTTTATTCTACCGATGGTTACTGTCCTATTTGCGAAGACATTATTAAATCTCGACCAGGTTCTTGTACTTGTAATGCAACAACAAGTCCTCCTTGCGAATATTGTGAGTCGGCTTATATGGATTGCGAACATACAGATAGGGAGAAGTTTGCTCATGATGGAGCCAATTTAATGGAGGGACAAAGAAATGATAATCGGGGTAGCAATAAGATTTAAAGGTGTTATGGTTTGTTTACCCAAACCTAACAGACATCATAATTGTATAAGTTATACCATAGAGGAATTAGGATTACATCCACCTATCGGTGGTAAGTTTGAGGATCAGGGGTTTTATAATTCAGAAGGACAATACTTGAATAGATTTGAAGCTTATGATTATGCCTGTTTAATTAAACAGGAGATTCTAGGCGCTGTCCGTGTTAAAGGTGAAGACAATAAGAAATATTTGCGTAGTGAAAATTTATGGTAACCAATTAATATAAAAAGGAGTGTTATGAAAAATTTATACTTAAAAATTAAATATCGTTATCCTGTTTGGAAAATCAAATTTCAAATGTGGATTGCATGGAAGATGCCTAAATGGCTAGTTACAATGTGTGCTGTAAGAGTAATTTCTCATGCGTCTACCACAGATTATAGTAATACTGTGATGGGTGATATAACGGCAGTGGATGCATATCAATCGTGGTGCAATAAAAAATGAAACAAATTCAAACAACTATTACAGGAGTGTAATTTATGGAAACTGTCCTTATCATAATATATTCTATTATTGCTGTGGCATTTCTATCTTATGCTATTATTACATCTCGTAGTTTCTATAAACAATTAGAACTTTCAAGAAAAGCAATAAATAAAATTGATGAAGAAATAAGATTGTGTGATATTAATCTTGAGTTATGTTATAAAAGAGATAAAGAGTTAAAAGTAATCAGTGACTATTCCGCTAAAACAAATGAGATTTATGAGACGATGGAAATATATGAAAAATTGGGAATGTCGGTAGAAGCTTGGAGTTACCTAGATACTTTAGAAAACAGACTTGATACTTTCAGACAACTGTTAGATGCATATACAGAAAAGAAAATTTTTGATGATCAGCATAAATTTTTGATGGAAGGACGATACAATCATGATACCAAAGAAGATCGAAAGTTTACAAAACAAAATGAGAGCTTGGGCTAAACAAAACAACTTACCTTTGAATCATGCTCTTTATACATATGCCGATGAGTTAGAAAAGACAGCTAAATCTTATTTTGGTGATGGTAGTTGTGATGCTAAAAAGTTTGTTGGTGTGTATGCGAGGGCTAAAAGTGTTTATTGTTATCATTCAGGTGAGGAACTTATTACTGGAATGTCTAAGGTTGCCGAAACAGGTGGTAAATTATTTGATGTTCTTAAACAATTACAAAAGAAAGAAACCAAATGACTTGTAAAATCTGTAGTGCTATATTGTATGGTGATGATGAATTACCTTGTATTCATGAACAAAGGTCTGTTAATATGGTTAAAGACAATGTAATTGATCCTGGGAAATTGATGATTCCTACCAAGAGTAAAGATTATGAAAACATTATCACCTTTAATTCATCAAATAAAGAAATGCTAAAGCTTGATGCAAAAGGATTTCATTATAAAGATAAATTAGTTGAAGATGCAGGGGAAGCTCATGCTTTGTTTATAACATTTATGCAAAGAGCTAATGGTGGTTTCATTGAATCAAGAGATACCCAATTAGAATATTTGTGTGGTTCTGTTTCTAAATTAAGGCTCGTTATGGAAAATGTTCCTGAATTAAATATGGGAAATTATTCGGATGATCAAGTTAGATCATTAAACAATGCTTTAATAGAAGTTAATAACATTTTAAAGAGTATTAAAGTATGAAAAATATTATTATAATGGCACTTCAACAAGAAGCACCAAAAATGACTGAGTGGGATAATGTATTCTTTTCTGGTGTAGGGAAAGTAAATGCTGCAATTTGTATATCTACTTTACTTGAAAGATATAAAGGTCAAGTAAAAAATGTTTATAACTTTGGGACAGCAGGAGGAATAACTGTTGAGAAAGGTTTACATAAAGTTGGGACATTTATTCAAAGAGATATGATGTGTGGGGCGTTGGGGTTTGATAAATATCAAACTCCTTTTGAACTAAATAGGGGTATAGTAGTAAATCCTAATGGTTTATGTTGTGCAACTAGTGATTCATTTATAACTACAAAAGATTTATTGACAACTGAATCTGATATTGATTTAGTTGATATGGAAAGTTATGCAATTGCTAAAGCGTTAATACCTTATCAGCGAATCAAGATTGATATACAATTCCATTGTTACAAGTATGTTTCAGACAGAGCAGATAGTTCAGCATCAAAAGATTGGGGAAAGAATATTTCGGAAGGTGAGAAATATTACATTGAAAAATATGAGGAGATGTTAAACAAATGAAAAATCTAAAGTACTTTAATATGTTTCATGTAATGGCAATAATCACTGCATGTCAACTTATAAAAGAATTAATGGATAATGAAGATAAAATATCAGATGTTTATATGTTGGTGATTTTTACTTTCTGTATGTTATCATCGCAGATTCAATCCAACCATGATAAATTGGCTGATATGCTAAAAGAATCAAAGGAGAAATAAATTATGCCTTGCGTCTACTTATGTAATTGTAGAGAAATTAAAGATATATGGATTTCAAATAAACATATTGATGTAGATACAGGTCTACAAATTGATAATGGATACTTTACAAAGATTGATGAAAGAAAATCAAAAGATGTTGGTAAAGATAGATTCATATGTTTGATCTGTGGGACAGTAAGTTATAAATCAAAAGAATCTAAAGCTAAGTATGAAGGGACAGAAGAAGATTGTCTATTAGAAGTATCGGATGAAGATCAAAAAATTATTGATGATATTCAATCTATAACAAGAGCTAAAAGTATTTAACAACACTAACAAAATCAACAGAAGGGTTTGGTATGAACGAAAAGATGTTTCAATCTGGGATTATAGCTACATTAATTGTTGCTGTTTGGGATAAAGTCAAAGCAGCAATATGGAGTGTGTGTAGCTTATTTATATGCTACTATGAGTTTAAAAGCTCATTCATTAAATATGGCGCAACATATGTCTGGGATAAACTGGGAAGAACAACTTCTTTATCTCCTATATATCTTGCTGTACATTTAGGTTCTTCCTCAGAATCAAAAATGTTTATACGAGAAATTGGGTTTAATAATTTTAGACTAGTCTTCTTTGGGAGAATTCCTACCTTTGTTAAACTTGATAACAATAATCATACACATGTTTATGGTCTGAAACCATTTATTAATGCAGAGAAAATAATGCTAACTACATTAGAACATTTTAAAGTTATGTATCATAACAACGAAGTTCTTAGACTTTCAACGAGCAGATTTTTCAGTGAGTATATAAGAGGTTCATTAGGGGAGGGACATGAACCAGAGAGATTAAAAAGTAACAAGTCTGATTCTCCAGAGGTAGCACGAGATCATGATGGGATGGACTTCGTTGCATTAGAACAATACAATATTGGTCGTAGAGTTAATTATACATCAGAAGAAATACAAAGATATTTATCGTGCACTACTGGTGATACTAAACTTTTAGATAATATTTATTTGTCAGAAAGTTTAAGAGATTTAAAAAATAAACTAGAGCTATGGTTTAAAAATAAAGAATGGTTTAAAGCCAGAAGCATTCAATGGAAACGAGGAGTTTTATTACATGGTGAGCCGGGTACAGGTAAAACTTCTATCATTACTGCATTAGGAGAATATTTCAATGTTCCTGTGTTTATATATGATTTATCTACTTTTACAAATGAAGACCTTCAGTATAAATGGTATGGTCTGTCTTGTAATTCTCCATGCTTTGTTGTTTTTGAAGACTTAGATTCTGTCTTTAAAGGTAGAGTCAATATTGCAAATACAGCAACGATGAATGTTAGACCACTATCTTTTGATTGTGTTTTAAATACTTTGGATGGTGCTGTTAAATATGATGGCATTGTGACTTTTATAACAACGAATAACATCAATGATATAGATCCTGCTTTAGGTGGAGGTGGTAATACAAGACCTGGAAGAATTGATTATGTTTATAATACAGGTGATATTTCAGAAGATGGGAAATACTTTATTGCTAATAGAGTTTTCGTAGATATGGATTCAAAAGAAGAATTAATTATTAAAGCTAGTAATGAGTTTAAAGGAAACACTCCTGCTCAATTCAAAGAGTTTTGTATAAACTTAGCTTTAGAATCTTATAATAAAACTTTTTAATGAATACTATTTTTTAGAAAGGTTATACAATGTCAGAGAATAATGTCTTAATAGATAATATATTAGAAAAAGAAAATGCAGATCTCAAAGATAAGTTAAAGAAAATGACAATTAAAGCTGTTGATGTCCAAAGAGTATTGGTTGAAACTAGAGCTCTATTGAAGAAGACACAAGATGAAAAAGCTGAAATGAAAATAGAAATTGATAAATTAAATTCTTGGAAAATTTGGGATTAAGTTAACATAATAATTTTATTAAATAGGATTTAGAAAATGAAAACTCGTTACTTTACAATAGATGGAGATAGAATCAGAAGAGAAGATTTAATAAACGAAGTACTCAATGCAAGCAACCTGTTAAAGAAAGATGAAACAATTAAAAATGTCAGTTTTCAAGAAAGAGAATCAATATCAGACGGAATAGTTTTAGATATTTATGTTTTAATCAACGAGAAAAAAGATTTAATAAGAAAATCAATCGTCGAAGATGCAGAGGTTTTAAAATGAAAAAACAAGAAGAACTTATAATATGTATTGATTTTGATGGAACTGTCGTGGACCATTGTTTTCCCGATGTTGGTGTGGATGTACCCAATGCAGTCACCGTTATAAAAGGTTTGAATGAACAGGGCCACAAATTAATTTTATGGACAATGAGAAGTAATAATCCTAAAGGAAACTTTCTTAATGATGCTATTAATTGGTATAGGAAGAATGATATTCCTTTGTTTGGAGTCAATAACAATCCTGAACAAATTGTGTGGACTACTAGTCCAAAAGCATATGCTCATCTTTATATAGATGATGCAGCTTTTAATGCTCCACTTATAAAGCCACAAAATTTTAACAGATCATGTATGGATTGGTTAGTTGTGGCAAAACACTTTAATATAAAGGTTTAACCATATGTTTAAAAGTATGTTTGCTAAATTATTTAACATGTTTACTAAAAAAGAATTAGTAAACCACCCAAAACATTATAACTCGCATCCATCTGGTATTGAGATAATTGATATCGTTGAACATATGGATTTTAATTTGGGGAATGCTTTTAAATACATTAGTCGTTGTGGTATGAAAGATGATTCAATTCAAGAGATGAAGAAATCTATTTGGTATATAAAACGAGAGATCAAGAGAATAGAAAACTGGCAAAATATTGAAATGAAATATCCATGCAATAAGGAAAATAGTACTCAATGTTATGATATCTTTGTTAAGTTTATGTCTCATGAACCTGATGGATGGAAGAAACAAGTATATGAATTAATATATAGAGTACCTAATGCTTTATTAATTGAATCCATTACTCCATTATTAAATAACTCTATTTTTATAATCGAGAATGAAATTAATTTAAGGGAGAGCGAAAAATGATCAAGGGAAATATCAAGAAGATAATTGAGTTGGTTTATGGTTATCAAGTTTGTGGTGTATCAAATATTAAAGTAGTTGATGATTCTATCTTCTTTAATTATGCAGATAAAGAATATGAAACAGATCTAGATAGCTTATTAGATAGTGTAAACAATATTGAAAATTTAGCAGAAGAAGAATTTTATAAAATGAGAGAAGCTGCTTTAAGTAAAACTTAAATAATTATATGGGATGATATACATAATGATAATTGCTAAAAGAAAAGACTTGATTAAAAAGTATATAGAAGAGGAGAATTCTCAAATTGTTAAAGGTTCTGTAAAAGTTATTTATCACTCGGGAGTTAAAAGATATCATGTAAGCTATTATTTGCAGAATAAGAAAAGAGAAACACTCAAATTAGAATATGATGATGCCGAAAAAATTTTATTAAAGATGATCTAAATGTACCTAAGCCCACAAATCGAAGCATATATAATTCCAATAGTAGAGAAGAAATTAAAGGAATTATTGCCAAATATAAAAACCATACATGTCAGTATATCATATGCCAATTTCATCAGTGTCAATTTTGATGAAGGTAACCATAAATACTATAAGTATATTGAAACAGAAAAGAGTGTTGAAATATTTGTAGACGATAACATAATCAACATTGAGAAAGAAGGTAAACATGGACAACAAATATGTTAGAGAAGTATTTGAAAAACAGAAAACTTGTGAGTTGATAAAGCTTTCATATGAACAACCGGTCGACGGACCATATAAGTTCTTTACAATGTTTACTATACCAATGATTTCAGTAAAGAATGTAAAGAATATTATGAAAACACAAGTCAAATTAAAACACAGAGGAGATTTAATTACTTTGAAATACAGTCAAATCAAAGAGATAGAATTGAAACCTTTGAGACACAATAGAATATAAAAAGATTTAGTTGGGGGAATAAGATGGATAAAGATTACAAAACAATGATAGAGGAACTTGGTTGGGAAATAGAACAAAAACCAATTCAGTCACGCTTGTTGTATGCGGCAACTAAAGGATCAAGAATTGTATTATCTCATGATATAGTTAAATTATATCATGGATGTATGATGATGGAAACTATAGGAAAGTGGGAACAAGTAGAAGATAATCCTTTAAAAGATCTAATTGTAAAAGAGCCTCCAGTAACAGAAAAGAAAAAGAAAATATTAGAATATTTTAAGTTTAAATTATATGAAGAGGATAAATCATACGTTAATGAAACAGTTAAAATTGGTATAGATATAACTGATATAAATGTAATATCAGCTGAGAAATTATTTAGAACACTAGATGTATTAACTCAGGCAGGAAATGTTTCAGAAGAAAAGTTTAGACATATGATAAACCAATTAAATAAAAAAACTAATAAAGAAAGATAAATTATGGACCAACATACTGGTGATGTCGTAACTAGCGCACACATACTTACAGGTGATAAGGTAAGTAATGCACAAATAAATTCTATTGGTGGAGTAGCGAAACATGGACCATCGAATTTAACAATGCATAATGGTACAACTGTTAAACATTATGCTGATGTTGATTTATCTAGTTGTACAGATCAAAAACTAATTCAAGAGATAGATAATAGATTAATTATTCATGGTATATTGTTACCTAAAAAAATGGATGTAGTTAAAAAATTATTTAATTTTGAGAAATAATATATACAAAGGAACATATATGATTGGAAATGCACAAGCAAATATTTATACCAGTACATTATACCACAAAGGTTCATGTGATGGTAACGGTGGGTTTCCCAATCAAAATGTTCAAAAAGGTGATTGTTTTCATGCATCATCTGATTTTACAGTTGGTGGTATAGTTTATCAACAAGGTGACATACTTATTGCTATGAAAGATAACCCAGGTCAAAATTCAAATAATTGGTCTCGGATGCCAGCAATGTCTTCAGGTTCGGACCGTCCTATATCAGACAAAGAATTAGTTGATTCTATAATTTATAAGTACAACTTAAATATATCATCAGATGATGATATTAAATTTTCATTATTCAATTTGTAAGAAAGAAATTAACATGTTAAAATCTTATAACTGTATACCAGATTTTAGAGGATCATTACCAAAAGAATCTACTCAATTTCCTACTACTGGTGGATCTGGAGTAAATGGTTCTATAATGGCCGGTGATGTATTTCTAATTGAAAAGGATGTAACATTTGGTAAACTCAAACTTAAATCCGGAGATTATATAACTGCGTTTGTAAACAGACCAGGTCAGAGAGTTATGAATTGGAGAGCAGTAAGAAATGAAATCAAAGAATTAATCGATGATAAAGGGAGAATAATATAATGAGTTATATAACTAGTAAAAAGGATGTAATGGTAATTTTTATTGGTATTGCAATAATTCTGACATTAATGATATCTATACATCAGATGCAATCAATACAGTTACCAGAAATATTACCAATTGATCATGCTGCAATTATTCAATCTAGAATGCAACAAGTTAGAGAACCAACACCAAAAGAAATAGAATGGATAAAATTAATTGAGATGCCACTTAATACACAGATAACTATACATGAATATAAAATCACATCTGTACCTGGTGGTTGGTTGTATGATAAAGAAGGTTATCAACCAATATTTATACAAGATAGATTTAACAGTAAAAGGGATTAACTATGAATAAATATTATATCTGGTCCATTGAACATCAGGCTTGGTGGAAACCTGGACATATGGGTTATACTATCAACATATCAGAAGCTGGTAAGTTTGTAGAAGATGAAGCTATAAAGATTTGCGAGAAAGCAAATATAGTTAAAACTCAAGAAACAATGATCCCAGTGAGCTGTATACACAAAGAAGTTAAAGTAAAACCGCAACTACCTGGACCTGTTTATGTAAAGGAATGGGGCTTCTAACAAAGTGCATTCACCTAGTTTTCAATCAAATAACAATCTTTTTTAACTATATATTATATAATTGAATAGAAGTTTTTATTTAAATATATTTTTAAAGGAGATTAGTTATGAAAAAGATAGTATTGATTTTATTGTTAGTGTTGATGGTTGGTTGTAGCAAGAAAGAAGTAGAAGTAAAAAGTAATGTAATAGAAGTAAAAAGTAATGTAATAAAAATATTAGTGGAAAATAAACAAGAAGTAGTCAGAATAAATCGAGTGAAAGATAATGTTACTATAATTTCATCAAGATGTGGAATTATAGGAATAAAGTTAGATGATTTAAAGATACTAATAAAACCTGGGGTATTTCACGTTCCGGTATATGGGATGAAAATGAATGGTAAGTATTCGGGTGATGCGTTCATCATCAATGAAGGTATCATGGAAATAGAAGTGAAAATTAATGAAATAGTGTACTTGATTAAGATTCAGAAAGATCAAGTGCAGAAGTTGAAGGTTATATTAGATCAAAAATCAATTGAAGAATCTTTAAGAGATACTAGTCATGTAAAACCACTTTACGATAATATGATAAATAATATAGTTAATATATCTAAATAACAATAACAAAAATAAACCATGTGCAAGATGGTTTATTTTTCATAATATGTTAACAGATATAAAACATTCAACTAGGAGAATTAGTATGAAAACTTTTATAGTTAGTATGATTTTAATCATAGGAGTATTATGCTATAGTATATCAAGTAGTTTCATAAAGAAAGAACCAATAATATTGGGAAATGTTAAATGTATACAAGTGGTGGATAAAAAAGAAATTACATTTCAATTAGAGATAACATTAGTGGATAATAACATCTTATTAAGTACTGGTACTACTTATTTGATATCATCCAATTTGGATAATTTTAGATCAACTATTAAAAAGTTTATCGAAATTAATGAATCATCAAAAAGATCAGATGCCAATTCTACTGGAGTAATTGGAGAAGAAAATGATATGTTTATAAAGTTCATGGATAATCAAACAAATACAGGTGCAGTAACATTTGTTTTTATTGATGGTGATAATAAGAAAATGTTAAGGTGTATGATCATTGATCCAGATGAAATACCTTCTTTCAGTAATATTAATATAAAGATTAAACCACCACCAACATTAATTGCCGAAGATGAAGTCATACATATATCTGAAATGCTTGCTAAACTAAAATAGATTTGTTTGATATAATTAATAAACCATTACAATATGGTTTATTTTTTCATAAATAGGAGTGTTACAATAAGTAAAACACCAACAGGAGTTAAACATGGAAACTAAGGAATCATTAATAAATAAAATAAATGAAACTGATTATGCTCTTTTAAATAAGGGTGGTAACGAAGGGTTTCGAAAGAAATTAGTTAAGCTTGTAGAGGTTATGGAAGCAAAGAAAACATTAGGTGGCAAGTATGATGCAATGATTTCTTTCCTAACTAACTTAAAAAAATTAGAGAAACAAAAGATGTATGGCGACCTATATGATACCGATGTGAGAGATATAGTAATTGAAACACTAGATGAAATTAATACTCATCATGGAATCATAATTAAACTTGATTACTTTGAATATTATATTAGTCCCAAGAAAGAAAAGAATCTTATAACATA